>Ga0163144_10026105_pt1 | contig 11371 bp, 10 predicted proteins | sample OliLak19BULKMAT1_FD_123175 | JGI IMG/M metagenome (GOLD analysis project Ga0163144, IMG submission 123175) | Freshwater microbial mat bacterial communities from Lake Vanda, McMurdo Dry Valleys, Antarctica - Oligotrophic Lake LV.19.BULKMAT1 | ecosystem: Environmental > Aquatic > Freshwater >... | reverse complement strand
CGCAGCCCGAGCGCTACGAAATCCCGGCGGAGACCGTGAACGCGATCGCGCGCGCGAAGGCGACCGGCGGTCGCGTCGTCGCGGTCGGCACCTCTGTCGTGCGTGCGCTCGAGGCGAGCGCGAGCATGCACACAGGCCGTTGCGTCGCGGGTCGCGGTGTCGCGACGATCATCCTCGGCCCGAGCACCCGCCGCGCGGTCGTCGACGCGGTGCTCGCCGGCGTCCACGAGCCCGGCACCAGTCACCACGCGTTGCTCGGCGCGTTCGCACCGCCCGACCTACTCGCACGAGCGCACGAGCTCGCCGTCGCCACGGGCCTGACGATCCACGAGTTCGGCGACTCGACCCTCGTACTGCCGGGTGCCGCGACCCACCACCGTCGCGCGGCCTGACACCCCCGCGCGAAGCAGGAAAAGCAAAGAAATCGCAGCGAAGCGATGGAAGGGGGGAAGCGGGCCGCTTCCCCTGACAGTAAATTGTACACGCGCGCTTCGTTTGATATCCAAGCTGCTGCTCCATGCTGCCTGTCGTTCGACAACGCGCGTGCGCGGTCACTTTGCTGGTGCTGATGGCGACTGCAGTGAGCTGCGATCGCGGTCGCATCGTGAAGAGCTCGCTGCCCGACGAGGAGCCGCCCCGTCGCGCGGCCGAGTCGTTCGTACACTGCGTCGAGGCCGGCACCAGCGACTGCGTGGCCCCCGGTGAGAACCACGCGGGGTGGGACGCCCTGCATCTTCTATTGTGGCTCGCGAGCGGCTCGCCGGTCGGCATTCTCGAAGTGTTGCCCGAGCAGCTCGCTGCGCACGGCGATCCGCTGCGGGTGCAGTCCGCGTTCGTCGGGGAGGTGCAGCGCTATGCGACCGCGCTGCGCGGTGCCGAGTGCGAGTCGACGTCGTCCCAGGCCGCCGGTCCGCTCATCGAGCAGGCGGCGATCGCTGCGAAGTCGCGGCTCGACCGACTCGGCATGGCGCGGACCGGCCTCACGAAGGTGATCGCGGATCTGCGTGCCGAGGCGCACGAGCACCTCGATGGTGGTCACCTCGTGCGGCTCGACTGCCGCTACGATCCCTACCGCGTGTATGTCGCGACCGCCGACGACGACGGTCGCATCGCCGTGGTCGGCATGACAACCGTGCTCGCACCGCAGTTCGGCGGCGACTCGCCGTCGCGCCGCGATGTCGATGTCCGCCTGTCGAGCACGCCGCTCGGACTCGGCGGGGCATCGCTGCCGCTCGTCGAAGGCGCAGTGAACGAGTGGCTGCCGTTCGGCGTGGAGGAGCTCTGATGACCCGGCTTCGCGCGATCCTCCTGCCCGTGCTCGTCGCGTTGCTCGCGGTCCCGTCCACGTCTGCTGTGCTCGCCGCGCCGACGCCGAAGGCGCCCGCCGTCGACGATCCGGCGCCGAACCAGACGTTCGAGCGATTGCCCGGCTTCTCGTCGGTCGTGCTCAGTCACGTCGGCCAGACGATGAGCCTCGACGTGCTGCCCGCGGCGAACGGCTTCCCGCTCGAGCCAGGTTTGTTCGTCACGATCGCGCTCGATCGGATGTGGGCTGCGGATCGCGAGATCGCGACGCTGTCGGACGGTCGCATCAACGACACCGTCGCCGCGCAAGAGTGCGGCAACGTCTGTCCCGCATCGCTGTATGACGCGTTCCAGGCCGAGTGGCTCGCACTCGCCATCGAGTCGACGCAGCGCGTCGTCGAGATCCCCGGCAATGTCGTGCTAGCGGCGCACGGTCGCCTGCCGGTTTCGACGCTGCTCGCGACGGCCTACGCAGTCACGAGCTCGCGCCCGCTGCGACCGCCGAGCCTCTCGCTCGTGCTCGCGAGCCCGGGGCGCGGCCTGCGTGGGCAGCCGTTCTTCGTGATCCCGCCCGAAGGTCTGCGGGTCAACCAAGGCGCCGCCGCGCTCGGCCTGCAGTTGCGATTCGGTCGCGGCGGCGTCTCGCTGAGCGCCGAGGATCCTGCGTTCAACCGCGAGCTGCGGGCAACGAATTCGAGCGCGCTGCGAACGGTGCTGCGCGAGGTGAAGAAGCGCTACCCCGGCAAGCAGGCGATCATCCTGATCCCCGACGAGACGGTCACCGTGGCCGACCTCGCGCAGCTGATGGTCGCGGTGCGCGCCGAGTTCCCGCGCATCGTCCTGTCCGCGGGGCAGGACCTCGTGTTGCAGTGAGGCGCGCCTCGAGCGGCGCCCGCCACTGGTGTTCGGTGTAGACTCCCGATCACGCGCGGCTGCGCCGAACCATGGCCAACGACGTCGACGTCGAGCTCCTCCGCGCCTGGCGCGATGGCAACGCCCAAGCCGGCAACGAACTCGTTCGCCGCAATTTCATGAGCGTCTATCGCTTCTTCGTCAACAAGGCGAGCGAAGACGTCGACGATCTCATCCAGCGCACGTTCCTCGCGTGCGTCGAGGGCCGCGATCGACTGCGCGAGGACGCGAGCCTCAAGGCGTACATCCTCGGCATCGCGCGCAACCAGCTGCTGATGCACATGCGCCGACGCGAGCGTCGCGAGACGCCGTTCGGGCCCGAGGAGATGTCGGTTGCATCGGTGTACGGATCGCCGAGTCGCGTCATGGCCGATCGCGAGGAGGAGAAGCTGCTGCTGCAGGCGCTCCGGCAGATCCCGCTCGATCTGCAGACCATCGTCGAGCTCTATTACTGGGAGCAGCTCCCGGTCGGCGAGATCGCGGTGATCCTCGAGGTGCCCGCGGGCACCGTGAAGAGTCGGCTCTTCCGTGCGCGCGATGCGTTGCGCGAGCAACTCGGCGCGATGGAGGTGCCGGCGCAGCTCCAGCGGACGACGATCGAAGGGCTCGAGCACTGGGCCCGTTCGCTGCGCGACAACATGCGCAGCGATCCGGGTTAGGGCCCCGACCGGGGCCTCAGCCGCCGGACCGGATGCGCGCGAGATCGGCGAGTCGCTCTGCGCGTGCGGGATCGTGGGGCCGCACAGCTTCCGCGACGTCGAGCAGCGCCTGCGCATAGGCTTGCGTGCGCACCGTGTCGGTGCCGACGATCGCATCCGCGAACGACAGCCAGCGTCGCGCCGCGTCGCCGTCGAGCTGCGGCTCGAGCGCGGTGAGCAGCACCAACGGCAAGAGGCGTCGCGGATCGTTCGCCGCGGTCACACGCCGAAGGACGTCGAAGCCGAGGGCAGCGTGGGGGCGCGCCGGATCGGGGCGGCCGGCCGCGACGAACGCGAGCCCGAGCTCGCAGCGCGTCCGCGCCGCGGTCGGGTGGTCGCTGCCGAATGCCCGCTCGGCGAGCGCGGCCGCGATCTCCCACGCCGCGATCGCTTCGCCGTCCTTCGCGATCTTCGTCGTGAGGCGTGCGCAGGCCGATGCGATGTCGAACATCACCACGAGATCGACGCCGTCCTGCGTCGCTTGCTCGCGCGCGGTGCGACACAACCCGAGCGCCTGATCGGCATGACCTGCGATGCGAGCGATCTCGGCACGCGCGGCGGTGCCCTGCGCCGGCAGCAGCACCTCGTTCGCGAGCCATTGCTCCGACTTCGCGACATCGGCCGAGGCGAGCGCACGCTCCAGCGCCAAGGTCATCGCACGCGCTGTGAATCCCGGGAGCTCGGGCGCTTGCGTGGCGTCGAACAGCTCGTGCAGCGCCGCGTCGTCGACGTCACTCGCCCGCAGCTCGGCGGCGATGATCCTCGCCGCCGCTGCCATCGCAGGTGCGTCGCCGACGGTCTCGTCGCGCAACGACGACGCCGCGGCAGTCGTGCTCGCGTCGAGGAAGGCCGCCTTGCCCGAGAGCTCCCACAGCCGCCGTGCCCATGCGTGATCGGGATCCACCGCCGGCTCGCCGGTCGCCGAGGTGCACGCCGAGGGATCGGGGAGCTTCGACGTCGCGACCACCGCGCGCTCGAGCGTGATCGGGTCGACGACGAGCGTCGCCTCGAATACACCGCCCGCCGCGAGCTTGTTCGCGCGCAGACACTCGATCGTCGCCGCGCTGCGCACCGTCGACGACGCGCCGCAGATCTCACCGCGCGCCGCATCCCAGCGCGACGACCAGCGATCGAGTCGCTCGCGCATCCGCACCAGCGTCGTCTCGCCGTAGCCGACTCCGCTCGCGACGAAGTGCTCGCGCAGCCGATCCTCGCGGTCCGTGTCCCAGCCGCTGTTCGCGATCTCGTCGTCGCACGTCGGCGTCGTCGTACGGCCGAGCATCCAGGCAGTGCCGGCCGCGATGACGATCGCGACGCCACCGACGGCGATCACGACCCGGGCAGGGCGAGGCGCACCGCGATCCGCCATGAGCGCGTCGAGCAGCGCATCCATCGAGGCGTGGCGCCCCGCCGGATCCGGTGCGAGTCCGCGCACGACTGCGCGATTGACCTGCGACGGGATCACCGTGTCACGCGGCGGCGGTACGATGATCCCACGCAGCTTCGCCTCGAGCAGCTTGCCCGGCGTCCTGCCTTCGTACGGACTGCGCCGATACAGCGTCTCGTAGAGCGCGAGACAGAAGCTGAACTGATCGCTACGCACGTCGGCGCGCGAGCTGAGGTGCTGCTCCGGAGCCATGTACGCCGGCGTGCCGATCACCGTGCCGGGCTTCGTGAGGGCCATGTGCACGCCCGGCAGCGACGCTTCGTCGGGGAGTCGCAGCGCGAGGCCAGGCAGCGGCGCGGTGAGCTCCCGTGTCGCACGGGCGAGACCGAAGTCCGCGACGCGCACGCGACCGTCGGCGCCGACGAGCACGTTGCTCGGCTTGAAGTCGCGATGCGCGATGCCTCGCTCGTGCGCATAGGCGAGCCCGCGGCCGGCGGCGACGAACACCTCGCGCACCTGCTGCCACGGATGCACCTCGTCGGCCCACTGCGCGAGGTTGCAGCCGTCGACGAACTCCATCGCGAGGAACACACCGTTGTCGCTGCCCGACGCGCTCGGATCGAGCACGCCCGGGTCGAATACGCCGACCTCGAAGAACTCGACGATGTTCGGGTGCGAGAGCTTGGCGAGCGACTGCGCCTCGCGCAGCAATCGTGCGCGTGGAGATCCGGTCCGCCCGTCCGACACCAGCAGCTTCACCGCGACGATGCGTCCGCTGTCGGGATCCTTCGCGCGGTAGACGGTGCCGCCACCGCCTGCGCCGAGCCGACCCTCGATGATGTAGCGGCCGACCATCGTGACCGGCTGCGCGGCGGCGCCGAACAAGCGCGACTGCAATGCCTTGAGCGCCTGCGCAGCGGCGAAGTCCGCGTCCGGACGCGCGCGCTCGAGCAACCCGCCGAGCGGATTCCCCGAGTCTTCGTTCTGGGTCCGCTCGGTCACGACCACCCGAGAGGTGGTTTCGTCATCGCTTCTTCCGTCGCGGCCGCGCGAGCAGCACCAACAACACCGCGATCGCGACACGATCGCGACCTTGTCGCGAGATGTGGCAGAAGTTGTCGCTGTTGTTCTGCTCGCTGTCGCAGCAGCCGGGGTCGTCGTCGTCGGGATCCACGCACCCGTCCTCGAAATCCTCGTAGCCGTAGCTGATGCCGGTGATGTCGCCCTCGACGAAGCTGCCACCGGATTCGGTGCCCGGTGTCGTCGTCGTCGCGGTGGCGCTCGCGGTCGCGTCGTCGGTCGTCGCGGTGTCGGCTGTGCTGCTGCTGTCCTCGCCCGTCGATGTGCCGGAGGTGCCGACGGTTGTCGTGGTGCCCGTCGCGGTCCCCGTGTCGGTGCCGATGCCCGTGCCGGTGCCGGTCGAGCCGGTGGCACCGCTCGTACCGGTCGTCGCATCGCCGGTCGTCGGGCCGGTGCCGTCGCTGCTGCCCGCGATCGGCGGCTCGCCGAGGATCGGCGGCTCGTCCCCTGCGGCGAGCACGATCGCCACGCACGTGCCCGCGAGGTACAGCCCCGGCATCCCCACCACCTTAGAGCAGTTCAGCAGGCGGTGCGCTTGGAAAACCGCGCGCCCGGACAGCTGCCGCTGCCGCGGAACGTCTTGCCGTCGCAGCCACAGTACTCGCGGAGATCCTTGGTGCATGGCCGGGTCGCGGCGACACAGACGCCGGGCGTGTCGCACCCTTCGCCCTCGCACATGCCACTGGTGCAGTCCGTGGCCGTGGTGCACGCAGAGCCGTCGGGCTTCGGCGTCGCGCCGGCTTCACACCGACCGCGCTTGGAGAAGCGCGCGCCGGGACAGCTCCCGGATCCGCTGAACTCGATGCCGTCGCAGCCGCAGTATGTCTGTAGATCTCGCGTGCACATGCGTTCGGTCGGCGCGCACTTGCCCGTCATCTCGCCGCAGCCTTCGCCTTCGCACACGCCGCGGTCGCAGTCGGCGTTCGTCGTGCATGCACCCCCGGCGGGCGCGGGTGCAACGTCGTCGTCGGCGCTGGTGGTGGTGGGCGGCGGATCGCCGACGACCGGCGTCGCGGTGGTCGGCGCCGCGACGGTGTCGGTGGTCGCGGGCGTCACGGTGCATGCGGCCGCGAGCCCGAGCAAGGCGGCGCGCACGAGGCCGATTCGGGCGGTCATGCCCGCATGATAGCGGTCAGGGCTGCGGCAAGCTCGTGCGGATGAACGCGTCGGCGATCGCCGCGAAGTTTTCGGGCTTGGTGATCGGGGTACTGCACGCAGTCGGCGTGCACAGGTACGCGGCCGGCTTGCCGATGTCGGGGTAGCGATCGCCGGGCCGTCCGATCTCGATCACCGCGCGTGGCTCCGGCAGCCGGAGCGCGGCGGCGTGCAGTGCCGCCGTAGCGTCGGCCTTGCCGAGGTCGCCGACGATCGTCACGTCGACCGTCGCCATCGTGACCTCGCGCAGCCCGAGCAGGTAGTGGCCGATAATCTGGCCCTCGGCCTCGACGGTCTGCGGATCGCCGAGACTTCGCAGCGCCCGCTCGGCCGCAGCGAGGTACGGCGTCTCCTGGCTACCGTCGCCGTCGAGGTGGCGATGCAACGCGGCGAGGAAGCGCGCGGCCGTGCCGTTCTCCTCGAGCGGCTTGCGGCGCAGCGCGAACACGCCGACCGCGTCGGGATCGGCGGTGTGCGCGAAGAATCCGCCGGCGTCGTCCTGCAGCGACGCGAGCATGAAGGCACCCGTGCGATCGGCGTGGTCGATCCATGTCGCGTCGCCGGTCGTGCGGGCGAGCGCCAGCATCGCGCGGCCCATCGCGATCTGATCGCGCAGGTACATCAGCCCCGTGTCTGCTGCGCCGTGACGGAATGCGCCGGTTTTCGTGCCATGCGTCTGCATGATCCGCTGCGCCGTCGCGACTGCGATGTCGATCGCCTCGCGCTCGCCGCTCGCCGCATAGAGATCGCAAAGCGCCTCGATCATCATGCCGTTGAGATCGGCATACACGTTGTCGTCGATCCGCGGGATGCCGAGCGCACGGCGGCCCGCATTGTCCTTCGCGTAGTACTGGGCGCCGAGCACCGGTGGCTTGCCGGGTACGCGCAGGTCCGCGTCCTGGCTCGTCGCGAACCCCCGCTCGGGTTCGTACATGATCGTCGTCATGAACCGCGCAACGTCCTTCGCCGCACCGAGCCAGCGCGCATCGCCGTCGTAGCGGTAAGCGAGGGCGTAGTTGCGGATCGCACCGGCCTGGATCGCGGTGATCTTCTCGAAGTGCGGGTGCTTCCAGTCACCGTCCGTCGAGTACTGGTACATGCCGCCGAACACGGGATCGACTAGCGCGAGCGCGGAGGTGAGCGTCGTCGTCGCTTGCTTTGCGCTCGCGGCGTCGCCGTCGATGCGCGCGCGGATCAGGGCGTGCTCGATCGGGCCCGGTGCGGGATAGCGCTGCTGCGTCGCCCACGCGCCGCCGTCGGGTTGATAGAAGCGATCGAGCCGCGCGGCGGTGCGCTCGCGGATCGCATCGAGCGCGACGTCGCCGGCCGCGGCCTTCGGCGCCGGCGCCTCGCGGTGTGCGAGCCGACCGCGATCGCGATCAGCGACGAGCTCGCGCAGCAGCTTCGCGAACGCGCGCGGCTGTTGGTAGCCGCGCAGCTCGAGCACCGGCTGCGCCGCGGGCGACAGCACGCCGGTCGCGGGCCAACCCCAGTCGCGGTAGCGCTCGGCGACGTCGGGCCTCGCGTCGGAGTCGACGCGAATCGTCACGAAGTGATCGCGGAGCAGCGCGACGACCTCGGGATCCTCGTACGTCGTGTCCTCCATGACGTGGCACCAGTGGCACCACGTCGCGACGACATTGACGAGGATGAGGCGATTCTCGCCCGCAGCCTGCGCGAAGCTGGCCTTGGCCCACGGCGCCCACTCGATCGGCGCGTCGGAACGCACGACCGCCGCGGTGCGATCACGTGGGGCGTGGGCGCAGCCGGCCACGAGGACGGCCGCGGCGACGAGCATCGAGCCGAGACCAGAACCGATGCGGGCCGCGCGTGGTCGCACGACTCATCGTACGTCGCGGCGTCGACGACAGGATCGGCGCGGCGACCAGCCGTGGCTCACGCGGCCGCAGCCTCGTTCAGGAGCGCTGCGAAGCAGGGGGCGATGACGTCGAGTGCGACCGTGTGGGTCAGCGCCGCGAGCTCCGGGACCGACAGCACGCCGTGCGCGCGCAGCAGCCGGCCGCCGGCCTCGGTCGTGTGCGGCACGACGGGCCGAAGCTCGATGCCGACGAGCCGCGCGGCGAACGTGTCGTCGATGACCTCGCGTAGCGAGCGATCGTGGCGCAGCGCCCACCCGACGAACTGCCACGCGAGCTGGGCGTGCCGACGCTCGTCGCGGGCGATCGCCGCGAGCACGCGTCGCACCGCGGGATCGGTGCAGCCCTCGAGCTCGAGTTCTGCGCGCGCGGCAGAGACCGTCTCGCCGATGCAGCCCTCGATGATCACCGCGCGGACGATCGACGCGAGGTTGCGGTCGCGCGCGATCGAGCCGTCGACGCGCAGCGGGCCCGGGCCGATTGCTTCGCCGAGGTAGCTCGACGCGAGCCCGAACGCGAGGCGGGCGTGGACGATCTCGTCTGCCGTCGCCCGCTGGGCCGCGATGACGAGATCCGCGGGCGCACCGACGGCGAGGAGATCGAGGACGAAGCGCGCGAACGAGGCGATCGAGGCGTGCTCGGCGAGCGCGGTCGCCTGCCAGCTCTCGCCGAGTCGCGCCCGCGCTGCGGCGTCGAGCTCGGCGAGATTCGGCTGCACGCCGGCACGCCAGTCGTCGCGCGCCGATACTTCGGCCGTACGGCTCTCGCCGTCGACGAGGAAGGGGCGCCCCGCGCAGCCCCAGTCCTCGACGTATACCACCGAGCAACACCCGCCACCGATCAGCTCCGGACCGCAGACGGTGTACTGGAATTCCGGCGAGCAGCCGTCGCTCATCGACTCGGCCTCGGCGCGACACTCCGGATCCTCGTCGCACGGGACGCACTCGCCGCTGATCGGTGGGCGGCAGATGACGAGCTCCTCGAAGACATCGGGATTCGGCTCGCACAACACGACGCCGGTGTCCGACGTCGCCGACGTATCGGTCGTCGTCGTGCTTGTCCCCGTGCTCGACGCGCTCGTCGGATCCGTCGTGACCTCGGCGCTCGACACCGACGTGCCGGTCGTACCTTCCCCCGAGGTTTCCTCGCCGCTGTCGCTCGAGTCTTCGCCCTCTTCACCGACGTCGTCGTCGCCGGTGCTCGACACCGGTCCGAGCGCACGCGTCTGACAGGCGACGAGCCCCATTGCGACGAGGAGCGAGCGACGCATCCGCATCGCGCTCTCGCGTGAACCAACGATCAACCCGCCCGTGCTACGCGATCCCAACCAACCCATGGTTGGCATCGTAGCAGGGGCGGGCCGAAGTGCCAGCGGCGATTCGTTCAGGGGAAGCGGCGCTCCGATTCTTTCTCAGAGGACGCAGATGCCGCCGCCGCCGGCACCGGCGTGGGGGCAGTGGGTTTCGGGGTCGGCCATGGCGGCACCCGAGTGATACGTGTGGCAGCCGACGGTGTGACCCGCGGTGTCCTTCGCCGTGCCGGCGTACCAGGTGCCGCACTGCTCGAGGCAATCGTCGTTGTCCGCGTAGGTGTACAGATCGTCGGTGCAGTTCTGCTCGAAAGAGCTGCAGTACGTGGCGCAGTCGGGCGCGAGCGCGTCGATGCAGATGCCGTCGCCGTTCGGGGCGGAGTGCGGGCAGTGCACGTCGGGCTCGGTCTGGCTCGCGACCGTCACGTGGTACTGGCGGCAGCCGAGCGAGTCGCCTTCGGTCGCGTTCTCGACGCCGAGAGGCCACTGCGCACAGTTGGCGAGGCAGTCCGCATCGTTCGCGTACGCCGCGAAGTCGGCACACGTCGCCGCGTAGATGCTGCAGTAGCTCTCGCACGAGAGGTCGGCCGGCTCACCGGTCGAGGTGTCGTCGGTGCCGCTGCTGTCGAGGGTGTCGTCCGTCGTCAACGTCTCGGCCGTCGTCGGCGCGGTCGTCATCGACGTCGTCATGTCCGTCGTCATCGTCACTCCGGTCGTCATCGTGTCGCTCGAGCTCGTCGTCGGATCGACCGACCCGCCGGTCGTGTCGTCCGCGTTGGTGTCGTCACCGTCGCCACCCGCACAGGCCGACGCGAACAGAGCACAGAGAAGGAGAAGCTTGGTGTTTGGCATTGGGAACCCCTTAGGTCGAGATGGCCGGCGAGAAAGTGGAAGTGACGCAGGCCCCCGACGGCTCATTGTACGGGAGCCTGCCCCCATGTGGATCGACCCGGACGTCCGACGATCCGCTCGGCGGCCAGCCCGCGTAGGATGTCCGGGCTGGGGCGCTCGGTCGCCGACCGGCGTGAGGACCCATGCACACGCGATTTCAACTCGCCGCTCGCTCGCTCGGCGCGGTAGCGCTAGGCGCCTTGCCGCTGCTCTCCACGCTGTCCCAGGCGGCAGACCACGCGGACTCGCCCGCGAACGCCCAGGACGGCGCCGCGGATCTCACCGACGTCTACGCGTGGCACACGGAGACGAAGCTCGTCGTCGCGTTCGGCTTCGCTGGGTTCACCGAGGCCGGCCTGCCGGCGACGTACGACCCGACGGTCCTTTATACGGTGCACGTCGACAACGACGCGGACAACCTCGCGGACCAAGAGGTCTACGTGCGGTTCGGCCAGAATTCGGCGGGTGACTGGGGCGTGCAGGTCGAGAACCTGCCGGGCTCGCCGGAGCCGGTCGTCGGTCCGGTGGACACCACGATCGATGCAGCGCTCGACCTGCGCGTATTCGCAGGTCTGCGCGACGACCCGTTCTTCTTCGACCTCGCCGGCTTCCGCGAGACGGTCGAGACCGGGACGCTCAGCTTCGAGAGCACGCGCGACGCGTTCACCGGGTTCAACATCACGGCCGTCGTGCTCGAGATGAGCATCGACGCCGTCGCGAGCAGTTCCGACACTGTCGCGATCTGGGTGACGACGGG
>Ga0163144_10026103_pt1 | contig 11372 bp, 10 predicted proteins | sample OliLak19BULKMAT1_FD_123175 | JGI IMG/M metagenome (GOLD analysis project Ga0163144, IMG submission 123175) | Freshwater microbial mat bacterial communities from Lake Vanda, McMurdo Dry Valleys, Antarctica - Oligotrophic Lake LV.19.BULKMAT1 | ecosystem: Environmental > Aquatic > Freshwater >... | reverse complement strand
CTGCCCAGACTGCAGGTAGTGCAGGCTGTCGATCGGCACCACCGACAGGTGCAGCGCGCGCAAGCCGCCGGCCAGCCCGCAGATGGCCGCGGAGATCACGAAGACCAGCAGCTTGGTGCGCGCCACGTCGTAGCCACAAGCAGCGGCGCGGCTTTCGTTCTCTCGCACCGCCTCGATGACGGCGCCGAAGGGCGAGGCCAGCAGGCGCGACACGAACCACATCGCGGCGGCGACGAAGACCAGGATCACGTAGTACTTGCTGACCGGGTCGATGAAGTCGATCCTGAAACCCGCCACATCCATCACCGGCACCTGGATGCCGCGCAGGCCGTTCTCGCCGCCGGTCCAGCGCTCGGCCTTGTAGAAGACGTAGTAGACGATCTGCGCCAGCGCCAGCGTCACCATGCTGAAGTAGATGCCGCGCGTGCGGATCGCCAGATAGCCGATCAGCAGCCCGGCCAGCGCCGCGGCCAGCACACCGATCAACAGCGCCAGCCCCCAGGGCAAGCCGCCGTGCACCATCGAGATGCCGGTGAGGTAGCTGCCGACGCCGAGAAAGGCCGCGTGGCCGAACGACAGCAGCCCGGTGTAGCCGAACAGCAGGTTGAAGCCGACCGCGAAGAGGCCGAAGATCAGGATGTTGACCGCCAGCGCGTGGTACGGCATCAGGAGCGGGAAAACCAGCAGGAACAGCACCACGGCGGCAACGCGGTGGCGGCGGATCAGGGCAACAAGGCCGTTCATCCCATGTTCCCAGGCTTGCCGAACAAGCCTTGCGGTCGCACCAGCAGCACCACGGCCATCAGCACGAAGATCGACAGCTCGGCATACGCAGGCGCGAACAGCGATGTCATCGAAAACACGATGCCCACCAGCAGCCCGGCCAGCACGGCGCCAAGCAGGGAACCCATGCCCCCCACCACGGTGACGACGAAGGACTCGGCCAGCACGTGCACGCCCATCTCGGGGTTGACGGCGCGCGTGGGCGCGGCCAGCACGCCGCTCAGGCCGGCGATGGCGGTGCCGATGCCGAACACCACCAGCCAGACACGCGCGACGTCGATGCCCAGCACCTTGCAGATCTCGCCGTCCCGCGCACCGGCGCGCACGATCAGGCCGTAACGCGTCTTTTCCAGGAACAGCCACAGCGCCAGCACCACCACCGCGGTGGCGAAGATCAGGAAGAGGCGGTACTTCGGGAAGAAGCCGAAGCCGAGGTCGACCGCGCCGCGCAGCTCGGCCGGCGTCGACGAAGGCAGGCCCTCGATGCCGAACATCACCCGCATCGCCTCGATCAGCACCCAGCTGAGGCCGAAGGTCAGCAGCAGCGGGTAGTCGATGCCGCGTCCGTACAGCGGCCGCACCAGGAAGCGTTCGGTGACGAGGCCGATCGCGCCCACGACCAGCGGCGTCAGCACCAGGCTGAACCAGAAGTTGCCGGTCAGCCCCATGAAATAGAGGCCGACGAAAGCGCCGACCATGAAGAACGCGCCATGCGCGAAGTTCACCACCGTGAGCATGCCGAAGATCAGGCTCAGCCCCACCGCCAGCAGCGCATAGACGGCGCCCAGCGCGATGCCGGTGACGAGTTGCAGGGCCAGCAGCGAAGCGGTGATCTCCATGACGGTCGTGGCGGGTGCTAGAAACAGGTGAAAGGGCGAAACGGCGAAAAGAGTGGTCTGCAAATAGCGAGCGCAGCAAAGCGCCCCTCCAGCAAACGCCGCGGAACCGGCTCAGCCGGGCCGCTGGCGTTGCCCCCCTGGGGGGGAGCGGCGCAGCCGCTTCGGGGGGGGTCAAGTCACCTTATGGCCCATCTCGTCACAGGAACGAAGGTTCTTCTCGTTGGCGTCTTCCACCGCCAGCACCTTGAAGACATCGAACTTGTCCTTCATGTCCCTGGACTTGCTCTCGACGATGACGACCGACTGCACCGATTGATGGTCGCACTTGCGATAGAACTGCGGGCCCTTGTACCAGTCGTACTTCAACTGGCGCAGCGCGATGCTGACGCGCACCGAGTCGGTGGCATCGGAGTCCTTCACGGCCTGCAGCACGCTGCGGATGCCGGCGTAACCCAGCGCGCCATAGTCGGACGGCACGGCGCCGGCGTAGGCCTTGCGGAAAGCGTCGTTGAACTTCTTCGCGCTGGCGATCTTGTCTTCCATGCCCCAGTAGTAGGAGGTGCCGCCCAGGATGCCGTCGAACGCATCGGCGCCGCCGGCCAGCCGCGAGGTATAGAGCAGCACCGGGGCGATGACCTTGGTGTTCTGCTTCAGGCCGAAATCGGTGACCTGCTTGGCCGAATTCACGAGGTCACGGCCGAAGTTGCACAGCACCAGCACGTCGGGCTTCAGGGCCTGGATGCGCGGCAGGAAGGCCGAGTAGTCGGCCGCGCCCAGCGGGTGGCGGATGTCGGCCAGCGTCTGCATGCCCAAGGGCTGGCCGGCACGCTGGAAGCCGCGCACCATCTCGTGGCCGTAGGCGTAGTCGGCCGTCAGGTAGACCACCTTCTTGCCGAACTTCGGGAATGCGTAGCGCGCCACGGCGCCGGCCGTGAGGTGCGGGTTCAGCGCCTCGTGGAATGTGTAGAGACTCCAGTCCTTGGCCTCGTTGATGGTGTCGCTCTGGCTGATGCTGTTGAACAGCACCTTGCGCTCACGCGTCACCGCGTTGATGCTCAGTTGCGTGGCCGCCGACAGCGAGCCGACGACGAAATTGACCTTGTCCTTCTCGATCAGTTCCAGCGTGCGCGTGGCCGCCTCGCCGGGGTTGAGCTTGTCGTCGCGGACCAGCAATTCGCACATCTGGCCCTTGTGGCCGCCGGCCGCGTTCCATTCCTTGACGGCGAGCTCGGCGGCCCGCACCTGGTCCTGTGCCTCGGCGGAGAACGCACCGGTCAGCGGCACCGGGAAGCCGATCTTGATCGGTCCGCCCTGGGCGCGCGCGATGTTGAAGAGCGCCGGGCCGGCGGCCAGCGCGCTGCCGACGACGATGAGGCTGCGGCGGCCGGGGTTGTCGAGTCGGATGGTCATCGGGTTGTCTCCTGCGGTGGGTTGGAAAGGCGCTGTGCTCTGAAACGTTGATCAGCCGGCCAGCACTTCGGGTTGTTCTGTGTCGAAGAGGCGCGGATCGACGGCGGTCTGGCGCATCACCGAGGCCGCGTCGCGCGCCGGCACCTGGCCGCGCCGCTGCGCTTCGAGGTAGGCGCCGAGGCGGCGGCCGCGTTCGACCACTGCGGCGCCGACGGGCAGGCGCTGCGCTTCGTAACTGCGCAGCGCGGCCGGCGTGGCGCCCTCGGCGGCGATGCAGGCAGCCAGCACCATGGCGTCGTCGGCAGCCTTCGTGACGCCCATGCCGACGTGCGGGCGCGCGACGAAGGCGGCGTCGCCGAGCAGCGCGATGCGGTCGAAGGCCACCCTCGGCGAAGCCAGGTCGAAGATGGGTTGCAGGAAAGGCAGCGCGGTCTTCTCGACGACTTCGGCGAACTGCGGCGCCAGCAGCCTTCTGGCCGCCTCGCGCATGGCGGCGATGTGGCGCCACGACACCTGCTGCGGCGGGATGCCGCTGGCGTGGTGATGGCCGTCGGCGTCGGTCATCAGCGCGGCCAGTCCATCGCCGGCCGCCGCCGGCCGGTACCAGACGAAGTTCCAGCGCCGCTGGCCGGGTTCGCTGCGGTTGAACTCGCCGGCCACCGGGTAGCCGATCATCTGCTCGCCTTCAGGCAGGCCGAAGCCGAAATGCTCGAACAGCGTGTGGCGGGTGTGCCGCGACAGCACGGCTTCGTCGCAGACACCGCGCCAGGCCACGTAACCGGCATAGACCGGCTGCACCGACGGCGCCAGTTGCGCGCGCACGCCGGAGCGGATGCCGTCGCAGGCGATCAGCAGGTCGGCGTCGACCCGTTCCCCGCCGGCCAGCGTGGCGCTGACACCGTCGGCACGCGATTCGACCGCCACCACGGGCGTGCCCAGCCGCTGCAGGCCGTCGGGCAGCGCCGCGCGCAGCAGCGAGTACAAACGGCCCCAGGACGTCAGCACCTGCGGGTAAGCCCATCCGCACTCGGCCGCGCCATTCACGTCGAGCACGACCCGCGACTCGACCGCCACGCCCAGCGTGGCGTCGACCACCGCACCGGCCGCACGCAGCGCGACGCGCAGGCTGTCATGCGTGACGATGCCGGCGCCGCGCCCTTCGAGCGAGGTGGCTGAGCGCTCCAGCACGGTCACCTCATGGCCGGCGCGGTGCAGCAGATTGGCAGCACACAGGCCGCCCAGCGAGCCGCCGATGACGACGATACGGGCCATGCGCGTTCGTCTTCAGGCCGCCGGCGCGGCCTTCTCTTCGGCCGGGAAGTTCAGTTCGACGACGACGCCGTTAGGATCGTCGACGAACACCTGGTGCAGGCGCAGCAGCGGCACGCTGCGCTCGCGGCAGGGCACGCCGTGCAAGGCCAGCCGCGCCATCGTGTCTGCCAGGCCGGTGGCGGAGAATGCGACGTGGTCGATCACGCCGGTGCCATGAAGGCCACTCTCCGCGCGCTCGCCCAGGTACTGCGTCAGACCTTCCGGGTCGTTGGGATCGATGCCGATGATGTGCACCACCGCGTTCGCCCAGACCGCCGTGTCACCGGCATACAGCCACAGCCCGGGGAAGGGAAACGGCGGCCGCGGGCCGACCTGCAGGCCGAGCACATGGCAATAGAAGACCTCGCAGGCCGCGAGTTCGGCGGTGCGGATGGAATAGTGGTTCAGCGACATCGACACGACTGCGTCTCCGGTGTTTTGTTCAGGTGCCGGCGCGGGAGGGTGCGCGGGCCTGCGCCACCAGTTCCGGCGCCTGCAGCAGCAGGCCGCGGATGCGGTCCCTGATGAAGGTGTCGATCATCGGCGCATCGCCCTCGCCGGTGAACGGCTGCTGGTAGACCAGCGGCCAGATGCCCAGGTGGTAGATCAGCCCGCCGTGGAAACCCATGAGCAGCGCTTCTTCACGCGGGGTGGCGCGGGCACGTGAACGGCTGCCGGCCGAGCGCCGAACCTCGCGCAGCAGGCGCGGGAACAGCTTCTCGCGCAGCAGGACGAAGTAGCGCGTGGGGATCAGGCCGTCGCTCAGCCCCGAATGCACGAGGATGCGCAGCCACTCGGGCGTCAGGATGGCCGCCAGGTACTCGCGGTAGAAGGCCTGCAGCTTGTCGGCCACCGGCGTGGCCGCGTCATCGAGCAGCGTTTCCCAGCGTGGCTCCCAGCGGCCGGCGATGGTCTGCTCATAGACGCGTTCGATCAGCGAGCGTTTGGTCGGAAAGTAGTGGTACAGCAGCGTGTGCGCGACGCCGAGCTCGGCGGCCAGTTCGCGCATCTGCGCTTCGAGACCGCGGCGGGCGAAGAACTCGGCCGCGCCGTCGATGATCTGCTGCTCGCGTTCGCGCGCTTCCAGGCGCTTTCTCGGCGCCGGTCGCACTGCGCCCGGCGATCTCTTGCCGGCGCGTGGAGTGCGGGTTTCTGCTGTATTGATCATCTGGTCAACTCTGCTGAAATTGTTGAACGGCTGGTCAACAAGCCCCATCCAGAAAAACCCTAGCGCGCCGGCCGCGTCTGCGCAGACCCGGCGCAGCGTCTGTTTGCCCCATCCAGCCCCCAGAACCCGAGAGACGCGCTGCATGAAATCACCAGTCTTCGACTACGTTCGCGCCACCTCGCCGCAGCATGTGTTCAAGTTGCTCGAGCGGCACGGCGACGACGCCAGGCTGCTGGCCGGCGGGCAGACGCTGCTCGCCACGCTGAACCTGCGGCTGTCGTCACCGGCCTTGCTCATCGACATCGGCGGCCTGGCCGGCCTGCGCGGCATCTCGGTGCAGGGCGGCATGCTGCGCATCGGCGCGCTGACGACGCACGTGGAGATCGAGGAGTCATCGCAGGTCGCGCAGCATGCGCCGCTGCTGGCGATGGCCGCGCCGCACATCGCGCACCGCGCCATCCGCAACCTGGGCACGATCGGCGGCACGCTGGCCTATGCCGACCCCGCCGCCGAATGGCCGGCCTGCGTGCTGGCGCTCGGCGGCACGCTGGTATTGCAAAGCAGCAGGGGTGAACGGCGGCTGGCGGCCGACGACTTCTTCCTCGGCATCTACAGCACCGCGATGGCGGCCGACGAACTGCTGGTGGCGGTGGAACTGCCCTGCACCGCGCAAGGCGAACGACAGACCTTCGACGAACTGGCGCGCCGCCGCGGCGACTATGCGGTGGCCGGGCTGGCGGCGTGCGCCAGGGTCGACGCTCATGGTGACGCATGCCGGCTGCACGATGTGCGCCTGGCCTTCCTCAGCCTGGGCGACCGCCCGCAGCGGGCCAGACAGGCCGAGGCGGTGCTGCAGTCCGGCCCGCTGACGGAGGCCCGCATCCTGGATGCCGACGCCGCGTTGCGCGCCGAACTCGACCCCTTCGCCGATCTCACCCACTCCGCCGCCGCCAAGAAGCAGCTCGCCGCGACGCTGATGCGCCGCGCGATCAAGGCCTTGAGCGCGCCGCCCGCAGCCTGAACGGAAGCCACCGATGAACACACCCACCGACCACCCGACACGCCGCGTCAGCGTCATCGTCAACGGCACGCTGTTCCTGCGCGAGGTCGAGTGCCGCAAGCACCTGGTCGACTTCCTGCGTGATGACTGCGGCATGAAGGGCTCGCACCTGGGCTGCGAGCACGGTGTCTGCGGTGCCTGCACGGTGCGGCTCGACGGCCGCATCGTGCGCGGCTGCCTGGTGCTGGCCGCGATGGCCGACGGCCACAGCGTCGAGACGGTCGAGACGCCCGCGCCCTCGCCCCGGCTGCGCGCGCTGCAGGACGCCTTCATCGAACACAACGCGCTGCAATGCGGCTACTGCACACCCGGCATGCTGATGGCGGTACTCGACCTGGTGGAGCGCCGGCCGCAGGCGAACCGCGAGCAGGTGCGCGAATGGATCAGCGGCAACTACTGCCGCTGCACCGGTTACCACGCCATCGTCGATGCGGTCTGCGCGGTGCTGGACCAGCAGCGCGCCGGGCGCTTTGCGGCCAATGCCGTCGAGGCCCGTGCATGAACCATCCCACCGAACTGCCGACGCGCCGCGACCTCGGCGCCGAGTTGCCCGCCGTCACCGAGGACCAGCGCCACATCGGCGTGGCGATCCCGCGTGAGGGCGTGCGTCGCCTGACACAGGGCCGTGGCCAGTTCGTCGACGACATCGAACTGCCGCGCCTGGCCCATGTGGTCTTCTGGCGTTCGCCGGTGGCGCACATGCGCATCACGCGCATCGGGCGCAGCGCCGCCGCCGCGCTGCCCGGCGTCATCGCGGTGGTCACCGGCCCCGAGATCGCGGCCGTCTGCAAACCCTGGGTGGCCACGCTGGCGCACCTGGCGGGCATCAAGAGCGCGCCGCAGTATCCGCTGGCGATGGAACGTGCCACCTGGCAGGGCGAGCCGGTGGTGGCCGTGGTGGCGGAGACGCGCGCGATCGCCGAAGACGCGCTGGCGCTGCTCGAGATTGATTGGGAAGACCTGCCGGCGGTGCTCGACACGCGGACCGCGCTCGACCCCGACACGCCGCTGATCCACCCCGAGCTCGGTGACAACCTGTGCTTCGAACGCAAGCTCGACACCGGCGGCGTCGACGAAGCCTTCGCGCGTGCCGACGCGGTGGTGTTCGAGGAGACCTACGTCTTCGGCCGCCACACCGGCGTGACGCTGGAGCCGCGCTGCCAGATCGCCGACTGGAACCCCGGCGACGAGCGGCTGACCGTGCACCACTCCTTCCAGGCGCCGCACATGATGCAGGACCTGTACTGCCGGCAGTTCGACCTGCAGGAAAGCCAGGTGCGCGTGCTGTGCCGCGATGTCGGCGGCTCTTTCGGCATCAAGGTGCATGCTTACCCGGATGACTTCGCGACCGTCGCGCTTTCCATCCTGCTGAGGCGGCCGGTGAAGTTTGTGGCCGACCGCATCGAGAGCTTCACCTCCGACATCCATGCCCGCGAGCACCGCATCCAGGCGCGCATCGCGGCAACGAAGTCCGGCGAGATCATCGCCTTCGAGATCGATGATCTGACCGGCATCGGCCCTTACTCCATGTTCCCGCGCACCAGCGGCATCGAAGGCAACCAGGTCGTCAACCTGACCGGCGGGCCCTACAGGCACAAACACTACCGCGCTGCGCTGAAGGTCGTCTTCCAGAACAAGACGCCGACCTGCCAGTACCGCGGTGTGGGCCACCCGATCGCGTGCGCGGTGACGGAAGCGCTGGTCGACGGCGTGGCGATGAAGCTCGGCATCGACCCGATCGCCTTCCGCCTGGCCAACGTGATTCCAGACGATGCCTACCCGGCCACCGGCGCCTCGGGCATCAAGCTCGAGGTGTTGTCGCACGAGGCCTGCCTGCGCGAAGCAAGGCAGGTGTGCGACTACGAGGCGCTGCGCCGTGAGCAAAGCGAACTTCGAAAACGCGGCGTGTTTCGCGGCATCGGCGTGGCCGCGCTGATCGAGCTGACCAACCCGAGCGCGGCTTTCTACGGCGTCGGCGGCGCGCGCATCGCGTCGCAGGACGGCGCCACGCTGCGGCTGGAACCCAGCGGCGTGCTCACCGTGATGAGCAGCGTCGGCGAACAAGGCCAGGGCGCGGAGGCCATCTTTGCGCAGATCGCCGCCGACGCCGTCGGCGTGGCCATCGTCCATGTGCGCGTGATCACCGGCGACACCGATGCCACGCCCTACGGCGGCGGCACCTGGGCCAGCCGCGGCGCGGGCATCGGCGGCGAGGCCGTGCTGCGGGCCGGCCTGGTCCTGCGCGCCAACATCCTGGCCACCGCGGCAGTCATCCTGCAGCGGGAGGCCGGCGGTATGCGCGTCATGCGTGGCGCCATCCACGATGCAGACAGCGGCGAGCGTCTTCTCGATCTGGCCGAGCTCGGCCGCATCGCGTATTTCCGCAGCGACACGCTGCCGAAAACCTTCACGCCCGAGCTGATGGTGACGCGCCACTACGCGCAGCGCGACTACCCCTTCATCTTCACCAACGGCGTGCAGGTCAGCCATGTCGAGGTCGACACCGACACCGGCTTTGTCAGGTTGCTGAAGCACTGGGCGGTGGAAGACTGCGGGCGCGTCATCAACCCGATGCTGGTCGATGAGCAGATGCGCGGCGCCATCGTGCAGGGCATCGGCGGCGCGCTCTTCGAGGAATGCCTCTACGACACCGACGGCACGCTGCGCAACGGCAACATGGCCGACTACCTGGTGCCGATGGCCGCCGAGATGCCCGACATCGTCGTCTCGCATGTGCAGAGCCCGACGAAGAGCTCATTGCTCGGCGCCAAGGGCGCGGGCGAGGCCGGCACGGCCGGCGCGCCGGGCGCGGTGATGAACGCCATCAACGACGCGCTGTCGCCCTTCGGCGCGCGCGTGAGTTCGCAGCCGATCACGCCAGAGAAGATTCTGCGGGCGCTGGGGAAGATCTGAGATCTGCCCCAGGGTTGCGGCCCCGGGACCGGCGTCGGGCGCTGGTCAAGCCCGAAGGGCCATGACCAGCGTGCCGCACGATGCCTTTGCCTTTTACTTCGCGGACTTCTTCGCAGCGGCCTTCCTGGCGGCCGGTGCCTTGACAGCCGGCTTCGCGGCGACGACCTTCTTCGCAGCGGCCTTCTTCACGACAGGCGTCGCCATCACGGCCTTCTTCGCAGCCGCCTTCTTGGCGGCAGGTGCCTTGGTCGCGGGCTTCGCCGGCATGATGGCCTTGGCTTTTGCGCCGGCGGCCTTCTTCAGCGCGGCTGCTTCTTTCTCGATGGCCTTCTGCAAGGCCTTGGCCTTGCGCTCGGCTGCCAGCTGAAAGGCGGCCAGGCTCTTGCCGGTACTGCGCTTGGTGGATTCGAGTTTCTTCTCGGCCGCCATCACCGACTTCTGCGCGGCGGCGCCGGCCTTCGAGAGCTGGGCCTGGGCCTTGGCGAGCTGCTGCTCGGCCATCTTCACCAGGCTGCCGATCTTGCGTTCGGCTTGATCGCGCTGCTTGAGAATCGTCTTCTTCGCGCTCTGCATACTGGCCGACACGGCATTGCCCATGGCCTCGATCTTGTGCGAAACGGCAGTGCCAACTTCCTTGGCTGCGGTGCCCAGATGTTCGCCCGCTTGAGCGAGTTCAGACTTCTTGTCGGTCTTGGGGACGGTCTTGCGCGTGGCCATGTGTTTCCTTTGAATATTGGTTGATTGCCTGCGTATAAATGCAGCGCACGCGAATCTACGCTGTGAATGGCATTCCGGTACGGCACTGGCGCATCAATTGCAGCCTGATGACAACGTCGGCGACGTGAAAACGACAATTACAGCCTCCAGGCGCCGATCAACGATGCGCTTTCGCTGAACAGGACTCTCGCGGCGCGTGGAGTTCTTCAGCAGCTTCTCAGGTCTCGCGCCCCGGCGGCGGATAGCTGTCGGCGACGTAGGCCGGCCCCTTCATCAGCATCACGATGGCGCACGCGATGGCCGCGGTGAGCACCAGCGTCCAGTGCATCAGCACCAGGCCGAGCAACTGGTAGATCAGCAGCCACAGCGCACGCTCATCAGCGGCCGAAGCCGCTGCGGGTGCAAACCACCAGAAGAGAAACGCCACAGCCAGCGGCAAGGCCGTGCCCCAGCCGAGGATGGCGGGCAGGCGTTTCCACAGCCACCACTCGCGGCCCGGCGGCGAGCGCTCGAAGCCGGGCAGCCTGTTCAGCCAGTTCATCGTGTGAGTCCCTGACACGGCCATCGCCTCGAAACGCTGGCCATGCTCAGGCCGCTGACTCGCCCGCGCCGGGCGGCGTTGCACCCGACGGGCCGACGGCAGGCTCCACCGCTGCACGGCGATGGAAGGCCGCCGCTGCGGAGTCAAGGCCCGCCGCCGCTGGCGCGGCGCCCATCTTTTCACCATCCCATTGCTGGCCGCACCAGCAGTGGCCATCGGCATCGATGATGCAGGTGCCACTGCCACAGCAGCGTGCGTCTTCGCTCATGCTGAACTCCAAAAACCTGAAGTGCCTGATTCTGCCCAAGGCCGGAGGTTCTTCGGGCCAGCCACTCGATAGACCTTGTGTCGGGCCCGCCCGCACGCTTGCTGGCTGGCTTGCAGGGTCTGGCGGGTCATCTGCCACGTCGACGCCCGTCGCGGTGCTGAAACGCCGAAGGGCCGGCAAGCCGACCCTTCGAAATTGATGCTGGCGTCGCGGCGGCTGCCTGCGGCCAGCCGGTCAGCCGACGCTCAGGCCTTGGCGACGCGACGACGGCGAACGCCGCTCACGCCGACCGCGCCGAGTGCGACCAGCACCAGCGCCAGGCTCTCGGGCTCGGGCACGGTGAAACCGACGCCGGTGGTCGG
>Ga0163144_10026102_pt1 | contig 11372 bp, 12 predicted proteins | sample OliLak19BULKMAT1_FD_123175 | JGI IMG/M metagenome (GOLD analysis project Ga0163144, IMG submission 123175) | Freshwater microbial mat bacterial communities from Lake Vanda, McMurdo Dry Valleys, Antarctica - Oligotrophic Lake LV.19.BULKMAT1 | ecosystem: Environmental > Aquatic > Freshwater >... | reverse complement strand
CCGCTTCTTCCAGGGCCATCTGCATGTGTTGAAGATGAAAGGGATGACGAGGATCGCTCAGAGCGAGATCGAAAGGAAACTCCAGCACGCTTAGCCTTTCAGCCGAGTCCACAGTTTTTCGAATCGCTCACTAAACGCGGTCACCAGAATCGGGTCGGCCGTCACGATCAAATTCTCTTCGTTCTGCTCGCTGGCACTTCGCGTCCAGTTGAAACTGCCGTTCATGAGTCGCTTGCCATCGAACAACGCAAACTTATGGTGCATGTGCGCCAGCTGTCCTACATCCATTTTGCAATCGATCCCAGCCGCGTACAGTTCCTCCATGTCGGATCCGAGGTCGTGCGACTTCGCATCATCTGAAATCACACGAACTCGCACGCCTCGCCCGTGCGCTCGAATGATGGCCTGGGTAATGCGATCGTCTGTAATCGTGAACACACAGACATCGCAGGAGACCCGTGCTTCATTGAATTGACGAAGCACTTCTTGAATACACTCGTGACCGGGGCTGAAGAAGGCCTTTGATGGCTCGATTGCGTTCGGACTCGATCGAATTGTGATCACGAAACGACTCCGTTTCTTCGGCTGGCCCTGCGTTCGATGCCGAGCATGGAACGGATGCCGAGGTACACGATCGTAGCGAAGGAACGGGCCGCTTCCTTGCCGTTCACTTTAGATTTTCCCGCTCGGCGATTCTCGAAGATAATCGGTGATTCGCCGAGCGTGCAGCCGGCCAACTTGCATCGGAACAGCATTTCCTGCTGAAACGAGTAACCCCGCGAGACGATCAGGTCGAAGCGCACATCGCGAAGTTTCGACACTCGATAACACCGATAGGCTCCACTCGCATCGCGAACGCCCAACCGAAAGAAGAAGCGAACCAGGCCGTTCACCCCCCGGCTAATTTTCTCGCGAATCACCGGCCAATTCTCCGTGCCGCCGCCGGCAACGTATCGCGATCCGATCATGACGTCCCTTCGATCCATTCCGGCAAGCAAGGCAGGAATATATCGTGCCGGGTGGCTAAAATCCGCGTCCATGTTCAATAAAAAATCGTAACGGTTCAACATCGCATAGCGCATGGCCGCGACGATGGCCGTGCCGAGTCCAAGCTTCCCGGCACGGTGCAAAGCTCGAATCCTGGGATCCTTGGCCGCGAGTTCGTCGACCAGTTTTCCCGTGCCGTCCGGAGAATTATCGTCCACGACCAGGACATCCGCTTCGGGAGCGAAGACGTGGATTTCCTCGATTAAACGTGCGATATTGTCACACTCGTTATACGTGGCCACGGAGACGAGCAGTCGATAACTTGTTCCGGCTTGCATTCGAGCGAACCTCGGTCCTATGCTGAACCCTAACTGATTCATGGGGCAATACATCGATGGCCACCACTTTTGTGATAGCGTGTCCGGACTGTTCCAAACAGGTGAAGGTGTCCGACGAACACGTCGGCAAACGCATTCGCTGTAAGGAATGCGCCAAGATCTTCCCGGTTCAAGCGCCGACCACGGGCGATTCTTCCCCCAAACCCGCCGCGAAAAGCAAGGGCCCACCCGCACCGCCCAAGGCCAAGGCCAAGCCCCCCGAGGTCAAACCGGCACCCGAACCGGAAAAAAGCGTTGTCGCCAGCTTCGACGAGGAAGACCCCAACGACTACTCTCTCGGAACCATAAACGATGGACTTCCCCGCTGCCCATTTTGTGCAATGGAGATGGCCACCGTTGATGCCCGTATTTGCTTGCACTGTGGATATAACACTCGTTCGCGCAAACGGCCCGAAGTGAAAGTGGTCTATCAGCATACGGGCCTGGAGATGTTTCTCTGGTGGCTACCGGCAATTCTGATCATCCTCTTTATGATCGGATGTCTGGTATGGTATCTCATCTCCTGGAGCCTGGTCGAAGATTGGATGAAAGACAGCATCTTTGAAGATGAGCCTGGCCCGCCGCCGGTTTACATGGCTGGTGTGTCGCCTGGTGCGTTCCGCCTTTACCAAGCTCTGCTCATCATGGGAATTTTCGTGCCCCTGACGCGGATCGCCTACAAGCGACTTGTGACGAACAACAAGCCTCCCGAGCGAAAGATGGGCGAAGAGGACTGATAGAAGCCTCCCAGGTGGTATCACGATCGATCGAAATGCGGCCGAGAACCCGTGAGTTTTGTTCATGCTCGCCAAGCTGAATACGTTCGCTCTTGTCGGCATCGACGCGGTTCCCGTCGAGGTGGAAGTCGATAATACGCCCTCCAATACGCCGAAGACGGTGATCGTCGGGCTGCCGGAAGCGTCCGTTCGCGAAAGCATCCATCGCATCGAGCGTGCGCTCTGGAATCTTCGCTATCAGCTCCCGGATGGCCGCACGGTCATCAATCTTGCCCCGGCGGACCTTCGCAAGGATGCGGGAGCCTTCGATCTCCCCATCGCCCTCGGCCTGTTGGTTGCCACGCGTCAACTCCGTCCGGAACAACTCGACGACTCAGCCACGATTGGCGAACTGGCGCTCGACGGCATGGTACGCCCCGTGAAGGGCGTCCTGTCGATGGCGATGGCCGCCCGAGATCTGGGCTTTCGGCGTTTGATCGTGCCTGTGGAAAACGCTCGCGAGGCGGCCGTCGTTGAAGAACTCCAGGTCTTTGGCGTGGGCGGCCTGAACGATGCGATAGGCTTGCTCTCCGGGCATCTGCAATTGGAGCCAGCACCCAGTGGCATGGCCGACTTTCAGCCGAAGCTAAATCGCTACGATGTCGATTTCTCGGATGTCCGTGGGCAAGAGACGGCGAAGCGAGCGCTGATCGTCGCAGCAGCCGGGGCACATAATGTGCTGATGATCGGCAGCCCGGGAACTGGAAAGACCATGCTGGCTCGCCGGCTGGCCACCGTGCTTCCTCAGCTCACGCCACAGGAAAGCCTGGAAACGACGCGCATTTATTCGGCGGTCGGTCGGCTGCCCAAGGGTGAACCGTTGATGGCCACGCGGCCCTTTCGGTCGCCTCACCACACCATCTCGGATGCCGGCATGGTCGGTGGCGGCAGCATCCCGGCCCCGGGAGAAATCAGCCTCGCACATCACGGCGTATTGTTTCTCGATGAACTGCCCGAATTTAATCGCCGCAGTTTGGAAGTGCTTCGGCAACCGCTGGAAGAAGGGCAAGTCACGATCTCGCGGGCTCTGCATTCGACCACGTTTCCGGCCAGTTTCATTCTGGTCGCCAGCATGAATCCCTGTCCGTGTGGATACATGGGGGATCCAAAGCATGCCTGTAGTTGCACGCCGATTCACATCGAGAAATACATGGCACGCATCAGCGGCCCGCTGATGGATCGCATAGACCTGCACATCGAAGTGCCAGCCGTACCGTTTGCTGAATTGTCATCGAAGCAAGACGGGACAGACAGCGCATCGATGCGCGAGCATGTCTTTCAAGCTCGTGCGATCCAGGCCGCCCGCTTCGGAACCACTGCCGGTGCCGTGAATAGCCGAATGAGCCCGAAGCAGTTGCGAAAATTCTGCACGCTCGACGCAGACTGCCAGGGATTATTGCAATCGGCGATGGAAGAACTGGGCCTCTCGGCGAGAGCCCACGACCGGATCCTGCGTATGGCCCGGACCATCGCCGACCTGGAGGGTGCCGCCAACATCGGAGCCGGGCACTTGAGCGAAGCGATTCAGTATCGAAGTTTGGATCGGCGGTTGTGGGCGAGGTGAGTGCAGGGGCAAGTCGGTAAATGTGTATACACTCACCGACGAAGGGACACATCATGTGGTGTCGTTGATACTTATTCGTCGTGAAGGCCAGCGGCTGGAAGCGAATAGGTAAGCAGGAGCCGATCAGCCACTACTTCATTTTCGAGCGTCTGTCCGGCCATCTGAAACCGGCGTAACATCGATCGCCCGCAATTGACAGATGCTTCAACTTCGAAAAGTCCATCCGGAATCTGCACGTTGCAAATTTTGTCACCTGATCGTTTTGTTCCATCTATCGAGAGAGCGACATAGACACCTCTGGCCTTACATCGCTCGATAACTGTCAATAATTTCGAGAGGTTGAAGCCCTGTGCGCCGTAGATAATTGCCTGAGTATCGACATAGGGCGGATCGCAGTAAACCAAATCTCCTGCCATTGCCGCTTCCATAACGTCGGAGAAGTCCGAGTGAATGAAATCGGTATTTCGACATCGGACTCGCCATTCGTCCACACGTTTTGAGAACGAAGCGGGCGATATCGGGCTGTGGACCCCACAGGGCGTGGACATGTAGCCGTCCTTTTTTCGAAACCGGACAACGCCGCCATAGCACGACCGGCATAAATAGAGAAGGTCCGGCCCATTTGGCCTGGCGTTAAATGCAGCCTTCACCCGCTCATAGACGACCTCTCGCGATTCATGATTCGGTTGTTCCCACCGTTCAGCATACCACTGCTTGAGTTCGTCCGGTTCGTTCTTCAGTGCCCTCCAGATCTCTGCCAACGGACTAAATACGTCCGAACCAACGCCGGCTTCAGGAGCCAACGTCGCCAGCACCGCACCACTACCCAGGAACGGCTCAAAGTAAGTGCCAATCTTGGCGGGGAAGTGGGAGACGATCTCGTGAGCGAAACGTTGCTTGTTCCCAATCCATTTGAGGAGTTGCGCCTTGAATGGCGTGACTGCACGGCGTTGGTATTCGTCGAAGAGGGAGCGTTGCATTGAACTAGAGCCTTCCGCCGAGGCGGGTGGATCGGCCTGATTGAGAAATAGAGAATATCCGAATTTGGGATAATAAGTCAACTCTATTTTACTGGTTACATGGATAAGAGCATTTTCACTCCTGATCAGGAAGCCTTGCAACTAGTGCTTCGACAACTCCGGCTAGGTGGTGGGCTGCGTCAAGAAGCCCTCGCCGACCGCCTCAGCGAACCGCAATCTTTCGTTTCGAAGTACGAATCTGGGGAGCGCCGCCTCGACTTGATCGAACTTCGGCAAGTTTGCAAAGCGCTCGGAGTGACTCTGCTCGAACTGGTCAACCGATTCGAGGAGCAGTTACGGCTATGCAACCAAACAAGTCCTTCGTCGGACTCCCAAAAGCATTCTGGGCGAACGTAAGAACGATCGCCCAAAAAGTAGGCTACACTGAACGCCCTAAACGACAAGCCGGAGTGAAAGGCCAAGCAGGGCCGATCAAGGTTCCGAGCCTTGGAGAGATCAAGACCGCGCTGGAATCCATCAACTTGACCTCCACACATCTGATTCGACTGGACGGGAAGCCAACGGACTTAGGGAAGCAAGTAATCGACTACTTTTCATATCGCGCGGATATTCTAAACCGCGTCGTGAGACCGTCGCTGATGAATGCGGAACAAGCGGAAGCCATGTACGCGAAGTTGAAGCGGAAGCGAAAGACGACCTCGGTCGTCCCGATGAATAAGCAAAGCGGGGAAATGAAGAAGCCTGCTTATTTTACAGGCATGATAAACGAACTGATCCACTCCAACCTCGGAAACTTGCCGTGCAACTACAACCCACAAGAGCTAACTACCATCACGAGGAACCGAGAGCCGTTTCGAACGCTTGCCCGGCGGATTGATGGTGCCTTTCCTGGACCAGTTGACCCAATCGCAGTCTGGGAAATCAAGGAATACTACTACACAACGACGTTTGGTAGCCGGGTTGCTGATGGGGTCTATGAGACCTTACTTGACGGGATGGAACTCGAGGAGTTAGACGCCGCCCTTCGCGAACTTGCACGCCATGACGACCGACCGGAACATATTCAACACCTGCTTATGGTCGATGCCTACTTTACGTGGTGGGTGAAAGGACGATCATATCTTTGCCGAATCATCGACATGCTACATATGGGTTACGTGGATGAGGTTCTGTTTGGGTCGGAGATTGCCTCCAGGTTGCCGATTATCGCTCGGGAGTGGGTAGCGGAATATCAACATCGCAAAGGAAATCCAGCGGTTGTCAACGCCTAGCCCTTCCGCGACTCATTGCACGTGGCGATCCGAGACTTCATCAAGGATCGCCCTCCGTGCGCGAGAAAAGACCATTACCCTACTTCTTCTCCACCTTCGCCTTAGGCTTCGGTGGCTCAATCTTCTTCGCATCCGTCGGAATCGGCATCTTGTCCAGCGTCACTTCTTCCACGCCGGTTAGCTTCTTCAACTGAATGTCCTTGAACTGAACGGTCATTTCGCCCATGCCGTCGTGGATTTGGAATGCGAGCAGGCCTTCCGAGGCTCGCTTGTCCTTTTGGAAGTCGATCACCTCGGCCGTCGTCACGCCGTTGATCTGGTGTTTCAGGTGATTCGCTTTCGCAGTCACTTGGTACTCGTTCCAATCGTCTTCCTTGATCGACTTCAGAACATCATCACTCTTCATGGCCTCGACTTCGAACTTGGTGCCATCGGTATCCACCCAGGTTTTCATGCCGCGTTTGCACAAGAAGCCCCGGCCTTTCTCTTCGTACAGGATGCCAATATGTTCCTGCTTGCGCTTGCCCGCCGAGTCGATGTCCGCTTGATAGCCGCTGATCACGAAATCTTCCGGCTTGCCGACGTTCTTCGAGCGATATTGAATGCCGGAGTTGCCGCCGACGATCTTGAACTTCAGTTTCAGCTCGAAGTCTTTCACCTTGCCGTCCCAGACCAGGAAGCTGTTGCCACCAATCTTGCCGTCCTTGGTGTAGCCGGTGATGGCCCCTTCCTTCACGGACCACAGTTCGGGCTTGCCTTTCCAGCCGGAAAGATCCTTGCCGTTAAAGAGAGATTCCCAGTCGTCGGCCTGTGCCACGATCGGCAGGGCGAACAGAAGTGAGAGAGCCAGCGGGAGAGAGCGGCGCATGTGAGTTCCTTTGGAGAGGATGTGGGGCGGGATGATTTCGAGATACGACGCAGGACGCCACTCGTCCATTGGCCGTAAGCTAACGGCATCCCGAAAACACGAGATTGCAAATGACATCCGAAGCCGCCTACGCCGAACTGATTCGCCGCACCAAGGAAGCGGCCGTGCTCTCCTCGTGCGGGGCCGTCCTGGGCTGGGACGAACGAACCTACATGCCGCACAATGGCTCCGAGTTTCGAGGCGAGCAAATGGCACTTCTCGCTCGCATGTCCCACGAGATGACGACCGACCCGAAAGTGGGGGAGTGCCTGGGCGTTCTTGGCGATTCGTCGCTGGCGAAGGATTCCCCCGAGGCAGTCAACGTCCGCGAGATTCGGCGAGCTTACGACCGGGCGGTCAAGTTGCCGAAGGAACTCGTGGAAGAGATCGCGCGAGTGTCCACGCGAGCCCAGCAAGTCTGGCAGGAAGCCCGCAGCAAGAATGATTTCCCCGCCTTCCAGCCCTGGCTCGAAAAACTCGTCACCCTGAAACGCCGCGAGGCTGACGCGGTTGGGTTCAAGGATCATCCTTACGATGCCCTGCTCGATGAATACGAACCAGGCGCGACGTCTGCAGAGGTTCGCAAAGTTTTCGCCTCGCTCTCTGCTGAACTGGTGCCATTGATTGCGGCCATCGGTCAATCGAAACGCCGGGCGAAGCGAGAGATTCTGGAACGAGATTATCCTGTCGACGCCCAGCAGGCCTTCGCGAAGGAGGCCGCAACTGCAATTGGTTTTGATTTTCAGGCTGGCCGATTGGACGTCACGACGCATCCGTTTTGCTCCGGCATCGGCCCCGGCGATTGCCGTATTACCACGCGCTACAATCCGCGGTTCTTCAACGAGGCCTTCTTCGGCGTGCTCCACGAAGCCGGGCACGGTATCTACGAACAGGGACTTTTACCTGAACACTTTGGCACTCCGCTCGGTTCGTTCTGCTCTCTGGGCATACACGAGTCCCAATCTCGCCTCTGGGAGAATCAGGTGGGCCGTGGACGAGCGTTCTGGGAATACTTCTATCCGAAAGCCCGCCAGGCGTTCCCAGCCGCCTTGCGCGATGTGCCACTCGATGATTTCTATTTCGCGATCAACGAAGCCCGGCCATCGCTCATCCGCGTGGAGGCCGACGAGGCGACCTACAACCTGCACATCATCCTGCGCTTCGAGATGGAGTTGGCCCTACTCTCGGGGGATCTTAAGCCCGTAGACGTGCCTGCGGCATGGAACGAGCGCTTTCAGAAGATGTTCGGCCTGACCCCGCCCGACGACCGCCAAGGCTGCTTGCAGGACATCCACTGGAGCATGGGCGGCCTCGGTTACTTCCCCACTTACACGCTTGGAAATCTCTACGCGGCACAGCTCATGGATGCCTCCAAGTCTCAGCTGCAAGGGCTGGAATCGGACTTCACTCGGGGGGAGTTTGGACGGCTCAAAACCTGGCTCAATGAGAAGGTACATAAGCCCGGGCGATCGTGCCGATCGGAAGAGTTGTGCCGAAGAATCACGGGAGAGGGCCTGCGCCATGAGCCGTTGGTTGCCTATCTTCGCAATAAGTTTGGCGCTCTGTACGATTTGTGAGGACAATGCGGCCAAGCGGGTATCAAAGTTGCCGATTGTGCGGATTGATCGGCAATCTCGATCGATGCTTGATCTTCAAGATGGGAGGACGAAGGGGATCGCGTCGAATGTCCAAGCTTCGCGGAAAGCACCGGTCGTATCGGGAGTACCGGGTATTGGTGATGCCTGAATGTCGGGATTACTCGCGCCGGACCGCAGAACACGCACCATGCATTAGAAGGAGATGTTGAGATAGATCGGCACGATCCCGAGATTCGCAATGCTTGCAACCGCCGCCCCCAAAGCCCACCATGCCGAGATGCCGTCCGAACTGGACGACATGGATGTGATGCAGACCGCAGTCATCGGCAAGGCTTCCACCGTCAACGACACGCCGGAACTGGATGATATTCCGCTGCCGCCACTCGGCGCGTTTTTGGGCCGATGTCGCCTGAAGACTCACATGGCCGCAGGTCGAAACAGCGCCATCTATCTGGGCGAACTTTGGGATCTGAAACTTCCTGTTGCCGTGAAAGTGTTGGCCCCGCGTCGCCGAGCGGATCGACCGGTCCTGGTCACCCACCTTCGGAACGAATTCCACGCGCTCGCTCGGTTGAGCCACACGAATGTCGCACGTCTCTGGGATTACCGCGATGATCCCGAGGCTCCGCACCTCGCGACGGAATATGTCGATAGCATGACGCTGGAAAACCTGCGCGTGAGCCACGGCGGCCGAGTCTCCCCCCGGCTTGCCGTCCGTGTTGCTCTTCGCGCACTTGATGCGTTAGCGACGGCCTGGCGGTTAGGAATCGTGCATCGCGACATCAAGCCCGAGAACCTGCTCGTGACACCCCATGGCGACGTCAAGGTCATCGACTGGGGTCTATGCGGTACGGTCGACGAAGAACAGCCGGCCGCCCCCTCGGCAGAAACGATCCGCTTCATTGGCACACCGGCTTATCTTCCGCCGGAGATGGCTCGGGCAGGTCGCCCGTTCGATCACCGAACGGACGTGTATGGACTGGGGGCGACCATCTATCACGCTGTCACCGGTCGCTTGCCATTCTCCTATCGCAAGCCGACGCAAATGATCCTGGCCCACATGAACGAAGAACCCGTGGCACCATTCGAACACGTGCAAGAACCCGGCATGCTTCGACTGTCGGAAGTCGTGCTACGCATGATGGCCAAAGCACCGAGCGACCGGTTTCAGCGGCCAGACGATCTTCGTGAAGAGTTGAATCGCGTGTTGGCGGAGACAAACGCGAACGGATCGAAGATTATCAAGAAACGCTAGCCAAGCGGAATCCATGTGGATACACGCGACCCGTCCGCGCTTCGGTTTTTGCTTATGCATCCGTTGATAGAGGCCTTCTCGCTTGCCCGCTTCTGACTTTGATATCTGAACGAACTTGCTGGCCAGTTCACGAACGGCGTTGAGTGGTGATGGTCCGGCTGATGGGTGCGATTCGTGTTGCATGCGAGCGGTATACACTTGACCGGAAAGATTCGGGAAGATGGGTTGAGAATTGGCTTTGACCTAGCCTTTGCCGTGTGACCATTCTGGCTCAAAAAGTGCTACAATACCCTTCTCTGGCTCTTTGGGCACGACGCGGTGAACCGAACGGAACTGCAACGATTGGCAGCGGAACGACTTGATGACGCCCGCATTCTCTTTGGTAAGGGAAAGTGGTCTGCTGCTTATTATCTGGCTGGGTATGCAATCGAGTGCGCTCTGAAGTCGTGTGTTTTAAAGCACCTTGACACAACAGGGTTCATATTCAAGGATCGTGATGGCCTGAAAGGCTTGGAGAAGAAGTACTGGATTCATGATCTTGAGGGCCTTGTCGGCTTGGCCGGACTCGTTGCTGATTTCGGCGCGGCTCGCGGGAACAATCCAGTTCTGGAAAGTTATTGGGCAGCAACAAAGGATTGGGACGAATTAAGCAGATATGAAGAAAGGACAGAGCCGCAAGCCCGTGATCTGCTTGAGGCAATAGGACACGATCAAGATGGAGTACTGAAATGGTTGCAGAGTCGCTGGTAGATAGCCTAATTGATGATGGCGGCAAGCTAATCAACCGTATGAAAAAAGACGGCATCGTGGTCACAGTTGCTGCTTGGATCAAAGCGGAGGAATCCAATCGGTGGATGCTCTACATCTCATCTCCTATCGTTGATGAGATGGGCCCAATTGCTTCTTATAGATTGGTCCAGGACACGCTAAGATCGCTCGGCCTGATTGAAATTACAACTACGGATGTCGTATTGATTGGAAAAAGTCATTCTATCACCAAGCTAATTCTCAGCATGCCAAGGAATCGCACGTCAATCAATATGGATTTGATGTACGTGTATCACCTGGACTCCGCAACATTCGCATTTACAGGAGTGCCTATGATAGCCGCTCTAGATAATCGGCCAATTATTCGGACAGATTCCGACTTAATAATTACTCAGAGCAATTAGGTATGACCGCCATTCAAAAACAAAAAGCGCTGGATTGGTTCAATTCGCATTTGTCGCCAATCTGCCCTTCGTGCCAAAAGCGATCTGCATTTAATATTTTGGATCAAATATCAACGCCAACGATCATAGGCGATGGTGTATCTATACAGATTGGTGGTCCATTCATTCCTCTCGTTGGTCTTAGCTGCTCCAACTGCGCTAATCTCCGCTTCTTTTCCGCGGTAATGATGGGCATTGAAATTTCGAAATAATTGACAACTCATCTCCTACTCGCCTTGTTCGCCCCGCACGGATGAATTTCAAGGGCCAATTCCTGTTATTTGCACGTCAGTTTCTTGAGAATCAATTACTTGCCGTGCTCGAAAGACAACGTAAAGCACGCGAACGACGAGCAGCGACATCACCAGTGCGCTGATCACCCCACCGATTACGACCGTGGCCAGCGGCCGTTGAACTTCGGCACCTTGCCCATCACTAAACGCCAT
>Ga0163144_10026101_pt1 | contig 11373 bp, 9 predicted proteins | sample OliLak19BULKMAT1_FD_123175 | JGI IMG/M metagenome (GOLD analysis project Ga0163144, IMG submission 123175) | Freshwater microbial mat bacterial communities from Lake Vanda, McMurdo Dry Valleys, Antarctica - Oligotrophic Lake LV.19.BULKMAT1 | ecosystem: Environmental > Aquatic > Freshwater > Lake... | reverse complement strand
GCGACTGGCTCATGTCGACTGGCTCATGTCGACTGGCTCATGTCGACTAGCTCATGTCGACTAGCTCATGTCGACTAGCTCATGTCGACTAGCTCATGTCGACTAGCTAAATTTGTCATGTCGACCGCAGGGAGAAATCTAGTGCCGCCGGAGGGCCGCCGGCGGGTTGAGATCTCTCCCCGCGGTCGACATGACAGACCCAGACATCAACGGGCTGGACAAGAACGGGCTGGACAAGAACGGGCTGGACAACAACGGGCTGGACAACAACGGGCTGGACAACAACGGGCTGGGCAAACACGGGTCGCAAAACGATGGGCCGGGCAACAGCGAGCCCGGCAACGACGAGCTTGGCGACGCGTTTCGTGCTTCGGGGCGGCTCGTTCCGAATACCGTTCACCAGACGCGCTGATCGACGTGAAGCAAACCTTTACCATGGGCGCGACGCATAAGCGCTGTGGGACGTCGTGGATTTGGAACTTCTTGGACTCGATCTTCAGGCGCAACGCCGAATGGCATTGGGCAACTCTGCGCGACAGCGAGCGTTGCGCGCAGCTGGCACGCAGCTTTTTGCGCGGGGCGCAATGGCGCCGCGGTTCACGGCTGAGATAGCCATGCGGCAAGTCTCGGTGCGGGGGCTTTAAGCGCATGCGCACCGAGCAAGCCGTGCGGATCGTGGCGCTATTTGAAGCCTTCAAAGGCGTTTTGGCCCTTTGTGCAGCAACCGGTTTTCTGGCTTTGCTGCATACCCATATTCACTCTGGCGCGCTGCGCCTGCTGCGGCATTTGCATCTCAACCCGGCGGCCGAGTATCCGCGCATTTTCTTGCATGCGGCGGGCCAGCTGAACGATTCGCGTTTGCTCTGGCTGGCGCTGGGGGCGGCACTGTATGCGCTGTTGCGCGGTGTCGAGGCCTATGGGCTTTTTCGCCAGCGGGCGTGGGCCGAAGTACTGGCTGCGTTTAGCGGCGCGATCTACATTCCGTTTGAATTGGCGGAGATTTACTACCATCCAAGCTGGCTCGCATTCGCCATGTTGCTGATCAATCTTGCGGTGGTTTTAGTGATGGTTTACGCCCTTCGCGAGGGGCGCAAAGCACGCAACGCCCAGCTTGGTGCTGGCATCTAGAGCCGCCGCCAATAACACCTGCAAACTGACACACGAGCCGCTATCGCGCTTCGAAGCGGCTCAAGCCGCCGTGGACTGGCTCTGCCTGGGCTCGGGGACTGGCTCTGCCCGCGCGCGCTTCCAACGCAGCGCCGGCTGTTCGATGAAGTGCCAGGACGGCACCGCAAAAAGCAGGCTCAGCGCCAGGGAGGCTGCGAACATGGCGTACGGCCCCAGTTCGGGCTGGAACGCGGCCAACATTTGTTGAATGGGAAAGCTCCAGAGAAACAGCCCGTAGCTGTAATCGCCGGGCAGTTTGATCCGCGGGACTTGCGCTGCGTAGGCCAGATAGCACACTGAAGTTGCAATCAGCGCCGCATAGGCCACATGCGCGAATGGGGTCAGCCGCAGCAGATAAACCAGGATCGCAGATAGCACCACTGGCCAAAAATAAACTTTGAGCTGGTCGGCATAGAAACGGGCGAATGCCCCCAGTCCGTACATGAACACTGCGGTGAGGGCAAATTTTTCCGCGGACCGCAGCGCGCCCAGATAGATGATGGCAGCCATCGCCAAGCAGCTGAGCAGCGCGCCCAGCCTGGGCTTCCGATAGGCGTAGATCAACACCCCAAACGCGCTCAGCAAATACAGCTTGATCTCCAGAAAGAGCGACCACAGTGAGCCATTCAGCGCTGGATTCGCATGCGCGGAAAAGGTCTCCGGCAGCGACCAGGACCACGTCATGAAGCCGCACAAGTTCAAGCAGGCATGGGATGCAAGATAAGTTCGGGTCTGCAGATGCAACAAAAAATCGCCCCAGACGAGCGTGCTGGCGAGCGGCCCGAACACGAGGACGGTGACTAACAGCACGGTAAAAAATGCCGGCAAAACCCGCATCGCGCGTGCGCGCAGGAAGGCGCCGATTTGCGGTCGCCGCAGCAGACTGTGGGTGATCAGAAAGCCGGAGATCAGGAAGAACGCATCGACCGCGATCGATCCCGAATAGGTGCCCGGCAGCACCTGGGACACCGGCTCGATTTGCTCGGAGTGACCGCGCATGGCGAGTGCAAAGGAATGGCCGAACACCACGCCAACAGCGGCCAGCAAGCGGATCAGTGTCAGGTTGTCGGGCTGCCCGATGTGCTCAGCGAGCGATGCGTGGCGTTGGGTCATCTGGCGATTCTAGCTTTCATAGTTCAAAGCCGTCGCGATGGCGTTGCATCTTGAATGGTTGGTCATCGCGACCGAATGGAGAGCACGATGGATTCCGCGACTACGCGCGCACTGACCGTCCAGGCAGCCGTCATCCAGGCCGCCATCATCCAGGCAGCAGTCAGGCGCAGTCGCAGAATCCACGGCGTTTTGGTTTCGAGACCACACAGTCGGTCGAAATGACAGCGCGCGCGCAGCATCTGGTGAGCCTGCGAACCGCATCGGTTGCAGTATTTTGCGCGCATCCAGGCGATGAATCGCGCCCCGAAACGCCCTAGGGCGGCATTTATGACGCCCGATCGTCCGCGATGCAGTGACGGTTGGCGCCTGTATCGGGTGCCCGATTGCACCGTCTGCTCAGTGGGCTCAATCGGCTGAATCGGCTCAAGCCGCGCTTGCAGCCAGGCGCAGCGCCACTTCTTCGCCGATCGCCAGAGCAGAGGTAAGGCCGGGCGATTCGATGCCAAACAGATTGATCAAGCCGGTGACGCCATGCAGCCGCACATCGTCGATCCGAAAATCACCGTTGCTTGCCCCCGGTCCGGTCAGCTTGGGACGGATACCGACGAAATCAGGCAGCAGATTGTCCAGTTCAAGCGCCGGCCACCAGCGCTGGATCGAGGCGCCAAAATGCGCCCGCTGGCTGTCATCAAACTGGTAGTCGATGCGCTCGCGCCAGCGCACATCGGGCCCAAAGCGACAGCGGCCAGAAAGATCCATGCCCAGATGCACGCCAAGCCCTGCCGGCTCGGGCAGCGGATAGATCAGGCGCGAAAACGGACAGCGGCCATGCATGGTGTAGTAATGACCGGCGCCAAAGTACAAGCGCGGCACGTGCTGGGCCGGAAAGCCTGTAATGCCCTGCGCGACCTGGGTCGCTTGCAAACCCGCGGCATTCACAATGTTCCGTGCGCTGACCTCGCTGCCGTCGCGCAGGCGAATGAGAAAACCACCCGCAATCGGCGTGATGACCGCCACTTCCATCTCGGTCAAAACGCGACCACCACGCGACTCCGCGTCGCCAATCAACGCGGTCACCAACTCCGGAACATCCACAATGCCGGTATGCGGGGATTCAATCGCGGCCACACAAAGCAGCGCCGGCTCCAGTGCGCACGCCGCTGCGCCCTCCAGCCAGCGCAGCTCAGGCGCGGCATTGGCCTGTCCACGCGCATACAGCGCAGCCAGCGCAGCACGTTCCGACTCGCTGACCGCAACAATGAGCTTTCCGGTGCGCCGATGCGCAATGCCACGCGCGCTGCAGTAGTCGTAAAGCAGGCGCAGTCCGCGCACGCAAAGACGCGCCTTCAGTGAGCCGGTCGGGTAGTACATACCAGCATGAATCACCCCGGAGTTGCGGCTTGACACGCCATCGCCGCAGCGCGCCTCGGACTCAAGCACCCAGGGCTGCCGCCCGCTGTGCGCCAGCGCGCGGGCACACGCCAAGCCGACCACGCCACCGCCTACGATCAATACATCGATGTCCATTGGCGCTCCCCATGATTGCTGCCAGCTCTGCTTGCTGCCGGCTGTGCTCGGTGCAGGCTGTGATTGCTGCAGGCGGTGATTGTGCGGCTTGCACCCGAGCTGCTCAAGCTGGATTGGTCAGCGCTGCGTGCTCCGCAGGTCAACCCGTGCCGGCACCGGAGGTTTATGCTTGGGATGTTTTGAGCAAGGGACTTCACGGAACTCACGGGCATCCTCGTCACGCCCAGCTCCGGACCCGCCCGGCCCCATCGGGCGCACAAAACGTTAAGTTCAGCCAAGTGTGCGTGGTGGAAAAGCGCAGCGCGCAGGCTGTGGCATGTGCATGTGATTTCACCGATGCACGATCCTAGTAGACTGCACGCCACGTCCATCCTCCGCTCGGGGCCATCGCCATGTACCGAACACTGCTCGCCGCATCGCTTACTCTCGCCCTCAGTCACGCCTTTGCTGAAACCAGTCCGCCCGTGGTTGTTGGCAGTCCGGTGCAGGTCATTGAAGGCAACTCAGGCACAACACCCATGCGGTTTGTGCTGCGCGTGCCGGAAAATGTGCCACTCACGGCCCCCTTGACGGTCAGCTATCGCAGCGTGAACGGAACCGCCACGGCGCCAAGCGACTACGCCGCGGCCACCGGACAAGTGCAATTCACCGCCACCCAACGCGAACGCACGGTGGAGGTCGCCATCGTTGGTGACACGGTTGCCGAACCCAACGAATCGCTGTTTCTGGAGTTGAGCACGGTCGCTGCAGCAGCGCCGTTTCGGGTGATTGGTACGATCTTGAACGACGATGGCGCAGAGCAGCCTCCGTCCGCACTGCGCGTCTCGGCGCAACCGGTGGTGGAAGGCAACGCCGGAACCACACGCATGGACTTCCAGATTTTTCGTAGCGCCATTACCACCAACCCAACGCCCATAGTGTTCAACTGGCGCACCCAGAACGGCAGCGCCACGGCCGGTAGCGACTATGTGGCGGCCAACGGGCAGGTCACGCTGACCGGTCCGGGGCCGTATGCACCGATTCCGGTCACGATCAACGGCGATACCGCAGTTGAACCGAACGAGACCGTGCGCATGGTGCTGGAGCAAGTTGGCGGCACCCTGCGTCTTGACGGCGGTGGGGTCATTTTGAACGACGATGGTAGCGCGCCGCCACCGAATACGAACGCGATTGTTCCGATCAGCGCAACCGGCACGGAACCTGCCACGGGAACGGCACCGGTTCGGGTTGGCGTGCGTCTGCTGCGACCGGCCACAACCGAGGTCAGAGTCAACTTTGCAGTTGGCGAGGGCAGTGCAACCGCCGGCAGCGACTACACCGGACCGGCAAGCGGCACCTTGACGTTCGCGCCCGGCGATGTGCTGGAAGAAATTCCATACCAGATACTTGCCGATAACCTGAGCGAGCCCACAGAGCGCGTGCGCCTAATGTTTAGCAATCCGATCGGCCTGCCGCTGGGACGCAACAGCGCGGACTTGGTCATTCTGGACCGCTCCTCAACCTTGCCCTCACAGGCTGGCATTGCTGTCGTTGCCTGCCGCCCGTTTGTCAACGAGGGCGACTCAGCCAAGCTCCTGCTGCGACGAATCGGCAGCAGCGCGAATGCCGCAAGCGTGCAATTTGCCACCGCCAATGGGCGGGCAACCACGCCGGCCGACTACATTGCGGCGACCGGAACCGTAACCTGGGCTGCGGGCGACGCGGCGCACAAAATCGTCACCATCGCAACCACCGAAGACACCGTGCAGGAGCAGCCAGAGAACTTCTTCGTGGACTTCAGCAACGCCGTCGGCGCGCAGTGGTTTGGCCCAGCACGCGCCCCGATCATCATCCGAGACGACGATTCAGTTGCCATCGACGGTATGGAAGCCCTCTGCAACGAAGGCGAGGCCGATGCCGCCTTCATGCTTGAGAACCACCTGAATCCTTGATCTGGGGGCATTGATCTGGGGTGCTTAAATTGCGAGTCGTTGATTGATCAATCGCGCCCCTATCGGCTCGAACCACCGTAGGCGCGAGATCCACTGCGTCCGATTGCACCCCCTGCGCGTTTTGCGCAATGCAACGGCCGCGAACCCTTTGGGCTCGGCGGCGGCCTGGAAAAGGCGGACGCGATAAATCCCGCCACTACAAAACCGAAACACAGTAACGGCTTTCACCGCGCCCAATTGCGCCCGCGCCAGTCGATTGCGATATTCAGACGCGCAGCACGCTTCGAATCAGGATTTGCCGATTGCCTTCAGGCGTGCCTGGGCCTCTTTGAAAATCGGCAGCCCTTTGCGCGATTCGACCGCGACGAAACTCTGGTACTGCTTGCGCGCATCGTCGACCCGCCCAAGCTTTTCGTAGGCCAGGCCCAAGCGGTAATTGGCGCCACAGTTCGGGTCCATCGCCAGCGCCTGTTCCAGCTTTTCAGCCGCAAGTTTGGCGTCGCCACCCTCCAATTCAACCCGACCGATCGCGATCAACCCGAATGGCAAGCGCGGATAGCGCTCAGACAAGAGCGCACCCACGCGTCGCCCGCTGTCGAGATCCTTGCCATTGATGCGCTCAAAGGCCAGGATGGTGAGCGCGCCCGCGTGCAGCTGCCGCACGCTCGGATCGGTTTGATCTGGCAGTTCCGTCAGGATTTTCTCTGCCTCGGCTTGCTTCTGGTCGCGCATCAGCATGCTCACCTTAAGCAGCGGCGCCAGTCCAGGCTCAAGCGCGGCAAAGGCCTCGTAGTTGGCATCAGCTTTATCGCGCCCGCCGCCAGCGATGCCGGGTGCCGCCAAGTAAAAGCTTTGCAGGTTATTGCGCGCCTGCAAATTCTTCGGCTGAATACGCACCGCATCCTGAAAGCGCTCCAGAATGTCATCGGCGAGCATCATGCCCCGCATCATGCCGCCGGAACTGGCCTCCCGGCCATACATCTCGCCAAGCGCGAGATGGCATTCAAAAGCATCCGGATTGGCATCAATGCATGCTTCCAGAGCGTCGGTGAGAGTGTCCTCGTCGGCCTGGATGACACCGGCAAAAAACAAGCGGGTCTTCATGGCGATGCCCTTCCCGTCGTTGGGGTCCGCCGCGAGCCGCTGCTCCATGAGAATGCGCGCTTGCTCAAACTTGCGCTCCTCCATGGCTACCGAGAAATCCGGGGTAAATGTGAATACCGCGGGCACCAGCAACATTGCGGCGATCATCGACATCGGCAGAACTCCTTGATTGTTAAAACTTAGTTTAGAAAAAAAATGGGCCGACGCGGGGTTTTGCGCGGCTGTGAAACATAGTCGTTGCTCAGTTCAATCTGAATGAATCAAGGGCTCTAAAGCGTATCCCATTGGTCCCGATCCGAAATCCGTTCATCTGCGCGCAGGGGTGCTGGTCGTATTGCCGATAAAGCAAGAGCGGACGCGATAGATCGCGTCCCATGGCATCGGTTTCGTGTCAGCCCAAAGGAGACCAGCCCAAATCGAGACAATCCACTAGTTCAAAGGCAGGCGAATGCGGAAGCGGGCGCCGCCTTCCGGAGGATTTTCTGCGCGAATCTGACCACCATGCTCTTCCACAATGCGCTTGACGATGGCCAAACCCAGACCGGTTCCCTTCGGCTTGCTGCTGACATAAGGCTCAAACACGCGCGACTGCAATTCAGGCGGCAGCCCCGGGCCGTCATCACTGACCGACCACTCAAAGCTGGCCGCGGCCGCCTCGCCAATCTGACGCAGCCCAATGGTGACGCGAACCGGCTCGGGCGCCTTGGCCTCTTCCGAGTTGCGGATCAGGTTGTGCAGGAGCTGACGCAAACGACCGGCATCGGCGCGCAAGAGCGGCAAATCGGCCTGTAAGAGCAGCTCGAACTGCACCGAACTACCAGCACTTTCATAAAGCTGCGTGATTTCCTTGATCAACAGTTCTAAATTCGTCGGCTTCAGCACCAGCTGCGGTGCCTGGGCATACTCGCTGAACGCGTTGACCATGGTCTTGAGCGCTTCCACCTGGGCCACGATCGTATTCGTGGCGCGATCAAGCACGTCACGATCGTCCTCCGGCAGCTTGCCCAGATAGCGCCGTCGAAGCCGTTCCGCGGCGAGCTGGATCGGGGTCAGTGGATTTTTGATTTCATGCGCCAAACGACGCGCTACTTCACGCCAGGCGGTTTCGCGCTGCGCGCGCCCAACTTCGCCCAGATCGTCGAACACGATGACGCAGCCTCCGATCGGCTCGGGCAGACGTGCGCCGCGCAGCAGCAGCGGCACTTGGGCTTCGGAACGGCGCAGCGCCACTTCGATCTTGAATTCGGCGTTGCCGGTTGCAATCGGCACGCGCAGCGCTGCACACAAAGGGCTGAGCTCGGGCGCATGCGCGCCGAGCTGATCCAGACTCAGGCCATGGATCTCTTGCGTACTCAAGCCAAGCATTTCGGCCGCGGCGCCGTTCATGCCAAGCACGCACTGGTTGCGATCCAGCGTGAGCACGCCGGAGGACATGCGCTGCTGCACCGCAGCCAAGGAAGCGCGTTCGGCTTCCGCGGTTTGTACCGCCAGCGCCAGCTTTTGCTGCGCGTCGGACAAATCAACGCCCATGCGATTGAATGCACTGCCCAGCGCACCCAGCTCAGAGCCCTTGCGCTCGCTGACCCGCACATAAAGATCGCCACCGCCGATCCGCTGCGCGGCGTCAATCAACTCGGAAATCGGTGCAATCAAGCGGCGCGTCACCGCGAATGCAAGGAAAAACGTCAGCAATAAACCCAACAGCATGACCACGCCCAAGACCAGCCAGATGGTGGTCTTGAGCGCTTCCCGCAGAAACGTAATGCGCTGAAACTCAGCGGCATATTGTTCGATGCGCTGACTCTGTTCGCTCCAGTCGCTGCGCAGGGCGTAGCGCGCCTGGAGCAGCCGCTCATTGGGTAAGGGCAGCAGCACAAGGATGTGCGGCCGCCCTGGCGCGGGACGCAACTCGGCCAGGCCGTCGGCATCTCTGGCCCGGGCGCGCAGCGTTGCTGCCGGCGCCTGCGGCAGCAAAAACGCAGAGTCCGCGCTTTGCGTATCTAAAACTCTGCCGTCGGCATCGAACTCGCTCAGTTCCATCACGCTAGGCTTTTCGATTTCACGCAGCAGGGCGGCTGCAAGGTCGTCCTCATTGCGCAGGCTGCGCACGGCTGCCAATGCCTGCTGCGATTCACTATCCAGCGCTTCGCGCGCAACATCCAGCGCGGCCTCCAGCGCGCTGTTGACGTCGACCTGAAACCAGCTGTCCATGGCAGCATCGATCAGACGCAGGCTGAAGCCAAACAGCAACAGCCACGGCGGCAGGGCCAGCGCCAGCAGAAAGGCAAGCAAGCGAATACGCAGCCCGGAACCCGGCGCACCGCGGCGCAGATCAGCCCAGAGACTCAAGCCGCGTTCGATCAGCAGCGAGACCAGCAAGCCAACCGAGATACCCGCCGCGATGGTCAGCCAGCGGGCATAGGGCGTAAAGCCTGGGCCGATCTCGTTGCCGCTGCCCGATAGCAGCAGGGCAAACGCAAACAGCAGCATGAGGGCCAGCCCAATCAGCCCCCGCCGGAACCAAATCATGAGCCTGCAGGCTGCTGCTGGACCCGCTGCCAGCCGGTATCAAGCTGCCACTCATCCTGCAGCAGCGCAGGCACGCGCAGTGCGGACGGTAGTTCGGCCAGGTTCAAGCGATAGCGAAACGTGGGCGGCTGCGCGGGCGGCTCAGGGCAGCCAGGCATTGGGGTGACGACGCGCTCTATGCTGGCCAGCGCCTCGCTGCGCAGCGGGAACTCGCGTGCGTTCCCGAAGCCATCAGTGACCCGATAGCGACGCGTGAGCGGCGCCAGGTAGAGCACCCAGCGCTGGTCGTTGCGCTGCCCGGCACATTCGACGGAGAGCAGAAAGCTGAGCGCCACGTGCGCCTCCACGGCGGCAATCAAACGCGGTGCCAGACGCAAGTCGAACACCAGCGAAAGCTCTTGCGCGCGCCATGTCGCCTCGCGCACCCCAATCGGATTGCCATACGCAGCCGCGCCTAGGAAGCTCAAAAGGCAGGTCAAAGCAGCCGCGATCGCACGCAGCGTCATGGCACCGGCGCCAAAAAGCGCATGCGGTGTTCCGGCGTGCCGGCAAGCAGCGGCGTGCGCACGCCGTGCGCCCACGCATCGTGTCCGGCGCCGTAGTAGGGCGAGAACGGATGCCCGCTCTGCCCGCCCGGCATGTGGAAAATACCTTCGGACTCAAGCCCGGGACTCACCACCATGCGTTGCGACGCTCCGAACGCCGGCGCTTGCACCCGCACCATATTCTGATCACCCGGAAGCGCCAGCGACGGCATGTTGAGCCATGGGCCAAGCAGCGGCAGCGCGCGCGCAAGCGGATGTTGGATTCGGCTGCGGTTGGCTTCGCCCCAAGTGTGCGCGCTCAAGCTGCCCGACTTGCTGATCGCGTCCTCGACCACAGCCTGCAATGCCGCGTCAACAAGCGCGTCATAGCTGACCAAACGTGGATCCAGCAGATGCACGGGTCGCTCTTCCAGCAGCTGCCAGACCACGCCCTCCATTTGCCCCAGTGTGGGCCATTTAAAATCGGCGTGCATGGCCACCATCGGCACTGCAAGTGCGGCCGTGAACTTGGCATGCACGGCAAAACGGAAATCGCGCACCAGCCGATACGCAGCCGAATCCACCTCGGCCCTGCCTTGCCAGTTCGACAGCAGCGCGGCGATCTGCTCGCGCTGGGGCAGTGCGGTGCGCGCATTGCATTGGCGCATCAGCGCAGCCCAGCGATCCAACAGATACGAGCGATTATCCAGCTGCAGCTTGAGCAAACTCGCCTCATCGAAGGGATCTTGCACCTGCAAACCCTCCCGAATGGCAGCCGCGCGCGCGCCCAGCGCATAGCCGCCATCGCCAAAGCGGCGCACGCCCTCGGCATCAATCACGCGCTGGTTCGCGGTAAACAAGCGCCCCTGCTCAGGCTCAAGGATCATCGGCAGCTCAGCGGCGGGGATCACCCGCGACCAAACCTCGTCCAGCTGTCGGCTATCCACGGGCAGCGCGGGATCGTAGCTGCCGTAAAGTCCGGTGCATTGTTGGCTAACCCGACAGCTGCGCTCGGGGAAGCGCCCAGTGAGCGTCCAGGCAATACGTCCGTCACGCCCAGCGACCATGAAATTCATCGGCGGCACGCCGCTGCGCCGGGCCACGCTTAGGGCTGCATCCACGCTGTCAGCCAGCTCGAGATCGAGCATGCCCAAATCAACCAAGCCCTGCCCGACCAAGCCCTGCCCGATCAAGCCCTGCCCGACCAAGCCCTGCTCGTCCAAGCCCTGCTCAAGCAAGCCCTGCTCGTCCAAGCCCTGCTCGTCCAAGCCCTGCTCAGCCAAGCCCTGCTCAAGCAAGCCCTGCTCAGCCAAGCCCTGCTCGTCCAAGCCCTGCTCCGCCAAGCCCTGCTCAAGCAAGCCCTGCTCAAGCAAGCCCTGATCAGCCAAAATTGGCTCCGGCGCAACTGGACTTTGCGCAATGAAGCGATACACCCAATCGCGGCCGCGCTGATCACGGCGCATGATCGGCCCGAAGCG
>Ga0163144_10026099_pt1 | contig 11374 bp, 8 predicted proteins | sample OliLak19BULKMAT1_FD_123175 | JGI IMG/M metagenome (GOLD analysis project Ga0163144, IMG submission 123175) | Freshwater microbial mat bacterial communities from Lake Vanda, McMurdo Dry Valleys, Antarctica - Oligotrophic Lake LV.19.BULKMAT1 | ecosystem: Environmental > Aquatic > Freshwater > Lake... | reverse complement strand
GCGCTGACATTCGGCGATCGCGTGCAAAGTGAGCGTCGTCTTGCCGCTCGCTTCGGGTCCGTAGATCTCGACGATCCGCCCGCGCGGATAGCCGCCGCAGCCAAGCGCCGCGTCGAGTGACGGAGAGCCGGAGCCGATCACCGGCACCTGCTCCGTGACGTTCTCGCCGAGCGTCATGATCGCGCCTTTGCCGAACTGCTTCTCGATGGCCGCGATGGCCGTCTGCACTGCCTTCATCTTCTCTTTCATGGACATGGCTCTGCTCTCTTTCTCTGCTGTTCTCTTCTGCTCACCAACGTGAGCGCACCGATGCGCCCGCGAATCTCGGCCCACGATGGGACCGAAAAAGCCTCGCTCCTGAAGCTCAGGAGTTGACCCGCGCGAGACCGCGCAGCGCCGGCCGCTCTACGCTGCGATCGAGCACGCGATAGACCAGCGCCTCGGCGACGTGTGCGTCGGCGACGAGCGCTGTGCCCTCGAGGTCGGCGATGGTCCGCGCGACGCGCAGCACCTTGCCGTATGCGCGCGCCGAGAGTCCGAGCCGGTCGGTCGCTTCGTCGAGCAAGCGCAGCGCGTCCGGACGCACGTCCCGCGCGATCGCCTCGAGCGGATCGCTCGGCGCTGGGCCTTGCCGCATGCTGCGCTCTCTCGCGTATTGACGCGACGCCTCGACCCGCGCGCGCACGATCGCGCTCGATTCGCCCGGGGTCGCGCCACGTAGGGCCGTGGTGCGCACCGGCGGCAGCAGCACGTGCAGATCGAAGCGATCGAGCAGCGGCCCCGAGACGCGCGCGCGGTACGCCGCCGCACGATCCGGCGTACACGTGCAGACGCGCCGCGCATCGCCCGCGTAGCCACACGGGCACGGGTTCATCGCCGCAACGACCAATGGCCGCGCCGGCATCGTGACCCGCTGCCGCACACGCGCGATGACCGCCGCGCCGAGCTCCATCGTCGTTCGCAGCGCCTCGATCGCCGGGCGGCGAAACTCCGGCAGCTCGTCGAGAAAGAGCACGCCGCCGTGCGCGAGCGTGACCTCGCCGGGGCGCACGGGATCGCCTCCCCCGATCAGCGCGATCTCGCTCGCGGTATGGTGCGGCGCGCGAAACGGCCGCCGCTGCGTCGTCGTCGACAGCGGCGATGACAGCCCAGCGACGCCGGCGATGGTCGCGATCTCGAGCGCCTCTTCGCGGCTCGCAGCGGGCAGCAATGTCGGCAATCGACGCGCGAGCATCGTCTTGCCGGCGCCGGGCGGCCCGACGAAGATCACGTGATGGTTGCCAGCCGCTGCGATCTCGCAGCCGCGCCGCGCGGATTCTTGCCCGCGCACATCGGCAAAGTCGACGTCCGGCGCGCGCTCCGGCGGCGTCTCGGCCGCGTCGTGCAGCGTGCGCGCCGAAGGCAGCTCGCCGCGCCCATCGAGATAGTCGATGACCTCGTCGAGCCGCCGCGCACAGCGCACCTCGAGCGCGCCTTGCTCCGCCGCGAGCGCAGCCTCCGCCGCATTGCCCGCCGGCACGATGGCAAAGCGCAGCCCACGCTCACGCGCGCTGCGCAGCTGAGCGAGCACGCCGCGCACCGGCCGCACCTCGCCTGAGAGCGAGAGCTCGCCGACGATCAGCGTCTCGTCGAGCCGGTTCGGCGCACACGCGCCCGATGCCGCGAGCACCGCCACCGCGATCGCCAGATCGAACGACGCGCCGCTCTTGCGCAGATCGGCCGGCGCGAGGCTCACCAAGATGTGCCGCGGCGGCAGCTCGTAGCCTTGGTTCGTGATCGCCGCGCGCACCCGCACACGGCTCTCCTTCACCGCGGCCTCGGGGAGGCCAACGACGTCGAAGCCGGGCAGCCCGCGACCGAGATGCACTTCGACGACGACTGGATGAGCTTCGGTGCCGGCGAGAGTTCCGGACTGGACGGTGGCGAGCATGAGCCCGCCTACATCACGTCTTGTGCCGGAGATCGGCTCAATGAATTCAATGACTTACGAGCGCAGATCGGCGGAATCGCTGGCGGCCGCCGTCGGCCCGCCGGCGGACTCGCGCGATCGCCGTAGATGGCAGCACAGGTTAAACGAGAAGAGGCGCAGCCCTCGCGGACCGCGCCTCTCTCGGAGTCGAGCCTTTCGGCTCAGTGCATCACGAACGGCTCAGTCGATGCAGATCGGATTGCGGCAGTAGCCGCTGCTGTCCAACACATCGCACACGAGCGACGAGGGGCAGTCCGCATCGGTCACGCACACGATCTGGCAGGAGCGCGACGCCGGCTCACAGGCGAGTCCCATCGGCGCCGTGGCCATCGGGCTTGCACTCGTGCAGAGAGTGTCCGATGTGCACGGCGTGCCGACTTGAATATCGGTCGCGTTGCCTCCGCCGGAGCCCTGAACCCGCTGCAAGCACTCGAGGTTCACGGTGACGCCGTTCGGCGGGACCGCGCCACTGGTGAAGGCGATGCGCTGCTTGCCAGCGCACGCGACATCAGCCCCGGTCGCCGCGCGCAGATCTTCGTAGTACCAACCCTGACCAGTCGGCACCCCCGGGGCGACGATTCCCGAGGTGCTCAGCTGCAGCATGGGGCACTGGGTCGAGCGGTCGGCGTTGACGCGCTGTATTGCATCCGGGCTGGTATCGATTCCACCGAGCTCGGCGCATGTCGTCGGAACTCCCGCGATGCCGCCAGGCGCCGGGACGACCGCGATGACGTCGCAATCGACGAGACCGCTCGCGTCCGGGTTCAGCGTGCGCGGCAGACAGACCTCGCCGAGCGCATCGGCGATCTTCGCGATGATGGCGTCGAGCGCCGGCGCGAAGCTCGCCTGGCAGATCGACTGAACGATACCGTTCTGGCCGAAGCCCTGTGCGACCTCGACGATGCGGCGCGGCGGGAACGCGATGCCGCGGCCGGGGACGTTGCACGACGGGACGAGGCGCGCGCCGACCGCTCCTGGCGACGTGTCGACCGCCTCCACCATGCGCGAATCAGCGAGGATGCCGGCGTAGTTCGGCGTGCCGGCGGTGACGAGGTCGAGCGGAACGCCAGCGATCGCGCCGAACACCAACAGGCTCTCGCGGCTGCCCGTGCGCAGCGCCTTGAAGCCGTCGATATAGCGCCGCACGTCCCACTGCGCGTCCTTGTAGAGGAAGCAGCGCAGGTTCAGGTCGCCGGTGAAGATCGCCGACGTCTGGTTGAAGATATCCTCCGAGCCCGCCTGGATCGAGCAGTCCTCTTCGTCGGTGACGAGCACGAGGGCGATGACCGAGTCCTCGCGGAGAAAGCCCGCGTTCTCGACGTCTCCATGGCCACTAGTGCCGGCGAGGAACTGAATCGGTGAGACCCTCGGCGTGATCGCCTTGAGCGTCGCCTCGAGCTGCTGCTCGAAGCCACAGCCGCCGATACCGGTCGCCGCGACGCAGCGGAAGTCCGCGCCGAACTGCATCGGCGTCTGCGGCGACGTACCTGGGATGTACTCGAGGAACGTCGGGTACGTCGCCATGCAGCCGGCGATCGATGTGTTGCCGACGGTGCGCAAGAGGCCGTCGTCGCCGGACATCGGGTTGCGAGTGCAGGTCGGCACGTTGAAGCCAGCGACGCCCATGTCGCTGGTGATGACGCCGACGTGCAGGTTCTTCACTGGCGCGAAGTCGTCCATCGTGGGGCCATCGCCGGTGCGATCGCCGGTGGTCAAGACGGTGACCATGCGCGGCAGCTCCGTACCGAGCGACGCCTGCTCCTCGCTCATCGAGCCGGAGTTGTCGACCATGAAGAGCAGGTCGACCTTGTCGACGGCGTTCTGCTCGATCGACTCGACGAAGCCCTGCGAGACGCAAGGAACCAGCGGCCGCAGCTCGCGGTCGAGACAGCCGGCCGTGGCGAGCCCACCGGCGAAGAGCACCGAGCCCGCGACGCCCACATGGAGCAGAGACTGCCGAACCGAACCGAGATTCCGCTTCATCATTCCTCCGAAAACCGCCGACCAAACGATGGCCAGTGGATGCAGCTTGCGAAGCGCGAGGTTACACGAGGCAACCGTCGTCCTGCAATGGTGTGAGTGAGAGTCGCCGTACGGGGCTGGGTTAGACAGAGCAGGTTGCGTGCCGGCGGGCTGTGAGCCGAGCTGGGTGCATAAAACGCTGTGATATCAACGCCGGTCGACCGACCGTGGTTGACTTCGAGGTCAACCACGGTCGGCGATCGGTCAACATCGTTGTCGAAGATCGGCAACTGAGTTGGCAGATCAGTCAACGCAAGTCGTGTCATCCGGTGCCCCGCTCGGCGTCCGCTCGAGGCAGTCGAGGTGCAGGGTGACGTAGCGGTGCGGCAGCGCCCCCGGGGTGAACGCGACGCGCTGACCGGCGTCGCCGCACGCGTCGCGCGTCGTCATCGAGAAGTCGTCGTAGTACCAGCCCAAGCCGCTCGGCGTGCTGCCCGAGGTCGCGAGCTGAATCACGCGGCACTCGATCGAGCCACCGACGTTGACGCGCACTGGCATCGGCTCGACGCCACCCAGCTCCGCGCACGAGATCGGCGTCCCCGGCACGATGCCCGGTGGAGGCAGCGTCTCGATCAGCGCGCAGGCGATCAATCCGGAGCTGCTGCGCGGCAACCCCTCGGGCAGACACAGCGCGTTGTCGAGCGCGCGCGCGATCTTGGTGACGATGTGGTCGAGCGCGCTGATGAAGCTCGATTGGCAGATCGACTCGACCGCGCCGTACGCGCCGAAGCCTCTTGCCACTTCGACGATCCGACGCGGTGGAAACGCGGTGCCGCGCCCCGGCACATTGCACGACGGCACGAGGCGCGCGCCGATGCCGCCCGGCGACGCGTCGACCTGCTCGACCATCCGCGGATCGGCGAGTATTGCGTCGTAGTTCGGCGTTCCTTCCCTGACGAGGTCGAGCGGCACTCCCGTGATCGCACCGAACACGAGCATCGATTCGCGCCCCGCGCGCAGCGCCTTGAAGCCGTCGATGTAGCGCTGCACTGGCCACTGCGCTTCTTTGTAGAGAAAGCAGCGCAGGTTCAGGTCGCCGGTGAAGGTGGCGGACGTCTGGTTGAAGATGTCCTCGGAGCCGGCCTCGATCGAGCAGTCCTCTTCGTCCGTGACGAGGACGAGCGCGATGACCGAGTCCGGCCGGAGAAAGCCCGCGTTCTCCACGTCGCCATGGCCGCGCGTGCCGGCGAAGAACTGGATCGGCGAGGCTTGCGGCGTCAGCGCCTTGAGCGTCGCCTCGAGCTGCTGCTCGAAGCCGCAGCCGCGCACACCGGCCATCGCGATACAGCGAAACTCGTTGCCGAAATCGTCCGGCGTCGGCGTCGACACGCCAGCGACGTACTCGAGGAACGACGGGTAGCTCGCCATACACCCGGCGATCGAAGTGTTCCCCATGGTGCGCAGCAAGCCGTCGTCGCCGAACATCGCAGCGCGCATACACGTCGGGACGTTGAAGCCCGCGACGCCCATGTCGCTCGTGACGACACCGAGGTGCAGGCTGCGCACCGGCGGGAAATCGTCCGGCGTCAATCCATCGCCGGTGCGATCTCCGGTCGTCAGCACGCGAACGAGACGTGGCAGCTCCGCCCCGAGGGAGGCCTGCTCCTCGCTCATCGAGCCGGAGTTGTCGACCATGAACAGCAGGTCGACCTTGTCGATGCCAGTCCCGACCCACGTCTCGACCGAGCCAAGGGTGACGCAGGGCGCGATCGGCTCGAGCGTGTGATCGAAACAGGCGCCGAGCGTGAGCGCCAATGCGCCAGTCGCCGCGACCGAGCACATGGACCTCGATGGATTGCGCGCAGACGACTTCGACATCCCGAGTCTCCCGTTGAAGTCCATGCCTCGGCGCGCGGCCTCACCGAGCGCAGCTCGAGCGTTGGTCGAACGGCGCTGCATGGATTTCCGATGAAGAGACGCGCAGCGGTGATCTTTTTGTCCGAGCCGCGCTCAGCCGCAGGTCGGATTGATGCAGAACGTGCGCGCCGCCGCGTTCCCGGGCGTGGCATCGCAGAGAAAGCCCGTCTTGCAGTCGGCATCCGTGCTGCACGACTCTTGGCAGGCGCGGGTGCTCGGCTCGCAGAAGAGACCCACGCTCGTACACACATCGGCTGCGGCGCTCGGCTCGCAGAAGCTGCCGACCTGTACGGCTGCGGGATTGGCGCCGCCGCTGACCGGCTGCAGACAGCGCAGGGTGATCGCGCCGCCAGAGGGCGACTCCGAGCCCGGCGCGAAGGCGATGCGCCGACCGCCGATTCCACACGCATCCGTCGTGGCTTCGGTGAAATCGTCGTAGAACCAGCCGGCGCCGCCCGCCACGGCGTCGCGCGCAAGCTGCTGCACCACGCACACCTCATGACCGTCCGTGTCGGGGCTCTCTGCGGCAAGTACGCGGCCACCGAGCTGCGCGCAGCGAGTGACGTCGCCGTCGAGGGGCAGCGCCTCGATCACCTCGCAGTCGACCTCTCCCGTCGCGGTCGGATTGAGCGGACGTGGCAAACACACCTGGCGGAGCACGTCACCGACGCGCCTGATCACCTCGTCGATCGCTGGCTCGAAGCTCTCCTGACAGATCGACTGCACGATGCCGCGCTCGCCGAGCACCGCTGCCAGCTCGACGAAACGGCGACCGGGCGCCGCCTTGCCGCGATCGGTGCCATCGGCGTTGCGCGAGGTGCACGCAGGCTCGAGATCGCGCGAGTCCGAGGTGAGCGTTACTTGCATGCGCGCATCGGCGAGGATCTGCGCGGGTGTGCTGCCGACGAGATCCACTGGCACACCAGTGATCGTCGCGAAGATGAGCAGCTCTTCGCGCCCGGCACGGAGCGCGCGCAAGCCCTCCGCGTAGCGCGCGATCGGCAGCAGCGCGCCGGGATTCAGCTGACAGCGCACGTTCGGCACGCCCGGATAGGTGCTGTTCGACGCGTCGAGCAGCGCCGTGTCGGTGGTCGAGCAGTCGTCTTCGTCACTGACCAGCACCACGACGAGCAGCGAGTCGTCGCGCAGAAAGTCCGCGTTGGCGCCGGTGCCGCCGTGCCCGTGCGTGCCCGAAAAGAAGCGAATGTCGCTCGCTGCCGGCGTGACGGACTTGAGCATCGACTCGAGCTGTTGCTCGAGCCCGCAGCCGCCGAGCCCGAGGTTCGCGACGCAGCCCACGCCCTGCGCGAACGTCTCTGGATCGGCGCCCGGCGCATCGCGCAGATACGACTGCACCTGCGGGTAGCTGGCATTGCACGCCGTGCCGCGACCCGCCGTGCGAAATAGGCCATCGTCGCCGAGGTCGCTCGCGTCGTCGCAGGCCGCGCTGTCGATGCGGAATCCGCCGACGCCCATATCGGTGCCGACGACGCTCACGTGCATGTCGACGATCGGGGGAAAGTCGACGGTTCCGTCGAGCAGCTCATCACCCGAGGCGAGGATCTCGACGAGCCGCGGCAGCTCCTCGATGAGCGAGCGCTGCTCCTGCTCCATCGAGCCGGAGTCGTCGACGACGAACAGCAGATCGATCTTCTGCACATAGGTCACGGCCACCGCCCGCTCGAACACCGAGCTCGTGCACGGACGCAGCGGCGTCAGCTCACGATCGAGGCAGCCGCCGATCGCGAGGATCACCGCGAGCGCGCACACGATACGGACGATGGACGGAGCGATGCGTGCGCAGGACTTGCGTGAAACGGTCATGGCGACTCTCCCTTGGCGCACGGCCTCGGCGCGCGGCTCGATCCTGTGTCGATCGAAGCGGCGCGGATTTCCGAAGGGGGCGCGATCGATTCGCATCGAAGATCCGCGGGCTGCTACGCTCGGCGCCACATGTCACGCGTGCTGGTGGTCGACGACGAAGAGAGCCTGCGCCTCGTGCTGCGCACGTTCTTGCGCAAGCAGGGCTATGAGGTCGAGACGGCCGGAAGCGCAGAGGAAGCGCTCGAGAAGTACACCGCGTTCGCGCCGGACTTCGTCGTGACCGATGTGCGCATGCCCGGCATGAGCGGGCTCGAGCTCACCACCACGCTGCGTGCGCGCGGCGCGCAGGCGGTCGTCATCTTGATGAGCGCGTACGGCTCGATCGACATGGCGATCGAGGGCATGAAGGCCGGCGCGTACGACTACTTCGCCAAGCCGTTCAAGCAGGACGAGGTGCTGCTCGTGCTGCGCAAGGCCGAAGAGCGCGAGTCGCTGCGTCGCGAGAATCGCGCGCTGCGCGAGGTGCTCTCGCAAGACAGCACGTTCAGCGGGATGACCGGCAAGAGCGAGAAGATCCGCGCGGTGTTCCGTACGCTCGAGAAGGTCGCCGAGTACAAGACGACGGTGCTCATCGAGGGCGAGAGCGGCACCGGCAAAGAGCTGGTCGCGCGCGCGCTGCACGACCGCTCGCCGCGATCGAGCAAGGCTTTCGTCGCGGTGAATTGCGGCGCGATCCCAGGGACGCTGCTCGAGAGCGAGCTGTTCGGCCACAAGCGCGGCGCCTTCACCGATGCGTCGAGCGACAAGCGCGGTCTGTTCGAAGAGGCCGACGGTGGGACGCTCTTTCTCGACGAGATCGGCGAGCTGCCGCTGGCGCTCCAGGTAAAGCTGCTGCGCGCGCTGCAAGAGGGCACGATTCGCCGCCTCGGCGACACCCGCGATCTGAAGGTCGATGTACGTGTGGTCGCCGCGACGGTGCGTGATCTCGGACTCGAGGTGAAGGAGGGCCGCTTTCGCGAAGACCTCTACTATCGACTCAACGTCTTGCCCCTGCGCGTACCGCCGCTGCGCGAGCGTCGCGAGGATGTGCCGCTGTTGGTCGAGCACTTTCTCGCGAAGAACAACGCGCGACTCGGCACCAAGATCCGCGGCGTGACCCCGCGCGCACACAAGCTGCTGCTCGAATATCCATGGCCGGGCAACGTGCGTGAGCTCGAGAACGCCGTCGAGCGAAGTGTGGTGTTGGCCGAGGGAGAGATCCTCGACGACACCGATCTACCCGAGCGCCTGCGCACTCCCAAAGACGCCGTTCAGGCGACGCTCGACACCGGCGAACTGAGCATCAAGAAGACGACTCGCGTGATCGAAGAGACGCTGATTCGGCGCGCGCTCGACAAGACGCGCGGCAACCGCACGGCCGCCGCCAAGCTGCTCGAGATCAGTCACCGAGCGCTGCTTTACAAGATCAAGGACTACGGCGTGAGCTGAGCGCGCGTGAGTGTGCGCTAGACTCCGCGCACGATGTGGGACGCGATCGTCGTCGGTACGGGAGTCATGGGCGCAGCCGCGCTCGCGTCGATGGCCGCGGCCGGGCTGAAGGTGCTTGGCGTCGATCGATTTGCGCCGCCGCACGCGCTCGGCAGCTCACACGGTGAGACGCGCGTCACGCGGAAGGCGTATTTCGAAGACGCGCGCTACGTGCCGCTGCTCGAGCGCTCGTTCGCGCGATACCGCACGCTCGAAGAAGAGGTCGGCCGCCCGCTGTTCGAGCCGACGCTCGGCCTGCACTTCGGGCCGGCGGCGCACGCTGGGATGCTCGGCGTCGCGCGCGCAGTGAGCGAGCACAGCCTCGCGCACGAGCGACTCTCGTTGAGCGAGGTCGCCGCGCGCTTCGCGATTCGGCCGGGAGCTGGCGACGTCGCGCTGATCGAGCGTGAGGCTGGCGTGCTCGCCGCCGAGCCGATGGTCGCGGCGTTCCTCGAAGTGGCCAGCAAGTACGGCGCATCGCGCAAGAGCGGCGTGCGGGTGACGGCGATCGAGGCGGGTGAGGGTGAGGTGATCGTCCGCACCGACGAAGACGCCTATCGCGCGCCGCGCGTCGTGCTCGCGACGGGCGCATGGAGCGCCGAGGTCGCGGCGCTGCTGCCGGCGCCAGTGCCGCTCGTGGTCGAGCGCCAAGTGCAGCTCTGGTTTGCGCCCCAGCAAGCCGAACACTTTCTCCCGGGGCGCTTTCCGATCTTCATCCGCTTCGGCGATGACGGCTCGTTCTACGGCTTGCCGCTCGTGCCGCGCTTCGGCGGTCTGAGCGCGCGCGCGGTGAAGGTGTGCGCCCATCACGGCGGCACGACCACGACGGCGGAGACGCTCGACCGCAGCGTCAGCGCCGACGACGAAGCGCGCGTGCGCGACTTCGTCACTGCCTATCTGCCCGGGCTCGGCGAGATCGTCGAGCGACGCGTCTGCATGTACACCAACACGCCCGACGACAATTTCGTGATTGGCCCTCATCCGGAAATACCGCGCGTCATCCTCGCGTGTGGATTCTCCGGCCACGGCTTCAAGCTCGCCCCAGCGATTGGCGAACTCGTGCGCGATCTGGTGATGGGTTCCGCCGCGCCGATCCCGTTGTTCGATCCACGGCGATTTCGTGCGTAGCAGCGCCGGTCCTGCACTCGAGCGGATCTCGCTCAGATCTCCGTCTTCTGAGCCTGTGTCCACTCGTCGCTGAGACTGAGCTCGTGCACCCAGCGCTCGATGTATGCGCGATCCAGCTGGTCGCGTAGCGTCGCGACCACGCCTGCAATATCGCGTCGCTGCCGCTCCGAACCGCCGGACATCCGCGACCACTCGAGCTTTGAGACGATCGTGTCTTCGGGAGAGGCGACGTACACTGGCACGCCGAGGATCGACGCGGCCTGCCGTCGCGCGAACTCCTCGCGGCTGAAGTCGCGGTTCTTGCGGATGATGAAATCGACCTTCCAGCCGGACGCGTGGTCGATGACGTTGAACATCGAGCGGTATCGAAACGCCTCGCGCGCCGTGTTCGGATCGACGTAGTAGTCGTCCTCTGGCATGGCGCGAACGATAGCGTCGAGCGCTTCCGCCGTGGGGGGGTCGATCACGAGATCGAGGTTCTGGGTCGTGCGTGGCATTCCATGCGTCGCACTCGCGAAGGAGCCGGCGACCATGAACGGGATCTTCGCAGCATCGAGCATGGCGACGACGCGCACGAGAAAGCCCTCGAGCTCAGTCATCGGATTCGCGTACGACTCGCGAGCACGCGCGCAGTGAGCACGGGACCCCAGAGGCGATGCAGCAAGATGGTGCGCGCTTCGGATGCGCTCAGCTCGGGATGGCGCCTGCGCTCTCCTTCGATCGAGATGCGGCGTGCGTCTTCGCTCATCTCGGCGGCAAGGCGCGCCCGGCCGGCCGGACCGAGCCGCCGGATTGCGGCGATTTGCGCATCACGTGCGGCGTCATCGGTGTCGAGGGACATGGTCCGGGTTCGAGGGTAGTCGGCGCTGTGTTCACCGGCAATACGCGCGCTTGCTCGCGCGAACGGAGTTCCGCCGCGGCTCGGCGCGCGCGGCGATTGCGCCTGCGAACCGGATCCGATAAAAGCGCTGCGCGATGAAGTACTGGGTCACGCTGGATGGGCGCGAGCGCGAGATCGATGTGCAGATCGCGCCAGACGGGCGGGTC
>Ga0163144_10026098_pt1 | contig 11374 bp, 8 predicted proteins | sample OliLak19BULKMAT1_FD_123175 | JGI IMG/M metagenome (GOLD analysis project Ga0163144, IMG submission 123175) | Freshwater microbial mat bacterial communities from Lake Vanda, McMurdo Dry Valleys, Antarctica - Oligotrophic Lake LV.19.BULKMAT1 | ecosystem: Environmental > Aquatic > Freshwater > Lake... | reverse complement strand
GATCTGCCATCTCGGCAACCCGTGGTTTCGGGACTGCATGGAGGTGGTCTACAAGAACGAGAACGTTTATACCGACATCTCCGGGTTGACGCTCGGTGACTTCACCGATCGGTTCGAAGCCTTTATGCGCCAGCAGTTGAAGGAGATGATCCTGTGGGGCGTCAACCCCAACAAGGTGCTGTACGGCACCGACTGGCCGCTGGCGACGATGGAATCGTATCGTCAGTTCATGGACGAACTGAGCCTGACCTCACGGGACAAAGAGCTGATGTTCCATGAGAACGCTGCCAAGTTGTTCAAGATCGAGGCGGCGCCGGCGCGGATGGGTTTCGGATCGTTCTTCAAGCGGATCTAGGCGATCGATCCGGTGTCGGCAGCCACCACAGACACGGCAGCGCCAGCAACGACAGCGCCGCCATCCACGCGAAGGCCGGCCCGAATCCGAGCATCGTCGTCAACCGCCCGACGGCAAACGCGGACCACGACTCACAGAGGTTGGTCGCCGACATCGCGGCGCTCAGCTGCGTTGCCCCGAGCCTCGGGTCAGTGAAATCCATGAACAGCGCATACGACGCGGTGGTCATCGCGCCGATCAGAAAGTACAACACCGTGAGAAGTGCCAGCACCAGCCAGTCCGCAGTCGCCGCACCGCTGCCGAGCACGACGATCGTGATGGCGGTGGCCACCAGGGTCGACGCGCCGGCGACACGGCGATCGACGCGATCGGCGAACACGCCGGCCGCCGCCGCGCCGGTCATCATCGCGAGCACGGTCGGCAGGAACAGGAATCCGCCGATGTCCCCCTGGCTGAATCCGCGCTCGAGCAGATAGGGGCCGACCAGCAAACCGACCGACTCAAAGCCGGCGCCGCCGATCGCGGCAAACGTCACGATCAACCACGTGCTCCGCCGCCGCAGCGCGTCGCGGAGGGCCGACAGGAATTCACGCCGCCGCGCGGCCGGGGAGGTCCCGGCCAGCGTCAACACCTCCGCCTCGCCGAACACCGCCAACACTGCGAGTGACGACCAGATGGCGGCAACCAGCAGCAGAATGGTCGCGCTCGGACCGATGTGCTGATCGAGCAGCAGGACACCGCCGCCGAAGAGCGCGCGCCCGGCGAGCATGCCGCCCTGCATCCACGCGTTCAGCGCCCCGCGATGCTCGGGTCGCACGATCTGCAACGCGTAGGCATCGACCGCGACGTCCTGGGACGCGGCGAAGGCCGCGTGCAACAACAGCAATGCGGCGATGGCGGTGAAGTCGGCGCGCCAATCGACGAGCAGTGTCGCGAGCAGGCACAGGCCCATTACCGTCTGGCAACTCGCGATCCAGGCGCGTAGCGGCCACCGCGGCGACCGCAAGATGTCGATCGCGGGTGCGCCGAGGAATTTCAGCGCCCACCACAGGAACCCGATCGGCGCGCCTTCGCTGAAGTAGAGCGATGCAAACAGCACCCGCCGCCGCAGGAGCGGCGTCACACTTCCTTCGCGCCGTCGCTGGCCGAATAGTGAAGCTGATACAGATCGTGGCGGCGGTCTTCCCAATTGAGGACCGTGCCCTTCCACCGCTGCCGGCGCAGCATCTCGAGATCCATCTCCGCGAAGATCACCGTCTCGATGTTCGCCTGGCACTCGGCCGCGATGCCGTCCCTCGCAAAGTAGAAGTCCGACGGCGTCAGGATCGCCGACTGCGCATAGTGGATGTCCGCGTGCTCGACTTCCGGCAGGTTACCGACGCAGCCGGCCAGCACGACGTAGACCGGGTTCTCGATGCAGCGGGCTTGCGCGCAGTGTCGCACCCGCAGATAGTCGTGGCGCTCGTCGGTATTGATGGGCGCGAACAGGATCTGGGCGCCCTGGTCGAACGCCATCCGGCCCAATTCCGGGAACTCGATGTCGTAGCCGATCAGGATGGCAATCCGGCCCCGATCGGTCTCAAACGTGTGCAGCAGATCGCCTGGCTGCACGCCCCACCAGCGCCGTTCATGCGGCGTAATGTGCAATTTCCGCTGCTTCCCGATGGAGCCGTCGCGATGGAACAGATATGCCGTGTTGAACAGCTTGTCGCCATCGAGCTCGAACTGACTGCCACCGACGATGTTGATGTGGTACTTGAGGGCGAGGCCGCTCATCAGGTCCAGATACCTGGGCGTGAACTCGGCCAGCTTGCGGGCCGACTGGCCGGGCCGGTCGGCCTGAATCGTCGACAGCAACTGCGTCGTGAACAACTCCGGGAACAGCAGGAAATCGGCCTTGTAGTCTGACGCCACGTCGACGAAGAACTCGCACTGTCTTGCAAAATCATCGAAGCCGGCAATCGTCCGCAGCTGGTACTGCACCGCCGAGAGGCGGACGGGGCTGACCGGCCGCATCAACTGCCGGCGTTGCGGCGCGACGTAATGGAAGTTGCTCCACTCCAGGTAGGTGGCATAGCCGCGCGATTCGGTATCGGAAGGAAAATAGTTCGGGATCAAGCCTTTCAGCGCGAAGCCGTTCGACAGCTGCGGCGTCAGCACGGGATCCACCAGCTGCTTGTTGATCACGCGGTCAACGTACTCCTTTGCCGAAATGGTGTCGGCATGACGGCCATAGCCGGCGATGCGGCCGCCGATCATGATCCCCTTGAGGTTTCGCTCAGTGGCCAGGTCCTTGCGCGCTTGATAAAGCCGGCGCGACAGCTTGAGGCCGCGGAACTCGGGATCGACCATGATCTCGATCCCGTACAGCATGTCGCCCATCTGATCGTGAGTGCGGATGTAGCCGTTGTCGGTACTCAGCTTCCAGTCGTGCCACTCGCCGTGGCTGGCTGAATCGACAATCAGGCTGCTGGCCGACGCCGCCAGGCGTCCATCGATATCGATCGCGAACTGGCCCTCTGGAAAGATGGCGAGCTGGCTGGCAATCTGGTCTCGAGCCCACGGCTTCATGCCCGGAAACGAGCGCAGCTGCATCGCGACCAGCGCGTCGAAGTCGTCAAGGGTCAGCTGGCGCAACCGAAGTCGCGACTCGAACGGGCGCTGCGGAACATCCATAGCGCATGATACGCCGCTGACCGGCTTTCGCGCCCGCACGGCCGGTCAGGTGGGCCGGTGCCATCGGTCCAGGTATCGCTGGATGAGTTGCCCGAGCCGGCCTCGTGGCGCCGCCGGAACCGTCTCCGCCTGCGGCTCGTACTCGGCCGCGAACTGGCGCGCCATCTCGGTGACGTCCAGTCCGACCTCGGCGGCCAGCATGCGAACGTAGGCCTTTGGGTAGAGGCCGCCGGGCAGGGCAGCCATGTCGTTCCGCTCAATGGCTTGCAGCACGACCACCGAGAGCTTCGTCCGGCAGGCCAGGTCGCGAAGGGTCACGCCCCGCTCCTCGCGGGCACGCCGCAGACGGCTGCCGATCTGCACCGCTGGCGTCATGCCGCCACCTCGCTCGCCTGCATCCCGAACGACGCGCGAAGGCGCGGCAGGCTGTCCGGATAGTGGTGCTGGACGAAGGCGACTAATTGCTCGCGAACCTCGCAGCGCAGGTCCCAGGCTTCGGACGCGTTGGCGGCGCTGGCCAGCGCGCGCAACTCCAGCGTCTGCTCTTTCGCATCGGTGACCTGCAGCGCGTTGACCCTGCCATCCCAGTGACGCGACGCAGTCAGAATGCGCGTGAGCTCCCGCCGCAACGGCTCGATCGGCACGGTGTAGTCGACGTGCAGGAACACGGTGCCAATGATCTCGGCCGTGGCGCGCGTCCAGTTCTGGAAGGGCCGCTCGATGAAATGGGTGATCGGGACGATGAGGGCACGCTGGTCCCAGATGCGCATCACCACATAGGTCAGCGTGATGTCCTCGACGCGGCCCCATTCGCCGTCGACGATGATCACGTCGTCCATGCGGATGGGCTGCGTCAGCGCGACCTGGAGGCCGGCGAGCAGCGTGGCGATGCTGCGCTGGGCGGCGAAGCCGACGACCATGCCGGCAATGCCCGCCGAGGCGAGAATGCTCGCGCCGAACTGGCGCACGGAATCGAACACCATCAACATCGACGCCAGGGTGAAGACGCCAAGGCCGGTCACGACCACCTTTTTCAGCACGATGACCTGGGTCTGGATCGCGCGTGCGCGCAGATTGTCGCTGACGTCGAGACGATGCGGCTTCAGCGCCACTGCCGATGCCGCTTCGACGACCTGGAAGAGGACGAAGGCGACCACGCCGATCAGCAGCAGGCTGGTGGCATTCCCCATCACTTCCGCGAGGGCCGGCGAAACCGACAGTGCCGGCGCACTCAGAATCAGCGCGAGCAGCGGGAGAGTCCAGCGAATCGCCTTGCCGGCCAGCGGCAACACCACATCGTCCCATGTGGTCTCGGCGCGCGCGGCCAGCGAGATCAAGAACGATTCCAGAATCCGCCCGAGCCGCATCAGCAGCCAGAAGATTCCAAGCACGACGCTCACGCCGTATCCCCACCGGAGCGCGGCACAGGCCTGATCGGCGAGCGGCTGCGAACTGATGCGGCCGAGCAGCAGGCCGACGGTCGACGAGATGCCGTGGATCCAGATCAGCATCGCCAGCGGCGGCAACATCTCGTTGAGGCCACGGGTCAGCCATCGGCGCATTCGGGACTCGGCTGGCCACGCCGTGCCGGTGGCGCCTGACGGTTCCGCCGTCTGGCGGCGGATCCACCATCGGAGTATGAGATGCGCGATCGCGATCAACACGAGCATTGCGGCGGCGACGAGAATGGTGGGCACGTCCCACCCTGCGCGTGGCACGGTCGGCATGGAAACCTCCGAATCGTTTGGTCGAGCTGGGAGAAAAGGGCGAGCGGACTTAGGGCAGCAGAGGTGGGGGGGTCAGAAGACGCCGCGGCCGAGATTCTTGAACGCGGGTGGAGGAGAAAGGCGGCCCATCTGTCCCCAAGGTAAGGTGCCGGCGCGGGCCGTGTCAAGACCCGACCCAGCGAGATCGGCGGTTCGAATCGAGCCGTGCCGCCTACAATCAAGAGAGCGGTGCAGCCAGCACGTCCATATCGCCCGAAGGTGTCTCGTGAAACCCGACTGCTGCTGACGGCGGCCGTGCTGGCGCTCGCGGTGTTGTGGCTCCTGGCGCGCATCAGGTTCCAGGGTGTGCCGGCCACTCCGAATCCCCTTCCGGCAGTACTCAGTCAACTGTCGAGCAGTCCACGCTACGACGATCTGGCCGGCCAGCTCGCGCAGATCCAGTCACGCTTGCAGTCGTCGCTGCTGCTGCTCGACGCCACGACGCCATCGCGCCGCGTCGCCATCAAGCTGCGCGACGATCTCATCGTCACCTGGGCGCCATTCGGAGCAGAGCCGGGGAAGAGTCCGACGTTGATCGCGCACGATCCGGCCTCCGGTGTTGCGGTGGCCAGCTCGATGACCGCCTCGGCCATGCCGTTGCCGCTACCGTGGACGCCGCGCCGCCTGCCGCAGCCCCGTTACTTCTTTGCCGCGCGCGCGGCCGGCGCTGGTGTCGGTTTGTATCCGGTGTTCGTCGGTTCGCTCACCGCGATTGAGACGCCGTTGTGGAGCGGTGACGTGTGGACCGCACCGACTGGCACCGCGCTGGTGGCGGGTGAGTTTCTATTTTCCACCGACGCGGAACTCGCAGGGCTCGTGGTTGCCGACGGCGACGAGACGGTCATCATGCCCGTCTCGATGCTGCTCGCAGAGGCCGAGCGGTTGGTATCGGCTCCCCCCGGATCCGGCGGCACCATCGGCATTGAGGTGCAGGCGCTGACACCGCCGGTGGCCGCGGCGACCAACGTCACGACCGGCGTGGTGGTGGCCGCCGTCGAGGCCGCCGGGCCCGCCGCGGACGGTCTGCAGGTGGGCGATGTCATTGAGGCGGCCGACGGACGGCTGCTGCCGACGGTTCACCATTGGCGCGTCCGGCTGGCGCGCCTGGCCCCGGGCGATGCGCTCGTGCTTCGCGTCCGCCGCGGTGGCGAACTGCGCGACGTGAAGCTGGTGGCCGCGCCGCCGCCGAGCGTTCCCGTCAGTGCCGAACTGGGGCTGGTCCTGCGGGCCCGGGCTCGCGTTGGCGCGGAGGTGATGCGCCTCGACCGCGGGTCGGTGGGCGACCGCGCCGGGTTGGCGGTGGGCGACGTCATCACGCTGATCGCCGGTACTCCCGCGCCATCGCCGGCACAAGTGCTTCGCGCGTTCAGCGCCGCGGGCAAGAGTCCGCGCGTGCTGGTCGCCATCACGCGGGGCGACACACACTTCGTCGCGGTCCTGGAACGATGAGGTCGCCCGTACCCGGCGACTCATTCGACCTGCTGGGCCTTCGCGATATCCCCGTCGAGAACGAACCCGGGCAAGAAGGGCCAGGTGCTGATCAACGGCCCGCGGACTGGCGCCACATCCTGAGCTGGTCGGGACAGTCGGCGCCGGTGGCGGTGCTGCTGTTGGCAGGGCTCGGCCTCGGTCCGCATGGCATCAACCTGCTGTCGCCCGTGATGCCCTTGCTCGATCCGGCGGTGCCGGTGGCCCTGGCCGCCCTTGGCGTGCTCGTCGGTCTCGGGCTCGGCGATCATCGAGCCGGGGAATGGCGGCTGTTCGGCGCCGCCGCGCTGCATTCGCTCGTCACGACAGCCCTGGTTGCCGCCGGACTGGCAGCGCTCGCCGTCACCGTCAGTCCGGTCGACTCGCGCGCGTTTTGGACGGTCATCCTGATCTCGGGCATCTGCGCGGCGACCTCGCTGACCCTGCCGTCGGGCGATCCGCTGGAGCCGCGCCTGCCCGCCACCCGGATCCGGGAACTCGGTGTGCTGCTACCGATCATCGCGGGTGGCGTGGCGCTGGCGTGGTTTCGCGTCGGCAATGCCGCGGGTGCGATCACGCTGATCACCCTGGCCGCGGGGGTCACCGCGATGCTGGCCGCCGCGGCGTGGTTGTTGCTGACGCGGGCCTCATCCGAGACCGAAGGGCGGGTGTTTGTCGTGTCGGCCGTGCTGCTCGTGGGCGGCGTCGCCGATGCGCTGTCGTTGTCAGCGCTCTTCGGCGGGTTGGTGGCCGGCGTGTTCTGGCGACTGGCTGGCCGGCAGCCGCGCGAGGCTATCCGCCGGGACGTGCTGTTCGTGCAACATCCCTTGCTGGTGCTGCTCCTGCTGCTGGCCGGAGCCCGCGCGGAGTGGTCGGCGACGGCGCTGACGCTTGGGGCCGGCTACCTGGCCATCAGGGTCATCGCCCAGTTGGCCGGCAGCGCGCTGGTCCACCGTGTCGCCGGGCCGCACGCACCCGCCGATCTCGGATTGCAGTTGCTGCCGCCGGGCGTGTTCGGCGTGGCGTTCGCGCTGAATGCCGTCACCGTGATCGGTGCCGATGCCTCGGTCGCCCATGCGGCCGTGGTGGTCGGCACGATTGGTTCGGAGCTGGTCGCCGTGCTGATGCGGACGCGGAGGCGCGCGTGAGGCGGCTGCTGGCCCTCGCGTTGGCGATTGCCGCCATGGTCGCGGTGCGCGAACTGGGCGGCGACGCCGCGTCGGCCGCCGCGACACCGCTCGCGCTCGGCTTCGCGCTGATGGGGGCGTTGATCACCGGCGACGCGCTGCGCCGGTTCCAGCTGCCGCGGCTCACCGGCTACCTGTTGTTTGGCGTGGTCGTCGGCCCATACCTCAGCAACCTGATCACCGCGCCGATGGCCGCGCAACTGCAGGTGTTCACGGGCATTGCGACCACGTTGATCGCGCTGATCGCCGGCCTGACCTTGAGCATGGAGCGCCTCGGCTCGCGCTTCGCCGCCATCGTTCGCATGACGGTGGCGACGTTGGCGGTGTCGATGGCCGGCGTCGGGGCGGTTGGCTGGCTGGCGTGGCGCTGGCTGCCGGTGGCACCGACGGCTACCGGGGCCGAGTTGCTGGCCATGCTGGCGCTGCTGACGGTGGTCGTCGTGTCGTTTTCGCCGACCATGACCGCGGCGGTCGTCGCCGATTCCGGCGCCCGCGGCCGCTTGAGCGACGCGGTGCTGGCCATCGTGGTGCTCGCCGATCTCGCGCTGCTGGTGTTGTTCGCGGTGACGATGCAGGTGGCCCGCGTCGTGTTCGACGGCGGCGACGGGCAGGGAGCCGAGGTGCTGTCGCGGCTGGCCTGGGAGATTGGCGGCGCCGTCGCATTCGGCGTGCTCGTCGGTGCGCTGTTCGCCCTTTACCTGCGCTACATCGGCCGCGAGATCACGCTGGTGCTGTTGGCCGTGTGTGCCGTGCTCAGCCAGGTCGGGACCACCCAGCAACTGCAGCCGCTGTTGGCGGCGGTCGCCGCCGGCATCGTGATCGAGAACCTGGCCGTCGCGCAGGGCGATGCGTTGCGCGCGGCGGTGCGCCGAGGCGCGCCGCCGGTGCTGGTGGTCTTCTTCGTGGCGGTTGGCGCCTCGCTCCGCCTGGATGCGGTGGCGGCGATTGGGGCGAGCGCGCTCGCGTTGTCGGCGGTGCGTCTCGGCTTCATCCGGCTGGGCGTGATCGCCGGCGTCAAGGTGTCGGGCCTGCCGGATCCGATCCGCAAGTACGCGTGGACGGGACTGATTTCGCAAGCGGGCATCACTCTTGGGTTCGCGTCGGTGATTGCCGCCGAGTTCCCGGGATGGGGCAACCAATTGCAGTTGCTCCTCGTCGCCTCGATTGCCATTCACGAACTGGTCGGCCCGATCCTGTTCCGCCGCGGGCTGACCCAGGCCGGTGAGCTCGAGGCACACTCGCCGCGGCCGCTGATGGTGGTCTCGAACCGCGAGCCGTACATCCACAACCAGGCGGCCGATGGCGGCATCACCGTGAGCACGGCGACCGGCGGCGTCGCGGTCGCGCTGGATGCGCTGATGCGGGAGCGCGGAGGCGTGTGGATCGCACACGGCGGCGGTTCGGCCGATCGACTGGTGGTGGACGCGTCCGACAAGGTCGCCGTCCCGCCCGAGAATCCCTCGTACGTGCTGCGCCGGTTGTGGCTCGAGGAGCCGGTGTTCTCTGCCTACTATGGCGGCTTCGCCAACGAGGGCCTGTGGCCGCTGTGCCACGTCGTCGATGTCCGCCCGAAGTTTCGCAGCGAAGACTGGGAGGCGTACAAAGACATCAACGCGCGCTTTGCGGCAGCCATTCACTCGGAGATTGGCGCCACCGAAGCGCCAGTCTTCATTCAGGACTACCACCTGGCGCTCGTCGCTCCGGCGCTGCGGGCGCTACGGCCCGACACCAGAACCGCACTCTTCTGGCACATTCCTTGGCCCTATCCCGATCGCCTGCGGATCTGCCCGTGGCGGCGTGAGCTCGTCGCCGGATTGCTGGCCAACGACCTGCTCGCGTTCCAGGTCGAACGCGATCGCCGCAACTTCCTGCTGGCGGCGGAAGAGGAACTCGACGCCGAGGTCGAACTCGAATCGTCACGCGTGCGGTTCAATGGGCGTACGACGACCGTGGTCTCGGTGCCGATTGGCGTCGACTACGACCGCATTCAGGGCTTTGCTGCCGACCCCGCGCTGGCGGCCGAACAGCAGCGGCTGATCGAGTTGCTGGACCTGCGCGCCGAGGTGATCGGGCTCGGTGTCGATCGCCTCGACTACACCAAGGGCATTCCCGAGCGCCTCAATGCGATTGACGCGCTCATGGCCCAGCGTCCCGACCTGCGTGGCCGCGTGACCTTCGTGCAAATTGGCGTGCCGTCCCGCTCGGATCTCGACAGCTATGCCGCAATTGAAACGGAGATCGGCGAGCGCATCAAGGCGCTCAATGCCCGCTACGCCGTGCCCGGACGGCCGCCCGTGGTCACGTACTACACGACACCGCTCGGCGCCTTCAGCCTGGTCGCCCTCTATCGTCTCGCGCACTTCTGCATCGTCAGTTCGTTGCACGACGGCATGAACCTGGTCGCCAAGGAGTTTGTGGCGGCGCGGGATGATGAGCGTGGCGTGCTGGTCCTGAGCGCGCTGGCCGGCGCCGCCCAGGAGCTGGAAGAAGCGGTGATCATCAATCCATACGACGTCGATGCCTTTGCCGCCGCCCTGATCCAGGCCATCGAGATGACGGACGACGAGCAAGTGCGGCGCATGCGGGCCATGCGAAAGGTCGTCGCCGGCCGCAACGTCTTCAACTGGGCGTCCGACATCCTCGAAGGCCTGGAAAGCATCTGGACCAAGCCGTTGCTCTATTCGGTCCGCGGCTGGGAAGATACCTCGGTCTGAGGACGTTAGTCCGTGTCAGGAGGCGCGCTCATGGCCGCACGACATCGGTCAGGCAAACCGACGAGGAGGCAAAAGCGGGATTCGCGCTGTTGTGCGCCGCCAGCGCCGCGTCGTGTGCCTGGTTGAACGCGGTGGTGCCCAACCCTCGCGGGCAGACGGCTTCGGATTGACCCGTCGCCGCATTGGTCACGCGGTTGATCTGAAGCTCCACGCGGCCGTAGACATCGCGGTTGGAGGTGTGAATCCCGGCGAGGCCAAGCTCCGTGCCAGGCTCGACGGATGCCCCGAGCGCCACGCGCAGGTTGCGCACGTGGTCATAGATCACCAGGTACGTCCCGTTCTGTGACGACCTGGTTTCAACTTCGAATTCCCCGGGATAGAGCGGGTTGGTCTCGGCATCAAGGCGGCGCACGATGCCCGCCGCAGCCGCGCGGACGATCGTGCCGGCGGCGACCTTGTAGTCGTAGGAGGGACTCTGTCTGCTTGCGAGCGTTGCGCCAAACGCGTTGAAGCACCAGCGATCGTTAGGGTCGGTGGGGAACACGAAATTGCAGTTCAACGTCCCAAGCCGTCGGACGATCGGATCGTAGGTTCCGGAGAGCTCGACGATCGTCACCGAGAGCACGGGCGGCGGGTCGGGAGCGGGAGTGGGAGCGGGTACCGGCGTTGGCGCCGGAGCCGGTGCGGCGGTCGGCGTGGTCGGCGTGGGCGCGGTGGGGTTTCCGCTCGACTGACCGGCAGCGGGCGTGCGACCACCTGAACAGTTGCCGGCGAGAAGCAAGCACAGCAACGCGCAAGCGCAAGTCCCGAATCGGGCGCCGTCGGTCCTCATCGTGACTCCTTGAATACCACCTTGCCGCGCACGAGCGTCAGCTCGCACTTCATCTCTTTGAGGGCGGCCGTCTCGACCTGGTAGGGGTTGCGGTCCCAGACCGCCAGGTCCGCGTCTTTGCCCGCCTCGATCGACCCGATGCGGTCTTCGAGAAACATCGTCCTGGCCGCCCAGATGGTGTACGACCGCAAGGCCGTCTTGATGTCGACAGACTCCGCCGTCCCGAACGGTGTCGCGCCGAACGTGCCGTTCAGCGTCTCGCGGGCCACCGCCGCCCACAGGCCATAGCGCCCGGCAAACGGCGTGACGGGGTAGTCGGAGCCGCCGCCCCACTGCACGCCCTTGCGCGTGAAGGTCTTGAATGGGTCAAGCCGCTG
>Ga0163144_10026097_pt1 | contig 11375 bp, 10 predicted proteins | sample OliLak19BULKMAT1_FD_123175 | JGI IMG/M metagenome (GOLD analysis project Ga0163144, IMG submission 123175) | Freshwater microbial mat bacterial communities from Lake Vanda, McMurdo Dry Valleys, Antarctica - Oligotrophic Lake LV.19.BULKMAT1 | ecosystem: Environmental > Aquatic > Freshwater >... | reverse complement strand
GGCCGTCCATCCCATCAGGTTCCGGGTTCCAAGTTCGAAACCCGGAACCGGCTATCGACCGGCGTTGCTACAGCAGCGCGCGCCGATGTTCCGTACGCCAGCTGCGCGCGCTGATCTCCGTGCCATTGAGACTCGCCCGCGCGCTGGCGTCGACGTGGAAATGCGTTTTGTCGCAGGTCAGTTTCGTGCGCACCTCGATGGCCACGCGCCAACCGGCGCGGCCCATCGCCATCGTCTGGACCAGCTCGACGCTCGCGCTCAGCGGATCATCCTCGGTGATCTCGAGGCGTTTGACGATCGTGTGCGCCATCTCGGTGTCGATCGGATCGATGCGATAGCGGCGATGCGGGCCGAGCACGCCGCCGGCAGCCTGCATCGTGACCACGACTCGGCCCGTCATCGGATCGCGCTCGATCGCGCGGCGAAGGATCGTGTCCTCCAGCTTCGTGACCGGGACGCCGGGGCCGCGTTCGGGCGCGCCGAACGCCGGCAATGCCGCGTCGCGCCGATCGGGTCGACGTATGGGCAGCGCGAGGCGGCTCGCGCCGGTGAACAGCGTGAGTGTCACGGGCACCGGGGACGGCCAGATGATCGGCCAGTAATTCGTCGAGAGCGACAGGCGGATACGATGCCCCTCCGGAAACGCGTAGGCGATGGACGGCAATCGGATCGCGATCCGGTAGCGCTTGCCCGGCTCCATCGCGTTCGGTGTTTCGTGGCCATCGCGATGCGCGAGGTTGAGCACTCCGAATGCGACCCGCGTCGAGGCGCCGTCCGGCGCGACGTCGCAGAGTCGCGCGACGAGCAGCGCGACGGGCTTATCCACCGCGAGGTCGAGTTCGACGACCGCCTCGCCGAGGATCTCCACGCGCTGCGCCAGCGGCGCCATGTCGAAGCCGAGCGACTTGCCGTCATCCTCGCGCTGATCGCCCGGGAACTCACCGGGTACGCCAGCCGCCAGCCATTCCGGTGCGCAGAGCCCGGTGGTCAGCGGCGAACGATGGGTGAGCGCGAGGCTGGGCTTCGCGCGGCGATCCAAGGCGCCATCATTGAGCACCCAGTGGCGCGGCTTGATCCGTGCGGCGGGCCAGCTGCGCTCCGCGACCCAGCGTCCCGGCCGCGTCTCGTAATCGGCGCGCGGGGCGACCGAATCCTGCATCCAGACCCGCAGCATCGGCTCCCTGTCGATGCCGTTGGGGAGCGCCTTCAACCAGCGATCCCACCAGCGCACGCAATCCTGCAGGAAACCGATCGCCGGCCCCGGAATCCCATCATGCGGATAGTGATGGCCCCAGGGGCCTATGAGTCCGCGCCGCGGCGACTTGATGCCGGCCAGCATGCGCGGGATCGCGCGCGAGAGGTAGTCGGCCCAGCCGCCGACGGCATAGACCGCGCACTCGATCTCGCCCAGCCTCGGGCCGACCGAGCCTTCGCGCCAATAGCCGTCGAGATGCGGATGGTCCAGCCAATCCGACAGCATCGGCTTGTTGGCGGCGAGGCGCGCGTCCCAGGTGGCCCGCCATGTCTCGCCGGCCGTGGCGGGGTCGGGCGGCATGCTGTTGAACAGCAGCATCGAGGTGCCCCACCACACGCTGTCGGTCAGCAACGCGCCGCCGGTGTAATGCAGTGTTGTCGAGTAGCGGTCCTCGGCGGAGCAGACGGTAACGATCGCCTTCAGCGCGGCCGGCCTGCGCGCCGCCAGCTGCAGTCCCGTGAAGCCGCTCCAGGACTTGCCGATCATGCCGAGCTCGCCGTTGCACCAGGGTTGTCCCGCCACCCAGGCCAGAACGTCGAGGCCGTCATCCTCTTCGCGCCGCGTCCACATGTCCGTCAGCACACCGTCCGAATCGCCCGACCCGCGCAGATCGACCCGCAAGGCGGCATAGCCGTGTCCGGCGAAGTAGTGATGCATCGGCTGGTCGCGCAGCCGCAGCAGGTCGCGCTTGCGATAGGGCATGTACTCGACGATGGCCGGAACCGGAACCTGCGCCGCGTCCGCCGGCAACCACAGACGCGCCGCCACCCGCGCGCCGTCGCGCAGGGGAATCCAGAGAGTCTCGACCTCCCGGACCTGGCGAGGAAAGCGATCGATGATCGGCTTGTGCATCCCCGTGAGCCTTTCTGCGCAGGCGCGCTGAATCGTCTTCACTATCGGCTGAGGGCTGACCATAATTTCCAACGGCAGCGCGCCGCACTCTTTTTCCGAAAGGCTCGACCGTCTGGCGGGTCGCCCGCGGGACGAGGGATGGGGGAAAGATGAGTGCCGCGATCGCCGCGACGTCGAACGCTATCGAGCGTCGCGCGCCGGTTCAGATCCTTGCACTGGTGCTGTACTTGGCGCGATTCATCGCACCGTATTGGCGCCTCGCGCTGGTCGCCATGCTGGTCTGGCCGCTCTTTCTGCTTGGCCTGCGCATCTTCGCGCCGCGCACGGTGGATGCGAGCTATGCGCGCAAGCAGGACGAAGGCGGCGCCCACGCGATCATTCAAGAGAACGTGCAATCCCAGCCCATCATCAAGGCGCTCAATCTCCAGAACGAGGCCATGCATGTGTTCGGTCTGCGCAATGCGCAGCTGGCGAAGAGCGTGTTGCGGGTCAGCTTCCTTTCCGCGCTGGTCGAACGCTCGGCCGGCGTCGGCATCATGTTGCTGCAGGTCGTGGTGCTCGCCATCGGCGCATGGGTGGCGGGGTCACGCTCATGCCATCGACCCTCCTTTCGCTGCAGCGACAGCAATTCGATCTACTGTTGCGACAAGCGCCACAGCTGCGCGATCGCATGGAGTCGGTGCATTCCGAAAGACTTTCGGCAACGAACATCACGTGAGCAGGGGGGAGCGTTCTTACGATGATGCATCCAGCAACCGAGTTGCGGCTCGTCGACGAGGAGATCGGGCTCGGAGTCTTCGCCACCGAGCCGATCCCCCGCGGCACCGTCGCGTGGGTCCTCTGCCGCTTCGATCTGATCTTCGCGCCACGCGAAGCGGCCGCGCTGTCCGCGGCGTATCAACCGATCATCGAGCGCTACGCCTACATCGATGCGGACGAAAATCAGATCCTGTGCTGGGACAATGGGCGCTACGTGAATCACAGCTGTGATCCGGCGATGCTCGGTGTCGGCCGCGGCTTCGAGGTCGCGGTAGCGGACATCGCGCCCGGCGATCAGATCACGAACGATTACGCCGATCTCGGGATGCTGCCGGGTGAGACGCTGACCTTTGGCTGTGGCGCACCAAACTGCCGCCAGATCGTGTCGTCGGGTCAGGTGAAAGCGATCCGCGCAGCTCTGGCGGAGAATCTGGCGAGCGCCATCGCCGCCATGGGCGCGGTTGAACAACCGCTCTGGCTTCTCCTATCGGCGGATGCGCAGCGGCAACTCCTGGCCATTCAGGGCAGGGGCTCAGCCAAGGGGAATAGCTGGCAGATCCGCGATGCGAACGCTGCGCCACGCCTGCAGCGCACAGTTCGTGCGGCGTCGCGGATGGGTTGATTCCTACACCGGTCGCTCGCCTTCGATCGCCGTGCGGTGCATCAGCCGGATGCTCGCCGGATCGAACGCATCGCGGCGATGCATGACGCAGCGATTGTCCCACATCACCATGTCGCCGAGCCGCCATTCCTGGGTCCAGACGAAACGCTCCTGGACGACATGCTTCCACAGGACGTCGAGCAGCGCCGTGCTCTCGGCGGGTTCCATGCCGATGATCCATGCGTGGCGTTTGCCGCCGAGATAGAGCGCCTGGCGGCCGCTTTCGGGATGCGTGCGCACGATAGGATGCGGCACACCTGGCCATGAGCGCACATCGTCGGTGGGTGGACGCGTCATGTTCATGCGCACATCCCCGCGTCCGTCGATGACTTTCTGATGATGGATGTAGCGGCCATCGATCGCCTGTCTCAGCGCGTCGGACAGCGTTTCGTAAGCGGCGTACATGTTCAGGAAATACGTGTTGCCGCCGCGCGGCGGCAGCTGCAGCGCGCGCAGGATCGAGGCCGAAGGTGGACGCGTCACGAACCACGTATCGGTATGCCAGTTGACTTCGCCGTCGCCGAGATCGCCGGCTGGCGTGCCATCGGCCTTCTTCTGATTGCTGATCACGAGGATCTCGCGATGCGCCCCGTGCGTGCCTTCCTGCAGCTGGCGCGGATGGATGACGAACTTGCCGAGCTGGCCCGAGAAGCGGATCTGATCCGCGTCGGTGATGTCGATGCCGCGGAAGCGCAGGACCTGATGCTGCGCCCAGGCCGCGCGCATCGCGGCGAATTCGCTCGGCGTGAAATCCTTGAACGGAAATCCGAACACATCGGCGCCGAGCGCGCCACCACTCGGTTTCACCTCGAAACGGAGTCCAGATTGAGCAGTCGGGCCGGTATCCATCATCGTCTCTCCTTCGCTACGTGCGCGGTTCAGGTCGAATCCGCGGCCTCGGCAATCACCCAGGAATCGCCCGGTTGGAACCAGGCCTGCGTGGTTTGACCCTCGCTCCAACGCGTCGCGCCGTCATTGGCCGCCTCGGCCAACGCGACGGCACCATCGGCGAGACGCAGACGAAGCTCGAGCCGCGCCCCGAGATAGATGACGCGCTCGATGGTCGCAGGCCAGGAATTGACCGCGTGCGGCGCCCCGCCGGGCGGCCCCAGTTTCAGGCGCTCCGGCCGCACGGTCAGCGTGACCTGCGCGCCGAGGGCCGCGCCCGCCGGAAGCCGCGCATGCGCCGGCCCCGCCGCCGTCTCCAGCCTGGCGACGCCGTTGCCGTCCGGCGCACCGACGATACGCGCGCCGATCATGTTGATGCTGCCGATGAACCCCGCGACGAAGCGCGTCGCCGGTCGTTCGTAGATCTCCGCGGGGCGACCGAGCTGTTCGATGCGACCGTTGCGCATCACGGCGATGCGATCGGACATCGTCAGCGCCTCGCTCTGGTCATGCGTCACGAAGATCGTCGCGATCTTCAATCGGCGCTGCAGCGCCGAGATCTCGATGCGCATCTCCTCGCGCAGCTTGAGATCGAGATTGGACAGCGGTTCGTCGAGCAGCAGCATCGCCGGTCGGATCACCAGCGCGCGCGCGAGCGCCACGCGCTGGCGCTGGCCGCCGGAGAGCTGCAGCGGCTTGCGCGTCTCCAGCCCATCGAGCTTCACCAGCGACAAGGCCTCGCGCACGCGCGTGGCGGATTCCGCCGCGGCGACACCGCGCATCTTCAAGCCGAACCCGACATTGTCGGCGACGCTGAGATGCGGGAAGAGCGCGTAATCCTGGAACACCATGCCGAGATCGCGCTTGAACGGCGGTAGCTCCTCGACATGGCGCCCGGCCAGGGTGATGTGCCCGGCATCGGCGGACAGGAATCCGGCGACGAGGTTGAGCGTCGTGGTCTTGCCGCAGCCGCTGGGCCCCAGCAGCGTCACGAACTCGCCCGGCGCGACCGCGAGATCGATGCCGTCGACCGCCGCATGAGCGCCGAAGCGCTTCACGAGTCCGCTGAGTCGAAGGGCCGCCTCAGCCACGCGCCTGCTCCTGATAGAGGAAATTGCCGATGCCGATGAAGCGGCCGAGAAGCGCCACGAGCAGCAGCGGGATCAGCAACGAGATGATCGACAGCGCGGCAAGCGTCGGCGCGAAGCCGAAATCGAGGAAGGACAGGATGGCGACCGTGATCGGTCGCTGCCCCGGCTTGGCGACGAACAGCGAGAGATTGATGTCGGTGAAGCTGTGGATGAACGCGAAGCTCATGCCGGCGAAGACGCCCGGCGTGATCAGCGGCAGGGTGACGTGACGCAGCACGCGCAGCGGACTCGCGCCGAGACCCGCCGCCGCCGACTCCACGCTGCCCGGCATCGCCTGCAGGCTGATCGCGATCGTGCGCACGCTGAACGGCAGACAGATCACGACATGGCCGATCAGCAGCGCCCAATACCCCATCCACCGGCCGAGCCCGATCGTGGTCAGGAATTGCAGCAGCGCGATGCCGGTGACGAGCGTCGGCAGGATCAGCGGCCCGAGCGTGATCGCGCGAATCAATCCCTTGCCGGCGAATTCATGGCGCGCGAAGGCGAAGGCGAGGGGAACGCCCACGATCGTCGCGATCAACGCGGTGAGGGCTGCGAGCTCGAGGCTGAATTGCAGCGGTTGCAGCCATTGCGGCGCGAAGGCTTCGCCCCACCATTTCAGCGAGAAGCCGCGCGGCGGGAAGAAGGATCGGTTGGTCGCATTGAACGACACCGCAGTGGTGATCGCGATGGGACCGAGAATGAAGCCGTAGATCGCCACGACGCATGCGACGAGCAGCGTCCAGGGCTGCAGCCGTCCGGCCCTCATGCTTCCCTCCTGCGATCGCCGATCCAGGAGGTGAGCAGCAGCAGCGCGATGGCGCTGACGATCAGGATCGCGCCCATCGCGGCGCCGGGCCCCCAATCGAGCGTCGAGACCATGAAGTTGCGGATCATCGTCGCCATCACTTCCGTCGACGGGCCGCCGAGGATCGCCGGCGTGGCGTAGGCGCTGATCGCGATCGCGAAGGCGAGGAGAAAACCACCGACGATCCCCGGTGCGGTCAGCGGCAAGGTCACCGCGAAGAAGGTCCGTGTCCGGCTCGCGCCCAGACTCATCGCCGCGCGTTCGAGATTCGGGTTCAAGCCATTGAGCGACGCCATGATCGTCAGTACGCCATAGGGCAGCAGCGCGTGGGTGAGGCCGACGACGATCGCGACGGTCGACGGCAGCATGATCAGCGGCTTGTCGATCATGCCCAGGGATTGCAGCACCGAATTGATCGCGCCCTCGCGATTGAGGATCACCCACCAGCCGTAAGTTCGCACGATGACGCTCGCCAGGAGTGGGGCGAGCGAGACGGCGATCAGCAGATTGCGCCAGAGGCTGGTCGTGCGAACCAGGAAATAGGCGAGCGGATAGGAGAGGAGCACGACGAGCAGGCCGACGGCCCCGCCGACGACGAAGGTCCGAATGATCGCGTTGATGTAGAGCGGTCGTGTCAGCAGCAGCTCGAAATTCTCGAGCGTCCATTCGCCGGTCGGCAGGCTGCCGTCATACTCCATCAGGCTCGCCGACAGCAGCGAGGCGGCCGGCAGGATGAAGAAGAACAGCAGGAAACCGGCCGGCGCCGCGACGAGAAGATAGGGCATCCAGGACCGGCGTTGATTGCTCACGAGCACGCGCGCATTCGACTCTCCATGGCCAGCGCGTCTACGCCCCCATGATCTCCTGCCAGCGTCGCGTCCAATCGCGGCGGCGCTGTCCGATCAATTCGCTGTCGGGAAAGTCGATCGCCGCCATCTGCTGCTCGGTGGTGATCTGCGCGGCCTTGAACGAGTCCGACCAGCCCGTAATGTCCGGCCGTCCCGGGCTCGAGTAATAGGCGTTGTTGAAATTGAACTGGATCTCCTGATCGAGGCGCCAGTTCAGGAATTCGAAGGCGAGCTTCTTGTTGCTCGCGCCGACCGGAACGGCCGCGCAATTGCCGAGGCCGATGGTGCCTTCCCTAGGGATCGTGACGCCGATCGGATAGTTCTGCGCCTGGTAATAGGCCGCGCGGGCGCTCCAGAAGGGTGCGATCCAGGTCTGCTCGTTCTCGAAATACGGCGCCGCCGCGGCCGAGGCCATCACCACGGCGCCGACCCACGGCTTCTGCTCCTTCAGCATGTCCCAGGCGCCGTCCATCTTGTCGATGCCGCCGCCGCGCAGCTTCGCCGCCATGATCAGCGCATAGATCGACAGGAGATTTCCGGGATTGAAGTTCATCACATGGCCGCGGATCCTCTCGCCGTAGCGGCCGCCCGGCGCCCAGTAATCCGCCCAGGATTCCGGCTTCTCGATCTGCTTCTTGTTCCAGATCAGCGCCGTGTACTGGTAGGTGTGGACGATGCCGAAGGCGGGAATGATCTCCGCGCTCTTTTTCCAGACATGCCTGAGATTGGGCACCTCGCGTTCGGTGAGCGGCTCCAGGAGCTTCTCCTTGCCGCCGAGGAAGATTTCCGGTGGCGTCAGTTCGGCCGCGACGTCGAAGCCGGGGCTGCCGCGCGAGGCGCGGATCTTTGCGTAATCCTCGACCGCGGAACCGGCGTCGTCATAGACGACCTTGACGCCGAATTTCTTCTCGAACGGTTGGACTGTCGTCTTCAGGAAAATGTCCTGAAACTCGCCGCCATAGGCGTTGACGACCAGCTGATCGGCGGCGCGCGCGGGGATCACGAAGGGACCGCCGATCACGCCCGATGCTGCGATGGCGGTGCGGCGGACGAAGCGACGGCGCGTCGACGGCAATGCGATGCGTGTCATGGCGAAGGCCTCCTGATCGGGTCCAGTTCCCGGACACTTCGCGATCGAGTCAGCCCTGTCAACAGCGCGGTCGCCTACGCAGGGCACCGAGTCCGGGTTAACGGCAATGCGGCTGTAGGATCTTGGCGAGAGCGTCGGGATCCCAACCTGCGATTTTTCTGGTTGTCTTGATCGATCGCTTTCCCTCGGCGATGCGCACGGCGTTGATGGCGAAGTGGCGGACGGACGACGGCCATGTTGTTGGCACCATGGCCGGTGCGCAGGCGAGAACGATCCTCACCGAAGACGACGTCGAGGACCCAGTAGAGGCTGTTCTCGATGCCCCAGTGGCTGCGGACGGCGGCGGATGTGGGTAATCAAAAGCGTTGGAGGCCCAGACGGAGACGAGATGCAGCGCGCCGCGCCGCGATCGTGGCTGCGCCGCGAGGTCCTACCGTCGATGGCGATCAGCGCCAGGGCATCGGGGCGCAGCGCCAGAGCCCAGCCCCGGATGTGACCGCCGATGAATCAAGTGGGCGCTGTCGCGGATGCAGTTTCCTCAGACAATCAACCCGACCTCAGCGCCCTGCGGCTTGACGCCGCATAAGGCTGCGGCGATGGATGAGGCGGCAAGCAACGAGGAGCTTCTGCAATGGCTGAAACCTACGGCTTCGACACGCTGACGATCCACGCGGGTGCGGCGCCGGACGCGGCGACCGGCGCGCGCTCGACGCCGATCTATCAGACCACGGCCTATGTCTTCGACGACGTCGATCACGCCGCGTCGCTGTTCAATCTGCAGAGTTCGGGATGGATCTATTCGCGGCTGACGAACCCGACCACGGCGGTCCTCGAGGAACGCGTCGCAATCCTGGAAGGCGGGCGCGGGGCGACGGCGACCGCGTCCGGCCATTCCGCGCAGATCCTGGCGTTCTTTCCCTTGATGCAGCCCGGCGACGAGTTCCTCGCGTCGCGCCGGCTCTATGGCGGGTCGATCACCCAGTTCGGGCGGACCTTCCAGAAATTCGGCTGGAACGTCATCTTCGTCGACGGCGACGATCCCGAGAATTTCCGCCGTGCGCTGACGCCCAAATGCAAGGCGATCTTCTGCGAATCCCTGGCCAATCCCGGCGGCGTGATCTCCGATCTCGAAGCCATCGCCAAGATCGCGCATGAAGCGGGGATTCCGCTCATCGTCGACAACACCATGGCGACGCCGTATCTGTGCCGCCCGATCGAATGGGGCGCCGACCTGGTCGTGCACTCCACCACGAAGTTTCTCTCCGGCCATGGCAACGCGATGGGCGGGATGGTCGTCGACTCGGGCAAGTTCGACTGGGCCCGGAGCGGCAAGTTTCCGTCGCTGAGCGAGCCTGAGCCCGCCTATCACGGCACGGTGTTCTCCGAAATCTTCGGCGATCTCGCCTACACGATGCACGCGCATGCCGTGGGCTTGCGCGATCTCGGCCCGACGATGGCGCCGTTGAACGCGTTCCTCACCATCACCGGGACGGAAACGCTGAGCCTGCGCATGCAGCGCCACATCGAGAATGCGAGCGCCGTGGCGAGGTTCCTCGAAGGCCACGACCAGATCGCCTGGGTTTCCTATGCCGGCTTGGACTCCAGCCCCTATCGGCAGCTCGCCGCGAAGTACCTGCCGAAGGGAGCGGGATCGGTCTTCACCTTCGGCGTCAAAGGCGGCTACCAGGCCGGCATCAAACTGGTCGAGAGTGTCGAGCTCCTGTCCCACCTCGCGAATGTCGGGGACACGCGCTCGCTGATCATCCATCCCGCATCGACGACGCATCGGCAGCTCTCCGACGAGCAGAAGATCGCCGCCGGAGCTGGCCCCGACGTGGTGCGCATCTCCGTCGGGCTCGAGGATCCGAAGGATATTCTCCGCGATCTCGATCGCGGCTTGGCGCAGGCGAAGAAACTCGCGACCTGAGACGGAGCCCGCATGAGACCCTGGATCGCGTTGTTCGCTGGCGTCGCCGCGGCGCTGCCGGCCACCGCGGCGATGGCGCCGCAATACCGCTGGCAGCTCGAGTTCCCCGCCTTCGTGCTCGAGCCCGATCCGTCGGCGCGCCGGCTGAGCTTGCAGAGCCTGGCGCTGGATCTGCGTTGCGCCGGCGAATGCGTGCTGACCAGCGTCTACACGCTATCCAGCGGCGGTATGCGCCGGGCGCGGTTGGTCCTGCCCGCCACCGCCGAGCCGGCGCCGCGGATCGAGGCCGGCGGCGCGAGCGCGCGAATCGGCGCCGCTCAAGAGGTACCGCGCCCGACGCCGGCGCCGACACCGCCGGGCCCGATCGTGGCTGGCGGCGATACCTTGCCGCCGCGCGGCCGCGCCGACGTGGCGACGCGCGCGATCGATGTCGCGTTCACCGAGGACACCGCGCGGATCACCCTCGTGCAGCGCCTGCCGCCGAGCGTCCGCGGCGGCGGCACCGACGCGGCCATGGCGGTGATGCGCGTCGAGAGCGCGGCGCTGGGAATGTGGACGCTGGCGCCCGGGTTCGAGCTGTCGCTGCGCTTCGCCCCCGAGCCCGATCTCCGCGCCGCGCAGCCGGGACAGCAGGTCGGATCCTTCGCCTGCCTGCGCCATGACGGCGAGCGCGAGACGAAGCTGCTCGTGCGCGGCACGGCGGCGGCCAAGCCGCAGCAGCTGCGGCTCGCGTCGCCGCTGCCGCGTTCGGTCGCCTGCCTGATCGGCAGCGAGGCGGTGATCGCGCGCGAGCTCGAATGAGCAGCAGGCGCTAAGTCGTGGACTCCAGCCGTGCGAAACCGACGCAGTATCGATTTGTCACTGACGTGACGCAACCCGCGCCAGCGGATGAACGCCTCCACCCAGTAGACGTAGGCCTGCTCCGTTCGTAGGCTGTAGTGCATGTACCGCAGCCGCTCGCGCAACTGATCCAGCAGCCGTTTCGAAACCAGCCGCAGCGTGCAAGGTTTGGAGGTCTTGTTATGAGCATCCATCGATTCAGGATGGAACCCCAACCACCTGACGACAACTGCCTTTCCAGAATTAGGCCGTCCGGAGTTATACATCACGCCGCCGTATTATACGGACCGGCATTGATGTCTAAATTACGTTAG
>Ga0163144_10026096_pt1 | contig 11375 bp, 14 predicted proteins | sample OliLak19BULKMAT1_FD_123175 | JGI IMG/M metagenome (GOLD analysis project Ga0163144, IMG submission 123175) | Freshwater microbial mat bacterial communities from Lake Vanda, McMurdo Dry Valleys, Antarctica - Oligotrophic Lake LV.19.BULKMAT1 | ecosystem: Environmental > Aquatic > Freshwater >... | reverse complement strand
CTCAACGTGATGTATTGGGCGGTGCAGGATGACGGCACCTTTGAAGTGATCGACGGGCAGCAGCGGACGATCTCGATTTGCCAGTACGTGAAAAGCGTGTTCTCCATCAACGACATGTACTTCCACAATCTCCAGGACGCATTTACATAAACCAATCTTATAAGGAGAGCAAGCATGGATTTAGGGAGAAGCATTATGGTTATCTTAACCTGATCAGTAGTTAGCCGGGCAGTACCAGAAGCCGGGTGCGATATCACATGCCCGACGGCAATCGGGCAGAGCCCTCTGCACGGGTCCTTCCTGGGCATCATAGGGGATCCTTGCGAGAGATTCACGCCGGAGCGTTGCCCACGCGCGGCATCTGCCTGGGCGACGTTGAGATCGGCACTAGAAAAATGCGCCGAGACGGAGGGAATGGACATCGAGGACGAGGACGAGGACACCATCGACATGATCGAACATGCGATGGTAGGGATGCGAGTGAAGGACGAGTAGCCAATTCGCTGTAGCGCCTGTCAAGATCTGCTTTGGTAAGCGCGGATACCAAACAAGCTCGAAAATAAAGCTTGCTTACCGGCTGGAAAGGACAATCAAGTCAGCTAGAGATGTTTAAGACAAAGATTACTCTACATTACGATCCAAACCTTGATCTTGATCCCGAAAAGCCGTTCTGGCTTATTGGTCGAGCTGATCCGGGCATTGGCATGTATTACCAGAAGCTTTTGAACATGGAAAAACATGTCGATCTGGCCAAGCCTGCTTGGAATACTCATGTCAGCGTTGTTCGCGGAGAAGAGCCTGCCATCGCCGGGACATGGCGCAAGTACCCTCGTCGAGAAATTGAAATTGAATATGACCCGACGATCCTTAGTAATCGCCTGCATTATTGGCTGAAAGTCTATTCAAAAGAACTGGAAGATATTCGGACAGAGATGGGTCTATCGCGACTCCCTTACATCTTCATTGATGGAAGCAAGTTGGATATTGACTTCCATTTGACGATTGGAAATCTTGAGCTGTATTTGCCGTCATGGTTGACTGTTGAACAAATGCAGCAGATTAAGGATGATGCGCAACGCGAGCTAGATGCCGTCATTGCCTCTGGCGTCGAATTTACCGATGAGACTTACATCCTGCGGATGAAGATTCATCGGTTGTCTGATCGTTTGAAAAGAGCGGCTATATCCCGCTGACGTCAAAATTGGGTTCTGGATAGAATTCTAGGGTATAGATGACATTCAATTTGGATAAGATCGTAATTAATTCTTGAACTGTCATTGTTCCGTTCGCTTCAAGCAAAAGATTGCCGTCTAAGTATATCTCAAACCAGAATTCATGGATTTTGATCTTTAGACCGCGAACGGCATTACCCATAGGTTATTCCGATGCTACTGAGTTTTATTGCCGTCGCGCCATTTGATCCACGCGCTGACTATTCTTCTTCTTGTCCTTCGCGACAATGCGGATGAGATTTTTCATGTCTTCGCGCATGCCTCGAATATGGCTGCGAACTTCCTTTCTGATTTCAGGTTCAATAAAATGACAGGCAGATTCAACATGAGTAACGCTTCTATGGAAGTTATCATGATTGTATGAATCAGGGAATAACAAATGCGTAACTTCATGAATTGCTTCATGCATGAAGAAGTTAATCAAGAGATCTTGCGTTCCAAATTGATCTGATGAAATAAGACCATTCTTTTCTGGATTGATTCCATCCTCAGATTGAATAGCCTTATTGAACAATTCTGGTTCCATCATTGCCGCGACCGGAATCGGGTTGATAGCAATGACGTCATATGCTTGATTGAATTTCGGATTGGCTGGAGCATAAAGCGCAAGACATTCATCGGAATAAACAACTCCGGGAATGAATTGCTTGTCGCGCTTGGCATGTCGCAAATGCTTCGTTGCCGTCTTTGTAACAAGACGGATGATCTTCTGCCAAAGCATCAAAATATTTCGGTTGATTTCTGGATGACCGTCAAGCGCCTGATCGGAAATGAAGTTCTTTTGAACGATAACGGATGCCGGAGTCGTCAAACCTTCGATAAGTCTGTCGATCTCTTGCTTAACGTCGATATTCTTGCGCGAATCGTTCATTAACGCTCCTGTCGCAGTATTTACGATGTCGCGCTGCTCTGGCGTCAAATTCATGCGATTTGCGAGGTCCGCAATCTGTTCTGCTGCCTGCTGCGGAGTTGCTTTCTGGTCGAAAGATTGGCCGAGTCCGCCTCCCAACATTGCAGAGAATTGATCCTGAAGGGCCTTCTTGTTTGGATCGTCATCGTCATATCCTTCAGTCGTTTTCATTGGCTGGAAAGAATTGTTGAAATTCTTAATGTTCAGGCCGTCCTTAAACAGCGCATGTTCGCCAATGTCTTGGGTAGTCTTCTTAATGAAATCAATTGTCTTACGAGCCATGTCGCGATATGGCTGCGTTAGATTTTCGCGACCCGGATCTACCGGATAGCCCTGATCCTTTGGAGTCAGATTTGTTGCAATATTGATAATTAAATCAGCCTTGCTCATCCATTCATTGTAGTTGAACTGGTATTGACCGTTCAAAAGAACGTAGACTTGACCGCCCCAAGAATTTCTAGTTAAAGCAAATTCAATATTGACAGATTTGCCCTCAGATGGCTCTATATGAATGTCGCCAATGTAATCTTCTTTGTTTTTTGAGAGCGCCTGAGCTGTTACGTCTTTGCAAACTTCTGCTTCGGCCGGATTATCCGCAATAGATGTGGCCAGCCCTTCCATGTTTGGTCCGAGCTTCTTTAATTCTGCAAGTTTGAAACGCGGCGTAATTTCGTCGCCATCAACTATGATCTTAACCTGTCCAATGGCGTAGTTCATACAAAGCGTTTTGATGAGATGTCTTGACGGCGATACTGGAATTCCATAAAGAGACAGAACAGTCCCATTCGGAGTCTGCTGAATCTGAGACTTTGGCGGCTCAAAAGCATCGCCAACCGGCGTTCCGAAATACATATTGCGACCGAATCGACTTGAATGAATGCCGTTGGTTTCAATGGACCAACCATGTTGAGGCGTTTCTTGAATGAGGGCTTTGGCGATTCCAAACCCGCCGGCTGATACGCCGCCTTGATCGCCTTTTCCGCTTTCAAAGTATTCAAAGAATTTCTGAGAGAGAGTTGCCCAATCCATTCCAATGCCATTGTCTGAAATTTGCAGATCCAACATGTCCATTTTCTGGCCATTTGGTCCTTGCTGTTCAAAGATATGGGTTTGCAGCGTAACGGTCGGAATATGATTTGGATCGCGTACTTTGTTTCCGCGATGAATTACCGCGTCTGTTGCGTTTTGGAGAGCTTCTCGAACAACGCGCAGCGCGACATTTGTTGCATTTTCCCGGCCGTAAACGCTCTGTTTCAAAAAGTTGCGTAGCTGACCCGGATCGGCTTCATCTCTGAAGCCTTGGCGATTCTGGTTCTGCGCGCTGGCAATGTTGTTGAGAACTTGGTACTGCTGCGGCGTAACTTGAACCTGCTGAATTGAATGAATCAGATGATTGAGCATCTGAGTCGCGGGGAGGCTCGGGAAAGTCTTCTGCAATATGCCTTGAGTCTGCTGGAGAGATGCCTTCAGGCCATCAATGTTCGCCAAATCTGGAAGAACTTGAGCCGCGCGCTGCTGATACTGAGGCGTAGGCTTGCGAGACCCATAGTTATAAATTTCGGAAACAGAGTTCAGATCGGACGAGATCTTGCCAAGAACAAGACGCAACTCATTAATATCCTGCTCTTCATGACCCGGCTTGGAGTTCCATAAATTCAGCGAGTTAAGATCTTCGCTTTTCATGGCTACCCGAACGGGCTTCCCCGCTAACCGATCAGCGAATGCTGCCAACCAATCAGCATCTTGAGTTTTTAGAACTTTGCCCATTTTACTACTCCTTGGAAGTATCCGCTCGGCCGGCGAGGAAGGCAAGTCGTAGCGCAAAATTGAACTTCTGACGCTGTTCAGGGCGAAGTTCAATTTCGTAAATAAAGATGTCAGTTAGCTCGTCGATCAACTCTGTTGAATAGTCGAAACTGGCGAGCTGGTCAAAAAAAGCGGCATGGTCCGGATCAATTGATAGATCCTTTACCTTCTTTAGAGTCTCTGGCTTTAGGTTCATAGGGCCTCCTGTTAGTTATTAAAAAATTTTCTCAACTAATCCTTTCATGGATTGGAAAAAACGAGAAGTCAAAGTCTTCGCGCGCCAGCAGTTCTTCTCCGGCATGGACATGGCAGATTCTTATCTGTCCTTGACCGGGCCGCAATGCGCCGACCTTGTCATGGGCATGGAGTTGGGCAAGATCGACGAGCATACGAAGTTGACGCTCGTCGAACAGGACTCCGAAGCTTACCCGCAGCTTTGCAAAACGCTGACGAAGGTCTGGAGATAGTTAGGGCTTCCAGTAGCGGTAGCCTAAGTGTGTTACCGCCGTTCACGGTGGGAGCATCAAGGAAAAGCTGTCCAAATGGATCGAGTATGGAGAGAACGTTACTCTCCGTTACGATCCTGACAATGACGAGATTTCTGTTAAACGCAATGACCCAAAACATACTGCAAACGCACGCGATTTAAATCAAAAAATAAAAGAAACTGCGCCTTACAACAGGCGCAGTTTCTTGAAAAGGATCGGATCGGCGGAAGGATGGATCGCCAAAGAGGTTGCCTGATCGCCGATGTCCGGCTCGATGAACGCCTCGCAAGGGATGCCCTTCTCGACCAAGTCATGCTGCCAACGCTTCAGCTCTTGCTCGTTATCGACGCCAAGTACGATCAACGTTCGATGCTCGCTTGCCCATTCGCGTACCTACGTTTCATGGCCATGTTTATGCATGAACTCGGCCATGGCATGCGCCGTCTGGACGATCTGCTGACTCGGCGAAAGATCTCGCCGAGTCAGGATGTACATCTTAGCAGGAGACTGCATTCTTAGCCTCCTTTGCCTTGGCGGCTTCAAGCGCGCGATGCTCCGCATGCTTCATCGCCGCTGCGCGGTCGATCTCAGGGAAGCCGCTTTGCAAGAGCGAGTACGCCTCGAAAATAAAGGCGTTACGCTTCGACTTGTCGCCCTTCGGCGCATGCTGCAAGAAACAGCAGGCGCGGATCGCCTTACGCAAGTCGGATTTGGCCGGAATCTTGCCTCCGAAATGCTTGAAGATGCTGAGCGCTGTCAGATGCAATGACGCCTGCCGCTTCAACTCCTGATAAGCAGACCAAGTCGGATGACTCGGATTCATATGACGATGAGTATCCTTTCTCGCTGGATAATCATTCAAAATGTCGGTCTTCATCAATTCGATCTTTGCCGACAGCTTATGGATCGCATACTGGATAACTTCTTTGGAAACGGTCATTGTAATTCTCCTTGGGCCTAAGCCCGTTATGGTTTTTGTTTACTTCAACTGCAACATTTACTGAGGAAAATTGCAATGACTTAAGGCGGCGATTTGTTCTACGTCATGATCTACTCCTTTCTTATTTCGACTCATACTTCTCTTTGAGGCGCTCGAACAATTCGCGCTCCTCTTGTTCTTTGCGGGCCTTTGCGGCTTCGGCAAAGCGCTTGTTTCTTTCGTCTTCGGCCTTGCGGGCTTCTTCAAGCGCTATTCGTTGTTTTTCTTCGCGATCAGCTACCATGCGGCTGTCTTCGGCATCAGCCATTTTCAAAATTTCTTTCCGAAGATCATCCGTTCCGTCGTACTCGCTTGCCTCGTCGTACATGTCAAAGTTTTCGATCTCTGATTCGCGCCCAATCTGATTGGGAATTTGGCTCGCGAAAATAATATCATGCTTAAATTTTTCGCGATCATGCTGCTCGACGCTTTGATTCAAGCGCGCGATGTATTCAGCAGCAGGTTTTGGATCATTGAAGAATGCGATCTGGCTCCTGCTGTCGAAATGCCAGTCAACCGATCCGCAACGGTAAGTCTCGTACTCGCGTTTATGGCTGATGATGATGAACGGCTCCATTTTACTTTCCCTCCCCAAACAAGAGTTTGCAGATCGCGCGACCGCGCTTATCGATCTGTTTCCATTTGATTTTGAATGAAGTCGAATCGATGCTGCCGATCTGTTCGGCATTGGAATGGATCTCAGCGAGACCAGTCAGAAGCAACGAAATTGCTTCCGACTTGCGAGCGAACTCTTCGAGCTGCTCGGCCTTGATCGTATGGATGTCCATGTCATGCAGGATCAACTGGCCGATCTGCTTATGCTGGGCCTGATCTTGGGCCTCATGCTGGGCCTGCATCCATGTTTCGTACGACTTCTGAGCATGGTCAGGGAAATGCCGGCGACCTTCGGAGTCGATGGTCAGGCAATAAGGCTTGCCGCAATCATGGTAGATCGCGTACTTGGATAGGATCTCAGGTAGCAAACAACAGAGGATCTGGTTGTTGTACTGATCGATCCAGTCAGGGAGACGCCAAGTTTTGGAGGATTTGTTCGTTCTGAGGTAGGACAGGAGATCAACAAGATACTCGTTGACCGATACGCCATGTTGAAGAATGGACTGGCCCTGCGTCTGTTCGCAAGCAGCCATGTCCCGTTCGAGTTCGACCTACGTATATGCGGTATCCATCTTGTTCCTCTTTCTGTCGGTCTCTGCCGACGTTAGAATTATACGGCCTTCAGGCCATCGTTCCTTGTTCTTCGCCGCCGCGATGGCGGTCTCTACGATCTGCCGCGTTGTACCGCTTCGGATTTTGGTAGCGTTAGTCCGTTCGCCGCAGCGCCCGCACGCAGGCGCTACAGCGAAGGGGCTATTTTTACGCGCGTTTCTTTTCTTTTTTAGCATTCGTAACATCACTGCCACCAAGCCGCTGGTCTCCGCCGCGCTGAAACGCAGCGACGGACAGAATTTCGAACTGAAGAAGACCGACGCCGCCGGCCTGAAGTGGGCGCTGCCAGCATCCCCGTCGACAAGAACGGCAGCTTCCACATGGATCTGCGCGACACCGACAAGCTGACCAATGCCGGAGCATTCGTAGCAGCCGGAGCACTCGGCGCAGTAGTACATATTCCAACAACCTACATTTCCCTCGTCCTGCCCGATGTCTATCTGGTTTTGCGCCGCAAAATCGTGACTGACGCCGTTGACATTCTTGTCTTTTCTCTCAAGGAAGTCAAAAAAGTCCCAAAAAATTTCTGTCTTCATTTTCCTTAGGCTACCGATCCTTAACTTTCCATTTGCTCAGATCTTCTTCAACGATCCGGATCATTTCCTTGATAGTTTCAGCATGCGGCCCGCTGGGGCATTCGGCCAGAACGATGAAGTAGCTTGGCGGGACGCCAAGAACCTTCGAGATATTGTCCAGCGCCTCATGGCTACAGCCGCGATGGTTGTTCTCCAATAGACTGATGAAATTGATCGAGAGCTTGGTTGCTTTCGCGAACGCAGCCTGCGTAAACCCGCGACGTTCGCGAAGCAGTTGAATAACTTCGCCAACCGTTAAAGGTTCATCAATCTTGCGCAGATGAACGCCGCGCTTGAGCCGCATTTCCTTGATTGAATCTCGGATGTTCGGCTGTTTTTCTGGCATGGCAACGTTCCTCGATTATGCGCTCAGAGGGGATCGAACCCTCGACCCGCAGATTTAGAATCCGCATGCTCTACCGCTGAGCTATGAGCGCTCTTTCTCTACCTTCTCAGGCTCGTCGGCAGCGATCTTTATGAACTACCGTTCCTCAAAACTTAATCTATACCTGATAGACTTGCTGTTTGATTCTCGCTTCACAGAGGTTGCTTACTGCCGTAGCCTCTCCGCGAGCAGTTTTACTTCATTGTCTGAGCGTAGTCGGAGAGTTCGCCAGCGCGGTAGAGCGAATGAACTTCCTTGCGCATTTCTTTCGGATCGCCAGAGAAGCCCATCTTCTGGATCGACTTACTGATGTTATAGGCTGAAAATAGCGCTCGCTGAGCGATCATATTTCCTACCGTATCTTTGATTTGGCTTTTTGTTGCAACGTCCATTTTCCCGCTCCTTTAAGAATGTTTTACCTACCCTGTGTTTTAAAAATGTCAAACTTTAGACAACTGATCCGTACTCTCCCCAATACTGCTCGTTAAAACTTCGAACGTACCGCTCTTTTCCAAAGCAATCGACAACAATGCAGGCGATAAGGACGAGGCGTTGCGTTCTCTTCAATCATCTCAAACCTCTTCATCCATTTAATCCCATCAATTGTTTGTCCAAATCGATCAAGTAATCGCGGCCAAAAGTTCCATTTTCAAGACCTTCCCAAAGAACCTTGGGCATGTCGTTCTCAATCTCTTTGCAATGCGACGCAGCGGCCATTGCGATTGTTGCGACAGTATCAACGTCTCCGGTAAAAGCGATGCTGCGCTTCAATACCTCAGTAATGCTCTTCGATTCAGCCAATGCGGTAATGGCTGCGCGAACAGATTGCCAGCCCTTCTCGCCAACCGGGCCAACGTATGGAGCGATCCAGCCGCCCTCAACATAGTCAGCAATGAACCGTCCCGCTTCAGCCTTAGGGCCAAGATCGTAGAGACAGTAATGAACCAACAGGCTTGAAGCCATGGCCGCATTCATGCCATCGACTGAGTTATGCGTTACGGCCGCTTGAATGCGGCATTTGGTCATGATGTCGCCAATACTCGGGAGAACGCCAAGCGGACAGGCGCGCATTGCTGCCCCTGATTTGTCGCTGGCATTGCCAGCCAATTTTGCCAGCAACTCTTCGCCCGTCGTAACTTCAGTCAACAGCGCATGAAACCGCCGAGCATAGCCAAGACGCGGATCGCGCTTGAAGACCTGAACGTACTTGTCCGCAAGGACGCTGGGCATGAATGGATCGCCAGCAATCAACATTTCAGCGATGGCAAGGCTCATCTGGGTATCATCTGTATAGACGCCCGGAGCCATTTTATGTTTTGGATGGGGAACGTATTCGCTGGCGTTGTTATGAGCAACAACTGTCGTATCTGGCGCATACTCAAACCCTGCGCCGTAGGCATCTCCAATTGCAAGTTCAGGCAACATTCAAAATCCTCTAGTACTACTTTACATCAAATATGACTGAAAGTCAAACTCCTACTTTTGCAGGATCGGGCAGCTCCATCCAAACTGGTAGGAGTTGCCTGCAATTCTTTCGGATTGTCTTCAGGATGGAAGATGACCAGCTTGTAGTTCGCTTCGGTATGAGGAGCAATGCCAATTACGGTAACGACCTGTCCGTCGCGGCGCTGCCATTTCTTTCATCTTTTACCCCAACATTTTTACAAGCGCGGCACCATCAAGAATTTTGACCCCAGCTTTTTGGGCTTTCTCCAGCTTGCTCCCGGCATCGTCTCCAGCAACAAGGTACGTCAAGTCTTTCGAGACGCCGCTTTTGATCGCTGCGCCTTTTGTCTTCAACAAATCTTCGATGTCCGGGCGAGAATCGTAATGCTTGCCTTCAAAGTCGAACTCAACCTTGCCGGTCAAACAGAAGCTCTTGCCGGTCAATGAGCCTTCGATCTTCTCGACCGTCTTAATTTTGATTTCCTTGGTCAGATCGATGATGAGGTCCTTGCGAGACCGCAATCCTTCGTAGATGGAGGAGGCCAGCTTGTCGCCGATCTTGTCCATCTTCAATTCTTCTTCGCTGGCCTCCAAAACGGCCTTAAGCGTCCCGAAGCGCTCTGCAAGCTTCTCGGAGATCGTATTGCCCAAAGACGGAATACCCAATGAGTACAGGAAGGTTCCCAAGTCCTGCTCGCGCTTTTCCTGAATTGCCTTGACGATCTTTTCGGCCGAACTTTCTCCCTGTCGCGCGACGCCGCTCTTGAGCTGGTCTTCCGTTAAGCGAAAGAAATCAGCAGGCGTTTTAACCAGCTTGGCATCGATAAGCTTTTGGATCAGCGTATCGCCAACGCCCATGATATTGACGACCTTGCGAGCAACGTAATGACGCAGATAGCTCGCGAGCTGCTCAGGGCATCCTGCCATGTTCGGACAAACAAGATCGACATCGGATTCGTCCCAGACAAGAGCAGTCTGACAAGAATTGCATTTCTTCGGCATGTTAGCGCCGCCCTTGCCATCCGTCTTTTCGACGAGGTAGGGAATGACTTCGCGCTCCATGAGAATCTTGTCGCCAGCGGCGAGATCCAAATCTTTGATGTTCTTCGCGTTATGCCCGGTCGCAAAAGTAACGACCGCGCCGCCAAGCGAGATTGGTTTCATCTCGATCTGAGGAACAACGCGGCCTGTTCGGCTCGTATTCCAATGGATGTTGGTAACGAGCGTCTCGCCGCGTTCGCGCGCAAATTTGAAGGCGATGCGGAAACGAGGATGATGGGCCGTATTGCCCATTTCAGCATGCAGCGACAGGCCATTGATGCCAAAGACAACGCCGTCAGTCCCGTACGGCAGACCTGCGCGTTCTTTCTCGATCTTCGCGATCATGACCGGGATTTCGTCAGGATCGGTAATCAACTTGACGACAGGCGTTTCAAATCCGAGTTTCTTTACGGCTGTCAACAGGCCGATTTCCGTCGTTTGCGGAGAATCGGTATGCAGGACGACATTATGCGCCATAAAGGACAGCTTGCGCTGGCGCGTAATCTCGGGATCTTTCTGCTTCAAGCTGCCTGCGCAGTAGTTACGCGGATTGCTTGGCGGCTCTTCGTCTGCCGGAATCTCGCCCTTTGCCTTCTGATCTTCGAAAAGCGCCAGAGCGTCATTAAAGGCGGCATTGGACATGTAGACTTCGCCGCGAATTTCGATCTTTTTCTTTGAAGCGATCTTCTGAGGGACGCCCTTGATGGTCCGGACGTTGGCCGTAACGTCGTCGCCGGCCTTGCCATTACCGCGCGTCGCGGCGTAGACCAGTTCGCCGTTTTCGTACATCAACGTACAAGAGGAACCGTCGATCTTGTATGAGCAAACAACGCCAGCTTCTTTGCCGCAAAATGCCTTGGCTGCAGTTGCCCATTTGACGATTTCATCGGGAAGGAATTTCTTCTCAAGGCTGAGCATTGCAACATCATGCTTGACCTTGCTCTTCGCATCGGCGGCATCTTCAACAAACTCTTCGAGCGCCGGGTTCTTGGGATCGAGTTCCCGTAAGCGCTCGACGAGTTTGTCATATTCAAAATCAGAAATGACAGGCTTATGCGTTACCCAATAAGCATGGTTATGCTTCTTGAGTTCCGCTTCGAGCGTTTTAATTTCTTTGCTCATGGCCTGCCTTTCTCTTAACCTGCCGCTGCTGATGCAGCAGTAGAGCATCAAGCACATGCACAATCCCGCAGTAGTAAACCAAATCACGTTCTTTTGAAACTGCTGTCACTACACCGACAACATTTCCTTGGTGGTCAAAAACAGGTCCGCCGCTCATCCCTATG
>Ga0163144_10026095_pt1 | contig 11375 bp, 11 predicted proteins | sample OliLak19BULKMAT1_FD_123175 | JGI IMG/M metagenome (GOLD analysis project Ga0163144, IMG submission 123175) | Freshwater microbial mat bacterial communities from Lake Vanda, McMurdo Dry Valleys, Antarctica - Oligotrophic Lake LV.19.BULKMAT1 | ecosystem: Environmental > Aquatic > Freshwater >... | reverse complement strand
TGTAAGTTGCCCGGCATGGCCCCAAGGGGCTTCCGTATCCCTTCGCCTTCGACGGTGAATAGCGGGAGGATGCAAAGTTCTCCGGCTGCAGGTGAGTTTCGCGGACCAGCGCACGAATGGCGGGAGATTATTGACGGAGGCGCCGGGGCCGTTCGATGGGGAAAGGCATGAAATCATTGTAAGACCCGAGGAGCTCAAAAGCTGAGTTTCGCGCCTAGCTGGATCACTCGACCCGGGCTCGCGCTTTGGATGACGCCGTAGCTGGCGTTGCCTACCTGAGAGTTCGGCAGGCCGAAGTTGACTTTGTTAAGGGCGTTGAAGAACTCACCGCGCAACTGAAGCTTGATCCCCTCCCGGATGGAAATGGACCGGAAGAGAGACAGGTTCATGGTCGCCTCACCGGGGCCATCGAGGATGTTGCGGCCCGAGGTGCCGAAAGTGCCGCGGGCGGGCTGGGCGAAGGCACCGCCGTTGAACCATTGCAGCCGGGACTGGACTATGCCGGAGCGGGGATCGCCGACTTGCTGGGCGTATTGGTTCGAGGCGCCACAGTTGCAGACGTCGCCTTGCGAGGTGACAGCGAAGGGGAAGCCGGTACGGAAGCTGGCGATCGCGTTCAAAGTCCAGCCCTTGACGAAGTGATTCCTGCCGGGGAGCTCGTAGGTAGAACTGAGCACCGGCCGGTGGCGGATATCGAAGTTGGAGCGGCCTTTGTTCAGGCGCAGGTTAAAAATATCGCGGGGTTGATCGTCGATCAGAGAAGCACCGTCCAGGCTTTTTGAAACGGTATAGCTGACGAGATAAGAGAAGCCTTTTGACATCCTCCGTTCGAGCTTGAGGAAGGCCGCGTGATAGGTGGAGTTGGTGGCGTTCTCGGTGATGCGAATGGAGTCGCCGAAAAGGGGGTAGCGGCGGCGATTCAAGATCGGTGTCGGACGGGAAGGGTCGGCATCAAGGATCGCTTGGTTGTAGTTCATCCGTTGTGCGAGGAAAGTGCCTTTCGATCCGAGATAGCCGACCTCGACCAGCGTGCCGGTGCGGACCTCTTGTTGTAGGGAGAAGTTCCACTGGCTGTAGACCGGGTCGGGAGAGCTGCCGCCGGGGCCGAAGGCTCCCGGGCGAGCGGCGGCACTGCCGGTGGGCGGGAAGAGGTCGGCCACGCGGAGGACGTTGGGCGAATCGGCCGCGCCATTTTGGTCGCTGCGAACGTCGGTGATTTGGCCGAAGGGTGGGTTGCGAACCCACGTCCGCAGGTCCTGGAGTTCGATGAGGTCGTAGAAGATCCCGAAGCCGGCGCGGACTGCGGTACGGCTGTGCCCGAAGGGCCGCCAGGCGATGCCGATGCGAGGAGCGAAGTTGTTTTTGTCCGCAGGAAGCAAACCGCGAGGAGTGGGCGGCGCGCTGATGCGACCCGCCGGAGGGACCAGCGCCTGGGAGGTGCCAGACAGGAGAAGCCGGCCGCCCGGGAAGGTGGGATCAAAGAGCGTGAGCCGGTTCTGAACGTCGGTAAGGCGAGTGTTGTAGTCGTACCGCAGGCCCAGATTGAGCGTGACGTTTCTGGCCACTTTCCAATCGTCCTGCCAGAAGAAGCCGTAGTTGAAGCCATTGAAGTTGCCGGCGAGCGAGGTGTTGGAACCGGAGGCGCTCAGGGGTAGGCCAAGCAGCAGGTCGGCTACCGAGACGCCGGTGGTGGAGGCGCGGACCGGGTCGGCGCTGAGACCGCCGGTGAAGTTCAGGCCGCCGCGAACGAAGCGTTCCGAGCGGTCGTTGTAATTTAGCTTCCGCATGTCGGTGCCGAACTTCATGCTGTGGCTACCTTTGATCCACGTGGAGTGATTTACGAGATGGTAGACGTTGGAGGTTTGGGTGGTGGGGTTGGTGTCGGTGCCGATGGTGTTGAAGCCGGTAAGAGTGATCTGCGGCACGCCGAAGGCGAGGGGTTCGTTCAGCAGGTTCTTGAGGCCGAGTTGAGCGGAAATGTTGGTGCCAAAGGCACCATCCTGGAGGATGAGATACGTCGGCCGGTTGTAGCCGGCGCGCAACTCATAGAACAGGTTGGCAGTGAAGGTGCGAATGTAACTGGCCGCGAAGTTGTAGGTGCGGACGTTGGTCGAGAGACCGCCGTTGTCGATCGGGCTGGGACTCGTCTCGATGCCGTCGAACAGGGAGTAGCGGAACATCAGTGAGTTTCGATCGTTGAACCGGTGATCGAGGCGGGTCATGAACTGGTTATTGTCGCTTTGGCCGGAGAGGTTGGCCAGAAAATTGTTTCCGGTGGGTACGTTAAGATTCGGTGCGGGGTAGAGCTTGAGAAGATCGCGAGCAAACGAAGTGACCCGGGCGGCGGGTACAATGTTGCCGGGAAATGCTTGCCGGGAGATGACGCCGTCGGTGGTGCGGATGGTGGTGGCGGGGTCGAAGATCTGACGGTTATTCCGCTGGCCGATCGGATTGAAGTCTCCGGCGCGTTGGGCCAGGGTGGGGACGGTGAGCTGCGCGAGGGAGCCACGGCGGACGCGCGTACCTTCGTAGTTCACGAAGAAAAAGCTCTTGTCTTTCCGGATGGGTCCACCGAGGACGCCGCCGAACTGGTTGTAGCGAAACGGCTGGCGGCCGCGGCCGTTGAGGTTGTCGAAAAAGTTGGCGGCGTCGAGCTTCTCGTTGCGAAAGAAGTGATACGCGGTTCCATGAAGGGCATTGCCTCCCGAGCGCGTGGTGGCGTTGATTTGGGCGGCGAAGCGGCCGAACTCGGCGGCGTAGGAGGAGGTTTGCAGCTTGAACTCCTGAATGGCATCGACCGAGGGAAAGATGGAGGGAGTGAGGAAGTGCGGGTCCATGGCGTCCACGCCGTCGATCAGGTAGCCGTTGGACTTTTCGCGGGCACCGCCGACCTGAAAGGCGGGGGCGTTAAGTCCACCAGGGAAAGGGCGGCGGTTAGCAATGAAGGAGTTCGGGGCAGTGGGAGAGACGCCAGGGGCAAGTTGGGCTAACTCGAAGAAGCTGCGGCCCCGAAGAGGCAAGTTCTGAATCTGTCGTTGATCGATGACTTGGCCGACCGAACTAGTCTCTGAGGCGACGAGCGGCGCACTCGCTTCCACCTCGACGCTCTCGCTGACCTGGCCGATCTGGAGGGCGACATCAATGCGGGCGGTCTGGTCGACTTGAAGCTCAATGGCCGGAATGGCGCTGCGTTTGAACCCGGGGCGCTCGGCGGTCAATGCATAGAGGCCCGGGCGGAGAAGTGTGAAACGGTACTCTCCGGTCCTGTTCGTCTGTGAGGTCTTCACCTCTCCGGTGGCCTGGTTGGACAGAGTGACGACGGCGTTTGGAAGAAGCGCTCCGGAGGCATCCGTCACTGAGCCAACCAGGGTGGCAGTGACGGATTGGGCAAGCGCGGCCAAAGGCAGAAAACAGGTAATCAGCAACAAGCGGAACATGGATGGCTCCTAAGCTACAAGTCTGCTGATATATTACTGATGTATTAAGAAGCCGTCAAGCTGATCGTAACGCGGGGGCCCGCGCCGTCGCGATTCAGCAGGTTGTCAAGCAGGTACGCCGCTGCATGGTCGAAGTGGACGTGCATCCGTTGTTGGGCCATTTCGCCGTCCTCGGCTTGCAGGGCTTCGAGAATTCCAACGTGTTCGCGATGGGAGCTGAGCAATTTGACGGGGATTTGCAGCGAGAGCGAGCGAAAGCGGACGAAGTGGTCCTGCACGCTTTCGAGCATTTGGCGAAGGGTTTGGTTGCCGCAGTGTTGGGCGCAGATGGCGTGGACCTCCTGGCCTTTTTCGAAGAGTTCGCGGGGGGCGGTAAGCCGGGCGAGCTCTTCTGAGAGCACTTGCAGGCGTTCTCGAGGGGCCCTCATGGCGGCTTGCCGGGCGGCTTCGCCTTCGAGGAGGCGACGGACAGCATACAGTTCTCGGATCTGGCGGAGATCGAGGGGAGCGACGAAAGTACCTTGTCGGGGGTGGATTTCGATGAGACCTTCACGTTCAAGGCGAAGGATAGCTTCGCGGACCGGAGTGCGGCTGAGCTTGAGGGAATGGACGTACTTGTCGGTGGAGATGGCGTCACCGGGGGCGAGCGAATTGGTAAGGATCTCGCGTTTGAGTTTGGCGTACGCAAGATCGGTGGCGGACAGGGCCGGGGCAGGGATGGGAGTTTGTTTTTTTGATTTAGCCACGTCTCCTATTACCATACAACCATTGACATTCTACTGATATATCTGATAATCAATAAGACGGTTATGCTGCTAAATAAACTGACGTTATTGACCTGCCTGCTAGCGGGCACCGCTGGGGCGGTGGAGATCGCCACCGGAGTGATGCTCGGCAAGGGGTATGAACCACGAAGTTTCTACCTGCGCGAGGGGAAGGGCGCGTGGAAGAAGACCTACTCCGGTGCCGGGTTCCGGCCCGACGCGGCCGGACGTTTAATGAATGTAAGGGTGGCGCAGGCGGTGGTACACGACGAGTGGCTGACCGAGGAGGCCTTCGACCCGGAGAAGAACACCGAAAGGGTGATTGCGGCGCTTGACGATTACAAGAAGCACGGGATCCTATCCATCGGCGTCTCGCTGCAAGGGGCAAACGCGGCCTACGAGCGGACGGCTAATATCAAGCGGACGCGGCCCTACAAGCTTGGCCCAGGCAAGGGGATGTCGATGAGCGCGTATGACAGTGACGGCAGCTTGAAGCCGCGCTGGATGGCGCGGACCTTACAGTTGGCCAGGGAGTTGGACAAGCGGGGGATGGTTTTGAACCTCATCTACTTCTATGCCTATCAGGACGAGGCGCTTGCCGGGCCCGAGGCGATCGACAAGGCGACGGTCGCGACCACCGATTGGCTGATTGCGAACAACGTGCGAAACTGCATTATTGAGATCGCCAATGAATACAACGGAGGCGATTTTGACTATAACCGGTACATTGAGCGGGCGATGGGGCATCTGGTCCAACTGGCCAAGTCCCGGTTTGTAGAGAAGAAGGCGGAGTTCCGACTGCCGGTGAGCGCATCTTCCAATGGGGAGGTGAAGCCCGGCGAAGAGATCATGAAGGTGGCCGATGGGGTGCGCGATTACGCCGATTTGGTGCTGACGCACGGCAACCATTTAAGCCCCGAGGTGAAGCGGAAGCGGGTGAAGGAGCTTGCGGGCAATCGGGGTGTCCCCGGGCCGATTGTGATTAATGAGGACGACATTGGGCGCGAGACGACGCTCGCGCACCTCAAGCTCGAGTTGGGCAGCTGCGATGCGATCTGGGACAGCGGCGGCAGTTGGGGTTACATGCCTTGGGTACAGTTTCAGATCTGGCCGTTTGTGGACTATCGGCCGGGGAGTTCGGCCGTGGTGACCGACGAGATGCCGGTGCCAGAGCGAAACCGGGCCTATTTCAAAGCGGTTCTTGAGCACGTGGCCAAGAAGATCTATCAGAAGCAGATATACAAGTAGGTGGGGATACCGGGCTTCAATTCGACGGCGGCGTGGCCGTGGAAAGTGTGCGGGTTCCTGTTATGTGCCACGGCACTGAGCTACCTGGACCGCCAGGCATTGAGCGTTGCCGCCCCACTGGTTTCAAAAGAGTTGGGGATGGACAACCGGCAACTCGGGCTACTACTGAGCGCCTTCTTCTATACGTATGCGGGGATGCACCTGGTGGTCGGTTACTTTTTGGACCGATACAACATTCGCGTCGTGTATGGGTTGTTTGTGGGGTGTTGGAGCTTGGCGCAAATGGCGAGTGGCTTCTCGCGGGGTTTCTGGGAGTTGTTTACGGCGCGGCTGTTTCTGGGAACGTTTGAGGCGGCTGGGCAGACCGGGGCGGCGCGGATCATCGCCCGGATTGTTCCAGCCAAGGACCGGAGCTTTGCCAACGGCATCATGATGTCCGGAGGGAGCCTGGGGGCCGTGATTGCGCCCGTGCTGGTGCTGGGCTTGAGCCAATCGATCGGCTGGCGCGGAGCGTTCGTCGTGTTGGGGTTGATAGGTCTGGCATGGGCCGGGGCTTGGTTCTGGTGGTTTCGGCCGGGGCCGGAGGTGCTTTATGGAAAGGCCGGCGAGGAGAAGACGGACTGGGGGCGGATCTTGCGGAAGCCGCAGTTCTGGGCGTGTGTAGGTGCGGCTGCGTTTGGGGTGCCGATCATCCATATAGCCTCCAGTTGGATGCCGACGTTTCTGGTGCAGCAGTGGAAACTGACCCTGGGCGGAGATTTGAGCGGCTCCTTGTTTGTGATCTACCTGGGCCTGGATGCCGGCTTTGTGGGGGGAGGGTTTTTGATTCGGCGATTGGTGCAAAGGGGGAGTGGGTTGATGGCGGCGAGGCGGGGGGTATTGCTGTTGGCGGCGGGAATGATGCTGATCTCGGTGATGGTTCCGTTTGCGGCGAACGTGCGCTGGGCGGTGGCGGGTATCTTTGCGATGAACGTGGGCCGGGCGTGCTGGGGGGCGATCTTCCTGACCTACAATCAGGAGATCGCTCCGGGCCGGGTAGGAATGGTAGCGGGGATCATGGGTTCGATCGGTGCTTTTGCGGGAGCAGTGATGGTTTGGTTGATTGGGAATGTGAGCCAGCAGTCTGGATTCGATTCGGCGTTTTACGGGATTGGTTTGCTGGTGGTGCTGGGCACATTGCCCTTATTGCTTGTCAGATGGGAGGAACGGCATGACGCATAGAGTGGCCCTGGTGGCCGGAGACGGGATTGGGCCCGAGATTAGTGAGGCCACTCGGAGCGTGGTGGAGGCGACCGGCGTCCGGGTGGAGTGGGTGGAGACGCCAGCGGGCAAGGCGGCGTTTGACCGGTACGGCGACGAGTTGCCGGCCGAGAGTCTAGAGCGAATGGTGAGTATCGGGGTGGTGTTGAAGAGCCCATTGCTGGCCGAGCGGCAGAGTGGGGGAGTGACTGTGCGGCGAGGCGGGGAGAGCCGACACTATCCCAGTGTGAACAATGCGCTGCGCCGGGAGCTGGGCGCGTATGTGAACGTGCGTCCGGTGCGAGGGTTTGCGGGCGTGAGCGGAGGGTATGCCGGGCTGGACCTGGTCATCATGCGTGAGGTGACCGAGGATACATATGCAGGGATTGAGCGCCGTGTTTCGGCCGATCGCGGCGAGGCTACCAAGGTGATCACACGGCAGGCAAGTGAACGGGTGGCGCGCTACGCCTGCGAGTACGCGGTTAGACACGGCCGAAAAACAGTGAGCGCGATTCATAAGGCCAATGTGCTGCATCATACCGATGGACTTTTTCTGGAAGTGGTGAAGGGGGTTGTCGAGGAGTACGGCTCGTTGAGCTTTAGCGACAAAATGATCGATGCGGCGTGTTATTTAGTAGTGAAGCAGCCTGAGCAATTCGATGTCCTGGTGATGCCGAACCAGTACGGGGATATTTACTCGGATCTGGTGGCCGGGTTGGTGGGGAGCCTGGGACTGGCTCCGGGATCGAATGTGGGCGACGAGGTTTCGATGTTTGAAGCGGCGCACGGGGCGGCACCCGATCTTGCAGGCCGAGGGTTGGCCAACCCCATTGGGTTGATCCTGTCTGGGGCGATGATGCTGGATCACCTGGGCGAGCCTGCCGCCGCGACGCGGGTGCGGGAGGGAGTGACTGCGGTGCTCGAGCGCCGAGAGGTTCTCAGCGGAGATCTGGGAGGGAGTGCGACCACTCGCCAAGTGGCGGAGGCCATTTGCCAGGCGATGGTGGTGAGACAATGAGTCGGGATTTGGCTGGCGTGTTCGATACCCATGTGCATACCGCACCGGACGTGCGTCCGAGGAAGGTAACCGCTTACGAACTGTGCAGCGCGGCGGTAGAGGCGGGAATGGCGGGGGTGATGCTGAAGTGTCATCATGCGTCGACGGCGATGGTGGCCGGGGCGCTGCGGCAGGCGTTTCCGGGTCTGCGAGTCATGGGCTCGATTGTGTTGAATCGGGCCGTGGGCGGGTTGAATGTGGAAGCCGTCGACGCGGCGATCCGGATGGGGATTCAGGAGGTGTGGCTTCCGACCCTGGATGCCGAGAATGAGCGGGTGTACCGCGGCCAGCCAGGGACAGGCTTGGAGGTGCTGGATGAGCGTGGGGCGGTGCGCCCGGAGCTGATGGAGATTCTGGAACTAATGGCGGCGGCGGAGGTGATATTGGGCACGGGACATTTATCGGCGGCGGAGATTGAAGTGGTGGTGGCGGCGGCGCGCGAGCGGGGCGTGAGGCGGATTTTCGTGACCCACCCGGAAAGTAACTTTCAACGTTTGCCGGTGGAGTTCCAACTACGGATCCGGGGCGAGGGATTGTATTTTGAACGGTGTTTTGTGCGCGAGGGTTTCTCGGCCAGTTGGGAGGTGATGGCGGCGGGAATTCGCACCGTGGGGGTGGAGAGCACCATCTTCGCAACGGACCTGGGACAAGTGGAGAGCCCGCATCCCCTCGATGGACTGCGGGAGGGGCGTCAGCGGTTGAGAGATTTGGGGTTCGGCGAGAGCGAGTTGCGACGGATGACGATCGAAAACGCAAAGGAAGCACTTCGATGAAAACACGGCTGGCCTTTCTTCACACCTCGCCTCCGGCCATCGCGCCGTTGATGCAGTACTACGGGCGCGAGGCGGCGGAGTTTGGGATTGTAAATCTGTTGGACGATGGCATTTTGGACCACTTCCGCTCCGGGGATGAGGCTGCGGCCGAGAACGCGTTGGGGGAGTTGCTGGATCGGGCTCATGGTTCGTATGGCGTGAAGGCGGTGCTGGTAACCTGTTCGTCAGTCTCCGCTGCGATGCTGGCGTCGCTGCAGCGGCGGAGTCCGGTGCCGCTTCTGAAAGTGGATGTGCCGATGGCCGAGGAGGCGATCCGCCGGGGGAAGCGAATCGGGGTGGCTTATACCTTCGCTCCGACCCTCGGTCCGACCACGAGTCTGTTTTCGGGCCGGGCGGAGCTACGTCCCCTATTGATTGGCGGTGCCTACGATGCGTTGCTGGCGGGCGATCCGGAGGCGCACGACCGGTTGGTCCTGGCGGGATTGGAGACCTTGCGAGAGACCGGGGTGGAGGTGATCGTCCTGGCTCAGGTTTCGATGGCGAGAGTGGTGCCGCAGTTGCGTCCGGATTTTGGAGTGCCGGTGCTATCCAGCCTCGAAACGAGCTTGCGGGCGATTCGGGAGGCGCTCGCTTGAAGGGGCTTTGTTTTCCGGTCGCGACGCCGGACACCCAGGATCCGGGAATGCTGGCGTTGCGAGGCGATTTGGCTACGTCGTTCTCCGTGTTGGCGGAACTCGGGTACGCTGGGGCGGAGTTGATGGTCCGCGACGTGAGAGAGTTGCCGGTGCGGGAGATTGCGCGCATGGCGCGGGACTATGGACTGGTGATTCCCGCCGTGAGTACCGGGCAATGCCGGAAGGAGGATGGGTTGCAATTGTGCAGCCCTGATTCGACCTTGCGGCGGCGCAGTGTGGACCGGGTCCGGGAGGTGCTCGACTTCGCGGCGGAGTTGGAGGCGCTGGTCAATATAGGCACGTTGCGGGGGACTTTGCCGGACCGGTCGCTGGGGGTGGAGAGCTTGGTCGAGTTGCTCGCGCATTCACCGAAGATAGCGGTGGAGCCCCAGTGTAAGTGGGTCTCGAACTGGATTCAGACGGTGGATGAGGCGCTCGAGTTGATCGGGGAGTGCGGCGGGCTATCGATCTTATTCGATGTGTATCATGCCGAGTTAGAAGAAGCGAGTGTGCCGGCGGCCATGGTGAGGGCTGGGGAGAAGATCAGTTGGGTGCAATTCTCCGATAGCAATCGCAAGGCGCCGGGATGGGGGCATTGGAATTTTGGCGAGTACGAGCGGATGCTATCGGCGGTAGGGTACCAGGGGTATGTGAGTGTCGAGTGCTTGCCGTGGCCGAGTGCGGCGGAGGCGGCGGCCCAGGCGATGCAATGGTTGGTTCCTCGAGGGCTTTACGCGTGCCCCCCGTCACGAGCGGCGCTGGCTGCGCCGGATCGGCAGCCAGAGTAGGGTGCGGCGACGAGTTCGCCGGCCACGAGGTAGGCCAGCAGCGACGCCCCCTCCGGCTTGCGGCAAAGATGCACATAGATCGCCTGGATGAGCCAGTTGAACAGCCCGAGCGCCAGCCCGACTTTCGCAGTTGGCGGACGTTTTTGGCTATTTTCGGTTCGAAATTGCGGCTAATTCTACTTCCCTTTCAAGATGAGCCTAACGATGCTACATTGTCTTCATGGCAAGACCAAGAAGAATCGATGAAGGGTTGGTTGCGTCGGCTCGACAGGTTGTTCGGCAAACACAAGACGTTCGAGAGCTTCGGCAAGCACTGGCGATACTTCTGCCAGCGGAGCTAAACGCGTCGCTGGAGCAGACGGCGCTAATGCTGGGGGTCGGACGGGCAACGGTACCGCGACTCCAGTTGGGGTTTCGACAACAGTGCCAATCCGGCCCGAGTGACCGGGCGAGTTGGGGCGGACGGCGCCGCACATTGATGAGCGAGCAGGAGGAGGAGGATTTCTTGCGGCCGTGGGCGGAAAAGGCGCAGGCGGGTGGAGTGTTAGTTCTGTCTCCGATCCGGGCGGCGTTAGCACAGCGATTGGGAAGGAAAGTGGCGACTTCGGTCGTCTACCGTTTTTTGGCGCGCCATGGCTGGCGCAAGGTGGCACCCGATACGCGGCACCCCCAAAACGATCCGCAAATTCAGGAAGATTGGAAAAAAAACTACCGCAGGATTTGGCGGCCATCTTGATAGCCGATGCGGTGAAAGGGCGCACAGTGCGGCTCATGTTTCAGGACGAGGCGCGTTTCGGACGGATGGTGCGGATTCGACGCTGTTGGCCGCCAGCATCTTCACGTCCCTGCGTCGACAACGGCTACGAGCGGCAATTCACCTATGTTTACGGAGCCGTCAGTCCCGTCCAAGGAGAACTGGACTGGATGATTAGTCCGAAGATGAACACCGGGCAAATGAACCAATTCCTTGTTCAAGTCAGCCAGGCCCATTCGGCCGAATTCATCGTCATGATTGTCGATGGTGCCAGTTCGCATCGGTCGACAGAACTGCGGATTCCCGAAAATATTCGATTGCACCGCCTGCCTGGATATTCACCGGAACTCAATCCCCAAGAGCATGTCTGGGATGAGCTTCGCGAAAAGGAGTTCCCCAACCGAGTCTTTGAATCCATGGAAGGCGTCGTCAGCCAACTCAACGCTGGCCTGCCCCGATTGGCGGCGAACACGAAAACACTGCGAAGTCTCACTGCTTGGCCGTGGATTGTTAGTCTCATCTTGAACGCTCATTAGAATTAGTACCGGCAGCGGCGGAGTTTCGCTGGTCCAGTGCTGCTGCGCATTTGAGTGGAAAAGACACTTCGCACTTGCTGGACATGCAATTTTGGAGCTCCTCAG
>Ga0163144_10026094_pt1 | contig 11376 bp, 10 predicted proteins | sample OliLak19BULKMAT1_FD_123175 | JGI IMG/M metagenome (GOLD analysis project Ga0163144, IMG submission 123175) | Freshwater microbial mat bacterial communities from Lake Vanda, McMurdo Dry Valleys, Antarctica - Oligotrophic Lake LV.19.BULKMAT1 | ecosystem: Environmental > Aquatic > Freshwater >... | reverse complement strand
TTTGTTGATAGGTTTCCATCTTTTTTGTTTTAGGATTTAGCTGCTCCGTTTCGTTAAACTCGATACGTACTTTTTCTTTCTTGGTAGATTCTAAGTCATTCATGAGCAATTCATCTCCATAAAAACGATTGAGCCAAAGAAACTGTCTGGCTTCTCCTTTTTCATTTTCTATCAATATATAGGCAAGGTTATCAATTTGCTTAATTTCTTTGACTTTACCCGAGAAAGAATATTCATAATCCTCTGCTACTGTATATTCCTCTGCTTCGGTTGCCTCCTCTTCTGTCATTTCTTCTTGTTGATACTCCTCTCTCTCACGACTTGCTCTCTCCTTCATTAGTCTTATGAACTCAGGGCAATCTCTGTACAAAAAAGGCATTAGACGCATCCCAATGACAGTAGATGTTTTATATTGTACTGTTTCACTCTCGAGTTCTTCCTCGCTCAGGTCTGTAAAAAGATTTAACTCTTGACGATACTTTAGTATCTTGGTATTAGCACATTTCTCTGCTATTAAAGGGCCACCTCCTACGTCAATATCTGATATGTCAATATTCTGATAACAGCCACAGACATCATTGGCTATCTTTTTGATGAGTGTGGTATCATATTTCAGCGTAACCTGCCCTTGGGTTGAGAAGCTTACATAAGTGAGGAGCATACTTAGCAAAGCATATCTCCATAAGTTTGTTTTGTTCATAAATTGGGTTTGTCTTTTGACATTTGTAATAATTATATTTTACAATACTACACATATAGCTATTCTGTTACCATTTAATTTGAATATTTTTTGAATCTAGGTAATAATACACATTCTTTTCCTCAAAATTAGGTATCTTAGAGATAAATTTCGATTATAAATGCTAAATAATTTTCAACGCTAAAAGATAAAATTATTGTCTCATAAAAAGCCTTTGACTCGTAAAGATGTATTTTATTTTATCCTTTTTTATCTTATCTCTATGATTATCTATCGAATTACTTTTTGGGTAGCGTATGGAGGTTTTAAGACATCGGGTGTAGATCAGCCTTCTTTTTTTGATTTTCGTGAGTTTTGGGCAAGTACGGGAGTTGATTTTTTAATGCGTTTTCTGATTTCTATCCCTATCATATATCTATTCTTGGCTTTGCAAGCTAGGCTAACTCTCTGGACTAGCATTGCTTTTCATTTGGTTTCGGGGGCTGTGTTTGTATCTCTCAGCACATTAATTTCTACTTATATCAAACACTCTTTTGGTTGGGTAGATGCTTTTGGAGGGTCATCTTATGTATGGCTATTTTACATGACAACCTTGTTTTATATCATTCAATTTAGCTTGGTTTATCTCGTGATTTATATTCGAAAATATACCCAAGAAGTAGAAGAAAAAGCTATCTTAAACCAAAAAATGCTAGAAAGCCAACTCAGTACGCTCAAAGCCCAACTCAACCCTCATTTTTTGCACAATACCTTTAACTCTATCAATGCAGCCATAGAACCCCAAAACGAAAAAGCAAGGGAATTAATCATTCAGCTTTCTGACTTATTTCGGCTTCAAAATACCATTTTCAAAAAAGAATTTATCACCATAGAGCAAGAATTAGAGTTTATAAAAAAGTACCTAGACATCATCAAAGTCCGCTTTAAAGAAAAATTAACCATTCATTTTGAGATAGACAAAAGCATTGAGCAGGTCAGAATCCCTCCTATGCTCTTGCAACCCATCATAGAGAATGCCATCAGCCACGGCATCGCTCCTAAAATAGAAGCCAGTGAGCTGACAATTAGTATTCAAAGACAAGCTGATAAAGTAGCTTTCACTATCTCTGATACGGGAGTAGGCATAAAAGATAAAAAGGCTATCTTTGAAAAAGGATTGGGTCTGAATAATACCAAAATACGCCTCGAAAAAATATACCATACCCAACTTTTAATCTCTGATAATCTGCCTAGTGGTTTGATAGTAAGTTTTGTGATATGAAAAATGTAATTATTGTAGAAGATGAATTAGATGCTCGCCTACTTTTAAAGCAATACATCAATGAAAACGCTCACTTTAAAATAGTAGCGGAAGCAAGCAATGGCATAGAAGCCATCAAAAAAATCAATGCTCTCAAGCCTGATTTAGTCTTTTTGGATATACAGATTCCTGGTAAAAATGGTTTTGAAGTGCTGAAAGAGTTAGAAGAATTGCCTCAGGTTATTTTTTCTACTGCCTATGATGAATATGCCATTGAGTCTTTTAGGTTTCAGGCTATTGATTATTTACTCAAACCATATGGCAAAAAAAGATTTGAAGAAGCCCTTGAAAAACTGAAAACCTATGATGAGAAAATAGAAAGCCTAGCCCAAAAATTATTAGAAGAAAACAAGCAGTTTAGCGAAAAAGTAATCTTACATAAAGGAAACCGAAAACTCATCATCTCTGTCAATCAGATTCAGTTTATTGAGGCTTTTGGAGATTATTGTAAGGTATCACTTGGAGAGGAATCTTTACTTTCTCTTCAAGGTATTTCGGCTTTAGAAAGCAAGCTTAACCCAAAGATGTTTGTACGGGTGCATCGGTCTTTTATTGTTAATCTTGAGCAAGTAACTGAGCTTAGAAAAACAGAAAGGTATTATTTTATGATATTTGCACATCAGCATCAAGTCAAAGTAAGTGAGTCTTACCTTTCTGCTATCAAAAAGATGATATTGTAGCTAGTTTATATAGTCATTTATTTTATAGAAATAAGCTTTTTATACTATTTCTCCTCTTTGTACTTTCAAAATAAACTCTTCTGAAACCTCAAATAAATCTGCAATCTGTGCCAGAGTCAATATCTTCTGAGCAAGGGCTTTTTGAACACCCTGAATTTTAGTCTTTTTAAGTCCTAGTTCTTCACCTTTTTTGAGTCCTAGTTCTTCACCTTTTTTAAGTCCTAGTTCTTCACCTTTTTTAAGTCCTAGTTCTTCACCTTTTTTATAAAGAACATCTTTTTCTACATCATATATTATAGCCATATTTTTTAATTGTTTAGTGGTGAGTGTTGTTAAATCTCTTAAACGAGACAGCACCAGTATTTGACGGATATATTTTTTTAAAGTAATTTCATCTCGACTGAGTTCCCTTAACCTTCCAATAATTTTGACTAAAACCTCATTGGCATTCTCTTCTTTGAAATCGCATAAGATTGCTAAGATGATTTCTTCGGGAATATCAGAGTCTAGAATCTTTTCATAATCCATTTGATATAGATTCTTCAGTTCAAAACCTTTAAAGATTTCCTCCTCTGGTAACTGAGAAAGCATTGAAGGTTCTGTTTTACCTAAATAGATAACGAACTGCTTAATGGGTAATTTATACTTTTTTTGTAAAATGGCAAAATACTCTTGCATCCGATAAATCATATCCTTCTCATCCGCAGTCTGAAATTCAAGCTGAAGGATAAATTTCTCACCTTGTGTTGTATAAATCAAACGCAAAAAATCAGCTTCTTTCGCTAAGGTTGTTTGAAGTTGGTCTTTGAGTTCTTCGCTTTGTGAAACCTCAATGCCTAAATATTTTTTGCTCAAAGACAGGAAAAACTCTCCGATATTTTCTTTGAGGATTTTGTCATACGCCTTATTCTGTGTTTTAGATTGCATGGATGTAAAATTAACCGTTTTTTGTAGAAATCACTTTGAATAGATTCTTTTTAGATACCTATTTACCAATTCATCAACTTATATACTTATCCATCTAAAAATAAATGGCTTTTCATACCTCTTCATCTATTTTTGTCAGACATCCGAAAATCATAGTATCAAGCCATCAAATGATGATAGTTCTATGACTTAAATTATTTATTTCACTTATTAACAAATTGATTATGAGATTTTTATTATTTATTTTCCTAATGTTCCCTATTCTCTCTTTTGCCCAAAAACAAGAGCAAAATGCTGAGAATCAAAAGATGATTCCGATGAGCCAGACTTACCAAAAAAACGCTGATGGAAAAGGTTACAGGTATTATGAAAGAGGCAAAAGTGAGCCATTTACAGGCGTACTCTATGGCAAATATGACAATGGCAACTTCCTTACCAAGCAAGAATACACAGATGGCGTAGGCAATGGCTATTGGATAGATTTTGCTCCCGATGGAAAAATGGAATGCAAAGGCACTTACATCAATAACAAAGTAGAAGGGCCTGTTACATTTTATTATGAAGATGGAAGCATAAAATCAAAAGGGCAATATCTCCACTGGAAACGCCCTATTGGTGAATGGACTTATTATGACAGAGCAGGAAATATCGCTCATAAGATGACTTACACTAGATAAGGATTTGATGTTCTCTGCTGTGTTAAAATAGTATCTTAACACAGCTAGATTTAATAAAGCTTATGAAACTAACCCGACATAACCATCTTTTTAAATCTATTGATTTAGAATGGGAAGATGTGAAGTCAGTTAAGAGAGCCTATTCATTAATTATTATTCCTGATAAAATTAAAATTATAGATAAGAATAATCGGAAATATTATTTTTATTTTACTTTATTTCAGGGTAAAGAAAAGAATATTAAGAGAGCTTTCAAAGAATATCAAAATTCACAAAAAGAATAATTAAAATGCTGTACAGGCATCAATCTATATGGTTGATGCTTTAGCTTACCTTTTTATCCTGATATTTCTTCAAATACTCTTTTGCAGCTTTTCTGCCTTCTTCCATGAGTTCTATTTTTTGGTCAGTGGTGATTCTAAAATCTAAAGGACTCATCCCCAAAGTATTGATAAAAATAGTACGGGCTACATCTAGTGAGCGAGTCATTAATTCACTCTGTTGCTGATTGAGTTGTGCCTGTAGCGTATTTTCTGCAAAAGTAATAAGGTTATGGATAGGCACTGACTTTTGCTTGTAGTCAAGATAAAGACCTAAAGTATGATGATTAGTGCCTAGAGAGTCGGCGGGGCTCTGTTGGAGGTTTTGATAATTAAGCGGTTCATCAAAAATCTGAATGGCATAATCTTGCAACACTCCTCCATCTACAAATATCTCATCTCGGAAAGTGCGAGCTGCAAAATAGTAAGGCACAGAGATAGAAATCCTAACAGCCTCAGCCACAGAGAAATCTGGGGTATTTTCATAGCAAAAAACTTGTGAAGTTTGTTTGGTGAGATTAGTGCCTATAAAGTAGCATTGTCTCAAGCCTCTTCTGTGTAAGTCAGCGAAAGTTGCGTCAGAATCTCCTATTTTTTCTTTACAGAGACTTTTAAAGAAATTTAAGAAATTATCTCCTTTATACCACCCATAATTCTGAAAAATTCGATAAAATCCTCGCCATCCATCATCTTGAAGCGATTTGAAGTTTAATTCCATTAATCTTTCTCTAGATTCTGCGGGTTTATACTCTAAGGCAATAAATAAAGCAGAGATAGCTCCTGTGGAAGTACCACATACTTTTTCTACTTGAGGGAGGATTCCGTTTTCTTCTAATACCTCATACGCACCTTGATAGCCTACGCCTAGCACACCACCACCTTTAAAGACTAGATTTTTGAAAGGATATTCCATAATTGCTTTACTTGTTTATGAATCTCAATCACAAACTTACAGAAAAGACTGAAAACAGAGGGCTTTTACTCTACGAAATTATCAATATCTAGTGTCCAGTCATAGTCTAAATATTCAATGTCATAAGTGTCTTTTTGTGATTCTTTGAGAATATCATATTTTACTAAGAGGTTATAAATTCCTTTTTTACCTCCAAAATCACCAATAAACCAACTAAATAAGACAGGAACATAAATTTCTTTTTCAGTTTCTTTAAACTCTACTTTATTTTCTAGATAATTTTTAGTTGATTGATCTAATTGTTCATTCATTTTATCGGCGTGATAGACACGCACAGGCGGACAGCTTTTTGCACCACAATTAAGTGCATAATGAATTCTTCCGTCTATTTCATCTACCCAAAAACGCTTTTCAAACTTAGAGGGAAACCATTTTTTGAGATAGCCCAGACTTAGTTTTTTGCGTGAACGGCGAATGATGCCATGTTCTATTTTATCTAGGCTTATCTTTTTACCCGCTATCATAAACTGCTTATTTTTGAAGAATTTACCTCTATCTTCAAATAATGCTGGATTCATACTGAGTTTACTAATCACCAAGCCATTGTAGAGATTAATCCAAAAAGCCTTTCGTTTTTCGTCATTGTCTAGTTGCTTCTCTAATTCTTTGGGATTAATCTCGGCGATTGTTTCCAAAATAGACTCAACAGGTTGATTGTCTTTTAAATGGGTAATCAGCTCTTCTGAGAGTTGATTGTAATTGGGTGTTTGTGCAAGTAGAGAACTCACTGCACAAAGAAAGATAAAAATTAAAAGTAGGTTTTTCATATTGTGTGTATTTACGAGGCAAATAGAGAGTTCAGATTTCTTAAAACATACTACAGGCTTATCTAAGTTTCAAAGCTAGTGGAATCAACTACATAAAAGAGTCAAGGTAATGACATTTAGGGAGATATAGATAACGTAAACTTAGAGATGAGCGGTTTGATAAAACTACACTCGGTTCTTGGTTCGGACTATTTTTAAGTTAGCATTTTTATTCCGTAGGAATACGACGTTTATAGAAAATAAGAGGGCGTGGTACGAATATCTATCTTGATTGTCTTTCTATAAACGTGAGATGCCTCTAGCATCCTTTTATATGATACTCGGTTTCTTGTTCAAATAAAGATTTCTAACTTCTCAATAGTATATATGGAGATATTTCAAATAACTTATTTAATCTCGAGTTCAAGTTAGATATGGTTCTTTTTAGTAATAAGAGATAAATTATGAGTTTGTAAAACATCAAAGCTGTGAGGTTTAAGGTATTTAGAAATAAAAATTCATAGGTTTTTAGTAGAAAAAAACCTCATAAGGGTTTAAAAAACTGCCTTATGAGGTCTAAAAAGTAACTTTATCTTATTACTTACTTATCATCTTGTGTCTGATTTTCTTTAAATTTCTTAAAGCGATTTTCTCTTCCAGCACGAGGATATTGATTGTTCTCTATATCTATGTCTGAGGTTTCTTCATTAGGGTCAAGTACAAATGAGTCTATCTCTTTGGTAGTAGTGATGACTTTACTTGCTTCTTCTGGGTTAATTCGCCAGATTTCGGCAGGGATACGCATCATATCTTGTGAACCATCTTTGTAATTGATTTGCAAAATGATAGGCATAGGTAAACCACCTATATTTTTAAACTTGACATCATACATGAGCATATCAGGGGTAAACAAATCTTGATCACCTTTGTCAAGGCGTTTAAGTGCATTGGCATCTACTTCTTTTACCTCAAAAGGACTTTCGGTTTCTTTTACTTTTTGGACACGAGTGGACATTTGATACATCACTACGCTATCTAGAGAAATATCAACAGGCTCTGTGCCATAAAACCAACCTCTCCAAAACCAATCCAAATCTACTGCTGAAGCATCTTCTATGGTACGGAAAAAATCAGCAGGTTGTGGGTGTTTGAATGCCCAACGGCGTGCATATTCTTTGAAAGCATAGTCAAAAAGCTCTGGCCCCATGACAGTTTCTCGGAGTATATTGAGTGCTGTAGCAGGTTTGCCATAGGCATTGTTTCCAAACTGACGGTTTTCTATTTGCTCAGAATTGGTCATGATAGGCACAAGTGATTTTGCATCAGCTTTCATATAAGGGATGATATTCTTAGCAGGGCCTCTGCGTGAAGGATATGTTTCTGGATAATCCTTTTTAGCCCAAGATTGTGCAGGCATTTCCTTTTCGGCTAGGTGCTGACAAAAGCTATTTAAGCCTTCATCCATCCAAGTCCACTGACGCTCATCAGAGTTTACAATCATCGGGAAGAAATTATGACCTACTTCGTGAATGATTACGGAAATCATCGCACGACGAGTTCTTTCTGGTACGGTGCCATCTGCATCAGGTCTGCCACCATTAAAGCAAATCATAGGATACTCCATTCCGAATACAGGCCCGTGAACTGAGATAGCCACAGGATAAGGATAATCAATGGTGTATTTAGAATATACTCTCAAGGTGTGAGCTACTACTTGTGTAGAATATTGTCCCCAGAGAGGATTTCCTTCTTTGGGGTAGTAAGACATTGCCCAGACTCTTTTGCCAGCTACTTCTACTTGCATCGCATCCCAGATAAATTTACGAGAACTTGCCCAAGCAAAATCACGCACATCTTTAGCTTTGTATTTCCAAGTTTTAGTCTTCTTTTCTTTGCTTTTCTCTTTAGTGATAACTTCGTCTTGGGTTACGATTACTACAGGGGTATCAGATTTTTCTGCTTGTTTCAATCGTTTTTGCTGTGTAGCATCTAGTATTTCTGAAGCATTTTGTAACTCACCCGTAGCTGCCACGATGTGATCAGAAGGTACTGTAATCGCCACTTCGTAGTCTCCAAAAGGCAGTGCAAATTCACCACGTCCAAGAAACTGTTTGTTTTGCCAGCCATTCACATCATCATAGACAGCCATGCGTGGAAACCATTGAGCGATTTCATAGAGGTAATTACCATCTTTTTCAAAAAATTCATACCCTGCTCTTGCACTCATTTTTTGTTGATCTATGATGTTGTAATTCCAATCTATTGAAAATACAAATACACCTCCATTGGCTTTTAAAGGCATAGGAAGTTCTACGCGCATCATAGTTTGATTGATGGTGTAAGGAAGTTCTTTGCCTTGAGCATCTTTTACTGTGGTGATTTTATGTCCATAATCAGCTGCCTCTCCTCTCATAGTAGTGAGCATTTCCCCAAATTCATTAAGGCTATAGCTTTCTGTCTTGTAAGTATTAGACTCAGGAGCATAGCGATTTTGGTCAAGCTGAAGCCAAAGATATTTTAAATCATTGGGAGATAAGTTATGATACGTAATGGTCTCACTTCCCTTGATGGATTGATTTTCATCATTGAGAACTACTTGGATTTTGTAATCTGCTTTTTGTTGCCAATACTCATGCCCTGGTGAGCCATCAGCCGCACGATAAGTATTAGGGGTAGGAAGGAGTTCCTCAAGTTGCTCAAATTTAGAGCTTGTGTAAGGAGGCTTAGGAGTTTGGGCGTAGAGATTTGCACTCACACCCAATAAAATCCATAAAAATAAGATTCTGTTCATCATTTTTTTAAATTTAATAATATTTTCAAAATAAAGTACTTATCTAGGAACAATAATTAAATAAAGTAATAAGTTAGTTTAGATAAAACACTCATTATCAGATTATTACAAATTTATCGCTCATCATTTATAACTTATATCTCATAATTTACTTACACTCAAAAGGAATATCGAGTAGATTAAATGATTTTTGTAGATAAGAAAAATGCCACCATTCTGTCCTGATTTCCTTAAAACCAACTTCTCTCATCACCGATTTTAGCAAATATCTATTGTGGCGAACCTGCCTAGAGAGTTGCTGATAATCAGTATGTGCTTTCTCCCCAAAATAATCAAAAGGAGTCCCCATATCCAGCTCATTACCTCTTTTATCTACCAGTGTAAGGTCTATCGCTACTCCTCTATTGTGCATACTTCCTTTGCGAGGGTCTGCCACATAGTTGGGATCTTTATACATTTCCCATAGTTTCCATTGCACAGAGAGAGGGCGATAAGCATCAAATATTTTTATCTTAAATCCTTTTGCTTTTAGTTTCTTGTGAGCCTCCACGAGTGCCATTGCTGCAGGCTTGCGGAGGTAGCACTTGGCACAGGGGTATAAAATCTTACCTGTAAAGTTATCAGCAGTGGCATATTTCATGTCTAGTATGAGGCTAGGGTCTAGGCGAAGCACATCTACCAGAGTAGTATCAGTTAAGTTTATCTTGGAGGCATTAGAAGATAAGGATAAGTAGGTAGGGGAGAAGTAGCTCAGACACAGACTCCAACACAAAATTAATAGATTATACATATAGAAGTAAATTTTTTTTAGAAAGCTGAAAGATAGGGAGTAAAAATAAAAAAGCCAAAACCTATTGATAGGTTTTGGCTTTTGAGAGAAAGTCATGTGAGTCTGTGATTAGTCTTCAAGAGCAGGTTTGCTTTCTGCTAATACTGCTTTGGTAGTTTCTACCTTGATTACTTTTTCAGGAGTTGTATTTTTGGCTTGTGCTACTGCTACTATTAGAGTGCTTGGAGCGTCGGCTTTGGCAGCAAGAGCTTTGTGAGCCTCTGTGGACACATTTTTTTCTAGCAAATCAGTACTAGCATCGTGAAATTTATTGGTAAGTTTTTTAGAATCTTTGTAAAACCCAATAATCATTTTATTAAAGCGATTAGAGTCATCAAAAGTAGCTTTCGTGTTTTGATTAATTTTGATAATCTCTACAAAATCATTTTTAGCTTTGTCTTGTAAGAAAGTAGTCAAAGCAATGGCTTGCTCTATGTAAACAGTATGTCCGTCAAAGTCATTGATTTTTTGCATTTGAACAAGTGCTTTCTCAGAAGTTTCTATAAGTTTAGCTCTTGATACTTCCATTGATTCAATTTGCTTCTTTTTCATAGCATCAAAAAATGCTTGGTTATACTCAGATACTTCCATATAAGTAATATAAACGCTTCTGCAATAACGGTTTACATCTACTACTTTGCTAAACAAACATTCAATTTGCTCATCCTTTACTTCTAGTTTATGATCACGAGTAAATTTCTTCTGAGCCTTGATAAATTCTTTTCCAGCTTGTGTTAGCTTAGTCTCAGCCTTGTCTTGTAGTTCAAAATGAGCTTTCATTTCATCAAGTGCTGATTTTTTTCCCACAGTTTGAGCCTCTGCTTCTTTCAACTCTAATTGATAAGTTTCCTTATACATTTTAAATACGAGAAGAGCAGTGTTTTTGAGAGAGTTATCATCTTTAAAAGAAGGCATTACTTCTACTTTAGCGATAGCGGCATCTAAGTGTTTGATAATTTCTAGTCTTTCTTCTTCATCTTGTCTTGCAACATGGTCATGTAGAGATTTAGAAAGATAAGCGATGTTAAGATCTACTACTTTAGCTTGTTCTGCTAAGATATAGTCTTGGTATGATTGTGCATCATCAAAATTTTGTGCCTTTAGAGTTGAAAAAGATAAGGCAATTAAGAATAAAGAAATTAGGTAAATAAAATTTGTTCTCATGACTTTGAATGTTTATGCGTATAAATTTTGTTAATAATTTTATCGATTACCTTTGGTGTCTATTCTTGATAATTGCTTACTTGTGATACTCAGTTCAAAATCTTTTATTCTTGTGTCTGTAAGAGAATATATGATTTTGAAGTTTTTTAGTTAATAGTTTATGTGTAATTTCCAAGTAATATTTTGATATGATATTGACAAAGGACTTGCCAAGAGAGTTGGCACGGAGAGCAAGTAGTATATTCTTTATCTCGAAAACGCCTTAAAAG
>Ga0163144_10026093_pt1 | contig 11376 bp, 11 predicted proteins | sample OliLak19BULKMAT1_FD_123175 | JGI IMG/M metagenome (GOLD analysis project Ga0163144, IMG submission 123175) | Freshwater microbial mat bacterial communities from Lake Vanda, McMurdo Dry Valleys, Antarctica - Oligotrophic Lake LV.19.BULKMAT1 | ecosystem: Environmental > Aquatic > Freshwater >... | reverse complement strand
AGCTACGCCGTAATTTTGAGTTCCAGAACCAATTCCATTGCCAGTCAAAGATATATTCCCACTTCCGGTTGAAATGTTACCGACAACAAAAATACCTTTATTCCCGTCAGTTGCAAGTGGGCCGTTTTTAGCTCCAGTTAGCGAGATAGTGCCTGCCGCAGTTTGGATTCTTGAACCCCCTTCAAGCAAAATCCCGACGTTATCAGTACCATTGCCAGAGCTATTTCCGACAAAGCTGATATTGCCAGTAGCAGAAGTTGAGATTACACTGCCATTAAAGATTCCTACACCACTATTGTTTGATCCAAATGTGGCATTATTCCTTCCCAAAATGCTGATATTTCCGCTAGTGGAGAGATTGCTATTGAATAGAGTTACGCCATTAGAATCATCTAATATCGATATTGCAGGATTAGATTCAGGATTGCTGCCGCCACCTAAGGTGATTCTGCCTGTACCAGTAGTGAGGGTTGCGGTATTTAAGCCAACGCCAACCACGGAAATGCTACCTGTACCTGCACGAGCGCTATTGAGCACAATATTGCCAGCGCCGCTAGTAGTAAGATTTGCATTCACTTGTACACCGTTACCAGCCTGAAGCGTAATATTCCCGCCTCCAGCATTTAATGAGCCATTCGTAGTAACAACGATATTGTTAGTAGCCGTTACTGAGATATTTCCGCCATTACCTGTTAGAGGCTGGTTAAAAGTCACATCATTATTTGCTATCAATGTCAGTGAATTTGCGCTAGTCCAGATTACTGGAGCATTAACTATAATATTGCCTAAAGAAGCACTGACAGAGGCAGTTGAGATAGAGACACTGGTGGTACCCAATAACGTACTAAGAGTACCGCTATTAATAGTAGAAGTTGCTGCGCTAGGAGTAAAAAGTCCACTGCTAAAATTACCATTCGCATTAGGACTGGTGTTGATCGTAATATCCGTAGGATCAAGCAATAAAGAACCAAAGTTACCCTTTACTGCCGAAGTGTCAACCTTGCCGTTAAAACTGAGAAAGACTTTACCTGAAACTTCAACCTCTCCGCCATTACCACCAAGCTCTCCGCCTTTAGCGCTAATTTCACCACTAAATCGCGTAGTGTCGTCAGACCAAACCACTACCTTACCGCCATTACCATTACCCAGTGCATTGGCACTAATCTTTGAGTCTTGGCTAACATAGGTTTGTTGAGCATTAAGCGTAGTACCTTTACCTTGATAGTCACCGCCGATTAAGATATTTCCGCCGCCGTTTATACCATTAGCTTCTAGCTCTGCCTTAACTAGACCTACGCGATCGCCAAATATACCTATGCTACCGCCAATGCTTGAGCTTACATTAGGATTGCTTGGGGATACTGAAGTATTGTTTGAGCTTACAGCAGAAATGTTTGTGCTTGCATTAGGATTGTTTATACTTACAGAAGCATTGTTAGGACTTACATTAGAATTGCTTGGTAATACAGAAGAAACATTTACTTTTCCTGAAGCAATTACCGTACCAGGTTCTAGGGCGATGCCTTCTCCAGTTTGGTTACCACCTAGACTGCCATTTACTTGAACTTTTACATTGCTTTCGCCCGTCAGCAACTTAGCCAACTGCGGTAATTCGCTAATTTTGCCTTGCCAATCCGTAGGAATAGAATCCTTAGTTACCGCTAAACCTAAAACTGCATTGGGCGATCGCAACTCAACTAGGCTATTTCCAGGCGCAGCCAAAAGATTGATATTACCGCTAGGCGCAGTTAGAACTCCATTGCTGTAAACCGTTCCACCCGCAAGCAAAATAGATTTACCAGCATCTACAGTTAGTTCAGCTTGATTGAGAATGCCCGCAGGTACAGTTACGCCAAATTTAATCGATTGCGGATCGCCTGTAGGAAAGTAATTATCTTTAGTTGCCTTAAATATTTGCGATTGCTCAAAACCAATTCCCGTAGCCGTAGTCGCAAAGAAAGATCCGCCGATATCTAAACGCGCATTGGTGCCGAAGATAATGCCATTAGGATTTAATAACCAGAGATTGGCATTGGGAAAAGCTTGCCGCGATTGAATCGTACCGAGGATGCTTGAAGGAGTATCGCCCGTCACCCGATTGAGAATATTATTGATACTTGCGCCATTTACGGTCGAGTTGCCCGTACCAAATACTACGCCAGAGTTAGGTACATTGAATTTGTCAAAGCTGTGATAAAGGTTGCTACCATTTACCGTGCCTGCCCCAGTTGGAGCGATCGTGTTGCCATTTACTTGGGTAGCAGTGGAGTTGTCAGGCACTATCTGCGCTTGAGCAAGGTCTGAAACCGTATTTTGTTGATAAAGACTTAGTGTGGTCGCGATCGCAACTACCACAAATAATTGACTGCGCATGGCACACCTCACTTTAGACGTAACAAAAAGGCAAATTATTAAACCTTTCTATCACGATTAGGCGCTCGATTCACAGAAATCTGCGGTAACTTAATTAAGCCATCACCATACCGCCATCTACGTTAAAAACTTGTCCTGTAACATAGGCAGCAGCAGGATCGGCTGCCAAAAAATTTACCATTCCTGCAACTTCTACGGCTGTACCATAGCGCCCTAGCGGAATAAATTGAATTACAGCTTCAGTGGTTTTTTCGTCCAGCTTGGCGGTCATGTCAGTAGAAATAAAGCCTGGAGCAACCGCATTTACCGTAATTCCTCGACTTGCAAGCTCCTTGGCAACAGTTTTGGTAAAGCCAATTACACCTGCTTTAGCAGCACTATAATTCGCCTGCCCAGGATTACCCATTTGCCCAGCTACGGAGGTGATGTTGATTATTCTGCCCGATCGCTGCTTGAGCATAATTTTCGATGCCGCCTGGGTACATAAAAATACGCCCGTAAGATTCAAATCAATTACCGCTTGCCAATCAGCCAGTTTCATTCGCAATAGCAAGCCATCCCTAGTAATTCCCGCATTGTTTACTAGCAAATCAACTCTGCCCCACTTCGCCATTACTTGCTCAAACATTTGACTAACTTCCTCTGGCTTAGATACGTCTGCGCCGATCGCGATCGCCTCTGTGCCCATTTCTGCTAGCTCCTGCACCAAAGTCTTAGCTGCGTCGGCTGAACTGGCATAATTTACTACTACTTTTGCGCCTTCTTGGGCAAATGCCAAAGCGATCGCTTTGCCGATTCCTCTAGATGCCCCTGTAATTACTGCTACTTTTTCGGTCAAACGTGCCATGCTTTCTATATTGTTCAAAAATAATATAGGCTCTTGTAAATAGTAGACTTGGTGCTACAATCGTAAGCCTGTGTACAAAAGTAGCAGATGCGGGTGTAGTTTAGTGGTAAAACTCCTGCCTTCCAAGCAGACCTTGCGAGTTCGATTCTCGCCACCCGCTTACCTTATAAATCAATACATTCGGCTCTGAGACTACCTTAGAGCCTTTTGTTTAGCTAAATTGTTTTAACTCGTACAGCCCACTGAATACCCTGGAATATGTAGGAATAGTGTAAGATTTCGTCCAGGATCTCGCCATGTTTTTTTGGCAAAAAATAACCTATGGGTGGGGTATGGCAAAAAGTATAGAGCATCTCATTGCTGAGGCTAACAGTCGTCTTAAGGCTAGCAAGATTGGGCTTGCTGTTGAGTTGAGATTTAACAAATTGTTTTTGCGTGGTCAGCTATTGCCTCGACCTGGATCTACAAAGTTAGAAAACTACAGCCAAAGAATACCGCTTAAGTATTTGGGTAATCCTGCTGGCATTGCTAAGGCTGAGGCTGACGCTTTTATGGTGGCATCACAACTAATGAAGGGTACATTTAGCTGGCATGATTGGATCGAGGTTTATTCATCTCATACTGCTACCATATCTGCAATTTTGGCAAAGCTAAAAGTTGATTACTGCTCCAAGAACTCTGAGACATCTTGGCAGAATTACTGGGATGCGGCATATAAGCGCTTACCCCAAGATGAACGATTGACAATGAAGGCGCTCATTCCCGTATTAACTAGATCGCCTAAAGATACTCGCAGTAGGCAAGTAGCATTCAATGCGATCGCTGTTTTGTTGAAATTTGCTGACTTGGAGCTTGATTTAGAGCCTTATCGCAGTACATACACCCAGGCAAGCTTAACCCCTAAAGATATTCCTAGTGATGAAACTATTTTCGAGTGGTATCACAAAATACCTTTAGTCCACTGGCGCTATGCTTATGGATTGTTTGCAACTTATGGCTTGCGTAACCATGAGATTTTTCATCTTGAGTTTGAGTTTCCAAATGTAAGGGTCACAGAGGGCAAAACTGGATCTAGGCTTGTTTATCCATTGCATTTTGAATGGATTGATCTTTTTGGATTAGAGAGTGCTGTGCTGCCTACAACTATTCGCAATACTCACAAGGCTCAGGGTGCGGCGGTAGGTTTTTATTTCAGATCAATGGGTTTGCCATTTTCTGTCTACGCTTTGCGCCACGCTTGGGCTATTAGAAATGTTGCCTATGGATTTCCTGATACTATCAGTGCGATCGCTATGGGGCATTCGGTTAAAGTTCATACCCAAACCTATCAACGCTGGCTTGGTGAGCGTGATATGAGTGAGGTATTTCAACGATTAATTTCCAGTTCTAATCGCCCCTTGGCTCCCTCTTGATTCGGGTGAAATAGCAAACCATTCTGTTAATTTTTGAATATTGTATCGGTAGACTGCTCTTTGTGAGCTTGGGAGCCTTAAATCAATATAATGTTCTCCGTATTTCCAATGTGATTGAAGGTTTTTAAGGTGGCTCTCTGAGCAGTCGAAAATTTCGCAAGCAACTGTTGTGTTTACAAATATTTGCGTGGTTCTTAACTTAGGCATGACTTTACTCCTCTAATTTTATTTCAATCAATTCGATTTCTTTAGCGATCGCTATCAACCTATTCCGCCTCACAACTGACTCACTGGCAGCCTTAACTGCCTTAGAGTTTTCTTCACCTATATATGAGCGCTTTACTAATCCACTTTCAGACTTAGCGAGTCCTGCTTGTCCCTTTGCCTGGAAGATTGGCACTCTAGATCTAAAATATGCTTGCCGAAATTTCTTCTTAGATACCTTGCCATACTCGATCCAAACTCCTACTACAGCGAGTGGACCGGACGAACGAATTAAATCCCGCTCAAGTTCCAGCTTGGCGATGCGGTCATATAGGTCAAGCCATTGCTCATCTTCTTGAGTAAGTAAAGATTTGACCAGTGACTTTTGTTCTAGGGGCAACTTTTCATTCTCGCTCGATGCAGGAATTGAGATACATGACTCGTCTAAGGGCAACGGCTGCACAGGCTGGTACAACGGTTCGACCGAATAAGAATCTACTTCTGAGTCTGCCCCTAGAACCTCTTTCGACTCCCACAGGCACTTTGTCCAGTCCTTCGGGAAACCTAATAACTGCGCCATCATCTGCGGATTTAAACATTGGGAATTTGTTAGTAGTCCGTTCTGTCTGAACCATACTTCGCAGTCGGTCTGTCCAGAGGGTCGGCTTGTTGCTCCACTGCAAGCTGTCAGGGTAGGCAATGATAAATAGTCTTTCTCTTTGGTGGGGCGCTCCAAGTGAGCTTGCGCTAATAGTCTGCCATTCTCCCATGTACCCGCTTTCGGATAAGCCTTGCAAGATCGTTCCCATTCCTCGATTGAGTAACCCAATGAGATTCTCAATGACAATGAAAGTTGGGTCGCATTCTCTAATAATTCGCAAGGCTTCAAACCAGAGTGAACTAGACTTTCCTTTGATTCCTGTTCTGTCTCCTGCAACAGATGTGTTGGTACAAGGGAATCCGGCACTGATGAGGTCAAAGTCTCCTTTTGAACAGGAATAATCTCTGATGTCTGAGTGAATTGGGATATTTGGGTAGTGCGATCGCAACACTGCTTGGGCATCGGTATCGATTTCGACAAATTGCTTAGTGCATATCCCTCCGACACTTTCTGCGGCAAGCGTAAACCCTCCGATTCCTGCGAATAAGTCAAGATGTCTGAGCATGGTGGTTCTAGGGGCAAAAGTTGTAAATCTTCCCAGCCTGTAAAAGTTTCTGAGCCATCATCGTCCCAAAGAATTTTTGGGTATATTTTGCTGCAATGTGGGAAGTTTTCAATCGCTACGATTCTTCCTGTTCTGATTGGCAATATTTTCCTATCCCAGTTGGGACTATTCAAATCTTCGGTAACGCGATCGCCTACTCTGAATTGCTCTAGGGATAGCATTCATTTACCTCCTCACTCTTTTCTGTCATCATCTCTTTGCGTAAGTCAATACCACAGTTCGGACACCAGCATTGCCAGCCAATCCCATTACATTCAGAACATTTCGTAGACTCATTCCAAAAAGGATCATCATCTTCAATCACACCGTCATCGCAGTTGCATTGCTGCGAATGAGTTGGGTAATGCTCACATACAGGACATTCAAACTCTTCTGGCTCATAGTCTGTTGATCTACTTCCATGATCAAAATCGCCTACTCTAATTTCCATAATCTTTCTCTAAATTCTCAAGCACTGCTGGATACACTGGTAAGTCTTCTCTAAATCTCACCAATGCAAATTCATAATCACCGTAGGACTCAAAACCTTCTACTATCCCTATTACTCCTTGCCAATACTTCTTATGTGCGACGTGATCGCCTATCTCAAACAATCCTGTCTCTCCACCTCCCACACTCACACAACCATCCATCAAATCCTGGGATTTTAACTCTGCAATCTCTTGGCTTGGCACAGTAATTCTCTTTTCTTTCTTCACTACTTGGCTGTGACTTAGACTTTTTTCTTGCCATAAATCTATTCCTAATTGATTGCTACTTTTCTGTGCTTCTCTTTTCTCTTCTCTCTTTTGCTGTCTATGCTTGTTGTCATACCTCAAATGACATGCCGCACACCAGGCTCTTAGGTTCTCTCTTTCGCAATTCCCTGGCACATGATCTAAATGAGCGACTGTCAAAGTGAACCTCTGAGGTCTGGCTATTCTTATCCACTCTCCATTCTCTAAATGAATTTCTTGATAAAGCTCATATTTCCATCCTCCTCCTTCCTCTCTTAGTCTCTTCTCTAAGTCTTCTACCTTTTCGTTTGGTTTTCGACAAGGTCTATCGCATCTCTCACATTTACAATCCACTGAGGATCTAATCCTCAATGAAATCGCTTCCCAATCTTTGGGATACAGCTTCCTCAACATCGGCATTTTTGTCTCGCTCCTAAATCGCTTTTATAGGCTCTCAATTTTGCTTTGCTTTACAACCGTAGCCGAAGGACTATTAACAGGCTTTTTACCTATCAAAAATCATTAATTCCTTAAATGTCTGCGGTCAGTCAGCCTCTCAGGGTTCACGAATCAATCCTTTTTTGACCAAAATTGCCCTTGCATCAGCGAGAGCTTTTCTCCCTGCTTCTGGATCTTCAATCTCGAATTTCTCTGGCTTCCAAACTTCAACTGGAAGACTCGCTCTCTGAATTTCCTGCCACTGCTTGATTAAGTTGTCTCGCTCTCTAGCGATCACTGCCTTCACATATTTCTCTGGCGATCGCATCTCGATCCCTTTGCTCTCGATCTGATGCTTGGCAAATTTGAAAAGCTCTTCTTCGGTCGGCTTTGATCGTCTTGATTCAATCTCTGACACTTGGTTATTTCCCTCTTCGTTCTCAATTTTCCCGCCTCCTGGATCTGGAAGCTTTCGCTTGAAACTATCCATGTCGATCAAATTCGAGATCTGATCCATGCTCTCTGCTTTTGTCGTAGTCGAGCGCTCTGGTCTTGATTCTAAAATCGGGTGCTCTTCTTGCTCCTGATTATCAAAAAAAACAAAATCAGTTGTCTCAGCTATCGGGCGCTCTTCTTGAGAATGAAAAGCTGCTTCTTGACACTCTTGATTGATTGTTTGATCAGTCTTAATAGTCTTAAGAGTCTTAGAGATTTGAACGCCTTGCTCTGACTGGGTTTCAGAGGACAAGTGTTGCATTGCGATCAAAAGTGTTGCGTCAGGATCAAGAGTGTTGCATTGCGATCGCATTTGTTGCGTGGAAACAACAGTGTTGTCTGTAGGCAACACTTTTCCACAGGGGCGCTCATCATCCCTTACTAACCTCAAGGATTTTACTTTTACCCTTACTGCGCTTATTTCTAGATCGATGTATTCCTTGTCCCGCAATACTTCCATAGCCCTACTGACCGTTGACGGGTTTAGTCCCATGTCACGGGCAAGCGCCCTGATGCCGATGTCCAGAGTTTTATCTCCAAATGGGTCAAGTGTTCTTAGGTAGAGCAGAACATCTTTTTGGGCAGGGGTGAGTTGCGATCGCATTCTCTTGAATGCCTCATGTTCTAGGGGGTAAAACTTAGTCATTCTTCCCTCCTTTCACCTGCCAAGCATTTTGGCGATTTAGGTAAGAGGGACTGGTTATTAATCTGGTATATCTGATTGCGGCGGCGCGATCATATTCACAGATCAATTGGTACTGTTTCAGTTGCCTTTCTTCAAGACTTGGTAATATTGTTTGGTTCATTTGGTTCACAAATTAAATTGGACGACTGCCCCTGCTAGTAACAGGGGTTTTTCTATTTGACTCAAGTTGAGACAAAGCTCAGGCAGGTTTATGAGCAAGTGCCTATAAACCTGAATTGACCTTGAACTAAAAACTAAGCTTACTGACTTGCTATGGAGTCTTCAAGAGGGAAATTAATATATTTTCGGAATCCTTGGTTCTGCCACAGATAGGGCAGGAAGTTTTTATTGATGAACAATATTTTTCTATAAATAACCTCGCTTTTTTTAGAACTTTTAATTAGATTTGATAAGAGATTTACTAAATGCTTTCAAACGGAAGCATTTGATAAAAGAGAAATAGTTTTTGCACTTGGTGGGTTTACAATTCCCCTCTCTAAGATTATACTGGAAACAAATTAATAGTCTGCTTCCGTTCGGAATCAATATTTAGAGTGATTTCAAAATAATTATGGAGACTTCTGATTTATCCGCAGGTATTGGCGATCGCATTCTTGAGGTGCGTGGTTCTCTATCTCAGTCGGCTTTTGCTGAGAGGCTCAATCTTTCTCGTAGTTCGCTTTATCGCTATGAAAGGGGTGAGCGGTTGCCTGATTCTGAGGTGATTGCGCGTATCTGTGAGCTTTGTAATGTGGACTATACCTGGATGGTGACGGGAAAGGGTTCGGCACATGAGAGCGATCGCTTGGTTGGGGTGAAGCAGTATGACATTGCGGCTTCGGCGGGCTTTGGCGCGTTTCTGGATGATGAACCTGAAGTTGAAATTGTGATGGTGGATCGGGCTTGGCTGGCGCGTGAGTTTGGTGTTCATCCTGATCATGTCAGCATTATTAATGTGGCGGGAGATTCAATGGAACCGACTCTGAATCATGGTGATAAGGTGATGGTGAATACGCTGCTGGATCAGATGCGCGACGGGCTATATGTGCTGCGCTATAACGGTTTGTTGCAGGTGAAGCGATTGCAATACCACCCTAGAGGGATGTTGCGGGTGATTTCGGATAACAAAAATTATGAATCCTACTCGGTGAATCTGGAGGAGTTGGATTTGACTTTAGATTTGGTGGGGAAGGTGATCTGGACGTTGAAACCAAATAATTCTTGAGGTGAATCTATATGCACAATTTTGAGGCTTCGGGGTTTCCTTCGCCTGCGGATGATTATCTTAAACCGAAGCTGGATCTAAATGCTTTTCTAATTTCTCGTCCTGCGGCTACTTTTTTTATGCGGGTGGATTGTGGGCAAGATGCTAGGTATGGAATTCATGATCAAGATATTTTGATTGTGGATAAGGCTGAACCGATGCGAAGAGATGCGATGGCTGTGGCTATTCTTGATGGGGAAATGTTGATTATGCCTGTGTATAAGCTGCCAAAGAGAAAGTTGGAGATCTGGGGAATTGCAACTTCGGTAATTCATCGGTTTTAAGTGTGACTACTTTCGCTAACTGGTTACCTAAAATTAAGCAAACAAATTATAGAAAGATGAGTTATCAACTATATTTATTACGCTATCTAGCTCAATTAGTATTTCCATCCTCTACTCAATAAATAAATGCAGTAGCCATGCCAAACTTTAATTCTCACTTCTGGAAGATAGCTATAATCACAACTTCTATTTTGAGTTCCACCTGGATTCCCTTCATTGTAAAGGCAGAAACTACACTTCCTCCTATGTTGCTCTCTCAAACAACAGCAAAAGACTATAACAAACAAGGTGCTGCATTATTTAGTCTAAATCGCACCCAAGAGGCACTAGCTTCCTTTGATAAAGCTATTAAAATCGATCCTAATCTAGTAAAGGCTTGGACTAACCGAGGTAGTGCTTTAAGTAAGCTAAATCGTGATCAAGAAGCATTAATTTCATATGATAGAGCTATTCAAATTAATCCTAATTATGATGAGGCTTGGTATAACCGTGGCATCTTACTAAGTAAACTAAATCGCGCTCAAGAGGCAATAGCTTCCTATGACACAGCTATTAAAATTAATCCTAATGCTGCCGCTGCTTGGACTAACCGTGGCGGTCAACTAGCCAAGCTAAATCGTGATCAAGAAGCATTAGCTTCCTACGACACTGTTTTTAAAATTAATCCCAATATAGATGTCGCTTGGATTGGTCGAGGCTTAGTTCTATTTAAGCTAAAACGTAGTGAAGAAGCATTAGCTTCCTTTGATAACGCTATTAAAATTAATCCTAATTCTGCAAATGCTTGGACTTACCGTGGTATTGCCCTAGGCTATCTATATCTACCTCAAGAGGCGCTAGCTTCCTTTGACAAAGCTATTCAAATCGAGCCAAATCTGTTAAAGGCTTGGTATAACAGAGGCGCAGCACTAGCCAATCTAAATCGCTTTCAAGAGGCACTCACTTCTTTTGATACTGCACTAAGGCTACGACCAGGAGATCCGAAAGCTACTGAAGGTCGTGCGCTTGTTCTTGAGCGTTTAAAGAAGTAGGCTAAGAGATTGGTAAACAGAACATGAGGAAAAGTGATGAGAGCGTGTTCAAAGATTCTAGTTGGTTATTTGTTCGACTAATTGAAATTAAGCTTAATCAATTTTATGACTACTTTCGCTTTGATTGATTGCAATAATTTTTATGTGTCTTGCGAGAGAGTGTTCAATCCCAGGCTGAAGGGTATTCCTGTAGTGGTGCTGTCGAATAATGATGGTTGTGTGGTGGCTAGGTCGCAGGAAGTAAAAGCGCTTGGCATTAAGATGGGTGTGCCTGTTTTTAGGGAGCATCCCATTTTTGCGAGGGGCTAAATGACCAGCGATTTATTAAGATAGGCAATGCGATGAGATAGGACTTGAGGGACATTTTCTTTTTTCCACTGAGCCCCCGATATTTTGATTCT
>Ga0163144_10026092_pt1 | contig 11376 bp, 8 predicted proteins | sample OliLak19BULKMAT1_FD_123175 | JGI IMG/M metagenome (GOLD analysis project Ga0163144, IMG submission 123175) | Freshwater microbial mat bacterial communities from Lake Vanda, McMurdo Dry Valleys, Antarctica - Oligotrophic Lake LV.19.BULKMAT1 | ecosystem: Environmental > Aquatic > Freshwater > Lake... | reverse complement strand
TGGCCGCGCGGCACGGGCTGCACGTGATCGAGGACAACGCGCACGGCCTGTTTGCGACCTACGACGGGCGCGCGCTCGGCAGCTACGGCGCCACCTCGGCGCTCAGCTTCCACGAGACCAAGAATCTCACCTGCGGCGAAGGCGGCGCGCTCGTCGTCAACGACCCCGCGCTCGTGGCGCGGGCCGAGATTCTGCGAGAGAAGGGCACCAATCGCAGCCGTTTCTTCCGCGGCCAGGTGGACAAGTACACCTGGGTCGACGTCGGCTCGAGCTATCTGCCGTCGGATCTGCTGGCGGCGTATCTGTGCGCGCAGCTCGAGTCGAGCGACGAGATCCAGGCGGCCCGGCACGCGATCTGGCGGCGCTACGACGAGGCCCTCGCGGCCTGGGCGGCCGCCGCGGGCGTGGGCCGGCCGTTCACGCCGCCTCACTGCACTCATCCCGCGCACATGTACTACCTGCTGATGCCGTCGCTGGCCGCGCGCACCCGCTTCATCGCCCACCTGCGCGCGCGCATGGTGCTGGCGGTGTTCCACTACCAGCCGCTGCATCTCTCCGACAAGGGACGCGAATACGGCGGCCGTCCCGGCCAGTGTCCGGTCACCGAGGACGTCTCCGACCGCCTCGTGCGGCTGCCGCTCTACCTCGACCTGGGCGCGGCAGATCAGGCGCGCGTGATCGAGGCCGTGACCAGCTTCCACGTCGCCGCCTGAGCTGGGCTCGCCTGAGCTGCGCCGCCCGCCGCGCCGTCAGGCGGCGCTGCCGGCGGCGGCGTAGCGACCCACGGCATCGCGCCAGTGGGGCATCGGCACGCCGTGGGCGGCGAGCGCCGCATTCGAGAGCGCGGCGAACTTCGGCCGCGGAGCCGCGAAGGACACCGACGCCAGCGGCACGGCCTCGACCGCCGTGGCGGCGTCCACGCCCAGCGCCTCGGCCAGTACCGTGGCCACGTCGGCCCAGGTGCCGTGTCCGCTGTTGACGCAGTGATACAGCCCGTGCGGCACGCCGGTCGCAATCACGCGGAACGTGGCCTCGGCGACGTCGTGCACGTACGCCGGCGAGACGGTGCGGTCGGCGAAGGCGCGCACCACACCGCCGCTGCGCAGGGTGGCGGCCATGCGGTCGAGGCTGCTCTTGGCCGGGGTGCCGCCAAACAGGCTCTCGACCCGCAGCACGTAGTGCCGCGGCGCCTGGCGCGCATAGATCTCGCCGAGCAGCTTCGACTGCGCGTAGACGCCGCGCGGCCGCACCGGCGCGGATTCCGGCAGCGGCCCCGGGTCGTCGATCGGATCGAACACGAAGTCGGTGCTGTAGTGCACCAGCGTGGCGCCGGCCGCGGCCGCGGCGTGCGCCAGCACCGCTACCGCCAGGCCGTTCACGGCCAGGGCGGCCTCGGCCTGGTGTTCGGCGCCATCGACGTCGTTGAAGGCGGCGCAGTTGAGCACGGTCTGCGGCTGGAGCTCGCGGAACACGCGCGCCACATCGGCGGCACGCGTGACATCCAGGTCGGCGCGCGCCAGTGCCGTCACGGCGGCGCCTGGCGCGAAGCGCTCACGCAAGGCGCTGGCCAGTTGCGCGCCGGCGCCCGTGATGAGCACGCGGGAAGGGGTGGGCGAAGGCATGTATCATCTTCCTCCGACACCCACGCCAACCGATGACCGATCTCTGGTGGCCGCCAATGGCGGCGTTTCTGCTCGCGGTGCTGCTCACCTACGCCGTGCGCCCGCTCGCCACGATGGTGGGCGCGGTGGCGACCCCGAAAGAAGACCGCTGGCACCGCGGCACGATTCCGCTGATGGGCGGTCTCGCGATCGCCGGCGCCTTCCTCGCGGTCGTGCCGCTCCTGCCCTCGCTGAGTTGGCGCGCCTGGATGTTGATTGGCGGCGCCGCGGTGCTGGCCGCGGTGGGCCTGCTCGACGACTTCCGGCCGCTGCGCCCGCAGGTGAAGTTCCTCACTCAGCTCGTGGTGACGGCCGTGGTCGTAGCCGGGGGCGTGCAGCTCACCGTCACCGGCGTGTCGGCGCTCGATCAGTTGATCACGCTCGTGTGGCTGGTGGGGGTCACCAACGCCTTCAATCTGCTCGACAACATGGACGGCCTGTCGGCCGGCATTGGCTTCATCGCCGCCGGGTTCCGGTGCTACTTCTTCCTGGTCGACGGCAACATCGAAGGAGCGTTGCTCGCGGCCACGCTCTGTGGCGCACTGGCCGGCTTCCTGCTCTTCAACTTCCAGCCGGCCTCGATCTTCATGGGCGACACCGGCAGTCTCTTCATCGGCATGTTGGTGGGCGGGCTGAACGTGATGGGCCCATTTCCCTACAGCCGTGGCACCGTGGCGGTGCTGGTGCTGCCGGTCTTGCTGCTGCTCGTGCCGCTCTTCGACACCGCCTTCGTCACCGTGGCCAGAACGCTGGCCGGCCGGTCGGTGGCGCAGGGCGGTCGCGACCATACCTCGCACCGGCTCGTGGCCCTGGGGCTGTCCGAGCGCGGCGCGGTACTGTCGCTGTGGGCGATGGCGTGTGGCTCGGGCCTGGTCGCCGTGTTGTCGTACCGCTACGGCCTGCCCTACACGGCCACGCTCGTGGGCCTGCTCGTGGCCGGGCTGGCGGTGCTGGCCGTGAAGCTCGGGCTCCAGCGGGTCTATCCCAACCGGGTCGGCACCACGGGCGTTGTCCGGGTGCTGGCCGACTTCCAGTACAAGACGCAGATCGCCACAATCGTGCTCGACACCGCGCTCGTGGCGCTGGCCTACTACTCCGCCTACCTGCTGCGGTTCGAAGGCGCGCTCGAGGCCGAGCTGCCGGTGTTCTCGGCCTCGATCCTGACGGTGCTTGCCCTGCACGCGGTCATGCTCGGCGCCTTCGGCGTGTATCAGGACTCGTGGCGCCACGCGGGCCTTCGCGACCTCGGCTATCTGGCCATGGCCGGGGCCGCCGGCACGGCCGCGTCCGTGCTCGCGGTGCTCGTGCGTTTCCGCTTCGAGGGCTACTCGCGGGCGGTGTTCGCGATTCACTGGCTGCTCGTCACGGGCTTCCTGTGCGGCAGCCGTGTGCTCTTCCGCGCCCTCGGCGAGCTGCTGCGGACCGAACGGCCGGAGGGGCCGCGCACGGTCATCTACGGCGCCGGCGCCGGTGGGGTGATGGTGCTGCGCGAGGCGCGCTCGAACGACCAACTCGATTGGGTCGTGATTGGCTTCATCGACGACGATCGCCAGAAGTTCCGCACCAACGTGCACGGCGTGCCCGTGCTCGGCAGCCTCGATCAGGTGGCCGCGCTGATTGCGTCGGGCGGCGTGGCCCAAGTGGTGGTGGCGACCACGGCGGTGCCCCCCGAGCGGCTCGCGACCCTCACGCGGCTGTGCGCCGAGGCGGGCGTGCGCACGCTCGTGGCGTCGTTGCAGTTTCGCGAGGCGCCGGGCTCGGGCATCGTCCGGCACTAGGACGGGCGCTGCCGCTTGTCGTGCTGGCGGCCGGGGTGGTACGCTAGCGCGGTTCAGCGGTCCACATCTGGTCCGCTCCGTAGCGAGCTTCACAGCGACATGGCAAAGACGGCGCTCATCACCGGCATCACGGGTCAAGACGGGTCGTACCTCGCCGAGCTGCTGCTCGCGAAGGGCTACCGGGTGGTCGGCGCGGTGCGCCGGCTGAGCGCGCCCAACCAATGGCGGATCGCCCACCTGCAGGACCAGATCACCCTGCGGCCGGCCGATCTGCTCGACCAGCTCTCGCTCATCAAGGTGATCGACGAAGCACAGCCCGACGAGGTCTACAACCTGGCGGCGATGTCGTTCGTGCCCGCCTCGTGGGATCAGCCGATGCTGACCGGCGAGTTCAACGCCCAGGGCGTGACCCGCATGCTCGAAGCCGTGCGGCAGGTGAACCCGAAGATCAAGTTCTACCAGGCGTCGTCGAGCGAGATGTACGGCAAGGTGCGGGAAGTGCCGCAGACCGAGTTGACGCCGTTCTATCCGCGCAGCCCCTACGGCGTGTCGAAGGTGTTCGGCCACTACATCACCGTCAACTACCGCGAGAGCTACGACCTCTTCGCCTGTGCCGGCATCCTGTTCAACCACGAGTCGCCGCGCCGTGGCCTCGAGTTCGTGACCCGCAAGGTCACCGACGGCGTGGCCCGCATCAAGGTGGGTCTCACGAAGGAACTCGCCCTGGGCAACCTCGACGCGCAGCGCGACTGGGGCTTTGCCGGTGACTACGTGCGGGCCATGTGGCTGATGCTGCAGCAGGACCAGCCCGACGACTACGTGGTGGCGACCGGCGAAAGCCACTCGGTGCAGCGCCTGGTGGAGCTCTCGTTCAGGCACGCGGGTCTGGACTGGCGCGAGTACGTGAAGTTCGACCAGCGCTTCATGCGCCCCGCCGAAGTGGATCACCTCATCGGCAACCCGTCGAAGGCGCGCCGCGAACTCGGCTGGGAGCCGGAAGTGGGCTTCGAGCAGCTGGTGGGCATGATGGTGGACAAAGACATCCAGCGGCACACCGAGCGCCCGGGCGTGCTGCAGGGATAGAGCCGGCCGGCCTCTCGAGGCCGCGCGCGCTGTGCCGCCCATGTCCGCCTCGCCCTCGCCGGTGCCGTTGCTCGACCTGCAGGCGCAGTATCGTCCGCTGCGCGACGACCTGCTGGCCGCCGTCACGCGGGTGTGTGACAGCCAGCGCTGCATCCTCGGCGACGAAGTGGTGGCCCTCGAACGCGAACTGGCCGACTACCTGGGCGTGGCGCACGCCGTGGGCATGTCGTCGGGCACCGACGCGCTCATCGCCGCGCTGATGGCGCTCGGCGTCGGTCCGGGCGATGAAGTGGTGACGCCGACGTTCTCCTTCTTCGCCTCGGCCGGCGCGGTGTCGCGGCTCGGCGCCACTCCGGTCTTCGTCGACATCGACCCGCTCACGTTCAACGTCGATCCCGAGGCCGTCGCCCGCGCGATCACGTCGCGCACGAAGGCGCTCATGCCGGTGCACCTCTACGGGCAAGCCGCCGACATGGCGGCGCTGGTGGCGGTGTCCGAGCAGCACGGCGTGCCGATCGTGGAAGACGCCGCGCAGGCCATCGGCGCGCGCCAGGGTGGGCGGGCCGTGGGCGGCTTCGGCCGCATCGGCTGTTTCTCGTTCTATCCCACCAAGAACCTCGGCGCCTTCGGCGACGGCGGGCTGGTGACCACCAACGACGCCGCCACGGCCGATCGCCTGCGCCTGCTGCGCGACCACGGCCAGCAGCCCAAGTACCACCATGCCATCATCGGCGGCAACTTCCGCCTCGATGCGATTCAAGCAGCGGTGCTGCGCGTGAAGCTGCCGCACCTGGCGGGTTGGACCGAGGGACGGCGCAGAAACGCCGCCCGCTACCGCGTGCTCTGTGCCGAAGCGGGACTGCTCGACGCCGTGACCCTGCCGCACGAGCGGCCGGATAGCTACCACGTCTACAACCAGTTCGTCGTGCAGGTGCCGCGGCGTGACGAGCTGCGCGCGTTCCTCGCCGCGCGCGGCATCGGCACCGAGGTCTACTATCCGGTGCCGTTCCATCGCCAGGCGTGCTTCGCGAGTCTGCCCTCGGCGGCGGGCCCGTTCCCGCACGCTGATGCGGCGGCCGCGCGCGTGCTGGCCCTGCCGATCTATGCCGAGTTGCACGACCAGCAGCTCCAGCAGGTCGTGCAGGCGATCGGCGCGTTGCTCGGCGCGTAGCGGTCCGGCGCCCGCCCCGGTTGCGCCACGGGCTGCTAGGGTTCGAACCAGCCCGACGCCAGGGCTGCCTGCTCGACGCCGTGCTCGGTGCGCCACGCGCGGCTCACGTCGACTTGCACGATCGGCCATCGGCCCACTGGCACTGGCACGCGGCACTCGAAGGGCGTCTCGTCACGGACCACGCGGGCACAGAGCACCTGGTGGCCATCCGAGATCGTGACGGCCACGGGATCGCGCGCCAGATCGTCGTGCGGCAAGACCACCCTGGCCACCAGCACGGCACCTGCGGGGGCCACCACCGTCACCGACCGGCGCGCCGCCCAACGGCCGTCGCCAAGCGCCGTGCGCACCGGCGCCGACAGGCCGTAGTTGTAAGGAAAGCCGAAGCGCGATGCGCGATCGGGCGGTCTGAACGCGGTCCACCCTTCGATGGCCAGCCCCACGGCGCAGGCGAGTGCGGCCGCCCACACCAGCGCCTCGGTTGGCCGCTGTGGCGACGCGGGTACGGTGGGGATGTCGGCGCGCACGGCCGGGGCCACCGCGTGTGCCACCACCAGGCCGATGAGCACCTGCAGCAGGGGATGCTGTGTTGGTGGGCTGACGAAGGCCATCAGGCCCAGGGCGACGACCGGTGCCGGGCTGATGGCCGACGCATCGGGTGACCGGCGCAACCAACCTACCACCGCCAACAGGGTGAGCAGTGAACACAGCACGCCGCCGGCGCCGCCGATGAGGCCGAAGTCGGCCACGTGCTGCCGCCACCAGTTCTGGGCGTTGTCGGGCGGTAGCGCGGTGCCGATCGTCACGCGCGCATAGTCGGGGATGAGGGTGCCGAAGGCGCCCGGGCCGACCCCGAACCAGGCATGGTCGGCGATGAGGGCCATCGAGGCCGGGCCGTAGCCGTCGCGATGCCAGGCCACGCGCCACACCTCGGCCGGGCCGCCGGTGAGCGCGCGGTTGATGGTGCCAGCCAGCCGGCTCGCCGCTTGCCCCTCCTCGTGATCGATGTGATTCGCGCCCACCCAGCCGACGGCGAGCACGGCAGCCGTGATCGCCACGACGGCAAACAGGCGCGCCCGTCCGCGCAGTCCGCCGAGGATCGCGACGGCCGCGCCAGCCACCAGTGCGGCCAGCGCCGTGCGCGAGCCCGAGGCCACGACGCCGGCGAATGCGATGACCGCCCAGACGCTGCTCCAGAGCACCCGCGGCACGCCCCGTGGACTCAGGCCGGGTGCCGCGAGGGACGCGCCCACGAGCGCCGCGAGCGCGCCCATGGCGTTGGCGTCGTAGAGCGTGCCGGCCGCGCGGTGCAGGCGAATCCACGGATCGCGACTCAGGAACGCGGGGTCAACCAGCTGTTGCCACACGGCCACGCCGCACGCGGCCACGAGACCTGGCGCCAGGGCCAGCCACGCCCGCCGTCGCAGCGCCAGCGGCGCGGCCCACGCCCAGTCGAAGACCAAAAGGGCCACGAGTTGCGTCTCGGCGTTGAGCGCGGCAAACGCCGCCGATCGCTCGGGCGTGGCGCCGAGCGTGCCGTTGGCCGTAGGGACGCCAATCGTCTGGAGCGTGAAGTCGAGCTCGCGCGCGGCCGTGACCGGCCAGGTCAACGCCACGACGAGCGCCCACGACACGATGCCGATGCGCCAGAGACCGGTGACGCGCCATCCGCCCGGCGCGGGCCATGCGAGCCATCCCGCCAGGGCCGCCAGCCACGGCATCAGCAGCTGCGGATCGGACGAGCCCGTGGCCAGGCCCATGCCCACCTGCCACAGCGGCGCCAGCGCGAGCAGCACGAGCAGCGGCACTGTCGAGCCAGGGGCCGCCGCGCGCGCGAGCAGGCCCGCCGCCAGCAGCGTCAGGGTGGGCCACGCCGGCTCGCCATTCACGGTGAGCAGCAGGGCGTTGGCGATCGGCGCGCACAGCGCCGAGGCCGCCACGAACCAGCGCGCGCTGCGCAGCGCCGGGGTCACGCCTCACCCCGGCTCGAGAGCGCCCGGCGCGCGGTCATCACGGACGCCTGGCGACCACGGCGTAATCCCGGTAGGTGAAGAAAAGACTGTTCAAGCGGTCCACGTTGCGATCCACGGTGTCCACGAGCGGCCGCAGTTCCGGTAAGGCCGGCGGGTGACGCACGGCGTCGGGCAGGCGTTCCAGCTTACCGCCATCGGGGTAGGGCGACCGCCACTGCACCGCGGCGCCCGTGAAGCCGGCCGCAATCACCAGGAACTTCAGGGTGTCGGGATGCACCGGCCGCACATGCGTGAGATCGCGGATGTAGCTGTCGAAGAACGCGCTCCAGCAGGCGGGATTGATCGTCTCGAGCACGATCGGCGCGCCCGGGCGCAGCGCGTCGGCCGCCGCCGCCAGGAAGCGGAGCAGATAGTCGGGTTGCAGATGCTCGACGACCTGCGACGCGATGAGCCCGCCGAGGCTGCCGGGTGGCGCGGCCAGCAGAAACGACAGGCCATCGGTTTCGGCCACGGCGAAGCCCCGGGCCCGGCAGCGCTCGACCATCTCGTGGTTCTGATCCACGCCGAGCGCCGTGATGCCGGCGCCCCGCAGCAGCTCGAGGAACTCGCCCCGGCCGCAACCCACGTCCACGACGTCGGCCGCGTCCGCGAAGATCGGGAGGTAGTCGGCCATGCGGCTGCTGATCTCGTCCTCGCTGCCGCGAAAGAGATCCTCGAAGCCGGCGTACTGCTGGCTGTGCAGCGGATCGCTCGCCAGCATCTGCTGGCCGGTGTCGGCGGGTGGTGGCGGTGTGGCCGGTGCCGATGCGACCGGCGAGGCCAGCACCAGCGCCGCCGCTGCGCTCGGGCGGCGCGTCAGCTCGCGACGCATCGCCAGCACATCGTGCTGCACGACCGAGAGCGCCGTGCCCAGATCGGTGAGCCGCGTATCGTAGCGCTGATCGCGGCTGTTCAGCGAGTCGTAGCGCTTCAGCACTTCGTCCGACAGTCCGCTCAGGCCGGCGGCCAGGCCGCGGGTGACGTGGTCGAGGCGCGCCAGCGCCGCGTGCGCGTCTTCGGCCGCGCGCGTGGCCAGGCCGGCAAATTCGTGGTCCTTGGTGTCCACGTAGGGCGTGAGCGCCTGCAGGTAGAGCACCAGTGCCGACTGGAAGTGCGCCGATGCCTCGACCTGCCGCTTCACGAGGCCGATGGTCGACTCGATCGCCGCGGTGACCGCGCGCTCGCGCGGCACGCTGCGGTTCACGTGATCGACGAGCGTCGCGTTGAAGCGCTGCTGCGCGGCCAGTGACGGCTGCACCACGCGCCACACGAACGCGGCCAGCCGTCCGCGCCAGCCGGCCGCGGCCGGCAGCACGAGCAGCGTGTCCCACTGCTCGTTGAGGGGCGTGATCTGGCCCTCGTCGGGCCCGGGCGGCGCATGCGGTAGATCGCCGACGCGCTGAATCGCGTGATCGACCACGGTGAGCGCCGCGTTGTAGCGCGCGTCGGCCGCCTCGCGGTCGCCCTTGAGGCGCGCGAGATCGTCGACCGAGACGGTGCGCGCTCGAGGCTCCGCCATGTCAGCCGCCCACCAGGCCGTCGCTGGGACTGCTGGCGGTGGCGTAGAGACGCCGCGGAATACGTCCGGCGCAGTAGGCCAGACGGCCGGCCAGCACCGCGTGCTTCATCGCGGCGGCCATGGCCACCGGGTCGCGCGCGCCGGCCACGGCGGTGTTCAGCAGCACGGCGTCGGCGCCCATTTCCATGGCGATGGCGGCATCCGAGGCCGTGCCCACTCCCGCATCGACGATCACCGGCACGCGGGATTGTTCCCGGATGATGCGCAGGTTGGTGAGGTTCTGGATGCCGAGCCCCGATCCAATCGGCGCGCCCGCCGGCATCACGGCCACGGCACCCGCGTCCTCGAGCTTACGGCACACGACGGGATCGTCGTTCGTATAGGGCAGCACGATGAACCCGTCCTTCACGAGCTCGCGCGTGGCTTCGATGAGGGCCGCGGTATCTGGAAAGAGCGTGGCCTCGTCGCCAATCACCTCGAGCTTCACCCAGTGCGAGAGCCCCGCCTCGCGCCCCAGGTGCGCGGCGCGCACCGCATCGGCGGCGGTGTAGCAGCCGGCGGTGTTCGGCAGCAGCGTGATGGCCGTGGTGTCGACGAAGTCGAGCAGCGAGGCCGAGCGCCGGGTGATGTCGACGCGCCGCACGGCTACCGTCACCATCTCGACGGCGGCCGCGCGGTGCGCGGCCTGCATGACCTCGTGGGACGGGTACTTGCCGGTGCCGAGGATCAGCCGCGAGTGGAACGTGCGGCCGGCGATGACGAGCGGATCGGACGCTGACGTGGGGGCCGTCATCCGCGGGCCGCCGGTGGGGCCCCGCCGCCCACGAAATTGACGATCTCCATCGTGTCCCCCGCCTGAATCATGGTCGTGTCGAAGGCCGCGCGCTTGAGCACGACCAGGTTCAGTTCGACCGCGACCCGCCGCGCGTCGATCTGCAACGCCGTCAGCAGCGCTGACACGGTCAGCGGGGCCGTCACTTCGAAAGGATCGCCGTTCAGTCGGATGGTCACGGGCGCGGCTGCGTCGGCGAAGAGCGTACTCAGCGCTTGATTGGCAAGTCAAGGCACGAGGGCGAACGACGCGAACCCGCAGGCGGTCTGTGGCACGGTGGTTTGACTCGTGCGGAGCGCGGATGTACCGTCAGTAATGGCCCATTCGCGGGGCCCGCCGCCGCTAGTACCCTATGAGTGTCACGCTGTCTGCTGTCACGCCGCTCGGCATCCCCGGGTTCACCTTTGCGGATCTCCACGAGCCGTCCCGACTGGCCGATCTCCATCAGGTGTTCGTGGCCGGCGTGCGCGCCGCCGAACCTGGTCTGTGGGAGCGCTGGACCGCCCATCCCGGCGGGGCGGGCCTGACCGCCGTCGAGTATTCGCATCTGCTCGTGGCCATGGCGCCGCATGTGAGCCGGTGCGTGGCCCAGCTCTTTTCGGTGGGGCCGGAGGTCGACGCCCTGGTGGGCGCCACGCGCGCCTACGACGATCTCTTCCGTTTCAAGATCGACTTCGTGCGACGCCGCGCGCTGCCGTTGCTCAAGGGCGGCGTGGCCGTGGTGGCGAGTCACGAGGACCACGCCTATGTCGATCGGGTGACCCAGGGCGCGGCCGACGCGGGCGCCCGCGAGCTGCTCGTGGCCCGCGCTGGCTGCGCGCTGCTCGACCGCGAAGAAGCGGCGCGCGCGTCGGGCGACGAGGCGGCCAGGACGGCGGTGGCCGCGGAGATCGAGTCTCTGCGCCGGTGGTGCGCGGCGCACGTGCATGCGCCGGCGGTCAGGGACTGGGTGGTCTTCCGCTTTCCCGAGACGCTCGACTACCAACATCTCGTGCAGGTCATCCGCCGCGATCCGGCAGTGCCGCAGGCGCTCGCGGGTCCCGAGGCCAGGCTGCGCCGGCGCGACGGCTTCGCGCTCACCGACGAACGCTTTGCCACCCGCGAGGTGCTGAGCGAGATCCACTACTGCGTGCTCTGTCACGAACGCGACAAGGACAGTTGCAGCAAGGGCATCACCGACAAGCAGGGCGCGCTCGTCACCAACCCGCTCGGCATCCCGCTGGCCGGCTGCCCGCTCGACGAGAAGATTTCGGAAATGCACCTGCTGCGCAAGCGCGGCGACGCGATTGGCGCGCTGGCGCTCGTGATGCTCGACAACCC
>Ga0163144_10026091_pt1 | contig 11377 bp, 10 predicted proteins | sample OliLak19BULKMAT1_FD_123175 | JGI IMG/M metagenome (GOLD analysis project Ga0163144, IMG submission 123175) | Freshwater microbial mat bacterial communities from Lake Vanda, McMurdo Dry Valleys, Antarctica - Oligotrophic Lake LV.19.BULKMAT1 | ecosystem: Environmental > Aquatic > Freshwater >... | reverse complement strand
CTTCTTGTTCAGGCGCTCGATGAAGGCCTCGGCGGTCTTCTTCTGCGCGTCGGTGTGATAGAAGATCGCGGAGCGATAGGAGCTGCCGCGGTCGTTGCCCTGCCGGTCCTTCGTCGTCGGATCGTGCATGCGGAAGTACCAGCGCAGAAGCTGCTCGAACGGCAGCTTCTTCGGGTCGTAGACGACGCGCACGGCCTCGGCGTGGCCCTCGTGGTTGCGATAGGTCGCGTTCTTGACCTGGCCCCCCGCGTACCCGACGTCGGTCGAGATCACTCCCGGGATCTTCCGCAGGATGTGCTGCATCCCCCAAAAGCAGCCGCCCGCGAGCTCCACGGTCTCGGTCTTCGCGGCCGAGGTCGCGGGCGCGTCCTTGAGGTCCTCCTTCTTGGCCTTCTCCTTGCGCGCGGCGGCCTCCTTGTTGAACAGCGGAAGGAAGCGGCCGTAGCCCTCCGCTTCGAGCTTGTCGACGGGGATGAAGCGCAGCGACGCGGAGTTGATGCAGAAGCGCATGCCGCCTTTGTCCTTGGGACCGTCATCGAAGACGTGCCCCAGGTGGCTGTCGCCGTGCTTCGAGCGAACCTCGGTCCGCGTCATCCCGTACTCGCGGTCCTTCTTCTCGACGACGTTCTCGGGCTCGAGCGGCTTCGTGAAGCTGGGCCAGCCGGTGCCGGAATCGAATTTATCGGTCGAGGAGAACAGCGGCTCGCCGCTCGCGATGTCCACGTAGATCCCCGGCGCGTGATTGTTCCAGTATGCGTTCTGAAACGGCGGCTCGGTCGCCGCGTTGCAGACCACGGAGAACTGCTCCGGGGTCAGCTTCTTCTTGAGATCTTCCTTCGAAGGCTTGGAATAGGTCATCTTGGTCTCCTTCTTATGCGGGGCCGGAGCGGCTTGCGCGGCGGCGGTCCCGAGGAATAAAGCGGCTGCGAGGAGCGTAATCATTCTATTCATCATATCACTCATGAGTGAGGGTCCGGCCTCGAGGATTACACCCGGAATGAAATGATAGGATGAAAAAATGGGCAATGGAACGGTGGGCTACGGCGCGGCGCTGCTCGGCGGGATCGCGTCCTTCCTGTCGCCGTGCGTACTGCCCCTCGTGCCGGGCTACATCTCCTTCATGTCCGGCTTGAGCCTCGACGAGCTGTCGAAGGGAAGCGCCGAGAGCGCCCGCATGCGCCACGCGGGCTGGGAATCGCTGTTCTTCGTCGCGGGATTCTCGCTCATCTTCACCTTGCTCGGCGCGACCGCGACCTCGGTCGGCCGACTTCTCGCGGACCACGCCCCGATCGTGAGCAGGATCGCCGGCGCGATCGTCGTCCTGTTCGGCCTGCACATGACGGGGCTCCTGCCGATCAAGTGGCTCTACTATCAGAAGCGGGCGGATGTCGCCGCTTTCAAGCCGGGCTACATCGGTTCGTTCTTCATGGGTCTCGCGTTCGCGTTCGGCTGGACGCCCTGCATCGGCCCGATCCTTTCGCTCATCCTGGCGATCGCCTCCACGCGCGAGACGGTCGGCCAGGGCATGAGCCTGCTCTTCGTCTATTCGCTGGGCCTCGGCATCCCGTTCATCATCACGGGCTTCGCGGTCACGCGCTTCACGCGCTTCTTCCTGCGCTACAAGCGGCATATCCGCACGGGCGAGATCGCCGCGGGCGCGCTGCTCATCGTGATCGGCCTCCTGATCTTCTTCAACAAGCTCGCGATGCTCAACCGTTATACGCCGAAGTTCCTGGAGCGCTTCCTCCTCTGATGAAAAACACCTCGCGCTATTGCGTCCTATTCGCCGCCGCGCTCGCCTGGCATTCGTGCACCCCGTCGGGCGCGCCCGGATCCGCCGAAGGCGCCGCGGAGCTGACCGGCAAGACGCTCGACGGCAAGACCGTGTCGCTCTCGGATTACAAAGGCAAGGTCGTGCTCGTGGATTTCTGGGCCACCTGGTGCGGCCCGTGCATAGTCGAGATCCCCGAGCTCGTGAAGCTCCAGGCCGGCCTGGGGCCCAAGGGCTTCGTCATTCTCGGCGTCTCGATGGATGAGGACGCCGCCGACGTCGCTCGGTTCGTGAAGGCCAAGAATTTCAACTATCCCGTCGTCCTAAACGGCGGCGAGCGCGCGCCCAAAGGCTGGGTCGTGCCGGGGCTGCCGACCGCGTACCTGATCGGCCGGGACGGGAAGGTGCTGCTGCGGAAGTTCGGCTCGAAGTCCGTCGAGAAGCTCGCCGCCGACGTCGAAGCCGCCCTTGCCGCGAAATAGCCTCGCGCTCATCGCGCTCTTATTCGCCTCGCCGGCGGGCGCCAAGGGCGTCGAGGCGTTCCCGCGCGCCGACGAGCTCTTCGCGCACCCTCTCGCCGCCCCGCGGCAGTTCCAGCTGGGAGCTTCCGGCTACGAGCTGAACGGGCGCGCGCGCTCGGATCTTTCGCTCGGCCATTCGCGGGGCCTCCTGCGCGGCCGCGCGGGCGACCAGCTCTGGCTCTGGCAGTGGGACGCGCGCGCGCTGGCGCTGTCGCGCTGGTCCCGCCGGGACGTCGAGGCGGCGGACTTCGTCGTCGAGCTTCCCGTCAGCTTGCGGCGCGGCGACATCAGCTTTCTGGCCGCGCCGTTCCACGAGACCTCCCGCCGCGCCGGCGCCGGACGCCGAGCCACCGCGTCGGGCCTGCGAACCCTCGCGGCCGTCGAGCCCTGGCCCTGGCTGCGCGCGTACGGCGGCGCGTCCTTCCTGTTCGACACGGCTCCCTCCCCCAAACGCTGGGGCCTTCAGGCGGGCCTCGAGCTCATCAGCGGCGACATGCGGTGGACCAAGAGTTTTCCGGTCCGGTTATACGCCGCGGAGGACGTCCAGATGCCCGAGCGGACCGGCTTCAACCCTAATGCTCGCTTCGCCGCGGGCGTGAAGCTCGGCGCCCTGCGCGTCCAGGCCGGCTATTACTCCGGCCACTCGTATTACGGCCGCTTCCAGGCCGACCGCGAACACTTCGCGGACCTGTCCGTTATCCTCGAACCATGATGGTGCCTGACCTCACGGTAATGACGGTATTGGCCTAAATACTGTCATTACCGTGAGGTCAGGCACCAAGCGTCACGACGGGAAAGGGACGGTTTTTGGTACAATCGCCGTTATGCCCCCCGTCGAGGCCATGCCTGATACGCCGGTCATGCGGCAGTATCAGGAGATCAAGGCCCGCCACCCCCAAAGCATCCTTTTCTTTCGCCTCGGGGACTTCTATGAGATGTTCGGGCTCGACGCGCAGGAGGCCTCGGCCATCCTGGGCCTCGTCCTGACGCAGAGGCAGGGGTTTCCGATGTGCGGCGTTCCGTATCACAACGCCCAGAACTACATCGCGCGGCTGCTGCGCGCCGGCCGCAAGGTCGCGATCGCCGAGCAGCTCGAGCCGACAAGCAAGGACAAGAAGCTCGTCGCGCGCGACGTCGTGCGCGTCGTGACGCCGGGCACGATCGTCGAGGACGAGCTGCTCGATCCCGCGGCGACGAACTTCCTCATCGCGATCGAGAACGACATCGTCGGCTGGGGCGCGGCCTGCCTCGACGTCTCGACGGGCGAGTCGTGGGCGACGCAGACGCTCAACGACCGCGACCATCGCAAGCTCTACGACCTGCTCGCTCGCGTTCGCCCGGCGGAGGTCATTGCGAGCGGCGACGCCGCGTCGAAGCTGTGGCTGCGCTCGGTCCTGCCCGCGAAAGCCTGCCTGACCGTGCGTGAGCGCGATTCGGCGAAGACGGCGCCGCAGCCCGCGTGGGCCGCGGGCTCGAGCTGGCGCAACCACCATCTCGCGCTGAACGCGGCCTTGGCGGCGCGGCAATACGTCGACGAGGCGAAGTTCCGCCTGCGCGAGCTGCCCGAGCCCGCCTATCGCGAGGCCGGCTCCGTCATGCAGCTCGACGAGACCGCGATCCGCACGCTCGAGCTCATCGAGGCCGCGTCCGGGGAGAAGCGCCACACGCTCTGGGGCCTGCTCGATCAGTGCCGCACCCCGATGGGCAGCCGCAAGCTCAAGACCTGGCTGCTGCATCCGTCGACGGACATACGCGAGATCGAGCAACGTCAGAACTGCGTAGAAGATCTGCTCGACAAGCCCGACGCGCGGCAGTCGCTGGGCAAGATCCTGCAGGAGGTGGCGGACCTTCCGCGCGTCACCAGCCGCATGGCCACGCGCGCCGCTTCCCCGCGCGACCTGGGAGCGCTGCGGCGCTCGCTCGCGCGCCTTCCCCAGCTCGAGCTGTGGCTCGCCGAGACGGCGTTCTCATCGGGGCTCGCGAACCTCGCCTCGGATCTGCGCGAGACCGCGAAGTCGCTCGAGGCCCTCGGAGCCATGCTCGTCGCGGCGCTCGTCGACGATCCGCCCATCAAGCTGTCCGACGGCGGCCTCATCCGCCCGGGATATCACAAGGAGCTCGACGAGCTCCGCCGCCTGAAGACCGACTCGGACCAGGTCTTGGCCGAGCTCGAGGAACGCGAACGCAAGGCGACCGGCATCAGCACCCTCAAAGCCGGCTACAACTCGGTGTTCGGCTACTACATCGAGATCAGCAAGCTGCAGAGCGCGAAGGCGCCCGCCTCCTACACGCGCAAGCAGACGCTGACGAACGCGGAGCGCTACATCACGCCCGAGCTCAAGGAGCTCGAGACCAAGATCCTGTCGGCCGAGGAGAAGATGCTTCGCCTCGAGGCGCGGCTGTTCGGCGAGCTGCGCGACGAGGCGATCGGCTATCACGCCGCGCTGCTGCGCCTGTCGGAGCTGCTCAGCGAGCTGGACGTCTTTCAAGCGCTCGCCTCGGTCGCCGCGATGCACGACTTCGTGAAGCCCAAGGTCGACTTCTCGCACGACCTCGAGATCGTCGAGGGCCGTCATCCGGTTTTATCCGCCCTCCTGCCGTCTAATACGTTCGTCGCGAACTCGCTGACGCTCAACGCGCGCGACCCTCAGATCCTGATCCTCACGGGCCCGAACATGGCAGGCAAGTCCACCTACCTCCGCCAAAACGCGCTGATCGCGCTGCTGGCGCAGATCGGCTCGTTCGTGCCCGCGAAGTCCGCGCGCGTCGGAATCGTCGACAAGATCCTCACCCGCATCGGCGCGCAGGACGCGCTCGCGCAAGGCGACTCGACGTTCATGGTCGAGATGAAGGAGACGTCGCATATCCTGCGCTCGGCGACGCCCCGCTCCCTGGTCGTACTCGACGAGGTAGGGCGCGGCACGTCGACCTTCGACGGGATTTCGATCGCCTGGGCCGTGCTGGAGCACCTGCACTCTTCTTATGAAGGGAAAGCCGAAGCCGGCGGCCCGCGCGGGCCGCGCACGCTGTTCGCCACCCACTATTTCGAGCTCACGGAGCTCGCGAAGTCGCTGCCCGGGGTCGTCAACGGCAACGTCGAGGTCAAGGAGTGGTCGAGCGCCGACGGCCGCACCGAGGTCGTGTTCCTGCATAAGATCGGGCCCGGACCCGCGGACCGCTCGTACGGCATCCACGTCGCCGCGCTCGCGGGGCTGCCCGCGCAGCTGATCGCGCGCGCGCAGAAGATCCTCGCGGGCCTCGAGAACGAGTCGGCGTCCGGGCGCCTGAACACGCGCGTCGTGCGCGAGGATGCGACGACCCCGCCTGAGCTGCCCCTGTTTGAGGAGAATCCCATTTTACGGACCCTCAAGCTGATGAATCCCGAAACGATGACGCCGATAGAGGCTTTACAAGCTCTTAGCGCGATGAAGAAACTAATCTAATGCCCATCATAAAAAGATTAACGGAAGAGGTGTTCTCTCGAATAGCGGCCGGCGAAGTAGTCGAGAGACCGGCATCGCTTTTGAAGGAACTGATCGAGAACTCGTTGGACGCCGGGGCCACCCGCATCGACGTCGAGATTTTTGGGGCCGGCAAAACCTCGCTGAGAGTTTCTGATAATGGCTGTGGTATGGATGCCGATGACGTTCGCCTTTGTCTCGAACGCCACGCCACCAGCAAGATCGCGGCGTTTGAAGATCTCGACAACCTTCATACCTTCGGTTTTCGCGGCGAAGCGCTCTACGCGATCGCCGCCGTGTCGAAGGTCACGGTCACGAGCGCCCAGGCCGACTCGAAGACCGGCTGGCGCGTGACGAGCGAGGGCGGCAAGGTCACGAACGGGCCCGCGCCCATCGTGCACGGCACGACGGTCTTCGTGAAGGACCTCTTCTACAACACGCCCGCGCGCCTCGAGTTCATGAAATCGGACGGCTCCGAGCGCTCGAAGCTCACGGCCGTGATCGAGGAAGCCGCGCTCGCCAATCCCGGCGTGCGCTTCACCTGCAAGTCCGAGGGCCGCCAGGTCCTGCGCTTCGAGCCCGAGGATTCCGGCGACTTCTTCACAGACTTCGACATGCGCGCCGCGGCCGTGCTCGGCGACGATCTCGCGGGCGGCCTCCTGCCGATCGACGTCGAGCGCCCGGGCGTGCGCGTGCGCATGCTCGTATCGCCGTTCGACATGATGCCCTCCTCGCGCGGCTTCCAGTATTTCTTCGTGAACAAGCGCCCCGTCGCCTCCAAGATCCTCCAGACGGCGCTCTACAAGGCCTACGGCGAGCGCTCCCCCGGTAAACATCCCGTATGCGTCGCGCTCTTAGACCTCAACCCCGACGCGTTCGACGCGAACGTCCATCCGGGCAAGCGCGAGGTGCGCTTCAAGAAGGACGGCGAGATGTTCGAGATCGTCAGCGGCCTCGTGGCCGCCGCGCTCGCGAAGGCGAAGGCCGCGGCGCCCATCACGCTCGCGCCGGAGCCCGAACCCGTATCAGCGTCGATCGTGAACGACGCTCCCGCGCAAGCCACCGACCATTACCTCGGCGGACGCGGCTTCATTCCCGACCAGTTCAAGCAGCTCAAGCTCAGCTCCGCCGTCGCCATGGGCGTGCCCGAAGGCGCGCCCGTCTGGTATACGCCTCCGTTCAGATACGTGGGCCAGATCGAGCGAAGCTACATGCTGTTCGAGGCGAACGGCGGGCTCTTTATCCTCGACCAGCACGCCGCGGCCGAGCGCGTGCTCTACGAGAAGTTCATGGGCGAGATCGAGGACGGCGGCGCGAAGTCGCAGAAGCTGATGATCCCGGTGCCCGTCGATCTGCCGGCCTCGGCGGTCCGGGCCGTTCTCGACAAGGCGGAACGGCTCGAGAAAATAGGCTTCGAGGTCGTCGCCTACGGCAAGAACGGCCTGCACGTGACCGCCGTACCCGCGCTCTTCTACCAGGCCGACGAGACGAAGAAGCTCATTCACCGCATCATCGACAGCCTGTCGGATCCCATCGCTGAGGCGGAGCAGCTCCGCCATGACGCGATCGCCACCATCGCCTGCAAGGCGGCCGTGAAATCCCACGACCGGCTCGGCGAGGAGGAGGCGTATAAGCTTCTCGACGCGCTGCGCGACTGCAAGGACGGCTCGGCCTGCCCGCACGGCCGAAGGGCCATGCTTGCTCTCAACCGCGACGAGCTCGCCCGGCGCTTCCAGCGCCCGGGAGCCGTGCCGCTCTAGTGACGACCAAACACCATCCCCACGGCCACGCTCACGCGCACACGCGCGGCCACGCGCGCCGGCTCGCCGAGGGCTTCTTCGCGTTCGCCGTCTGCCTCGCGCTTTACGGCCTCGTGATGACGGGGTCAGTCTGGTTTCCGCTGTTCCTGGGCGGGGTCAAGCTCAAGCCGCTCGTCGCGTTCGTGCTCATGCCGATGGACGTGATCATGCTCGGCTGGAACCAGCCGTCTTACATCTTGATCTTCCACCTCGTGACGACCGGCGCCGCCTTCGCGCTCTCCAGAGCCGTGACCGATAGGCAGTTCAAGCTCATGCTCATCGCCTTCGCCACCTGCGCGCTCGTCAGCGCGGTCAACGACTCGATCAAGGCGTATCGCGTGCTTCAGCACCCAAGCAAATAGCTTGGCGATGCCCGGCCTCGACGCCATTTACGACCGGACTTTCTTCGAGGAGTGGGGGCCCAAGCACGATAAGTACGTGCGCTCGGCGGAGATCATCGCGGACGTCTTGTACGACTGGCTTCGGCCGAAGCGCCTCGTTGATCTGGGAGCCGGCTGCGGCGTCTACGGGAATCGCTTCGCGGCAAACGGCGTGGAGGTCGTCTCGATCGACGGCGTGAGCCCTCCTTCGGAGCACTCGTATCCGGTCTCGATCCAAACGCGTGATCTCACCGAGCCGTTCGAGAACGTGTGGGGCCGCTTCGATCTCGCGCTGTGCCTCGAGGTCGCGGAGCACATCCCGGAGCCGCTGTCCGAGGCTTTTCTCGATAATGTCACGAGCTTCAGCGACCGGCTCGTCCTGTCCGCGGCGCAGCCCAATCAGGGCGGCCATCATCATGTGAACGAGCGGCCCAAGCGCTATTGGGTCGCCATGCTCGCGGCCAAGGGCTGGGCCTACAATCGCCGCGAAACGGGTCTGCTCCTGACGGCCCTGACGGGGGCGCGCCCGCCATATATGTGGATGGTCGAGCAGATCAGCGTCTACGACCGCGTAAAAGCTCCCTCCGGCCGCAAGGACCGGCTCCCCTTCTCGGTCGAGGCGCCCCGCTGATGTTCGAGCGCGCGAAAGCGTTCTACCGCGACAACGAACCGGCGTGCACCGTCGGCTTTTTCGTCGCGGGCTTCCTATTCGACACGCTCGCGGTCGGCCGCATCGACAAGCTGCATAACATCATCCATCAAGCGATCTATCTCTCGCTGTGCGCGTTTTTCACGTCTTTAGAGCTGCGCGAACTCCACGGCGGCTTCACCCCCCCCGAGCGCTTCAAGACGGCCTGGCGCTATCACGCGGGCGCGACGCACTTCATGCTCGGTACGCTGCTCAACATCTACACCCTGTTCTATTTCAAGAGCGCGTCGATGGGAGCCTCTTTCCTGTTCCTGCTGATCCTGGCCTCGCTGCTCGCGGTCAACGAGATGAAGCCTTTTGAGAGCTCCGGCACCTTGCTGCGCATGACCTTGTTCAGCTTGTGCCTCGTCTCCTATTTCACCTACCTCGTGCCGACCTTGATGGGCCGTTTGGGGGCGCTGCCCTTTCTGGGCTCCCTCGTCGCGGCTTCGGCATGCGTCGCGCTGCTCACCTGGCGTCTCGACCGCCGGATGCCCGATCAGAGGGCGTCGATCCGCAAGCACGTGGTCTATCCGTTCGCGGCCGTCGCGGGCCTATTCGCCGTTCTCTACTTCACGAAGGTCATCCCGCCCGTGCCGTTGTCGCTGTCCGAGATCGGCGTCTATCACGAGGTTCGGCGCGAGGGCGCCCGCTTCGCGCTCAGCTCCACGAGGCCCCGCTGGAAGTTCTGGCAGCGCGGCGATCAGATGTTCGAGGCGCGGCCCGACGACTCGATCTACTGCTGGGTGAGCGTCTTCTCTCCGACGCGCTTCAAGGAGCGCCTCGAGGTGCGCTGGCGCTTCCGCGAGCCGGACGGCTGGGGCGAGCCCGAGCGCATCCCGCTGCCGATCACGGGGGGCCGCGACGAAGGATGGCGGGGCTTCACGGTCAAGGCGAATCACAAGCCCGGCCGCTGGCGCGTCGAGGTGGTCACGTCCGATGGACGCGAGCTCGGCCGCATAAACATAACTGTTACGCCGGACGACTCAACGTCGCCGCGCGAACCGCGTATAATCTGGCGCTGAGGCAATTATGAACAAAACCGAAACTACCGTCGCCGTTCTCCTGGTCGCCGTTCTGACCGGCATCGGCATCTTCGCCGCGAAATCCTATCTGGCCCCCCCCGAGGCTGGGCTCTCGTCCTCTTCCGCCGGATCGGACGCGGTTCCGGCGGATCTGCCGACGCTCGAGGAGAGCGACGACCTCGTGCGCCGGCGCGCGGGCGCGTTTTCCAGCGACGTCTCGTTCGCCGAGTGGCTCAAGCTCGACAGCCTGATCCCGCGGCTGGCTTCCGCGATGAGCCGGATCGCCCAGGGCGCCGTCCCGCGCGATATCTTCTCGGCCTTCGGTCCGCGCGGGAAATTCGCGGTCGTCAAGAAAGACGAAAAGACCTACGCCGACCCCGCGGCGTTCACCCGCTTCGACGGCTTCGCGGCGATGGTCGCGTCGATCGACGCCGTGGCCGCGGCGAAGCTGTTCGAGGAGCTTCTGCCGTTGTTCGACGCGGCTCAGCGCGGCCTGGGCGAGAAGAACGCCAGCGCGCGCGAGGCGTTCTTCGCCGCGGCCCGCGAGCTCCTGGCGACGCCCGCCGTCGAGGAAGCCGCCGCGCTCAAGCCTGCCAAGAAGGGGATCGGCTGGATCTACGCCGACGACCGGCTCGAGAACCTGAGCCCGGCCCAGAAGCAGCTGCTGCGCATGGGCCCGAAGAATCAAGCCGCCGTGCAGGCCAAGATCCGCGCCGTCGCTCTGGCGCTCGGCGTTCCGGGCTCTCAGCTCTAGCTCAGCGGCATCTAGTCCTTGATCGAGGACTTCTTCTCGAGCCAGATGCCGAGAATCGCGTGCGTGCGCTTCGCGATGCCGAGCTCGGCCTCGTAGTCCTCGAGGAATTTGACGAACGCCTTATTCTCCTCGGGCGTGTGCGAGCCCTTCGTGTACGCGCGGTAATACGACTGCCCGTTCTCGAAATATTCGACGCGCACGGCGAGATCGCGCGCGACCTCTCCCGCGGTGTCGAGCGTGCCTTTCGGGCGCGCGGGAACGGCCGGGGGAAGCAGCGGCGGCTTCGCTTCGACGGGAGGGGCCGGCGCGGGCTTCGTCTCCGCGGGCGGCGCGGGAGCGGGGGCGGGCGCGGCCTGCGCGGCTTCCGTCGAGACGGCGACGGAGCTCGGCCCCCAGCCCGGAAGATCTTCGGCGGCGGCGAACGGCGCGGTCAGCAGGAGAAAAGCGATCGTGATCATGCTCGAATCGTAGCATTCGCGCGCGTCACTTGACGTGAACGCTGAAATACTTTTCACTCGTATTTTTTTTACCGTGAGTGGGTCTTGACGTTTGGACTTTCGGGGGTATACTGCGTTCATACCCGCTCCGGAACCGGTGCGAGGTCGGAGTCGCGAAGTGGACGCCGAGTTGAGGCCGAGGCCGTAACCGGCGATTGAAGTGAGTGTCTGGGAGTTAGTTCGTCAGCTGGGTATCTGGGCGCGTCGTCGCGGTCGTTCCCGTCGAGACGCGAGGTCGCGCCCGGCGTTACGGGTTCGGAGCGGGTTCTGTGAGGCGCCGAGGCGGTCCCTTAGAGGACGCCTGTCTCGGCGCCTCCTAATTTTAGGCGGCGGCGGAGCTCGAGCAGCGCGACGGCCGCGAGGAAGCAGAGAAACGGCTCGATCGGAAGCCGGTAGCGCAGCGACGTGAAGAAGAAGCTGTGCATGACGGTGAGGTAGCCGAAGTAGCAATACACCGGCAGCAGCCTCCGGTCGCGGCGCT
>Ga0163144_10026090_pt1 | contig 11377 bp, 12 predicted proteins | sample OliLak19BULKMAT1_FD_123175 | JGI IMG/M metagenome (GOLD analysis project Ga0163144, IMG submission 123175) | Freshwater microbial mat bacterial communities from Lake Vanda, McMurdo Dry Valleys, Antarctica - Oligotrophic Lake LV.19.BULKMAT1 | ecosystem: Environmental > Aquatic > Freshwater >... | reverse complement strand
GCGTTTTTAGTGAATGTTGATAAAAAAGAGCCGCCCGCAATTCCTGAGCTACCCATGGATTTTAAAGATACTGAGCTTGGAAAAGGTGTTGAAGAAGCTATGAAATTAGAGGTCTCCGCTATTGCATCGAGAGCAAAAGCGCGTAAATGTGCGCTTAATTTTAACCCAACAGGCTATCAACAAAATAGCAGTCTGGCGGATTATAATGACGCCAAGCAACGCAATGTTGTGATGGCAGAAGAGCGTACTATGCCAGGCTCCTCATCTTCCGTGCTTTCATCCATCACAACGGCTGCGCTCGGCGGTTTGGCAGCTAACATTCCCAACCTTCCAGCGGGCATCAAAGACATTGCCGCGCAACTAGGCAAGCAAGCTTAAAGCCCCAAAAACGGGTCCTTCACCAGAATCGTATCCTCTCTGTCTGGGGAGGTGCTGAGTAAGGCCACAGGGCAGCCGATGAGCTCCTCAATGCGGCGGATGTATTTGATGGCGGTGGCAGGCAATTGCGCCCAGCTGCGCGCGCCGTAGGTGGTTTCGCTCCATCCCGGAATGGTTTCATAAATGGGTGTGGCGGCGGCTTGCAATTCACTGGCGGCTGGTAAATAATCGTATTTCGTGCCGTTAATATCGTAGCCGATGCAGATGTTGAGTTCGTCAAGGCCATCGAGCACATCCAGCTTCGTCAGTGCAATGCCGTTGATGCCGCCAACGGTGACGGCTTGCTTCACCATCACCGCATCGAACCAGCCGCAGCGGCGTTTGCGGCCGGTGACGGTGCCAAATTCTTTGCCCCGTGCGCCAATTTGTTCGCCAATATCGTTGTTCAATTCGGTGGGGAAGGGGCCGCTGCCCACGCGCGTGGTGTAGGCTTTGGTGATGCCCAGCACATAGCCGATGGAGTGAATGCCCGAGCCAGAACCGAGCGTAGCCGCGCCAGCCAAGGTGTTGCTGCTGGTAACAAACGGGTAGGTGCCGTAATCCACATCGAGCATCAGCCCTTGCGCGCCTTCGTACAAAATGCGTTTGCCCGCCGTGCGGTATTCAGCCAGCAAGCGCCAAACAGGGGTTGCGAACGGGATAATTTTTGGTGCCACTTCGGTGAGGGCGGCAAACATGGCATCCACATTCGCGGGATCGCTGCCGGATGCGACAAGGATGGGGTTGTGGTGCGCCACCATATCCTCAAGCTTCGCACGCAGTAGCGCGGGGTTGGCCAAATCGCACACCCTAATGGCGCGGCGGCCTACTTTATCCTCATACGCAGGGCCAATGCCACGGCCGGTGGTGCCGATTTTATTGTTGCCGCGTAGTTTTTCGGAGGCAGCATCTAATAATTGGTGAATCGGTAGAATTAACGGTGCGTTCTCGGCGATTTTCAATGTAGTGGACGAGACTTCCACGCCTTGCTTCTGAACTTTCTCGATTTCTGCTAGCAGCGCCCAGGGGGCGATCACCACACCGTTGCCAATAATGCTGATTTTGCCTTTGCGCACCACGCCCGAGGGCAGCAGGCTGAGTTTATACGTCACGCCATCAATCACCAACGTGTGGCCGGCGTTGTGCCCGCCTTGGAAGCGCACAATCACATCCGCGCGCTCAGACAGCCAATCCACCACCTTGCCTTTACCCTCATCGCCCCACTGGGAGCCAACGACTACGACCGATTGCATATATTCTCCTTCGTCATTTCCGCGTAGGCGGAAATCCCCTATACAGCCACTCATACTGCGGATACGTCAGTAGAGATCCCCGCCTGCGCGGGGATGACTGGCAGGGGCGAAGACTTTTGGCATAGATGGACGGGGTTGTCTAGGGCTAGGATTAGCCCCCAAACACCGTCACAAACCCCTGCGCGTGCAACGACGCCGCATCCTTCGCGCTCGTGCCGTGGGCAATGACTTTAATAGACGAGGCCGCCTCAACAGGCAAATGGTCGAGCAAATCGTTGATGTAGAGGGTGAAGCCCACGGCGTCCTCGCCGTTGCTTGTCGCATAGCATCCGCCACGGCCCAATTCCAGGCCCGGTTTGATCCAGAATATGGCGTAGCCCACGCCCGTGTAATAACCGTAGCCTGAGAGGTCGAGCAAATCGATGGTGATGGTTGCGCTGACTTGTGCGGCATCGAGGGCTTTCACCAGCGCGGCCAAATCCGTCGCGGCTTTGGCAACTTCGGGCAGGGTAGATGCGCTTAGGCGTTGCAGTACGCTGGTGGCGGGGCCCGCGTGGCGCATCATTTCGGCAATATCCAGCGCTTCAAGCGCATGCAGGCGGGCGTAGTCCTTCAGGCGCACGGCATCGCGGATGGCGGCATGTTTTGCGACAGGGTAATGCGCTAACATTGCTTCCAACACGGATGGATAATGCAGATCAATAGTCAGGCCGTTGATGTTGTTGCTGGTGAGCGCGTGGGCGGCAATGGCGAGCACCTCGGCCACCGAATCGGTGCGCATATCGCCAAATCGCTCGATACCCACTTGGGTGTGTTGGCGGCGGGTTTTAAGGGCCTCGGGCGCTGTGCGCAGCGTGTAGCCGGCATAGCACAGCCGCAAGGGGCGCGCCATTTGGGCAAGCGAGCTGGTGGCAATACGTGCCACCTGGCCGGTCATATCCGCGCGGATGGCAAGGGTTTGGGAGACCAACGGGTCGGGCATTTTGAATACGTGGTGGCTGGTTGCCTCACCTTGGCCCGCGAGCATGGTGGTCGTATATTCGGCCAGTGGTGGAATAACTGGCTGGTAGCCAAACGCCTTAAACGTTTTGAGGAAATGATGCACAAGCCGAAACTCCGCCGCAGCCAGTGGCGGCAGCACATCCATTAATCCTGTGGGCAGTAGTGGGGTGGTCATGGCTAGGTTTTATCTTCGTCGCAATACAAAACCCCTGCAACGGAGTAGCTGTCATGCGGCATATCCGACAAAATCACGCGGATTTTGTGGGGTGGTGAGCCCAGCACTTCGCTCACTGTTTCGGTGATGCGTTTGGCGAGAAGACGCTTTTTTTCGGTGTCGCGGCCTTCGAGCATGTGGATCTGGACGATGGGCATAACAACTCCGTGTTTAAGTACTTATTTTGCTGCAGAAGCAGCGGCGCTCAGTGCAGCATCAAAGCCGCCAACCGATGGCTCGCCCTCATATTTTTTTTCATTAATGAAAAAAGTAGGGGTGGAGGTGACCGTAAGTTTTGTCTCTGCGTCCTGACGCGAAGTGAGGATGCGCGTTTCGAGATCCTTATCGTTAACGCAGCTATCGAACGCCGCGCTATCGATACCGCCGACAAGGGCGATTTGTTTCAAATCCTTGAGGAAGCCTTCGGAGAACGCCCATTGCGCCTGCATATCGAAAAGCACTTTGATGAAATTTTCGCGGTTCAGACCATTTTGGCCCGCGCAATCCACAATCATTGCACCCTTAACGGCAGGCTCGTTAAGTGGGAAGGCGCGCACGACGAGCTTCACTTTGCCGGTATCGATAAAATTTTTCTGCAATTGCGGCAGCACGTTAGTGTGAAACTGCGCGCAGTGTGGGCAGCTGAGCGAGGAATATTCGACCATCGTGACGGGTGCATTTGCATCGCCAATCACCAGATCATTCATTTTAATATCAAGAATAGTGGAATCAATAGTAGGGGTTGCGGCGAACTTTTTTTCTTCCGAAAGCACGGCAGCGTTTGTTTGCTGTGCGGTATCATCCAGCTTCGCTGCTTGGTTAAAATAACCAAACCCTGCAAGGCCGCCGATGAGGGCTACAATCACAAATAGGATAAGTTTTCCGCTGCTTTTTTGGTTTGCCATGAGTTTCTCCTTGGTTGATTGAAAATGTTTTTAACGCAGCATTTAAGGCTTGTCACTAGGCGATGTAAAATGTTTTGAGAGGCGCTCCAACACCCCGCGCATTTCTTTCGGAATTGTTTCGGGTAGTGGCTGTGCAGGGGTAGTTATCTCGCGGGCGACGGGCTGTGAATGTTCTGCATCATGAAACCCCTCATGCGTGGCGTGAATCACCAGCCGGGCAATGGCGCGGTAGCCAAAATAGCGGGCGCATTGCTCCAGTATTTGCTCGTGCGCGTAGGCCAATTCAGGCGCGGCGGCGGGGCGCGCGTCGATGTGTAAAATGGCGCCGCTCGCCTCGGTGTTGGGAAACTGCAAACGCTGCGGGCGGGTGACTAATGCGCGCTCGGCCCCCACAATGTGCGCCCAATCACGCAGCAGCGCGCCGTATATTTTGCCCTGTTTGCTCATCAAGGGTTTCGTCGCTTCCTTCACCACATCGCTCACACTACGCGCAAAAAGGTGGCGCTTGCGGTAGGGTTTTTTGGTGGGGGTGCTCATGCCGCCACCTTCGCCATCAGCGCACGGATGGGCGCATAACTGGTGCGGTGAATGGGGCAGGGACCGTGGGTGGCGAGGGCTTCCTGGTGCAATTTTGTGCCATAGCCCGCGTGGCGCTCGAACCCATACTGCGGATATTGCTGCGAGTAGTCGTCCATCATCCGGTCGCGCGTTACCTTGGCGATGATGGAGGCGGCGGCGATGGAAAGCGAAATGCCGTCGCCGCCGATAATGGCCCGGGTGGGGCAGGGGAAATCTTTCGGGTTCAGCTTGCCATCAATCAGCGCAAAGTTTGGCGCTTCGGGCATGACGGCCACCGCGCGTCGCATGGCCAGTTGAGTGGCACCCCAAATGTTCAGTGTGTCGATTTCCTGAGCGGTCGCCACGCCAATGCCGTGGATAATGTTTGCGGATACGAGTTGCGAAAGCAACGCTTCCCGCGCCGCGCGGCTTAGTTTTTTGCTATCATTGAGGCCTTGGGGAGTCGCATCCCCCACCTTAAACATCACACTCGCCGCAACCACTGGCCCCGCCCAAGGCCCGCGCCCAGCCTCATCCACCCCGCATACGCGGGCGGGGGCAAGGGTTGTTTCGTGGGTGAGGTGGGGCATGGGGTTGCGCATCGTTGGAATCACGAGAGAAAACAACTTATCACTAAAACGTAAAGGAGCAACTGCGCAATCCACTAGGTCTTAACGGAGCGCGCCGCCACCTTCACCATGGGCCACTGCCCCTTGGCGAGTGCCATTAGCGCCGTTGGTTTTTCTTCCATCATGAGCTGGTACACCCAATATTGCGCGCTTACTTGCATGACGTAGTTACGGGTTTCGGCGTAGGGGATGGACTCGATGTAGAGCAGCGGATCCTTCATGTTGCGGGTGGCGGCTTTCCAACTAATTACCGTGCCGGGGCCCGCATTATAGCCCACCAGCAGGTGAATGAGGTTGTTGTTGATGGCGGGCATGCGTGCCAACATACCGAGATATTGCGCGCCATAACGCGCGCTCATTGCGGGGTCATTCAGCCGCTCGGAGAGGCTATCGAGGCCTCCGGCGCTGGCTACTTGCAAATGCTCGCGGGCGATGCTGCGCTCGACCATTTTGGCGGTGGAGGGCAGAATTTGCATCAACCCTGTGGCGCCGGCTTCGCTTTGCGCAACATCGCGAAAACCAGATTCATTACGCGCCACCGCCATCAGAAGGCCTGAATCCATTACATCGTGCAGGTTCACCATATAATAGGGCGTGGGGAACTGAGCGAAAATTTGCTCGGATTCCGATAGGCCCGGGGTGCGCGCCAGGCGCATTTGCAGGTTAGGCATATCGAGTTCGCTTACGAGCGTGACTATTCCGCCGCGCTCACCTTCGGGTGTGGCACTGTAGAGTGCGCGCAATTCGATTTCGGCTTCGTCGATTTTACCTAGCTCCACCAACAACGCAGCCCGCACGGCGCGTTTATCTTCGCGCAAGGCATCGCTTACGTCGGGGGCGTTTGCTTCCAGCGTAAACTCACCCAGCTGTGCGCCCGCGAGTAAGCCATAAAAGGTGGTGGGATAGGCGGCGGCGTGCTGTAAATTTATTTCAGCGCTACTATCATTACCGCGTTTGTCATCGGCGCGGTAGGCCCAGTAATAGGCGGCAGATTTCTGCCAATCGGTGAGGGATTTATCCTTCGTCAGCCGCGTGAAAATGCTGCCCGCCGTTTTAAAATCACCGCTACGCCAATGGCCGAGCGCAGTGAACCAGCTATCGGGCATGGTGCTGCGGCCAAGGTGATCGGTGTAGCCATCGCCGCGCAGGGGATGTTCGGGCTTGGCCAGCGCCACTTTCGCGCCGCGCGCGTTGGCAAGGCGGGCAATGCGTGGGGCTTGAGGGTGGTCGCTATAGTTGGCTAGCCATGCGCGCAATTCATCCGCATTTGCCGTGTATTTACCCCCCAAATAGCGCCTGGCGAGGGTGTAGCCCACAAGGCTCTGGTTATCCAATTGCGCCATCATTTCATCTGCGCGGGCCGTTTCGCCGCGTGCTTCGGCCGCAAACAGCATGGTGTAAAGGCCCAAATCCGCCCCCGAAAGTTCGGATGGGCGCGCCTCGGCGGGTGTTTGCACCACATTCACCACCTGCATAGGCGCGGGCTTTTCACGGTGTCCACTCAGCGCCGCCGCAGTAATGAGAACAAACGCGAGCAAAAATACCCACGCCCCCGCTTGTGCTGGGGTTGGTTTTTTGCTGGCAATGCGGCTTTTACTTGTGGGTAGCTTGCCGTTACTGTTCTTTTTCTTTTTCATCGTGGGGGCGCTATATAGGGGCAAAATGCCCACCCAGCAAGGATTAATGGCTGAATTCAGCGATTTCAGGCGGTTAAAGCAGCCTTTAGTGACAACAAATCTGCCCATGCCTGTTTTTTTGCCAGCGGTTGACGCAGTAAGTAAGTGGGGTGGTAGATTACATGCACCGGCACCGCATCGGCCATGTAGTCGTTTTTGTAGCTGAACACTTGCCCGCGCAGGCGGGTGATGCCGCGTGTGTCCTTCAATATCGCACTGGTCGCGATGCCACCGACCAGAACAAGGATTTTGGGATTCACGAGTGCAATATGCTTCTCCACCAGCGGGCGGCAAATTTCCAACTCATCTACACTCGGCAGACGATTCCCCGGCGGGCGCCAGAACAGGCAATTGGTGATATAAAAATTCTCGGTACGACTAAGGCCAATGAAGCCGAGCATTTTATCGAGCAATTGGCCGCTGGGGCCACTAAATGGCACTCCGCTACGGTCTTCCTCATCGCTGGGCGCATCGCCCACAAACATGAGGCGGCTAGCGGCGACACCTTGAGAAAATACGGTGTTGCTGGCGGTTTTTTTAAGTGAGCAGCCGTTGAAAATGCGCGCCGAAGTTTCAAGTTCATTGAGCGTGGTGGATGCATCTGCAAGTTTGCGAGCCTCAGCCACCGCATTGGCGATGGAGGATAAGCCCTCTGCGTTAACGTGAGAGGGTTTGAGCGGTCGGGAATCCTTGGGCGCTTCATTCTCAACCGCTCCCCCACCTAACCTCCCCCGTAAAGAGGGAGGGACGACTCCTACTATTTCACAGGCGACTGGCGACTGGCGACTGGCGACTGCCTCCTGCGGCACATCCTCCACGCACAAATCCACCCCCATCTGGGCGTACCAGCGCAACGAATCAACGGCCTGTGCATTATTTTGCAAATGGTTCACCTTGCTAACGAATTATTAATCAATTTGGAGTTATATTAGGTTCATGAACCCCATCTCTAGGCAACAAAAGCCCATGCAACTAGTCGAACATCAGTTTTATGCACCAGATATTGCGGCCAAAGCCGTGATTGAACTAACCGGTGCGCTGAAAGAATATACCGATGTGGAATACGCCAAGGCGCTGATGAGCGACCCGCGTATGTCCTCCAATCGCGGCCATCTTGCCTCGTGCGGGGTGAATATGCGTAAAGTAAAACAAGCGAAGGAACTGGTGGCCCTAAGTCTACCCACCCTCGAATCCCAACGCCGCGCGATCGATTTTCTCGATTCACTGGATCATGAACAGCAGGTGATGAATGGCTAAGCCAGACACAGGTGTGCAATCGGAATTTGTAAAGATTGCTGTTGGGGAATTGCTTGGCGTGATTAAGGGCCATGTTGCGAATAATCCCAAGATGGACCAAGAAGAAAAAATGCACGCTCTCGTTGAAGGTACTGGTGCATTCCATGGCATAGCAGCGAAAATTCAGTTGGGCGACAACCAACAGCTTGCTGCCCGTCCTGTTGGCGACATGTCGAAATCTAACGAAGTGCAAATCGGTTAGTATTCATCCCTGCGTTGCCCCCAAACCACTCCACCACACTATTCGCATAGTAATTCTTGAGTTACGCCGTTGCTTCTGGCAAACCCGCGTGGGTTGAGTATGGTTACTCTCCATAACTGGCGCGTGTTGCGCTCAAGAGCTGGCCCCTATGCATTTAATTCATACCATCAAAAATGTTCTGTTTGTGCCCATTCACCCGAAGGGCTGGCCGTTTATCATCATTGCTGCGGTGGCATCGCTGATATTGTTTGAGTTCTCGAATTATGCCGGGCTTGTGGGCCTGGTTCTGCTGCTTTTTTGTACGTATTTTTTTCGCAACCCTAACCGCATGGTGCCGCAGGGCCAAGGTTTTGTGTTGGCGACGGGGGATGGTGTAATTAGCCATATCACCCGCGCGCCGTTGCCAAAGGAATTGAATGCGGGCGATGCGATGTATCAGAAAGTGTCGATTTTCCTGAACGTATTTAATGTGCATGTGAACCGCGTGCCAGCCAGTGGACGCATCACCCAGCACCAGTATATTCCCGGCAAATTCCTCAACGCCGCGCTGGATAAGGCCAGCGATGATAATGAACGCACCGTAACCATGATGGAAACCACGCAGGGCCACACCGTTGGCTTTGCACAAATTGCAGGGTTTGTTGCGCGCCGCATTATTTGCGAAATTATGCCGCAGCAGCAAATTCTTCAAGGCGAGCGCTACGGTATCATCCGTTTCGGCAGCCGTTGCGATGTTTATATTCCGTTGCATTATAATCTGTTGGTGGAGGTGGGCAGCATTGCTGTTGGCGGTGAAACGATGCTGGCGATAGATCCATCCAGCTTCGCTCCCGCAACGCTGACATGGCAGAAGATTTAGCTATGAAGCGCCTCTACCCTTACATTCCCAACGCAATTACCTTAACGGCCATGTGTCTTGGCCTCACCGCATTGCGCCTGAGTTATGTGCGCGAAGATATTTATTACTCGCTGGTGCTGCTGCTCATGGCGGCATTTCTGGATGGTATCGACGGTAAAATTGCGCGGCGGTTGAAGGTGGAAAGCCCCGTCGGCGCGCAGCTGGATTCGTTGGCAGATTTTTTGAATTTCTGTGTTACCCCAACGCTGATTATTTTTGAATGGCATTTAAAAGATCTCTACTTCTTCGGCTGGGCGGCAACCTTGATGTTTTTGGTAGGCGGTGGCTATCGCCTCGCGCGGTTTAATGTCATGTATTCCGATGGTATCGAGAATATTTCGTCGAACTATTTTGTTGGTGTGCCCACACCAGCAGGTGCAATTCTCATCTTCTTACCCATGGTGCTCGCGCTTGAAGGGTATATGGAGGCATCGTCCATATTCACAGCGCTATACGTAACCTTTGTGGCGTTTTTAATGATTAGTCATATTAAAACACCCTCGAATCGGCTGCTTTCTGTTAGCAAAAAAAGAGCGCCGATGGCGATTGTTATTGCCGCATTGTTTATCGCCGGATTTATCTACGCACCGCTGGATATGTACCTACTAATTATCCTCGGATATTTGCTGGTAACGCTCTTTTTATTCTTCAACGACACCGCCTATCGCCGCGTCAGTAAGTAAAAAATAACGCACACGGGCTGTATAAATCGATGGCGGGGAGGGATTCGAACCCTCGATAGAGTTGCCCCTATGCCAGTTTAGAAAACTGGTGTATAGTTAAATAAGTATATGTTGTTTAACACATATTAATCTACCCTAGATATTTTGGGACAAATGAGGGACAGAAGGTACTTTTTGATTAAGTATGAAAAGCAGATTCCTAACTACTTTCCATTGAATGCGACACTGCCCACATTGCTGCGCCGTGTACGAACATAATTGCTAAACTGCCCCCCTTTGGTTTGGGTAACGCCTACTTCTGCAACCAGCTGTTCAAGCGCATCCATTTCGCGATGAATACCGTTCACGCCTCTTTTCCAGAAGCCCCGCTGCGTAATGTCGGCACTGAGCTCTTTCAGGAGCTCAAGATTGTTATCCATACCGGATCGGTGCACCATCTTGATGAATCGGTCAGCAAGGTTTGGGATCTCGCCGTTCTGGCGCTTGTCGAAAAGAACCTGCGCCACTAGGCAGACCATGGGATAGTCGCCTAAATAGAAAGGATCGTAGAATTGTTGTTCGTTAGCCACCCACATCGGCCCACTTTTCTCCAGATCCCGGACTGAGTCCCCATAGGTCTTGCGCATACCTTCCGCATACCACGCATCGAAGGCGGCACCAGTGAAACGGTGGCGGTCATTTTTAAGGAACTGTATCTGCAAGTCGACCGCGCTGCCGTAGCTATGGGCAGACTGCATGCTATACATGTAATGCGATTCCATCATTCGGTATTTTGCCGCGAATTTTTCCTGCTGTGTCTGCGCCCTTCTTTCGAGCTCTTCACCCAGCATGCGTTCCGCGAAAAAGGCACATAATTCGCCAAGCATCTTGGGTTGACTGGACAGGATGTTGCCGTGCTTTTGTTTTTGAATATGCATGGTGACGGCATGCCCGACCTCATGCGCCAGTGTCGTTAAAGAATCATAATCACCGAGCCAGTTCACCAGCACATGCGGGTTGGTCTGCTTGCTGCCTTCATAAGTTATTCCCAGCCCCGAATATTTACCCTTGCCGGGCGGCGCATCGATCCAGCCCTCATCAAATGCCTGTTGCGCCACCGCGCCTAACTGGGTATGGAATTGGGTGAATGCCGCAACCACGATTTCCCTGGCCTCCTTCCAACTGTAGTGTTTGTCCGGTAAATTCGGCAGCGGGGCATTGGTATCCCATCGGTCGAGCTGCGATTTTCCCATCAGCTTTGCCTTGAGAGCGTAAAATCGTGGGGTAACACCGGAGCTTCTTACCGCCTCCAGCATGGCAAGCGGCACTTTATAGTCGGCGATGTCATTATTAGCATTCCACTGCTCCGTGGGATGAGTGTAATTATAAAGATCCTGGTGGTTTGCACGGTACCTTAACCCTGCATTCATGATGGTTTCATACGTGGGGCGTGAAGGGGCAACTGCCTTAATGAATGCGTGACTGGCCGCTTCACGAGTTTTAGGATCAGGATCGTAATTCCGTATGTTGCGTATGGTGCTGTAGTCCACCGTTCTCCCACCAAAAACAAATCGCTGATTGCCGGTTATTTGCCCATGCAGCTCTTGAAAGTCATCCAGCAATGGCGAAAATATTCCGACAGCGTCGGCCTGCGCAGTTGAAACG
>Ga0163144_10026089_pt1 | contig 11377 bp, 9 predicted proteins | sample OliLak19BULKMAT1_FD_123175 | JGI IMG/M metagenome (GOLD analysis project Ga0163144, IMG submission 123175) | Freshwater microbial mat bacterial communities from Lake Vanda, McMurdo Dry Valleys, Antarctica - Oligotrophic Lake LV.19.BULKMAT1 | ecosystem: Environmental > Aquatic > Freshwater > Lake... | reverse complement strand
CAATGCCGCGAAGAACTACCAGAACGACGGCGACTCCGTGCAGCGGCTCTTTTACGACACGATCAAGGGCGGCGACTTCCGCTCGCGGGAAGCCAACGTCTATCGGCTCGCCGAAGTCAGCGCAGCGATCATCGACCAATGCGTCGCGCAAGGCGTGCCCTTCGCCCGCGAATATGGTGGCCTGCTCTCGAACCGCAGTTTCGGCGGCGCCCAAGTCTCGCGCACCTTTTACGCCCGCGGCCAGACCGGGCAGCAGCTCCTCCTCGGCGCCTACTCCGCACTCAACCGCCAGATCGCCGAGAAGAGCGTGGAGATGTTTCCGCGCACCGAGATGCTCGATCTCGTGCTCGTCGATGGCCACGCCAAAGGCATCGTCGTGCGCGACATGGTCACCGGCGCGATCACCTCGCACGCCGCCGACGCCGTGATCGTCGCCACCGGCGGCTACGGCAACGTCTTCTACCTCTCGACCAACGCCAAGGGCTGCAACGTGACCGCCTCGTGGCGCGCCCACAAGCGCGGCGCGCTCTTCGCCAATCCCTGCTACACGCAGATTCACCCGACGTGCATCCCGGTCGCCGGCGACTACCAGTCGAAGCTCACGCTCATGTCCGAGTCGCTGCGCAACGACGGTCGCGTCTGGGTGCCGAAGAAGAAGGGCGACAACCGCGCGCCCGCCGAGATTCCGGAAGGCGAACGCGACTATTTCCTCGAGCGGAAGTATCCGAGCTTCGGCAACCTCGCCCCTCGCGACATCAGCTCGCGCTCGGCGAAAGAAGCGTGCGACGACGGCCGCGGCGTCGGCCCGGGCGGGCTCGGCGTCTATCTCGACTTCGCGGACGCCATCAAGCGCCTCAGCGAAAACACCATTCGCGAGCGCTACGGCAACCTCTTCGACATGTATCACCAGATCACCGGTGAAAACGCCTACCAGCGCCCGATGCGCATCTACCCGGCGGTGCATTACACGATGGGCGGCCTGTGGGTGGACTACAACCTGCAGTCCAACGTGCCCGGCCTGTTCGTGCTCGGCGAAGCAAACTTCAGCGACCACGGCGCGAACCGCCTCGGGGCCAGTGCGCTCATGCAAGGGCTGGCCGACGGCTACTTCGTGCTCCCCTACACCATCGGCAATTATCTCGCGCCGCAGATCGGCAAACGCCCGACGACCGACCGCGAGGAGTTCCAGAAAGCCGAAACGGAAGTCCGCGAGCGCACCAAGCTGCTACTCGGCATCAAGGGCAAGCGGAGCGTCGATCACTTTCACCGCGAGCTCGGCCGCATCATTTGGGACTACTGTGGCATGGCTCGCAGCGCGAAGAGCCTCGACCGCGCGCTCAAGCAAATCCCGCCGTTGCGCGAGGAGTTCTGGAAAAACGTCAATGTCCCCGGCGAGGGCGAAGCGCTCAATGTGGCGCTGGAGAAGGCTGGGCGCGTCGCCGATTTCCTCGAGTTCGGCGAACTGCTCTGCCGCGACGCCCTGGAGCGCAACGAATCCTGCGGCGGCCATTTCCGCGAGGAGTTTCAATATCCCGACGGCGAGGCGAAACGCGACGACGCCAACTTCCAGCATGTCGCCGCCTGGGAATACACCGGCGACGTTTCCAACCCCACGCGCCACGTCGAACCGCTGGAGTTCGAGGAAGTCCACCCGAGCGTCCGCAGCTACAAATAACTTTCCGCATGAACCTCAAACTCAAAGTCTGGCGGCAGAAGAACCCGAAGAGCAAGGGACAGCTCATGAACGTCGAAGCGCGCAACATCCCCGAGGACTGTTCCTTTCTCGAGATGCTCGACATCGTCAATGAAGACCTGCTCACGAAAGGTGAGGAGCCGATCGCCTTTGACCACGATTGCCGCGAAGGCATCTGCGGCACCTGCTCGCTGACCATCGACGGCGTGCCCCACGGCCCGAGCGAGACCACGACCTGCCAGCTCTACATGCGCAAGTATAAGGACGGCGACACGATCCACATCGAGCCCTTCCGCGCGCGTCCCTTCCCGATCCTGCGCGACTTGATCGTCGATCGCACGGCCTTCGACCGCATCCAGCAAGCGGGCGGCTTCATCACCGCTCGCACCGGCTCGGCCGTCGATGGCAATACCCTGCCCATCTCGAAACCGATCGCCGACGCCGCGATGGAAGCGGCGGCCTGCATCGGCTGCGGCGCCTGCGTGGCCGCGTGCCCAAACGCCAGCGCGATGCTCTTCGTCGGCGCGAAAGTTTCGCACCTCGCCCTCCTGCCCCAAGGCCAGGCCGAACGCACCTCGCGCGCGCTCAAGATGGTCCGCACCATGGATGAGGAAGGCTTCGGCAACTGCTCGAACTACCTCGAGTGCGAAGCGGTCTGCCCGGCGGAGATTCCGGCCTCGGTCATCGCACGTTTGAATCGCGAATATGCGATAGCAGCCGTGAAGGACGGCGTGAGCTAAGCCCGTCAGGCGTACAGCCTACAGAGTAGGCTCCATTATTTTTATAGCCAGTGTAGTGACTGGCTCGTGTTTTGCTGCTTCCCGAGGGCTATGTGCATCCACGCATCCAGAACGCGAGCCAACCCGCGCTTCCGGCGCGCTCGCGGCTTCACCCTGCCCGAAGTCGTCATCGCCGGCGCCATCCTCGCGCTTTTCGTCGCGGGTTCGGTGGCGACGATGGCGCAGATCAATCGCTGGGCCAACGCCGCCCGGTTGCGCACCCTGGCGCTCGCGCTGGCGCAGCAAAAAGCCGACGAAATCCTGACCACCCCGTGGCAGATGCGGAGCACTCGCCCGGCGGTCCTGACGGCAGGCACTGCCACCGAGGCGACGCTCACGCTGAATAACGACCCGCACAACAACGCCGTCGGGTTGAGCACAGCGTTTACGAATCTCGATACGCCGGTCTCGGCGACGCGCACCACCGTCATCACCGATCTCCCGCCGCGCCAGTTGCGCGCCACGGTTTCCGTCAACTTCACCTACCGCGGGCGCCCCTACGCCGTGAATTTCACCACGTTGCGAGCCGCCGACGACATCTGAAATGCGCCCGCTCCTTTCCCGCGCCTTTACACTCGTCGAAATGCTCCTCGCCATGGGCATCTTTAGCATGGTGACGATCGGCTTGGTCGCCTTTGGCTCCACTTCAGTCCGGCTGATCGCCCGCAACCTCGCGACCAATCACAGCCACGAGACGATGCGCATCTCCGATCTCGCGCTGCTCAACGATCTGCACGATGCCGCGTCGCCGTTCCGGCTTGTGGACTTCAACGGCACGACCTACGCCGATGTCGCCGCCACCGCCACCGCGGACCAGGACGCGCTCACGCAGCAGTTCATCAGCACTCGCGCCAATGGTGTCCGCTACCGCGTGCAGGCTGGTGGGCCATATCGGTTCAGCGCGGATGCGAAGTCGAGCGACACGCAGTTGAAGTTCGATTTCGGCGTGGGTGGAAAATTGCCCTATGTCCCGCAGACCGGCGACAAGGTCGTGGTCCCGCTCGTCTCGCGTGAGTTCGACATCACCGCCGTGACGGTGGCTCCGACCGCGGGCAAGACCGTCGGCACCATCACCATCTCAGACGCCGACGGCCTCGGTTTTACCATCGACGCCACGACGCCCGGCAACCTCACCACCGCATACTTCTACCGCGAGGTCGCCTACACCGTGGCCGGCGGCCAACTCCGCTATCACGCCAACTACACCGGCGCCGCGAAGAGCAGCTTCACCGTGGTGCGCGACAAGATCACGTCGCTGAAACCGTTCGCGCTCCTGCATCCCTCGGCAGCCGCGCCGACCGATGGGATGAACGTCCGCGTCTCGCTCGAATTCCACGACAGCTCTTACAGCGCCCGCCGCTTCAACAACGGCACCGTCACCCTGCAATCCACCGTGCCCCCGCGTTGGCGGCCCACCCCAGTCTCCTCGACCAATGCGAGTTAAACATCATCCCGATTGCGCCGGCGCCGGTTTGCTGGCGGTGCTTTTCACGATGGTCATCACGAGCCTGCTCGTCGCGACCATCTTCAGCGTCACGAGCGCGCATGTCGGCATCGCCCGCCGCACCACGGACCGCGCGGTCGCGCTGGCCTACGGCGACGGCGTGATCGAAAGCCTCTACGACCAGTGGCGCCAGGCGATGATCAACGTGACCAACACCACCGATCGCAGCAGCGGCCTCTCGAACGCCGCGCTGACGGCAACCTTGAGCGCGCCGACGACCGCCGATTTGCCCCGGCCCGCCGGCGTCACGTTGACGAGTTGGAGTGTGACCGCGACCACGCCACTCCTCGAGCCGACTACCGATGCCGATGGCCGCCCGATCGCGGAAAACGGCACGCGCTCACGGCTCCGGGTGCGGCTGCATTATCTCGCGCGCGCCACCGTGCAATTCCGCGGCCCCTCGGGCAACAATACGGCCACCGTCGAGCGCGTCTTCGTCCGCGCGGGTCGGAACCTCTTCGACAACTTCTTCTTCGGAACGCAGCACAACGTCGAATTTCATCCCGGCCCGCCGATGTACGTGAACGGCACCGTCTTTGTCGCCGGCAATCTTTTCACCGCGCACGACTCGCTCAGCTTCCTCAAGGACGTGGCCTTTACCGGCAGCCACACCAACGATTTTCGGAAGGAGGATTCGCGCTACGGAAAGGAGAATCCCGACATCGACAACGACGGTTTCGCCGACAACTGGGATACGGACAATCCGCCGCGCCTCGGCGACCAGCAGAAGCTTTTCGATACGCCCGTCGCGAATCTCGACGGCAACTTCATCGACGACCCGAACAGCAACAACAGCGACTCGGATGGCAACCTGAACAACGACGGATACCGCGAGATTATCGAGGAACAGGTGGCCGTGACCGACCCGAAAAAACCGGACCCGTTGCAACTCGATGCCTCGACCAGCGAGCGACTGGCCAGCAATGCGGACTATCGGATCTTCGTCGATGCCGCGAACAAACTCAGCATCTACAAAGGCCCATCGACCACGCCACTGCCCGCGGCCAGCGGCGAATACACGGCGATCTCGGGCGCGCTCGTCCTCAATACCGCCCTACGCGATGTGCGCGATGGGGACAACGTCCGCGTCGCCACGATCGATGTCGGAAAAATCACCGCCGCGCACAAGGCGGCCAAGATTGCCGACTCCGTGGGAACGAATGATGGCTACGTCTTCTACGTCGCCGATCGAAGCACCGGAACGAGCGTCTCGACGCAGGTCGTCAATTCCTCGACGGGCGCCAAGACCGCCGTCACCAGTTCGCGCTCGCGGGGCATCAAGCTCGTGAATGGCGGGACGCTGCCGGACAGCGGGATGACGGTGGTCTCGCCCAACGCCATCTACGTCCAGGGCGACTACAACACCGGCAGCAGTTCCGGGAAACAGCCCGCTTCCAACACCGCCTCGTCCTACACCCCGCCGAAAGACACCCCGAGCCCGGTCGTCGGCACCTACAATCGCGCGCCCTCGGCCGTGGTCGGCGACGCCATCAATATCCTCTCCAACGGCTGGAACGACGCCAACTCACTGCTCGGCAAAAGCTCGCGCATCGCCAGCAGCACGACCATCAACGCCGCACTCGTCGCCGGCAATGTCCCGACGACAAAGAGCAGCTACAGCGGCGGCATCGAGAACTTCACCCGCTTCCACGAAGACTGGGGCGGTAGGTACTTCACGATCTACGGCGCGCTCGCGCTGCTCTTCGACTCGGCGCAGGGCACCCGCCCGTGGAGTGCGGCCGACTACACCCCGCCAAACCGCCGCTGGTACTACGACAACCTCCTGCAGGACAATAATCCGCCGGGCTTCCGGGTGGCGCGCGTCTATAGCCGCGGTCGCTGGGCTCAGCGCTGAGCTTTCGACCATGCGCGCCTGCCTACTCAGCCTCCTCCTGCTCCCGTCGCTGGCGGGAGCGCTCGACCTCACGCCCAAGGAAAGTTGGCGACAGCTCGAGGGATTCCGCATCCCGACGCTCATCTTCACTCACGGCGCGAGCAAGATTCACTATCAGCCGCCGGGCGATTGGCAGGTCAACGGCGGCGGGCGCACGCTCTCGCTTTATCCCGGCGAGCAAGGTGCCTTCATGCAACTCCGCTCCGTCGCGCGCCCCGCGGCGGTCGAAGGCACGCCGGAAGATGTCGCCAAATTCAGCCACACTTTCCTGCCGCCGGACGCCACCGAACTGGAACTCACCGAGCAGCGCCCAAGCCCTTTCACGCTCGATGGCGCTCCCAGCGAGGAATTCATTTATTCCTACAACGCGGGTGGGCAGCGCTTCGTCACCGCAGTCGCGCTCTGCGATTTCGATCCGCGCGAACGGCTGGTCGTGGTCATCACCGCGCGGGCCGCCGACTTCAAACTGATCCACGAAGCCGGCATCGCCAGCCTCTTCAGTTGGAACCAGCGGAACTGATCCCGCTCAGTTTGCTTTGGGCGGGACCTCGTCGCCGGGAAGCAATTCCTGCCACGTGCGAATGACCTGAAATGAGCGTTCCGCGGCTTCGGCAAAATTGCGCTCGGACGCCGTGGTCACGAGGATCAGTTGGTCGTCGCTGTTCAGATTGAGGAAAGTCACGCTCATCATCAGGACGGAATCCACCACCTCGCACGAATAGAGAAACCGGCGCCCAGTCCAGCGATTGATCGGCAAAGGATCGGCCGTTTCTTCGAGGACCTTCACGTTCTTCGCCCCCGGAGGGAGGAGCCGTCGTGCTGCCTCGGTGTAACGTTCGAGCGCGATCCCGTCGAACGGCTGATCCGGCGTCATCGGCGACGGCTTCACGAGGAAAGTGATGTCCGTGAATTTACCAAAACGAAAGACGACGCCACCCGCCGCGGCCTCGACCCGAGTTTCGCGATCGAGGCTGACCCCGATCTTCTTTTCGCCATCGGCAAAATAGAGGCGGCGGCTCGCGTGACCGTCGATGAACGTATCGATGTAGCGCGGGGTGAGATCGACCGCCGACACCGGCAGACCGAGCACCCACAACAGACCGAGAGCCGCCCACGCGGCGTGCCTGGCGCTAGCTGGCCCTACCACTTGGCCCATGTGCCTCGGCTCCAGGAGACCGCATCCGGGCTACCCGGAGGCGCCACGTTGCGGTAGTTCGGGTCGAAGTTCCAACGGCGGAACGGCGGACGGTAAATCACGCCCGTGTCCCATTTGCCCTTGGCTACCTTGCTCTCGAAAAGTTCGACCATCGATCCAAAGTAAGTGCAGTAGTCGCCGTTCCAATCCTCGAGGAACCGCGCGAAGTTATTCGCACCGCCGGAGTAACCGTATCGCGCACCACTCGCCGGCTGGTAGCCCGATGGCATGAACCCACCGAGCACCGCCACGTTGTAAGTCGTGTTGCTGGCCGCGCGGTTGGAAAGCGACAGCGAGGAGTTGCCATCCGACCAGTTGTTCGAGAGGAAGGTCACGGCATCGGCGAGCACGGCGGCGGGCTTGCGAGTATAACCGGAAACCGTGGGACTCGCGGTGTTGCTCGGATTCCCGCTACCATTGGCCGGGACCGAATTGGGGTTCGTCGTTGTGCCGGTGTTGTAGTCCCCCTGGATATAGACGGGGTTTTCGCTCGCGATGGTCAGCCCGTTGCTCGGCAACACTCCGCCATTCTTCAAGCGAATGGCTTTGGGGTTCGGACTGGAAGTGGTCGTCGCGGTGCTGTCCTTGACATAGACCACGCCGTTGAAGCCCGCGATCCCAGCATCGATCGCCGTTTTCAAGGTGCCGACATTCACCGTGCTCACGTCGAGGTTTTTGCCCTCGCGCTGATCATACACCGCCGCCTTTGTACTCACGGCCCCTTTGATTGCCGTATTCTGCGCCGCGGTCAACGTAGTCCCGTTCTGACCAGTAACCGTCACTGTAGTGCCGCTGATGCTCACCATGATTCCCGCCTTTTTCGAGAGCCGCCGCTTTGAAAATTCCGCGGGGTCCGTATAGCTCGTATTTGGTGTCTCGATCAGTTCCCGCATGCCGTCGTTGTTAGGGTTGGTATCGGTCGTATTGATAACGGCGCTCGGCTCGGTTCCGAGCGGCTCCATCCGCGGCACCTGATGCAACTGTGCCGCCTCGCCTCCATTTGAGTAGACCGGATCAACCCAGGCATTAGCCACCCAGCCGCTCCACGTATTGGCGTAGGGAGGGTCGGTTTGGTCGGAGTAAGCCCCCGCATACGAGACCTGATCCTGAAACGTTAGATTCCCCGACGCCTGGCCGCTGAGATAGGCGTTGGAGTTAGTGTGGACCAACCCGCTTACGGTCATCTCCGCCGCACGATAGATCTCGATGTCGTGTTCGAAAAAGAACATCGCCTGAAATAGCGGCACCTCGGAATACTGGAAGCGCCGCTGGACTCCGGTGCGGAAATTGTAGCCGCCGGTCTGCACCACCTTGGCCTTGGCGAGGTAGCTGAAGGTGCGGCCGCGCCAGCCGGGGTAACTGGCCAGATCGATCGTGACGGGCGTCGGCGTGGCTACCGGAGCACCGAATTCATCGAGAGCATCGATCTGAAGCGGACCTGACTCCACCGCCGCCGCATAGGCGAATCCGGGAAACGCCGGCCCGGTCAGTGAGGCATTGGCCTCAGTCGTCGTAATGGCGCGGTTGTTGGTCGCGATCCGCTTTTTCCAGAGTGCGTAGGCGTATTCGACGGAACCTTCCACCACAGCACTGGCGGCGGCATAGTCGCGGCTCCGGTCGCTCATGCGGCCCGTGTTATTCGTCACATTCAAGGCGACAGCGACAAAGCCCGAAACCACGGCCACCACAATCAGGGCCACCAGGAGGAGATTGCCGTCTTCGCTCGTAATTGATCGACGTTTCATGGGTTCACTTTCGGTCGGACTTGCACGTCGACCCGGGCAAAGGTGTTGAATTGATCGCCTTGCTTGCCCTGCAGGCGCTGGTCGAATTTGTTGGCCCTCACCCGGAAGGACACGTTCACGAAGTTCCTCGTTTCCATCATCACGAGCGAGAAGGGGGTCGCATCATCCGTCTGCATTCCGACTTGGTCGGTCAGGACGCTGTATTTGCTTGTGTCGCTCAGGCTCGTGGTCAGGTCAAAGGAATGGTAGTAGCGGAGTTCTCGCTTGCCTCCGTTGGGCATGACGATGAGCGCGACGTTGCGGACGAGCTTGCAACTCACGGTCGTCGATGAAGTGGTCACCGTGTTCCCCAGCGGCGCCGCCAAGGTCGCAGTAAGCGTTTGGCGCAGGAGCGCATCAACCGGCGAAGCGATCACGGAACTCACGCGCGGCCGCAGGAGCGAGGACTCACCATCGATCCGAACGACATCTCCCGCGGTCGGGACGGCTGGTGATGCCAGCGCGTTTGTGGAACGCTGCAGCGAAAGCGACGCGGTGGAGGAAGGCAGCCCACCCGTCGGAACCGTCAAAACATACGGTGCACCGATGTACCGATCGAAGCGAACTCCGGCACTTGGTCCGGCGGCGGCGTTGCCCGCGGTATTGATCAGCACCGGCATCGAATCCGCCTGCTGAATCAGACTTTCCGTTCGATCGAGCGCACCGCGGAGGGAATTGCTGGTCGTATTCAGCGAAAGATTCCGGGCCGAGAGCATCATTCCCGTATTCAGGATCGCAAATACACCGAGCCCGACGACCGCCGCGGCCGCCGCGCCCATCAGCGTCTCGACGATCGAGAATCCTGCCTGCCGGCGATGTGCGGAGAATTTGATCATCAGTCTTGGGTTCGCAAGGTCGTCATCGAGAAGCTGTATGGTCGACCGCGGTAACTGTAGCTCACGCTGAAGGTCACACGGCGAATATCGACGCTCTCGGGGTTGGATTCCGCGGTCACCGTCCGGGTCAGCGTCCCCTTGATCCAGGCAGTCGTCCCGCTGCGCTGGAGGGCGATGTTGACCAAATTGTCTCCCCCTCCGTCATCGTCGTAGACCGATCCCGGAGTCATGGCCAGGATTGCCGGGGTCAGAGTAGCCGTAAACGGCACCGTCAGAGCGGTATCGATATTCCGCTGCACTACGGCGCGCGCGTTTGTCATCGTGCGCATGACCGCCGCCTTGCGGTTCATCAGGACGAGCGCCTGAATGCTGGCCAAGCCGACGATGACGATGATCGCGCACGCCACCATGACCTGCACCAGAGTAAAGCCCCGAGGCGACACCCGGCGGCGGTGCATGGCTGGACTCGGGGATATACGCATTCACCGTCGAAGATAGCAGGTGAGGTGCCACGACCCGCCTTCTCCTCGGCGGTGAGTCCTCGGATGCTCCTGGGAAAACTACCTAGATCGCCGCGGCGATGGCTTCGCCCATCTCGCGAGTGCCCACCCGGCGGGAGCCTTCGCTCCAGATGTCGCCCGTGCGCAGACCGTCGTCGATCACTTGGCGGACCGCGGCATCGATGGCAGCGGCAGCTTCCGGCAGTCCGAGGGAATGGCGCAGCATCATGGCCGCGGAGAGGATCTGGGCGATCGGGTTGGCGATCCCCTTCCCCGCGATGTCCGGCGCCGTGCCCCCACTCGGCTCGAAAAGGCCAAACCGCCCGGTCGGCGTCTCCTTCACCCCGAGGCTGGCGCTCGGGAGCATACCGAGGGAGCCGGTGATCATCGCCATTTCGTCACTCAGGATGTCGCCGAAGAGATTCTCCGCGAGCACCACGTCGAAACCGCGCGGGTTCTTGATGAGCTGCATCGCGGCGTTGTCCACATAGAGGTGGTTCAGCGTCACGTCGGGATATTGTTTGGCGATCTCGTTCACCGTCTGCCGCCAGAGCACGCCATTTTCGAGGACGTTGGCCTTGTCGACCGAAGTCAGCCGCTTCTGCCGGCCCTGCGCCGCCTTGAACGCTACATGCGCGATCCGCTCGATCTCGCTCGTCTTGTAAATCATCGTATCGATCGCCACGGTCTCGCCGTTTTCCTCGTACCGGCCTTTCGGCTGGCCAAAGTAGAGGCCGCCGGTGAGTTCGCGCACGCAGAGGACATCGAAGCCGCCGGCGATCAGTTCCTCCTTCACCGGCGAGGCGTGGGTGAGCTTCGGGAAGCAGACGGCCGGGCGGAGATTGGCGAAGAGGGCGAAGTGCTTGCGCAGCGGGAGCAGCGCGGCGCGCTCGGGCTGTTCGTTGGGCGGGAGCGATTCCCACTTCGGTCCGCCGACCGAGCCGAAAAGGATGGCGTCCGCCTCGCGGCACACGCGCAGGGTTTCCTCGGGCAAAGCGCGGCCATCGACATCGATGGCGATGCCGCCAACTCGCGCCTCGGTGAGCTCGAGCTGGAAGCCAAACTTGGGCTGCACCACGGCGAGCACGCGCCGGGCTTCAGCCATGACTTCGGGACCGATGCCATCGCCTGGGAGGACTGCGATTTTGAAAGATTTCATAGGGCGGCAGAGACTATTTGCCGTCCCGCATTT
>Ga0163144_10026086_pt1 | contig 11378 bp, 9 predicted proteins | sample OliLak19BULKMAT1_FD_123175 | JGI IMG/M metagenome (GOLD analysis project Ga0163144, IMG submission 123175) | Freshwater microbial mat bacterial communities from Lake Vanda, McMurdo Dry Valleys, Antarctica - Oligotrophic Lake LV.19.BULKMAT1 | ecosystem: Environmental > Aquatic > Freshwater > Lake... | reverse complement strand
TAATTCGGAATCCCTGTCCCTCAACAAATCGGGACGAACGGGAAATATATTAATTTTCAAACCAATAGAAAGAACTCTTACAAAAATCGAATCTTCTCATCCGCTCGTCCCGATTTGTTGAGGGACAAAGTTAAATTTTCATTATTTAGAATCTAAGGGGGCATCACTGGACATTGCCTCCTCAGAATACAGCAACCTAAAACACCCCTGACACTGCAACAACGCACGGCGTCGCAAGCGAGTAATTTCCTGACTCGTGACTGTATAAAAGCAGGCCGTACAACTGTTATTTTTTACCGGCACGATTGGATTGGTTACCCGTGCCTTCATAATGGTGTATTTTTCGCGCCATTCTTCGGGAACTTTTACTTCTAGGGGTGGACGTTGAACCATGAGGGCGTCAACTTGGGCGCGAAGGGTACTGATTTCTTGATTTTCTTGTGCAGATGCTTGATCAAACTCGTCTTTGTGTTTGTTGTATTCTTGCTGAGCACCATTGAATTCTTTAGTTGCCGTGTCGAGTTTGTTCCAAAAATCGAGGAGTTTTTGCTCCGATTGGGCTTCCTCTTCCTGAAGCACTTGGATCTCTGCTTGCAATGCCATCATCTCTTTGTAGCTGGCAGCAGCCTGAAGAATGTTCTTTTTTGCCCGTGCGGCATCGCCAACTTCTTTCAGGATGAGCTCTCGCTCATCAACTAATTTTTTTGCATCTTGAACTTTTTGTTGTACAAGCGCAAAGGAATTGTGCGCTGTTTTTAAGGTCGTTTCGAGAGTAAGAATATCTTGTTTACACGCATCAATCTGAGTGGTTATCTGATTGATTTCTTGATCAAATCTTACGAGTTCTAGGAGAGCCTGAAATGGTTGTTCGGTCATGAAAAGCCTCCTGGTTTTAATTTTTTTTGATTGTGAGTTCATCGAAGGTCGTAGACCAGTCATTTCCTCTTCACGATTAATGCTTTCTAGCGGCACCTAGCACTACCATAAATATTGTTTCCTGACTGGCTGTGTGAAATGACTGGCGAAGTATGGGCCCACCAGGACTTGAACCTGGGACCTTTCGGTTATGAGCCGACTGCTCTGACCAACTGAGCTATGGGCCCGGTCTTTACATAATTTCAAAATAATAAATGATGAAGCTATAGTACCCTAAAAGAACGCTATTGTGAAGCACAGCGGCTGTAAAAAATCACGATTCAAATTCAAGAGTTCATCATTCTACCCACCGCCTATTTTTTGGACAGCCTTTTGGTAATACTCTTTAATACCGTAAGCTTTTGCACAACAGTGCGTTTTTCTTGCTCAGCCTTAGAATCGTCAAGCTCCGCGTTAAGCCTCTCTCGAGCTCGTGGCGATACATTTTCTCGCTCTGCTCGTAATGCTGCAAGGCTCAATTTCTCACATGCTTGTTCTTCAACGCGCCAGAAGTTTTGCTGTGCCTTCAGCGTGTTCATGTCGCCTTCAAATTCATATTGGTGCCCTGAGCACACCACGCATTCAACATCATTATGAGCCATCACGGAGCCGCTTAACATCATCAAACACAAAAATAATTTCTTAACCATGATCCACCAACCTATCTTTTGTGAACGATCTTATTTTTTAATTTTTTAACCAATCCACGCAAACCTTTGCATTGCGCTTCCGGTACTTGCTGCGGCTGGCGAGCTTCGCGCTCAGCAACCTGTCTTTGCTCGAGTTCCAAAGCCTTCTGCCACGCTATCATTTGAGCTGCTCGACGAGCTTCCTCGACTTCCTTTTCTCTTTTTGAGGAAACTATATAGCCACCTATCGGAAAACTACTTACATTTCCAATCGCTAATGCCAAACATAAAACCAACTTTTTTCGCATTTCAAACCTATTTTTTACTTACATATATCAAAAAATCTTTTAACCGTTCGCAATATCCCCATTCATTATCATACCAACCGTATACTTTGCCAAGTGAACCAACGGTGGCTGTCAACGATCCATCAATCACAACCGAATAGTGCGTACCCGAAAAATCACTCGAAACCAATTGCTCACTCGTAAATCCCATGATTCCTTTCATGTGCCCATGACCAGCCGCCACAAATGCATCATTGATCGATTGTGCGGTAAACTTTTTATCAGCAAGAAATGCAAAATCTATAATCGAAACTTTCGGCACCGGCACTCGCATTGCCATACCACCAATTTTCCCAGCAAGTTCTGGCATAATTGCACTCACCATTTGAGCGGCACCAGTAGAGGTAGGAATAATGTTAAGCGCAGCAGCACGCGATCGGCGCAAATCAGAATCAATTTCAACATCCAAAAGCACTTGGGTGTTGGTGTAGGCATGCACGGTAGTCATATACCCTTCTTTGATCCCAAATGCATCATGGAGCACCTTGATAGTGGGCATGAGAGCATTAGTAGTACAACTGCCCAAGGAAACAATCCGATGTTTTTGTGCATCATATTTCTCTTCATTCACACCTGGCACAATCGAAACATCTTCACCATGCGCGGGGGCGGAAATCAAAACGTGCTTCGCGCCTGCATCAAGGTGTTGTTGCGCCCGTTCGCGATGAGTGAATGCACCGGTACAATCGACTACCCAATCGATGTTCAATGCACCCCAATTGAGAGCTACTGGATCGGTTTGCGAAAGCAAAAGTATCTTAGTGCCATCTATGATGAGATGTTTGTCATCCGAAGTCACGGTGCCCGGATAGGTTCCCATCAAGGTATCGTATTTGAACATATGCGCAGCCGCATCACGATTGGCAGGGCCGATGTTAACCGCGACGAGTTCGATTTTATTTTTTATTGTTGGATCAGACGCCAGAATACGTAAAAAATTACGCCCTATTCTGCCTAAACCATTAATTGCTATTCTTATCATTACTTACTCCTAAATTTTTATAGTCCGACAAACCCGTCATTTCATTAAGAAATGAGGGGCGCCCTATTCTACCCAAACCATTAATTGATATGCGAATCATACTGTTTCCTTTTTTTATTTCTATTTATGCCAAGATCTAACCTTCTCCAAAGCCGCTACCTGAGCTGCCTCATCGAGCACCGGCAACTCCATGAGTAACGGAATATCCTTCAACCGCGGATGCAATACAAATCGCTTGAGCGCTTCCTCGCCAATGAGCCCCTCGCCGGGCACAATGTGCTGATCAATACACGATCCAAGTTTATGCATCGTGTCATTCAAATGAATGAGCACAATTCGATCAATTCCCATGGTGCGGTCAAGCAGCTCAACAAATTCTTCCATTTTGGTCGGATCTGCAATGTTGTAGCCATAAGAATAGGCATGCGCCGTATCAACGCAAAAGGAAATGCGATCGGGAAAATCTAACTTTGATTTGAGTATTGCAAAGTCTTCCAAATCGCTTCCCACCGTCATCTTGCCATGGACCGCATTCTCGAGCACCAGCTGTACATCCCGTTCTCGCTTCATCGTATCATTCAAGATGGCCACCAGCGCATCAATACCTTGAATCTTATTCTTTGCACCCTTTGCATTGCCCGGGTGCAAAATCATATGGGTAAATTCTAATCGCTTTGTCTGGCGCAATTCATGTTCAAACGCACGAATGCCATTGTACTCCAAACCGGCAAGATTGATCCAATACGATCCATGGACATACAAATCTTGGAAATACTCACGGCGCAATGCCAAAAAAGAGTTCACCTCTTCGACCGAGAACCGCACTGGCGCACCGGTCGTTTGATGCACAAAAAAAAGTTGAAATAGATCGACCCCAAGCCGTCGAGCCCGTTCAACAAGCTCGTCGAGCGTACTTTCCAAACGCAAATGCAAACCAATCTTTCTCAATGTGTACCCTTTACGGCTTTAATAATTCTTGTAGCTGACTATCAGTATAGTACGGAGTGAGGGCATCAATAAATAGTTGCTTCACAACTTGCAATCCGTTCGATGAATCAGACTCGAATCGCATGCTGATCACCGGCTGGGTATTGGATGACCGAACGATCCCCCATCCTTCGGGCATGGTAGCCCTGACCCCATCGATGGTCACCAGCTCGGCATCACTGCGTTTGGCAAAGAAATCATGCACCGTTTGGATAATGGCCTTCTTGTCTTCCTCGCGGCAAGCAATCCGATATTCTCGCGAACTAAACTTCTTGGGGAATACCATAAGCAGCTGTTCAAGGGTTTTATCCGATTGGGAAAGGATTTCGAATAATCGCATCATGGCGTAGATACCATCATCGTAGCCAAAGTACCTGTCATGAAAGAAAAAGTGACAACTCAACTCGCCGCCCAATAATGCATTCGATTTTTTCATCGCTTGCTTGATATTAGAATGCCCGGTAGCTGATAAGATTGGTTTTGCATGCAATTGTTCAAGCACCTCAGCCAATCCTGATGAACTTTTTATATCAAACACCACCGCCGCACCTGGATTATCCTTCACCACTTGTTGCGCAAACAGCGCAAGAAGCTGATCACCTGGCACCAGGAAACCTGCACGCGTCATGGCAGCCATACGATCACAGTCGCCATCCAAACCAATTCCTAAAACGGGTTTCCAATCCGTTCGCCCCGACGCGTCCGGCGAAGCTTTAGCGAAGAGGGAAGTCTTGAGGGGCAATTCGTCCTGAATGCCTGTCCCGAAGTCTTGAGGGAAGGAGCCATTCTCTTTCATCAAAATTCTCTTCACATCCTCCATATTCTCTTCAACAGTCGGATCTGCTTCGTGATTTGGGTAATTCCCATCAACTTCGGCAAATAGAACGGTCACGTTTGGCCATTGCATACGCCCAACCAGGGCGGGCAACACCGTACCCCCTGCCGCATTCGCGCAATCCACCACCGCTGCCAATGGCATATCCACCAAATGACTAAAATGTTTTGCAAGCCAGTCAACGTAAACGGGAATTATCAGACGCTCTTCATATGCACCGCGTGCCGCACTCACGATCTGTTTTTTTTGTTTGTATAATTCTTTGATTTCTTGAATCTGTGTGCCCCAGACCGATTCCTTGCCCAAGCATATTTTGATGCCATTATATTCTTTGGCATTATGCGAAGCGGTGATCATCAGCCCTGCATCAACCGGTTGGGTATGCAAGGCAAAATAGAGCACCGGCGAGGGGCACATACCCACAAACAGTACATCCATGCCGCTATCTTGTATTGCCCGGCACATCTCATCTTTGATTGCTTGCGAATGCAAACGCCCATCCATACCAACGGCAATTGTTTTTAGATCCGGTTTTTCTTCATGCATATAAAAAAGTATTGCGCGCGTCAGATCATACACCTGATCAACCAGCAACTCGCGACCCACAACTCCACGAATATCATATTCTTTAAAAATCACGTCTAACATTAAAATTCCTAATTTGCTAAACTACATCAACTATGATTCCACACAAACTTTATATTAAAAATTTTCTCAGTTATGGACCAGAAACGCAAACAATAGAATTTGCGCCGCATAAACTTATTTGTTTATCCGGAAAGAATGGTCACGGCAAATCTGCCCTCCTCGATGCGATTACCTGGGCATTGTGGGGAGTAGCGCGCAAGACGCTCACGATGGTCAAACCCGATGAAGGGTTGATGCATCTCGGGCAAACGCAGATGTATGTCATGCTCGATTTTGAACTCAATGGCATCATGTACCGCGTCAAACGCGAGTTTCTCAACACCTATGGCAAGCCATATGCCAATTTAGATTTTGGCATACTCGACGTCGCCACCGACAAATTTTCTCCCCTGACCGATAAAACCATACGCAAAACGCAAGAAAAAATCGAGCAAACGCTCCGCTTGAGTTACGATTCGTTTGTGAATTCGGCATTTCTGCGTCAAGGTCACTCGAATGAATTTTCAAAAAAATCTCCCAAGGAACGCAAAGAGATTTTGGCCAGCATCTTGGGACTCGATCAATACGAAACCATTCGCAAATTAGCAGCCGAAAAATCAAAACGCGCCCAAGCAGAACTCAGCACCCTCATAGCGTTCCAAGAAAAACTCATGGGCGAGATGAGCAAGAAAGATGGCATACTGGCGGCTATCCTTGAACTTGAGAAAAAATTAAATGAAATTGCCGCACAAGAAAAAACCCTGGCGGGCGATGCTGCCACTATGGCTACACTCGAAAAGAAGCTTCAGGAGAAGCACAAGCAACACGAGATGCTCGCCTTTGAATTGAAAAAGCACACCGAATCAGAAAGCGCACAGCAAAATAAATTGCGTGATCTCGTCACCAGCTGGCGCACGATTCACCAGAAGCTCCTCGCCCTTCCTGATCAAGCAAGTGTGGAGAAGCAAAAAAAAGAGCTCATGCTCGCGCACCAAGAACATCAGCAAAAATTCCAACGCACGCTGGAGCTCAAAGAGCAGTACCTGCTCGCCAAAGAAAAGGGACAACAGATTGCAGATGGCGTGCTCAGCGCCCACCAAAAAACGGCCCAAGAAGCGCTCCTGACCCTTGAGCGGATGCGAGCAGAGCAAACTGCACTTGAGCAATCGTGCAAAGAATTGGATGCAAAAAAACAAACGAGCATGCGAGAACTCGACTTCCTTGGCAAAACGCAACAAGAATTTAACACCAAACTCAAAAATGGCGCCGCCCTGCAAGCCAAACTTGACGCGCAAACGGCACAGTTCGAAAAACGGAAAGCCGCCTACCAACAGTTTATCGCCCAGGCAAACCAACTGAGTAGCGAGCTAGCCGGCATCGCCAACAAAGAATCGCTCGTGCACAATGAACAGGATCCGAGCTGCCCACTGTGCGAACAAAATCTATCTGCATCACGGCGTAAGTTCCTCAAGAGTAAATTCGCCAAGGATCAAGAATTTAGCGAGCATCAATTAAAGCGCTTATCTAATGTCATCAAAAAGTTAAAAGCTATTTTATTAGAGCAGCACGCACACCTCGAGCGCCTGAAAAAAGAAGGCGAAGAGCTGCGCACCATACAAGTCAAATTGGAAGAAAGCGCCAAGCAATCCGCCAAGGTGCAAACTGAATTCAACGAGCTCACCAAGCAACTCGAAGAAGTTCAAAAAAAGAGTGTTGCTGCAGCTACCGCATTCGTTTCGCAAGAAACAAAATGCAAGGAACGAGACACTGCGCGCCAAACAATCTTGGATACCAACCCTGAACACGCGGCAATCCTCAAGCAATTGGAAGCAATCGTCAAAGAAGGTAAATCGATTGCCTACAACCAAAAGCAGCACCAGGAAGTGCAAGCGACCTTGCAGACACTCGAAATTCAGATCGCTTCATTTGCTGCGCTGCAGGCAGAATCGGTTGCACAAAATCAACGCAAAAAAGAGATCGCAGAATGGTGCATTGAACTCAAAGATAAGAAAAAACAAAAAACTATTTTATTGGCCAAAATGGATGTGCTCAAACAGTTCGCCAAAGAAGAGCAAGAACTTGCAATGCAGCGCACCCAACTGGCTCAACGCACCAAAGAAATTTTAGCGAGCAAAGAACTCCTACTGCAAGAACAAGGAAGCCTGCGCGAGCAGCAAAAGAAGTTGGTACAGTTCGAAAATGAACACAAAGAACAGCAAAAAAGCATCTCTACGCTTCATCAGACCATTTTTGATTATCAAACCATTGCCACTGCTACCGGCAAAGATGGCATCCAAGCACTCCTGATCGAAGAGGCAATTCCGGAAATTGAGCACGAAGCAAATTATCTCCTCTCGCGATTGACCAACAACCAAGCGCAGATATTTATCGAATCACTGCGTGACCTTAAAAAAGGCGGCACCAAAGAAACGCTCGATATCAAGATCTCCGATCCGGCAGGAATTCGCCCCTACGAGATGTTTTCTGGCGGCGAAGCATTCCGCATCGACTTTGCACTTCGCATTGCAGTATCGAAGCTCCTCGCGCGCCGGGCGGGCACTGCATTGCAGACCTTGATCATCGACGAAGGCTTCGGTTCTCAGGATGACGAAGGCCTGAGCAACATCATGGATTGCATCCATAAAATTCAAGACGATTTTTCACTCATCATTATTGTTTCGCATTTAAATGCGATGAAAGATCAATTCCCCGTTCATTTTATCGTGGAAAAGCGAGCGCAGAGTAGTAGGGTTAGTGTGGTGGAACTTGGCTAACAAGCGCGCGTCCGGCGTAACCTGCCGAGCTTGAAGGCCCGGATAGGTGAAAATGGAAGTATGGTTTCAGTCATAGAGTTGGGTTGATATAGTCTTTTAAAAGCCCAGCGGGCACCCTCATTACAAGTGCCCGCTCAAACGCATCTTATATTCCCCCACCCACGCAACAAGCATGGGCAGGGTGATCGTATTGAAAAACTTATTTATTCAAAAAGATGGCTTTCACGCCCAATCACACTAAGCGCTTCTTGCAACAATTCATTGCGCTCATCGCGGCTGACTTCTCGATCACCAGCTGCAATGCGTTCTGCATATTGTGCAATAAGTGGCGCTTCTTTGCCTTCTTCCAGTGCTTTTTGGTGTGCTTCTAGAATCAACGCAACTTCGCGATCGCCAAGGGTGACCAAGCGAACTTTTTCAGTGCGAACTACTTCAGGCGCAGCGGCATAGCTCATGCTGCATGCAGATACTAATGCGAGTAGTGATATTTTCTTTAACATAGTTTTTCCTTTTATCAGTTTGGTTGAGGGAGTGCACATTGCACTCCCTATGATTAGTTTTCGTACTTAAGCTACTGCTCTAACGTTGGCAAAGTGTGATCCAAGCACCGCTCCGGACCCAGTTATTTGCGAATACGCACCAAGGCTCCAATTAAGCTCTTGGAGATTGATGACACCAGAAGCAATCACATAGTTAGCAGCTGCATTTGCTCCATTGCACTGTGCTTCATTACCAATGAAGGTCGTAGCCAGTGGACTTGTCGCGTGCACGAATCCAGAGGTCTTGTTACTCAACGCCCTGCAATCCTGAACCAAGCAGCATGATGCTGTTGAGGTAGCAGTAAAATCAAAGCCAATGTTGTTATTCATTGCAACGCATTCGATGATGGCAACATCACTATTATTACCCTCGAGCCTAATGCCACTCGTGAGATTGCTAATGAGTTCCGTTCGAAGGATCTTGGTATCTCTCACATCTTTAAGATAAATACCAGCCCCAGTCGTAGGTTGCGCAACTGTGATTGTCACCAAGGCTCCTGGGTTAGCTGCAAGCGCCGCAACCAAAGCATTCCCATCAGCTTCTGTGACTACCACAGCTGTCTGTGTTGTCGTGCCACCGTAATTAGTGACTGCGGTACCACAGCAGGTAACTATAATTGTCGCAACTGCACCACCTATGTTGGTATTATTCACAAATGTACCGGAACCGCAAGCCCCATCACGTAAAACAATAGCTATTTTACCTGGGATAGCTGTTATTGCAGTACATGCGTTTGTTGGGTTGGTTACTACAGCAGAAGCGGTAATAGGTAATGTATTACGAGGACTATTTATGGTATAAGCTGCTACTATTGGAGGCAACATCGTGGTTGTAACAACCAATTGGGTAGCTTGCGATGTATTGAAAACCTCTGTATCTTCAATTACCACATTCTTTCCATTGGTTACACTTATACCGGCTACATCCGTAGAGAATGCTGTACCCGTGTCGTAGACTTGGCAGCCTTTGATGAGTACATTTGTGTTGCCGCCAGTAACTGGTTGTAGAATAATTCCTGATGCCTTACCTGCAGCGCCACCATTTCCTTTACATACACAATCAATAATAGTCAAATTACCTTGAGTAATCGCTTGCGCAGGACTAAGCGGATTTCCAAGAGTAATACCGATATTGCCGTTAAAACATGCAGAACAATTAACTATGGATTGATTAGTAAGCTCTAAAGCAGGTTGATTGAAGCCTAACCCCGCGGCGAACTGACCTCCGAAATTGTCGTTGGCTTCACTGTTTGAGATCGTACCATGCAGTATTCCCAAAACAAGTGTAAATGGTTGAGCATCTTCCATTATATTTCTATTTGCTTGGCAACGATCAATATCACAATATCTTGCTACTTCCATACCAAATAGGTAGCCTGGCGCAGCCGTAGTTCTTCCCGTACCACCACGCGTAACACGATTAAAGTTGGCCTGGCTGTTACGAATCACATTGCTGTTGGTGGCATTTGCAGAAGCGCCGAAATATGAAGTAATCCAAAACACAACCATACCAGATGCAAAAGGGAAAACAACTAATTCGGCTGCCAAATTCCCATTTGATTGACATCCATCAAAAACTACTCCATTTGAATTCAAAGCAGCAGTTCCGACAAAGTATGTTATTTTTTGCGTGCAGCTATTTTTGTTTGATTGATGCTCAGTAATTATGAAATTGTCACACGATATCAAATTCAACATAAAGTCTTCAACATCCAAGTTGGAATCAACGGTAGTACCAACAATATCAATATTGTTACTTGTTTCGCAACGATGCAATGAACAGCTATTTGAGAAGCTAAATTGAATCGCTTCTGCTGTTCTCCAGTTGCTAACTTGATTAGAAACCGGAATATAGTTGTTAAAGGTGTTGTTATTCACCTTCACGTGCACAAAATCAACGCCATTAGAAAAAGCCACCGATACAAATGCTGTTGGCACTGCAAATTGATTAGCTGTAGCAGAAGCAGTTTTGGTGTTACCACACACATCAACATCTTGTACTGATGCGCATTTACAATCATCGAGTTGCACAATTGCACCAATCGTGCTCAAGAAACCACTCGCATTGCAACGATTCACGGTGATGTTGTTGACGGTATCAAGCCAAATTGCGCGTTCGCCTTGATTTGCATTGATGAAATCAACATCATGCACATCCACACCAGTTGTGTTATTTACGGTAATACCATCCACGAGGTAATCATGCATATACAAGTCGTAAAATTCTACAACTTTGTAAGTATTGATCAAAATAGCTGCGCTCGTTGAATTGGTAATACAACCATTGAAGACCTTCAGCCCTTCGCGGCCCGTTGCAGAAATTGCATTGGCCGCCCCGCCTGCATCAACGGTATGGCACTGCAAATCGATGCATACGCAATCAGCGTTAACTACAATCCGACCGGTAACATCTTCAGTCACGCAATGTTCGCCTGACTTCGTGATGGTATAAGTACCACCGCCTGCATTGATGGCAGCCTGATTAATTTGGGTACACACACAGCTGCACTCCAAGATCTGTTCAACAATGCTCAGGGTTTCTTGATCTACCGAAAGATCGTTCATCGTTGTTTCATTAATCGTCGTAACTAAAGCCAAAACTTCTTGGCAGCATTCACCACCATCAATAATTTCATTGTTGACGATTTCGAGCAATCCTTGTGCTCTGCTTATTTTGTACTCGATGCGGTCATGGATATCGGCCATGATTGGCATTTGAATCAGGGTCACTAGGGCGAGCATG
>Ga0163144_10026085_pt1 | contig 11379 bp, 8 predicted proteins | sample OliLak19BULKMAT1_FD_123175 | JGI IMG/M metagenome (GOLD analysis project Ga0163144, IMG submission 123175) | Freshwater microbial mat bacterial communities from Lake Vanda, McMurdo Dry Valleys, Antarctica - Oligotrophic Lake LV.19.BULKMAT1 | ecosystem: Environmental > Aquatic > Freshwater > Lake... | reverse complement strand
TCGTCTACGAATTCCCCGCTCAGACCGCCCGTTACGTCGCCGTGCGGGTCGATTACACGTCGTTCGGCAAGGGGCTGCCGATTCAGATTCAGGAGGTGAAGGTTCGATGAGACGCATCCTCGCGCTGCTGGCTTTCGCGTGCGCCGCGGTCGCCGCGCAACCCGCAGGCCTCGGCGACCTTCGGAAGGAGAGCAGCACAAGGTCGGGGGTCGGCGTAGACTTTGGGGATGTCGGTACAAACATCCTTTAACAGATTGATTTTGCGCGCCGTTCTTCGAAACGTTAATCCGATGGTCATCCGGCTGGTGGCCGTGCCGGACTTCCTGGATCTGGCGGACTTCGACGAGATTTTTCATGCGGTGCTGGGCTGGGATAGCGGAATCGGCTACGCTTTCCAGACTCACGGCCAGGAGGTCAACAGCTTTAGTCGCCGCACAAAGTCCAGGAAGTTGCGCGACTTTCGTCTCCATCGGCAAGAGAAATTCCTTTACACTCTCGGCGCTATGGATCAACGGGAGTGGGAACGCCGGCTGGTCAATCTGGAAGACGGATCGGCCGGCGACGAAACGCCGGTGTGTTTGGGCGGGCGGGGAGCGGCGCCGCAGCAGTACTGTGGCGGTCCGACCGGATATCGGCTGATGCGAAAACGGCAGGAACTGGGCGAATCGATGTGCATCCCGGCTGAGGTGGAAACTGCGATCGGACTGCTGGCGGCGGCACACCCGGATCAGCCGGTAACCTCCTTTGATTTGTTGCGGAGAGTGCTGGCAGATGGATGCCGGAGTCTGGATCGCCGTCTGGAGGAGTTCGGGCCGCTGGAACCGGAGCGGTTCCGTCTGCAGGAGGCCAATGCGCGGTTGGCCAAGCTGCTCGAATACCGGAGGTTCCTATGAACTTCCGATTGGAAGTGGTCTGTGTCAATGATGGTGGCGAGGAGCAGCGCGGCGAGGTCCTGACGATGGAGCGGCGCCAGTTGGTCATGGAAACGCTGGGGCTCAACCTGAGCGAGAGCAGAGTGCTGCTGGAAAGGGTGCAAGACTTCGTGGTCGCCCGGCAGGCCGGCGAGGATCTGGAACAGCGACGAGGCTGTCCGAACTGCGGCGAGCGCTACACCAGCAAAGCGAGCGGAACAATCGCAGTGAAAACGCTGTTCGGCACGGTTGAGGTAGCAAATCCGCGTTGGAATCGTTGCCAGTGTCAGGGAAATGGGCCGAAGACATTCCGGCCCGCGACGGCCTGGCTCCGGGGGCAGACCAGTCCGGAGCTGTTGTACTTGGAGACCAAGTGGGCATCCTTGATTCCTTTCGCCAAGGTGGCCGAGTTGTTGCGGGAAGTGCTGCCCGTGCCTCGGGGGACACCCAAAACCGGCCATTAGGGGACGTCTGAAAACCAGCCATTAAATCGGCGGAATCAGGGCATAGCAAGAGAGCGAGGGACTACCCTCGGCTCTCATGAGCAATGTCTTGAGCGAAGAGCAAAAACAACAGATACTCGGATTGGGTCGCGTCGGCTGGTCGCTGCGGCGAATCGAGCGGGAGACCGGGATTCACCGCGACACAGCGGCGCGATATCTCCGCGAAGCGGGCGTGGCCGTGAAGAAACGCGGCCGCCCCAGCAAAGAAACGGCAAAACCGGCCATTTCCGTCGCGGAAGTGACCCCCGGCTCTCCGTCGGAAAAACCGGTCGCAACGCCAAGGCCATCTGGCAGGATCTGGTCGATGATCACGGCTTCCGCGGCAGCTACCAAAGTGTCAAACGCTTCGTGCGCAGACATGCCGGCCCCATCGCGCCCGACGCCCGCGCCATCATCATCACTCCGCCCGGCGAGGAAGCGCAGGTCGATTACGGCACTGGCCCGCTCGTCCGTGATCCGGTCACCGGCAAATACCGGCGCACGCGTTTATTCGTTCTTACGCTCGGATTTAGCCGCAAATGCGTGCGCCTGCTTTGCTTCCAATCCAGCCCCCACACCTGGGCCGAACTCCACGAAACGGCCTTCCGCCGGCTCGGTGGCACCCCGGAATAATCGCAAGCTTGCGATTTGGGTAATCGTAAGGACCAGATAATCAGAAGGAAGGAGGGTCGAACCCCATTGTTAATTGGAATTCGGCCCTTATCAGCTGACGATAATCAGGGTCGGCTTTCAGAGGGCAGCCAGCCACGCCAACAGATCGGCGTCGCGTTTCCAGCGGGGCGGCTTTCCCGGTCTGGCTGACTTCCGCGCCAATACACCCTCCGACCAGCGGCGCTCGTCGGTGCCGCTCGGATACAGCGCGCAGAGCGATTGGGCTAGACTCCAAAACTTCTGGTCCTTTCCCACGCCGTCATCCACCAGAAAACGTCGCAGTCCCTCGCCACGGCCCGCAGCAAATAGAATCATCGCCTGGTGCAGGCGATCTAACGTGGTGCTGCCGGGCTTCGCAGCGTTCTGAAGAGACCACCCGCTGTCTTCCTGTTCCAGTTCTTCCAGCAATCCTGGCAGCGAGAGCTGTGCAGACTGCTTCCGTTTCGTCGCCGACGACTCGGTTCCCTCTTTGCCGAAGAGTGCCTTGGTCCGTTCCGCGACCGGAAGCAGCCGAGCTGTGTCGCCTTTGACCTCGACCAGATTCGCGAGGAGTTCCAAGTGCGCTCCCAACCCCTGCGCGATTTTTCGGGCCGCGTCGTATTCTAAAGCGAATCCAGTAAGCTTTCCGGCTTGCCCAGGTTTCTCGTCCGAGTCCCCGTCGGCATCCTCCGTCTCGTCCGTTTTGGCGCTCTCACCATTAGACGTTCGCGGAGACAGCGTCCATAGCCACATGGCCGTAAGCCGGGCGTCTTCCTCAAACCCCGTGGTGTCTGCTCCCGCGAAGATCATCGAGATGGCCTCTTTGGAGACAGCCGCCCATACGTATTCGAGATACTCCTTCAACGTGACCTGGTCGCCGTTGGGCTTCTCGACGCGGGAATGCCGCGAGAAGATCTCCAGAGCCGGACCGAGACAGGAGAAGATGGCATCTGCCCCAACCACACCTTCCTGAGCCAGACGTGGCATCCAGTCGTGGATGCGGCGGGGCAACTCCTGCAATACGTCGCGCCAATCGCCGATTTCGTCCGTGCGCACCGAGCCGTCGGTATTCTCGCGCGGGCGCACGGCGATGTGAACAGAGGATGCCAAAGTCGCGGTACCCTTCGCGTTCATGCGTGTTTCCATCTCCGTATCGATGGGCCATGAGCCGGTGATGATCCAACCGGCGTCTACTATGGCTTTCAAGATGGCTTCCCAACTCGCCGTCGTTTTGCTCGCGAAAACAATGGTGCCGATACCGTCCGGTCGAAGTATGCGTCGGCCTTCGGAAAACGCTCGCGTCAACTGGCGCTCGTAAAAGGCAATATCATGCTTCGACGTGCTTAGCTCGTGTGGGCGATCCACTACGATTTCCTCGTCCTTCGCAACTAGCGGAGCAGTGAAAAGCTCAGGGAAGAATCTCAGGAGGTGACGACGCTGCCAAACGTAGAAGAAGTCCGACAAGTGTGAGTATGGAACCGCGTCGTAGTAGGGCGGGTCCGTGACCAAAGCGTCGGCGGAGTCATCAGGTAACGGGTGCGCTGCCGCACTGGCTGTCTCGATGTGCACGGAACTACGCTCGGAGATACTGGTAAACGCTCCGGTAATATTCGCCAATCCATGAAGCCAAACATCGAGGAGGCTTGGCCATGAGCCGGCACAATCAACGAGAATGGCTGGCTCTCCGAAGTCCCAAACCATAGCGATAGCCTGGCGTCCAAAAACTTGCTGCGAGCACTGAACGTTCGGCTCCCATCTGGCGAGGGCTGTGTTGCGGTCGAGAACCTTGCTCAGCACGCAGCCCAGGCTCGCCTGCACGGCCTTTGCAAATTCCGAGTCGGGACAATTCGTGGACACCTTCTCGCCGACTTGGCTCACCAACCTAGTCAATGTCGCGAATGCGAGTTTCTGTCGCGGTGAGAACAAATCACCCCAGCGCATCATTCCGTAAATTGGAACACTGATTCGGCGAATCTCATTTAGTGAAATTACTTCGTCAGGAACTAGGCTCAACGGCCCCTTATGCTCTCGTTCGCGACGCTCAATTTCCGCTTTAGCTCTGGCGAGAGTTTCAGCGTCGGCCAACGTTGGCGCGCGAAAGACACGATTCTCACCATCGGCAGAAAGCGTAAGTACGCTCATGGGCTGTGGGTCACTTGCCCCCCCCACGCCGTGTCTTGAATTGCTCGCGCACGCGGGCTACTGGCGTCGTGTAGCCGCAGCACGGACAAGTTGCGGAGCCGCGTCGTACCGTACCGTCGAATTGCGGAGTTTCGACTCTCGTATTCGCATTTGCTTGGTCGACCCAGCCGTCGTGTTGTTTAACGATGATTTGAAAATCCACGCGTTTGGCTCTGGGATTCGGCACGAGCTGGAGCGCAACGGAACGATTCGCCTTCTTAGCCAACCACAGGGAACGGATGAGCGGTACTGTCGCGCCGCAACTGGGGCCTTCGCATTGAATCGTCCGCGCCCAGAGGTAGGCGATGGGCGTCGCACCATCCGAGTCCTTGGGATAAAACTGGGCCAGTTCCTCCTCCGCTTCGCGCTTAATCCACTCACCCCATTTGCGGGTTTCGTCGGCAAGGCGCTGACCGTATTTGGGAATGTAATCGAGCACGACCTTGTTGATCAGCACCGACATAGGATTGAGGTCGCTGGCAAATGCGTCCGCGCCGACGCGCAGGGCTTCCAGGGGAATCGAGCCACCGCCAGCGAACGGATCAACCACTAACGGGCGTGTACCTGGGACTCCTCCCAGGGCTTCGTGGGCAGATTGCGTTAGCGCCTGACTGGTTTCGAGATACTCCGGTACCGCTGAATTGTCCCAGTTGGAAAAGTCGGCAATGAAATCCAATAGAGAGAATCTGAGCACATTCCAGTGGGCTTCTTTCCGCGGGTCGAGCCCCCCGCCGACTTTCGAAAGTACCTGCCACTTCTTCCAGGTATCATGCGGGCATCCTTGCGCAAGCGCCTTGTCCGACGCCGCCTTCGCGGCAAATTCGTTAATCAGCCGACAAGCGTCCTCTCGGAACCGCTGCGGACACAAGGGGTCTGCCGGATCGGGCCATAGCGCCGCGCACAACACGGCTCGGCACGCCGCCAGAGGACGCCGCGCCCACCAAATATGCAAGGTCGATATATGACCGTGCCGGATCGACTTCTCGCGCCGCGCGTGGGCAGATATTTTCTTAATCGGCAGGTCGACTTCGATCAGCCGTTTCGGATATACGCTCATCGGCGACGGCTCCAATTATTGAACAGAGCTTTCAAGTTTTTCAGGAAGAGTCCGAAGGAGGCTTCGCGCGTTTCGACCACCCCCAAGTTCATGGCCATCACAATGTCTTCGGCGAATTCCTCTCCACCCAAAGGCGCCTCAATCCCACTAGCCCGGATCTCGGTTCGCAGCAACTTCTTGTACTCGTCCTTGGCGCACTTCATGGCGGGAAGAGTGCAGCCGCGGCCGAACACTTCCTGGAATGCATTGGCATCCACTAACATCCATCGCTCGATGTGGGGGTCGGGAATCGCATACGAGACCAGTTGTTGAAACTGCGGATAGTGAGCGAGCACGCCCTCCATCAGCCCCTTGCGGCCATTGTATCCCTGGCAATTGGCATCCACGACGACGATGACGGAATCCGGAACGCTCTGGCGGTCTCTCTTCAGGTCGCGAAGGAAGTCTTTCAACTCAACGTGCATCTTGGATAGGCCGCCCCGAGCACTCAGGAACCGCACCGTGACGCCTGCGTCGTACTCATCATTCAATCGCTTCAGTAGCGCGCCGATGAACTTTTCATGGAAGGAGTCTTCGCAGAAAAGCGTAAGCTCAGGCATCAAAATCGCCTCTGAGCATTCGCTGCGAGACGGGCAACGGCTCCGCCGCTTCTTCCAGCGCCGTGTCGATGCCGGACCGGCGCGCGAGCGGGCCCCAAACTTCGAACGGTTCAATTGTCGTTCCGCTGTCCTTCTTCTGGCACACGAACAAACACTTGTCGGGGATGTGGTCAGGCAGAATGGGCGAATGAGTGGTCACGATCAATTGCGTATTTCCGGATTCGGCGCGGTTTTCGAGGATCTTCGCAATATCGCGGATCCGGCGGGGATGAACGCCATTCTCAGGTTCTTCAAATCCAATGAGCGCCGGCGGCTCTTTTACGCCGCTAAGGGCAAGCAGCCCGAGTGCACGGAGCGTGCCTTCGGAGACGACTCGCGCTGGCATTGCCACAGTCCCTTCCATCAGGCTCAACTCCACCTCGCCCACTTTGTTCACTTCGGTGCGAATCCCAGTTATGGAGGGAATCAGGCTGTGTAAGGCCTTTTCGACCGCCTTAAATTGCAGCGGGTCGAGGTTGTGGAGTGTATTCAGGAAGGCGGCGAGTTCCTCGCCCATCAATCCAATATGCCGCACCTCTTTGACGCTGGTAGCCGCACGCATTCGCTCTCGAGGTTCAAAATAATAGAAGAACCAACTCTGCAACTCTTTTTTCAAGGCAGTGAGATGAGGGTAGTGCGGCGCATAGTAAGGCCGGGAGACAATAGCGTGATCGAGATACCGGTCGAAATAAGTGGGATGCGACTGGCCCTCCATCCGAAGGTGGATACGGTGGTTGACTCGTTCGAGGAACGGCTGGGGACGGGATTTGGGCTGGCCGTCCAGTCCTAGCGCCACGAGGTACTCGTCGGCGACGTGGACCACTCCGGACCCCGGGGAAATCCCGACTTCGATGCGATAGCGAAGGCGCGTATGATGGATGAACGAAACTGGCTTCCTGGATTCAGTCCCGTTCCCCTCCGATGCCTGCCCCCGTTTGGTCTCCAGAATCTCTTTATTCACTGCGGCGATTACTTCCGGCGAAAGATCGATATCGGCTTCTATTTGGAACGAGACCGATTCCTTCTTCATGAGCCCTTCCAGGCCCGTTTCATCGAAAGAGAATGATTCCATTGGCTTGCCGCGGTAAGGGGGTTCGAAGGCCTCCTTGAGGCTGCGACTGCCAGCGATTCGAGAGAGGAGTTGTAGAGCGTCGATGAAGTTGCTTTTGCCGGCCGCGTTTGGACCGAAGAGGACCGAAAGCGGCTGGAGCGCCACATCCACGTTGCGCAGCGACTTGTACCTCTGAATGTGGATTCGCCGGATCATTGAAGTCGGCCCTCCTCGGCGGGCTGTGGTCTGTTGCTTCTTACGCGCATAAGGCAGTTGGGTGAAAAACTGCAAAACTGCTCCGTCGAAAATGACCCCGGTGGGGTCATTTTCATTGCACCCCATGGCGCGCAGGGCCATCGAGGCTTGTTGACGCACGCGGCTCGGATCAGAGCCACGAGCGGGAAGGGGTGGCAGTCCGCTGAAACGTCTCCGTTGTTCCGAACAGCGGTATTTAACATAGTCCAGCCTCTAGGATAGTGGAGGCCTGCGTGTAGTAGTGTTCGATCTTCACGAGAGGCTGCCAGTTCAGCCGTGCCGGATCATTGATGATGTGTATCTCAGGCTTGGAGGCGCAGCTGAACACGACATAGAGCCAAAAATCCTTCTTGAGCCGCTCTGCCGTCTTGTATTCGTTGGTCGTGAGGGCCACTTCACCGATGCCGGATCTGCCCTTCACCTCAATGAAACGCACCTCAACGGATGTCTCCGGGTCCTCGGGGTGAGGCCGGCGCGAAATCAGATCAAAACCGCGGTTTTCCGCTTCCACGCTGGTGACGCGCCACCCGCGAGATTCTTCGTGGGCGATCACTGCCTGAATTGCGATCTTTTCGATTTCGTCATCCCTCACCATCGCGGCAAATTTCGGCGCCGCCCGTTCTGGATGAGGCAATACCCAAGCGCGGCCATGGTGCTGGATATCCGCAATGGTGCAGAACCGTTCGCGCTCAATCTCGTTCCGCCGCTTCTCGAGGCGGTTGTTGAGATCGTCGATCTTGTCTTCCACCTGCTTCACGTTGGCAGCAAGCAGAGGATTTGCTTCCCGAGAGTGGTCACTTCCCAGCAGTTCAGCCATTCGAAGATTTTGGCGGTGGATCAGCTCGTTCAGGCTGATCTCCATGTGGGTGGAAATCGTATCGATCTCTTTGAGGCGCGTCTGCTGAATCTCTTCGAGGAATGGCTCAAGAGCCTTCTCAATCAGGGATTGCTCTACAATATCGCCCCCCGGCAACCCATCGTCAATGCCGGGTTCTGTGGCGGCGGGCGCTGGGACCACATCGAGGAAGAGTGTCGGTTGCCGAACGGCCAGGGAACCGTCCATGGACGTCTCAACCACAAACAGCCGCCTATGGAGAATGTTCCCAAGGCCATCCCGGATCGTCGCCGAATACACGTCGAGACGCGCGGGTTGTGTCCGCGCAACATCATAAAATACCGAGCCGCGTTCCAGATCCGGACCAACGGACTGGAGCAGTTCTTCCCGAACGACCTCGAAGAGCGGGTGCCCGGGTGTCACCCAATCCACGGTTGGGTCCTCTGACAGGTAGCTCTTGTCGAAGACGATCTGCTTGTATTCCTTGCCCAGCTTGCCAAAGCGCGGTTCCAGCAGGTCGCCCGTGGTCCATAGGTTCTTCGGGACCCGGCCCACTCGATAGCAGTGCTTCCCCTTGGTGATCTCCCTGGGATGCACTCCCAGCATCGGCCCAGCCAGCAGGAAGAAGTCCTCCACGACTTCGGGCACCAGCCGGCGCTCCTTCGCCTCGGTTGACTTGCCGACGATTGCGGAGAGGTTGAGGGAACGCTTGGCCAGTCCTTCCAGCGTGGAGTTGGTGATCTTGCGGAATCGCTCGCCGTCGACCTGCTCCACGATCCGGCTCTTAATGACATCCTCCGAGAGGTTCCCGGTGTACATCTCGCGGAGCATTCGCTCAATCTGATTCGCGGCGAAGACATCCCCAAGGACATTAAAGATCTTGCCGGTCTGCTGCGGGTCCAGGTCGGACTCGATGCTCTGGAGCCGCTCGAAGAGCTTGTGGAGGACGCGCCCTTCTCGCGTATTCGTGGAGACGAAGTTGAGGATAAGGCAGTCTTTCTCCTGCAGGTATCGGTGGATACGCCCCATCCGCTGTTCCAGCCGCACTGGATTCCACGGAATGTCGTAGTTGATCATGAACCAGCAGAACTGGAGGTTGATGCCTTCGCCCGCCGCCTCTGTCGCCGCCATCACCTGGCAGCTTTCACGGAACTCGCGCTCCGCATAGATGCGGCTACCAGGAGTGTCGCGGTCGCCGATCTTCATACTGCCGTGAATCTGCGTAACGGAGAGGCGCCATTCGTCCCGCATCTTCTCGACCAGGTAGTCGAGCGTGTCCTTATGCTCCGTGAAGATCAGGAGTTTCATCTTCGGATCCTCGAAGATGCCCTGCTGCGTGAGCACTTCACGCAGCTTCCGGAGCTTGGATTCGACTTCGCGCTTTTCGAGCAGAAGAGCCTGCGCGACAAGTTTATCCAGTTGGCCAATCTCGTCTTTCAGCGCAATGGGATCTACGGAGATGACCGCCTCTTCGAGTGCGGCCATGATTTCCTGCTGCTCTTCTTCCGGGAGATCGTCGAAATCATCGGGTACACGGGCGTCGATCTGCTGCTGACGGTATGCCGCGGGATTGCCCAATATCCGCTGCCGTTTGTCCCGCATCCGTTCCAGGCTACGCCGGGCGGCCCGAATGCTGGAGGCGAACCGGCGTTGCAGCATCGCCATTGTGAACCCGACGGCGCGGCCGCGCGCGGAATTGTCGGCTGCCGCCTTGATGGACTGGTCCTCGACGTAACGAGTGAGCGCATCGTAGAGTTCCCACTCTTCGTCGTCGATGGCGAAGCCGATGGTCTCTACCTTCCTCTTTGTGAAGAGAGTCCGCACCTCGCCGGTATCTGGGTCTGGGAAGTGGACAAGGGCTTCCTTTGTTCGGCGCAAGTAAAAGGGAGCCTCGTGTCTGCGTATGGCCTCGTCGATGCTGGCGACATCCCCATAGACATCGCGGTCCAAGAGTTGCAGAAAGAGCCGAAAGTTTTCTTTGTCGCCCTTATGCGGCGTTGCGGTCATAAGGAGGTAGTGATCCGTCATTTCCGACAACTGTTCCCCGAGTTCGTAGGCGAGCGTCTTTTTGTCGGAGCTGTACGCACTCATCTTGTGCGCCTCGTCAACAATGATCAGGTCCCAACGGCTCCGGAGGAGGCTCTCCTTGGCGTCTTCAATCCGTGAAACCCAGGAGATCGACGTCACCACCTGGTTTTTCTCTTGCCACGGATTGGAACCGTAATTCGCGCGCAAGACGTCGCTCCGAACGACTTCGAACTTTTCCTGGAACTTGTCTTTGAGTTCCCGCTGCCACTGGAAGCTGAGGTTAGCCGGCGTCACAATGAGAATTCTCTTCACCAGCCCACGAACCTTCAGTTCTTTGATGAGCAGGCCAGCCATGATCGTCTTGCCAGCGCCGGGATCGTCGGCGAGAAGAAACCGGATTCGGGGAAGCCGGAGGAAATAGTCGTACACCGCTTCAAGCTGGTGCGGCAGCGGATCGACTCTGGCAATCGACAGGGAGAAGTATGGGTCGTACTCGTAGGCGATCCCCAGCCGGAGGGCTTCGACGCCGAGTTTGAACTTCGTCGCGTCGCCGTCGAATGGTTGTTGTTCCGGCGAGCCCTTGAGGTTGGCAAGTTGGGCAGGCGAGAGGATAGGCTGATGCACCAGCCCAGTGTTCATTCCTTGACCGACAAGCTTGATAGAGCCGCCCATCGGGACCACCCGAATGATCTTAACGGGCTCCGGGAACATAGGGCCGCGAACGATGACATTGACTTTCAGGTCTTGGGGATTCATCGTGGGCTTCCTACTTGTTCCCTCGCCGTAGAGATTTGCCGCCGACGGAGCCAGGGATGTCGGCTGGTCCGCCGCCTCTCACCCATGCGTCCACCTCTGGCAACTTGCACTTCCAAAGACGGCCAACACGGTGTGCTGGCAACCCTTTGCCCTCGATCCAGCGGTATACGGTATCAGGGGCGACGCCCAAGTGCGCGGCGACTTCGTTCACGGAGTACCAACGCAGATCGCCGGACGGAACGCTGTCTGAAATGGACATCGATCAACAATGGTGGCAGAAACTCGGAAAGAATGGTATTGGGCAGTGTGCTTACCGGTTTGATGCCCGTGGGCTGATACTGGCGTATTTGCCCGGGGCGTTTCGAAAGATGTTGGGCGAGTCGGCAAACGCGACCCAAAAAATCAAGGGTTGGCGGACGCGGAACATCTGCGAATCTCGGCGAGAGTCGCTAATCTCGGGAGGAAAACAGCCGTGTTAGAGCAGCGAATGCGGGAGAGGCTTCATTCAAAATCGAGGAGTGTGGATTGTCGCAT
>Ga0163144_10026083_pt1 | contig 11379 bp, 9 predicted proteins | sample OliLak19BULKMAT1_FD_123175 | JGI IMG/M metagenome (GOLD analysis project Ga0163144, IMG submission 123175) | Freshwater microbial mat bacterial communities from Lake Vanda, McMurdo Dry Valleys, Antarctica - Oligotrophic Lake LV.19.BULKMAT1 | ecosystem: Environmental > Aquatic > Freshwater > Lake... | reverse complement strand
TCGCTCCGTTTCTATTGCGGAGCAATGCTTTGTGGTTTCCAACCACAAGCTTCCCCCGCCATTTTTTCAAAGCGGACAGTTGATGTGTGAATTCCACCGGACAGATCACATACTAGCGACACCACGTCGAGCATGGGATTGACAGTGAACACGAAGATGGCGAACAATTTGCCAATCATCCACCGCAATCCGTTTTTGCTGGTGAGTTTGAATCCGGCGACGGTGATCCGGTCGACGACGGAGCAGAGCCCGTTCCATCATTGGGCGGCATCGCAGTTTGATGTGGGCGGCAACACGTCGACCAAGAACGACATCATTCTCGATGGTGCGCCTTCGATGACGGCGCAGAAGTCGAGCTATACACCGCCGATGGATGCGGTGCAGGAAGTGAATGTGCAGCAGAACGCGGTGGACGCGGAGTTTGGACACTCGGCGGGCGGCGTGTTGAGCGTGCAGATGAAGTCGGGGACGAACGCATATCACGGCACGGTGTATTATCTGGGCCGCAACCCGAAGCTGAATGCGTTGGCGGACCGCACTACGCAGGCGAAGAACCTGACCCGGCAAAACACCTGGGGTGCAACGCTTGGCAATGCGATCAAGAAGAACAAGATTTTCAATTTTGCGAGCTATGAAGGCTGGCGCACGATTGAGCCGCGGTCGGCATTCAATACATTGCCCACGGATCTGGAGCGCACTGGCGATTTCTCCCGTTCGTTGAATACGGCTGGGGCATTGCGTACGATTTATGACCCTTACACGACGCAGGTGGCGGGCAACGTAGCAACGCGAACTCCATTTGCGGGAAACGTAATTCCGGCCAGCCGGATTGATCCGGTGGCGAAGGTAATGATGGCTGATGTATGGAAGCCCAATGGACCGGGGACGGGCCCGACAGGCGTCAACAACTTCATCTCCGGGTTTGCGAACCGGTTCAAGTACTGGAATTTTTCGGACCGGGTGGACTGGAACATCAACGACAAGCTGAAGATATTTGCGCGCTACAACCAATTCAAGACGTTTACGGCGCTGGATGATTTCACGGGATCGGTGGCGCAGCAACCGGATGGATCAAAGCGTCACTCGACCTCGTACTCGGGCGATATGGTGTATACGCTGAACCCCACCACGCTGGTTAATATTCGTGGTGCGTTTAACAGCATTGTTGACAGTTTTGGCCTGCCTTCGGCAACGCTGAAGGCTGATGACCTGAAGCGATTCTGGGGCAACAACACGTGGTACCAGTCCTATCTTGCCGAGCTGCCAGACATTTACTATCCGGGCGTATCCGTGGCCGGGCCGACGACGACGACGCTAGGCCGTGGCGGTTACTGGTTCCAGGAGCCGACCTCGTGGAACATAGAAGCGAAGATGAGCAAGAACATAGGCAAGCACTACCTGAAGGTTGGTGGTGAATTCCGCCGAGAACTGGTGGTTGCTTCAAGACCGCGACCGATGAATTTCAACTTTGGCCGGGTGACAACGGCCAATACGTTTAACGCGCCGAACCTGAATCTCAGCGGCGATGCGTGGGCGTCGATGCTGCTGGGCGCACTGGAAGGGAACTCGACGATTGGCTCGATTCCGATCCAGCGGCCGCAGGTGAACTACAACGGCTTCTTCATTCACGACGATTTCAAGATCACGCCGAAGCTGACGTTGAATCTTGGTTTGCGTTATGAGTACTTCACCGGAATGCAGGATCCGGAACGGCGGCTGAGCCGGTTCCTGGATCTGACGAATCCGATTCCGGAGTTTCAGGGTGCAGGGGCACCTGTGATCCCGGCCTCGGCGGCGGCGCTGCGGCAGGCGGCACCGATCTACAACGGAGCGTGGGTGTTTACCGATGACAAGAATCCGAACAGCTGGAACGCGCCAAAGACGCTGTTGATGCCGCGGCTTGGCCTGGCGTATGCGTTGGATTCCAAGACGGCGATTCGTATTGGCTGGGCACGTTACATTGTGCCAGCTCCGCTAACGGACGGGCTGAATATTCTGGGCAGCGTACCCTATACGGGGTTTGATGCGACTTCCCAAACGATTGGAACCATTCAGGGCGTGCCGCAGCAGAGTTTGGCGAACCCCTTCCCGGGCGGGTTGATTCCGGTGCGGGGCAAGGAGTTTGGCCGGTACACGGCGCTGGGCGATTCGGCGACCTGGCATCAACAGAACTTTACGCCGGGAGTGAACGACCGGTTGAATGTGAGCGTACAGCGGCAGTTGCCGGGCAAGATTCTGGCTGACATCACGTTCTTCATGAATACGGGCCGCAGCGCGCCGTATGCCTATGACCTCAATCAAGTGGATCCGCGGATTGGATTCGCGGTTGGCAATGCGATCAACGCAGGTGTGCCTAATCCGTTCTTCAACAAGCTGCCACAGGCAAAGATGCCGGGGCAGTTGCGGACGCAGGCGAATGTGGCGACATCGCAGTTGTTGCGGCCTTATCCGCAGTACGGATCACTGGTAGAGACTTTGCGCGGCGGATTTGGTAACCGCTACAAGTCGCTACAGATGCAGTTTCAGCGGCCATTTGCGAACGGATTCAATTTCACGATTGGCTACAACTATAATCGCGAGCGGAATGAGGAGTTCTACGACATCGTAGACAACTTTACGAACACGCCAAGCTGGCAGCCGGCGACAAATGCTCGGCAGCGCATCACGGGAGCGGCGATCTACGAATTGCCGTTTGGCCGAGGCCGGAAGTTTGGGGCCAACATGAACGGGATTCTGGATGGAATGCTGGGCGGCTGGTCGGTCAGTGGGCTGGCAACGGCGAACACAGGCATCTTCATGCGGCTTGGCAATGTAGTTGTTGACGGCGATCCGACATTGGAAAACCCGACGCGAGACCGCTGGTTCGACACGAGCAAGGTGAAGATCCTGCCGGCATTCACGCGGCGCACGAATCCGGTGCAGTTCCCCGGGCTGGTGGGGCCAGCTTACTTCAATATGGACACCACGCTGGCCAAGCAATTTGACATTATCAAGGAGCGATTGAAGTTTGAACTGCGAGCTGAGAGCTACAACACGAGCAATCACTTCACGGGGACAATCGCGCCTGTCATCGATGTCAATTCGCCCAATTTCGGCAAGATCATCCAACAGCGGCCCGGTATTTTCGGGCGGCAGATCCAGTTCAGCGGGCGGCTTGTTTTTTAAGCTCGCACTGTTGCTGGTGGCCTCGACGGTTGTGGCACAGTATGTAGGCAAGGAGGCCTGTGGCGGATGTCATCCGCGGCAGGCCTCGCTGCATTTGGAAAGCGGCCATGCCCGGGCGCTTGCCGCCGGGGGCGCTAAGGCGGATTGGGCGTTTGGGTCGGGGACGCATGCGGTGACATGGGTGAAGCAACTGGATGCGGAGCATTATCTTGAGTTGGGACAGAGCTGGTTTCGCGCGACCGGGGCGTTGCGGCTGACGCCGGGACACAAAGACAGCGCGGGGGTTAAGTACAGGGTGTTTGACCCGGGGGCGGGGATTCTCAAGTGTTTCAGCTGTCATTCAACAGGGGTGCCGAAGGTGTTGGCCGGGGGCAAGATTGGGCCGGCTGAGCCTGGGGTGAACTGTGAGGTGTGCCATGGGCCGGGCAAGGCGCATGTGGAATCTGGAGGGGGCAAGTACAAGATCGACAACCCGGCGCGGTACCGGGCGAGTGCGGTGAATGAGCAGTGTGGGGCGTGTCACCGGCAGCAGGCGGCAGGTGGTGAGGCGCCGAATTGGGATGACCCGTGGAATGTGCGGCACCAACCCGTGTATCTGGTGGAGAGCCGTTGCTTTCAGGAGAGCGGTGAGAAGTTGAGCTGCTTCAGCTGCCACAAGCCGCATGAGAAGCTGTCGCGCGACAAGCAGGCCTTTGATGCGGTCTGCGCGAGTTGCCATTCGGGGGTGAAACACAAGACGGCGGCGGCGGCCAAGGCGGGCTGTGTGGGGTGTCACATGCCGGTGGTGAAGCCGACTGCGGAGTTGGGGTTCTCGAACCACTGGATCGGGGTCTATGCCCCTGGGAAGCTACTCAGGCCTCGGCGTTGAGGTGAGGGCGGCCTGGGCTTCGAGCGTCCAGGGGTGGGACGGGCCGAGGCGGGTGTTGAATACCTGGAAGGCGAGTTGGTAGAGACGGCGGGCTTCGGCAGGTTTGTTGCGCGCGCGGAGGATGTCGGCGAGGTTGCTGGCGGCGAGAGCGGTGCGGGGATGGCGGGGGCCGAGTGTTTTTTCAAGCAGGGTGAGGGCTCGGCGCTGGAGGAGCTCGGCTTCGCCGGTTTGGCTGGCATCGAGCAGGGCGGAGGCGAGGTTGTTGAGGGTGACCGCGGTTTCGGGGTTTTTGGATTGCGGGTCGAGGACGAGGGCTTTACGAAACTGGGCGATGGCGAGATTGGGCTGGCTGGTTTCGCGGAAGCAGAGGCCGAGATCGTTGCGGCGGGGGATTGAGTCTTCTAAAGTGATGGCCTGCTGGTAGAGGGGGCAGGCGGCGGGCCGGTGGGTGGTGAGATCGGCGAGGGCGGTGAGGGCGCGGGCGGCTACCTGGGGGTCCTTTGATTTTGCGAGCTGGGAGAAGGCGGTTTGGGCTCCGGTGTTTTGCCTGGCTCCGAGCAAGGCCTGGGCGAGGGCCTCGCGAGTGGGGTCGTTGTTAAGGATGGCGGCGGCGCGGGAGAGCGCCGGGATGGCCGAGGCGGGGCCGGTGTTGCGGAGATGGAAGAGACCGAGGTCGAGGGTGGCGCGGCCGGTTTCGGGGGAGTTGGGGCCGTGGAGTTGTTCGAGGCGCGATCGCTCCTGTTCGTAGAGTTGGGCCAGGGCTGGGGTTTGGGGTTGGAACAGGAATAGCAGCAGGAGGCTAGAGACCATCGCGGATCCTCCCGTTGAGGGCGTGAAGGAAGGCCGCCAGGCTGGCTTGTTCGTCCCTGGACAAGTTGAGGGGCTGGATTTCGGGGTCGAGATTGGGATGTGGTTTGCCGCCGTCATTGTAGAAGCGGATGACGTCTTCGAGGGTGTCGAGGGAGCCGTCGTGCATGTAGGGCGGGGTGCGGGCGGCGTCGCGCAGGCTGGGAGTTTTGATGCGGCCCTGGTTGAGGCCGGTGGTGTGGAGTTCTTCGTCGGTGAGGTTGGGGCCGAGGTGGCAGGAGGCGCAGTTCGCTTTGCCACGAAAGAGGGCGAGGCCGGCGCGCTGTTGAGCGGTGAGAGCGGTGGGGTTGCCGGCGAGGCGGCGGTCGTAGGGCGAGTCGCCGGAGAGGATGGTGCGGACGTAGGAGGCGAGGGCGTTTTGGAGTTGTTGGACGGAGATGCCGACGCGACGTGCGGCAATGTCGGGGTCGAGATCCATTTCGAGAGGGTTGGCGATGGGGCCGAGAACTTGTTCTTCGAGGGTAGCGGCACGTCCATCCCAGAAGAAGGATTTGCCCCAGGCGCGGTTGGCGATGCGAGGAGTGCGGCGGGGGCCGGTTTGGTTGCGGATGCCGCGGGCCTTGGGGAGGGAGTCGGTGAAGGCGAGTTGGGGGTTATGGCAGGTTGAGCAGGAGGTGGATTGATCGCGGGACAGTCTCGGGTCGGAGAACAGGGATTTTCCGAGGGAGACGGTTTGGGGAGTTAGGGGGTTGTTGGGCGGGGTGGGGAGGTAGCGGTCGAGCCCGAGGGGGATGTCGATGGCCAGCGTGAGTAAAAGAAGAAGTGTCATGGGCGGAGGGGGAGCGTCCAGATTTCGTCCTGCTGCTGGCCGATGGTGAGGGCGAGGCGGTCGCCATTGGGGGAGATAGCGATGTGCCCTTCGCGGCGGGCGGGTGTGGAGATCGGGTTGAGGTTGTTGGTGTTGGGGTTTAGTTCGTAGAGAGTAGTAGGGCTGGCGGCGATCAGAGTGGTGGACCAGGCGAGTTCGGTGCATTCGGAGCAGGGGATGGTCTGGTTGTTGAGTTGGATGTTGTGTTGGGGTGTTAGGATGGCGAACTGGTTGCCGCTGGTGGCTATGGCAAGCGCGGGGTGTAGTTTTTCGGCTGGGCCGGATTGTTTGCGCCAGAGGTGGTTGTCGCGGAGGAAGTAGAGCGTCCGATCTGTGGTGAGGGCGGCGGGATAGCCACGGAAGGGGGCGTTGTGATCGACGAGCAGCGGTTTGGTGTGGCCTGTTTGGGGATCGACGAGGAAGACGCCGGAGCGGCCTTTGCCGTCGCTGCCGCTGGCGAGGATGCCGATGGAGGACCAGGTGAGGCGGTCGATGTAGGCGAGTTTGGGGTTGATGTCGCGTTCCTGGTTGGAGATGAGGTGGCGGATGAGGATGGTGCGGGATTCCTGGCCGAAGTTTTCGGCGCCGCGACGGGAGAGGAAGGCGATTTCATTGCCAGCGGGTGAGAAGGCCGGGGAGCGGTTGAGACCGGGGAAGGCGATGGTGGCGCGGAGGGGTTGGCCGGGGGAATCGAGGGGGATGGTGTAGACCTCGGATGCACCGTTGCGGCGGCCGAACAGCAGGCCGCTAGTGGTGAGGCCGAGGGGGAGGGCGCGGCCGAGGTTGGCGGCGATGCGGGTGGGGGTGGGTTTGTCGAGAGGGCGCTGCCAGAGATCGAGGTGGTCTGCATCGCCGCCGAAGTAGTAGATGGATCGGCCATCGTTTGAGAAGAGAGGAAAGAGGTAGGAGCCGGCTTCGGGGGTGAGGATGGATTCGCTGGAGCCATCGAGGGCGAGCAGGTAGATGGCGCGTTCGGTTTTGGAATCGGGGCGGAAGGAATCGTAGACGAGGTGGCGGCCATCGAGGGAGAGGTCCATGCGTTTGGGGTAGACCCAATTGAGGGAGCGGAGGGTTTCTACTTCGCCCGTTTTGGCGGAGATCAAGGTGATCTGGCTGGTGTTGTCCTTGCGGAAGAGGAGGGTGAGGATTTTGGAGTTGTCGGGGGTGAAGGCGCAGGGTTGGACGAAGCCGGCTTCGGGGTTGCGGTAGAGGGTGCGGGGGGCACCGCCTGTGGAGGCGACGAGGCGGAGTTCATAGAAGCCCTGAGCGTTGAACCAGGCGTAGGCGATGTGGGCAGCGTCGCGAGAGGGTACCGAGAAGTAGGCGAACTCCGGGGAGTCTTTGGGTTTGGTGGTGAGGAGCTGATCCTGATTGGTGTCAAGGTTGCGCCAGGCGAGGTTGCCGTCGCGGATGTGGGAGAGGAAGCGGCCGTCGCGGGAGGGAGCGCCGAGGCTAACGACGCCGGTAGCCAGCAGTTTTGGCTGGGGTGGATCGGCGGCGAGGAGCAGCAGTGCGAACAGGGGCGACACTGCTGCCCATTCTATTCGCTTATAGATAGCTCTTGAGGTGGACGAAGGGTAGAGTGCCGTATTGGATGAGGACTTCGCGGCCTTCGTTTTCGAGGGAGAGGCGCGCGGCTTCGGTGACTAGTTCGTTGTAGCTGGAGTTGGAGGCGGTGGCGATGATGCCTTGTTCGTCGATCAGCTTGAGGTTCAGCGGGTTGGTTTCAACCGCCTGGACTGATTCGACCAGCGCTTCGATGGAGCGGTAGCCGTAGCCGACTACTCGCTCGCCGGGGCCGAGGTGGTTCGGGACGTATTGCATATAGTCAGGGCTGGGTTCGCTGTAGCCGCCGTCGACGTAGCAATACTCGAGGCCACGGTGTGAATCGTTGTGGATTAGGAAGCCTCCACGGTCACCCTGGCTGGTCCACAGCGTCATGCCTTGCGTGTTGGACCCTGGGCCCTGTTCAGGGTAGCCGAGCGCGTTCTGGACGTTCAGGATGCCTCCGTTGGACCATTTGACGCGGGCATCGGTCCACATCCAGGCTTCGGTGCCGTTGGGAAATTTTTCAGGGATGCCGGCGACCGAGACACTGACTGGCAGCAGGCCGGTGATGAAGTGAACCAGGTCGACGTAGTGGCAACCGATGTAGGTGAAGGCGTCGGAGTTTTCCATCGAGAACCAGTTCTGGAAGTTGGAATGGCGGTAATACCATTTCTCGAAGAGGCGGGCGGTGCCGAGTTTGAAGTCTCCGAAGTGGCCCTGGCGGTAACGGTCGCGAGCCATGAGAGCGCGGTCGTCGAAACGCTTGTGGTATTCAATGCCGATGAAGAGGTTGCGATCTTTCGCTGCTTTCTCGATTAGCTTGGCCTGCTGGATGGTCTGGACGAGCGGCTTAACGCAGATGATGTGCTGGTTTGCGTCGATGGCTGACATTGCGGCGTCGAAGTGGATCTGGTCGGGCAGAGCGATGATCGCGATGTTGCGCTCGGCGGAGTTGGCGAGGACGTCTTTGTAGGACGCAGTGGTAGGAGTGAATTTCTCGCCGGGGAAAGCCTGCTGGATGCGCTCGTTGGCGGCGAGGTTGTCGAGGGTTTGCTTGTTACGGGCGCAGACGGTGATATTGCCGATAGCGCCTTTGCGGCGGAGTTGATAGAGGGAGGGCAGGATCTGGTCGTGAACGATCATGCCGCCGCCGATCACATTTACGTTGAGTTTCATTGTGCGGCCATTTGTGCGTTGAGGGCTTCGGCGAAGCATTCCGAGAGGACGGCGGTGGATTCGAGGATCGCTTCTTCGGTGATGCAGAGCGGGGGGCAGATCTTGATGGTTGCGCCACCGTAGCCGACTGGGGAGAAGAGAAGGACGCCCTTTTCCATCATGCCGTTGACGATCTGGAAGGCGAGGTCGGCGTCGGGGTCGAGTGTGCCCTGTTTGACGCAAGCCATGCCAGCGACGAGGCCTTTGCCATCGACGCTGGCGATGACGTCCGGATATTTCTCCTGAATCGACTTGAGCCGGTCCATCAGGAGAGCGCCCATCGCGGCTGCATTGTCGGCGAGCTTTTCGTTGATCACGATGTCGATTGAAGCGAGGGCCGCGGCGCAGCAGACTGGGTTGCCGGTGTGGGTGCTGGTCATCGAACCGGCGGGGAAGAGGTCCATCAAATCGGGACGGCCGGCAACGAAGGCGAGCGGGAGAGAACTGGAGACACCTTTGCCCCAGGTTGTGAGGTCGGGAACGAGTTCGTAGTGTTCGAAGCCCCAAAGTTTGCCGGTGCGGCCGAAGCCGGCCTGCACCTCATCGCAGGTGAGGATGATGTCGTGTTGACGGGTCCAGGCGTACATTTTCTGCATGTACTCGACGGGGGCAAAGCTGGCGCTGCCGCCCTGGTAGGTTTCAAGTATGACGCCAGCGATCTGGCTGGGCTTGACGCCCTGCTTTTCGAGCGAGTCGAGGAAAAATTCGAAGCTGGTGTCGGAGGTGCGGAAGCCGTCCGGGAAGGGGACTTGCACGAAGCCGGGGTCTAAGTTGACGATCCATTCCTTGAGAGCGGGAATGCCGCCGGCCTGTTGGCTGCCGAGGGTGCGGCCGTGAAAGGCCTTTTCGTAGCTGACAATGACATTCTTTTCGCGGCCATGGTATTTGAGGGCGTGGGCGCGGGAGAGTTTGATAGCGCACTCGACGGTTTCAGAACCAGTGGTGAGGAGGAAGACCTTCTTGAGGGGCTCGGGGAGTAGATCGATCAGCCGCTGGGTGAGCTCTGCGCGGATCTCGCTGGGGAAGCAGTAGTTGGTGAGGAGTTTGGACTGGGCCTGCTTGACGATGGCGTCGATGATTTCTTTGCGGCCATGGCCGGCGTTGGTGATCAGGACGCCGCTCGACCAATCGATCCAGCAGTTGCCATGTTTGTCGTAGACCTGGAAACCTTCGGCATGGTCCCAAACGACCGGGGGCTGGCCCTGCATGGCGATGGGTTCGTTGCGGTGGAGCCGTTCGATGGTTTCGATGGAGCCGGGGGCGGGAATGGGTGTGACAATTTTGCGGAGGGAAGTGTTGACACCCGGAACATTGCGGGGGACAGGGGAATAAGCGCGAGCCATTCCTATGAGGTTATCAAGGAGGGAATCTAGTTGGTAAGGAGAATGAATGCCATGCCTACACCAACTGCGGCAAGGCCTGTCCCGAGCCACATAACGCGGAGCAGGCGGTTTACCTCCAGTTGGGCCTGGACCTGGAGGGATTCGACGTGAAGGCCATGCTCTGCGGCACTCGATTGGCGCTCGATCGCCATTTGTTGGAGGGTGGATTCGAGGATCTGCGACTGGCGATGTTCGGATGAGGTTGCGTTTGTGGGGTCGCGGGTGAAACGAGGATGTAACAGCTCGACCACTTGGCTCATTGCGTTGTACATATTTGCCATTTGCAGGCTGTGAGCGCGCGCGATCGACGCGGATTGTTCGCGGGCCGCGACAGCTTCCTGAATGACGGCTGCGAGTTGGTCTAATTGACTGAAAACTGTCTGAGTTGGAGTAACTATTGGATCACCAGCCGACGTCTTTGACTTTGTGCCGGAAGTAGTGCCGGAGTGTGACTGGATGAGGGCAAGCAAAGAATGGCTGAGTTCGGCGGAAGGACTTTCCGCAGCATTTGGCACTTCGGGATGTATTTCAGGAGTTTGTAACAATCCAATCCACGCTCAGGCGTACTTATCGGTGCGCGAAGAATTTTCGAGATCGAAACAACGGGATCAGACGCTTTTTAGGTCAAAGTCAGCAAGTGCATCAAAGCAAAGCGCAAAAAAAGTTGAACTGAAGGTAGACTTTTCGTTGTACGGTCTTACATTTGGTGATAGCATAGAGACTGCCTGACGACTGCAAATTCTCACCAATCTTCGTCAGATCCCCTGTTAGCGAGACGCCCCACCGAATGAGTTTTACCGTTTTTCTTGGCAATTTACCCGCCTGGGTTACGGCCGATGACGTGCAGTCATGGTTGAATGCCGAAGCTCTGGTTGCCGATTCTATTAAAGTAATCCGCAATCCCGAGACCCAGGAGTCCAAAGGCTTTGCCTTCATCGAAGCGCCCAATGCGGAAGAGATGCAGGCAATCATTCGAAGGTTTGACCGTGCCCCGCTCGAAGACAAGCTTCTTCGTGCGAACCCGGCACAGCCCCCGAAGGGTAAGGGTGCGCCCATGGGGCGGCCTGAAGACCGTCGTCCGGGCATGATGGGTCCTGACCGTCGTCGTGAAGGAGCCCCGATGGGCGCTCGCACTGGCGACTCACGTCCTAATGGAGATCGTCCCACTGGAGATCGTCCCGCCGGGGATCGCCCTGCAGGCGACCGTCCAATGGGTGATCGTGCTCCCACGGGAGACCGTCCGGCTGGTGCTCCGATGGCTGACCGTACTGTGGCTGCCGCCTCGGCTGACCGCAATCGCGCCGCAAAACGCCGCGGCAAGCCTAGCGGAACCAGTGCCTTCGCCGAAGAACTCGCCAAGGCACTCTAAGCACTCGCCGAACATTCCCGTATCTCTAAACTCAGGGTGTGCGTCAAATTTGTGGGTAGGGGTTACCCGGCGGAGCGTGTTTCCCAGAACTCCTCCCAGCGGCCACTGAGTTGGCAGCAGCGGAGCGCAATGATTTTATTGGCGCCGCTGACGTTCC
>Ga0163144_10026081_pt1 | contig 11380 bp, 9 predicted proteins | sample OliLak19BULKMAT1_FD_123175 | JGI IMG/M metagenome (GOLD analysis project Ga0163144, IMG submission 123175) | Freshwater microbial mat bacterial communities from Lake Vanda, McMurdo Dry Valleys, Antarctica - Oligotrophic Lake LV.19.BULKMAT1 | ecosystem: Environmental > Aquatic > Freshwater > Lake... | reverse complement strand
TTGCAGCCATCGCACCGCGACCGGCCGAGGATCGACCCGCCCGCTGGCAGGCGATCAATGAGGACGTTCCCGAAACTTCCGAAGCACGCGCCGATGACGACCGCAATGACGTACATCACGGTCTGAGTGTATCACGGCGCTCGCGAGCGCCGTGATGTAGCGTTCTGTGCGCGGTACGAATTAATCAATTTCAGACATAGCTGAGGGGGTTGTCACAGTGAGCCCTGCCTACCGGCAGGCAGGCCTGCCAAACTGTCAAACATGGTTGAGAGAGAAGCGTCGATGGAGGAACGCGCAGCCACCTGCGAGAGCGAGTGTAAGGGGGAGACCGAGAGACACGACTCCGTGAGCCACCACCGCGCCTGCGGCCGCGTGGACGGGCGCGACAACGTCGATCGATCCGCCGCCGACAAGCGTGCGAACGAACTCAAAAACGCCGTAGAGCGCGAGGGCGACGCCGCAGCCGGCACCTGCTCCGAGCACCTCGCGGATGACAGGAAGGGAGGCGATACGATGAATGATGTTTGTGGACATTTCGAACTATTATAGATCAATATTGCATTTTAGTCAAATTAATGACAAAGAAGCGGCTTTCGACCGCTTCCTGCACCAAATATATATTATCGAGATATCACTGATTGTATTTCAGCACACCATTTACCCTCAACTCAACGGAACATTGAACTGGGCATCTGGGAGAAGAATTCGTTCCTGCTCCCCCACCGGCAGGTGAGGAAGCGGTTGAGGAAGCGGGTGCGCTAACATTACCAGCGGGCTGATTCATCGATCCTCCTGGTGCAATCGGGGGGGCACCGCCTGCAGCCCCCACAGGCGAAGGCGGCGGCTCATCACCGTCCTCTAACCACGGCGTTCCGCCTCTGAAGGTCACTGGAATACTGTTATCAAGTTCGATACGTCCTTCGGTGAAACAGTTGCTCAGTTCTGTGTTCGGCGTTTCGTAGTCCTTGTTGATTGGGCCGGCCTGGGCAAGGGGGAATTTAATGTAGTTCACACATGCGGTGACTTGCTGGTACGTGCCGTTTACTCCGTTAAAGGGAAGGTTGGCAATGTACGTGCTGCCGACACTGATGCCCGGATCGAGATACGAGCTCATGATGTTTCTCGGCCCCGTCACGTTCGGCCCCGTGTAGTACATGGTGACGCCCACCATCTGTTGTTTCACATACGAACCCGGCGTGCTCGAGGTTCCAATATTCGCGACCCTCACGCGGAAGTACGCTTGCCCCGGATCGGCCGCCCGTGCGATGTCGATTCCGGTCACCGTAAGATCCGGCGCGGGCTTCGTGTACGTGACGGTAGCACTGTATGTGTCCACTGAACCGACTCTACACTTCGCACGATATTCACCGCTCGTCGTGAGTATGAACATGAACGCTAACTGGATGGAGTTCGATGAGTTAATGCTTCGCGCTGCGGGCATATCCGCAAACACATCGTTCGCTTCTTTTTTTTGCAACGTGATGGATTGTGTCATGCTTTTCTCTCTATTAAACGACGCCATGGCCGTGTTATTGGTCAGTATCAGTCCGCAGCTGGCATAGATTATAGTTTGCCCACCAAGCATGGGTGCTATCTGCCCGTACGCCAGCAGCGACGTACTCACGATCGCGAACGCGGTGACGATCGCGAACGCCATCGTCAGATACTTATGATGGCGGGAGGTTTTTTTAGGCATGCGTCCAGTATGCCTACCCGCCGAATAATCGGTAGTGCTCCATGCCATATGCGCTTGCCTGAACTCCGGGAAATTATGAAATAGCGGCTCAGGAGTTCGTGCCGCGTAGGATCGACGTCTTGTATTTCTCCGGCTCGAACGCCGGCACCCGCTCGATCTCCCACAGCAGGTCCTCCTGTGCCACACCCGGCGGCAACAGCTGGTCGTATCCAAGGAGAATGAGATCGGGATCGATGGCTTTCACGGGTACAAGGAAATCGTGCGCATCGCCCAGGACGACCTCGGCACCGGGCGCGGCTGCGCGCACGTGCGACATGCGCTCGTCTTCGTCGTGCACGGGGAAACGGCCCTTGATGCGTTGCACGTTGCGGTCGCGCGCGACGACGACCGTGAGACGTCCGCGCTTCTGCGCTTCTGCCAGCACGAACCGATGCCCCGGGTGGAGCAGATCGAACGTTCCGAATACGAGCACCTTCTGCCTCGGTGTAGCGTCGTGAAGTCCGTCCATGGGATTACGCGTCCGGCTGGGCTTGGCGCTCGCCCTGCAACGTGAGGTCGATCATGTAGATCCGCTTCTCGTCCATCACGTACAAGTGCGACTGGTCGGGATCGATATACAGATCCTGCAGTTCGCCGAGCTGGTCGCTCTCGAGCACGTACTGGCGGAGGTACGTAACCTCGCCCGCCGCGCCGCCGTCGCTGAGGACGATCACACGGCCCTCGACAGGATCGAGGAAGTAGAAGTTGCCTTCGTTGATCTTGTACATCTTCGTGGCGTTCGTGAGCAGATTCTCCGGCGACTGGCGGATCTGGAACGCCTGCGATTCGCCGCGGAACAGTTTCGTCAGGCCTCCTCCTTCCTTGAGCACATACACGTTGCCGTCGATCGCGATGTCGATAGCGCCTGTGAGATCGCCGTTCACGTTGTACGGCGACGGGGGACCATACCGGTTCTGCAGACGCTCATACTTATAGATCTGGTTTTTGCCGCTGACCGCGCGGTCCGGAGCGAGCACGTAGAGGAAGCGCAGATATGTATCGGCCGCGATGCCCGTGACCCATCCGGCCTGGTCGTCCGTCTTCATCGTGGTTGCCGTGTCGTTGCTCCACTCCATAACGACGTTACCCGAGAGTAGGAACACGAGGGAGCCAAAGCGTTCGAACCACGCGCCCGTGATGATCAGCTCATCGTCTTCGGGCAGCTTCGTCGGATCGTCGATTGTTTTCAGAAGCACGCGGTATAGGTTCTGTGCGTCATATGCGAAGAACTCGCCGTCGCGCAGGCCAATGAGGCCCTTGGCCACGACGCTCGCGTTCTTGGTGGCGATGTTCACGACCGGGATCGGCGTCACGCGGAGGATGTTGTTCAGTTCTTCTTTTTTCGCGCGGATGGAATCGAGCAGTGTGAGCGCCTCGACGCGGAAGAGGCCACTCTCGTTATCCATCACCTGGCGCGCAGACTCCTCGGCCTGGGCCAGAATGCCGTTGGCCGCGCTGAGGTCGCCGATGATGCGACGGTTCTCCGCGGTCTGGATCTGTTCGTTGATGGTGGCGACGAGCGCCTCAAGTTCGCCCTGGCTCTTATTGCGCTGCGAGAAGAGCAGCAGGTTCACGACGAGCCACACGATGACGAGGGCCGCAATGCAGAGTGCGAGGAGCAAGAGATGCGCGCGCTTTTTACGCTTGGGATTACGAAGATCGGCGAGCAGGCCCGCGAACCATTCGCGACCGGACTCCACAGCGGTATCAAACGAGCTCTTCATACTTCCCATGACGCCGGACTGCACGCGGGACTTCTGCGTGGGGCGGAGTTTTTTTGCGAGCTCGCCGAGCGGAAGCGATTGCACGAACGCCATCGCTTTCTCCGCGTACACCTGCACGATGTTGCCGGAATTTCCCCGGCGTCGTGCGGCGGGGCGCTGACGGGGCGCTTCTTCCTCCTCTTCTTCGAACGGCATGGCGAGCGCGGCGTCAACCGACACCGTCGCGAGCGATGCATGCTCACCCTCGGCATCGAGCGCGCGAATGAGTGCGTCGATCGGCTCTCCTTTCTTGGGGAGCGCAGCCATCTGGGCAGGCGTCAGTGACCGCAACAGCCGCTGGGATGACAAAATAACCACGTCGCCGCGCTGCAATGCGCCGCTCGAGATGTGCACGAACGCGGGCGTGCTCTTTCCAACCGTGTATTCGGTGATCTGGCTCGCCGTACCCTTGCGCACGAGGTAGGCCTCGCTGCGACCGGCATGCGACACGTGCATCATCCCTCCTTCTTCCAAAACAGCGATGAGCATATGCAGGTCCTCAACGGCGCCCGACACGAGCATGCCCTTGAGGAGTCCATTCAGTTCTTTCAATGCGCCGTCCAAACGCCCGGCGCTATCGCCTTCAGTGTCGAGAAGCGCATGCCGAAGCACGTTCTCGCACTCGCGCTGGACGGTTTTAGAGGCTGATTCGTCACCGTGCACCTCGAAGAGCATGAGCACGTGCTCACCGTGCACACTTCGCTCTTCCATACAGGAGAGGAGCACCGAACGCGGAGCGCGGGTACTGCCCGTCTTCACAGCCATGTCCATACGGTACGAAAGACTACCCGTACGATGCACGCAATCGCAAGCCAAATACCAGCCGCAGCCTGGCCGAAGGCGGGCATATTCGTATCATAAAACAAAAAATACAACTAAAAAATCGTTGATACAAAGCCAAAAACACGAGTAACAGAACAAATGACCTTGCTATGCATGACAGTGGGGAGTAATCTAGTAGCAGGTTCAGTTTCATTTCTACACACCCCGATGAAAACAGTGAAAGAGTGGATGCAACGCTCCCTGACGAGCGGCACTCACCGTGCCTCCGAACAGCCGATCGCCCCTCCGCCCCCCAGTTTCGCCCCCGAAGAGGGAGTAGCCCCCATGCCGCGGCAGCGCGGCAACGTCCCGCCCCCGGCGGCCCCGGTCCAGCGCCAACGCGGCAATTCTGCCCAGACGCCGACGAACCAGCCCCAACGCGGTACGCCTCCCGCCCTCCAAGGCGGCAGGGGCAACCTCAAACTCTATCCGCTCGGCGGATTCGAGCAAGTCGGCCGCAACTGCTTCATCCTTGAGTGCGACGGAGACATCTTCGTCATCGACCTTGGATTACAGTTCCCGGACGAGGACATGCTGGGCATCGACTACCTGATCCCGGACATCACGGCCCTCAAAGGCCGCGAGAACCGGATCAAGGCGGTGCTCTTCACCCACGGTCACCTCGACCACATCGGGGCCGCGCAACATTTGCTGCCGGTTCTGAACTTCCCTCCGTGCTTCGGTACGAAACTCACCATGGCCTTCGTGAAGAAGCGCCTGGAAGAGGACCATCTGGTGGGGAAAGCCAAGCTCAACACCGTTCCCTACGGGGAGGTTGTGCACTTCGGCAAAGTTTCCGTGGAGTTCCTCCGCGTGACGCATTCGATTCCGGACTCTGCCGCCATCGCGATCCACACTCCCTACGGGACGATCGTGCACACGGGCGACTTCAAGTTCGATCTCACCCCCTTTAACGAGCCTCCGGCGGATTTTCACCGCTTGGCCGAGCTCGGAACCAAGGGCGTGCTTGCGATCATCGCGGACTCCACGAACGCACTGAAGCCCGGACACTCCAAGAGCGAATCCGAAATCGGGGACACGCTCCGCGACCTCGTCAAAAACGCCGAGGGCCGCGTGATCATGTCGACCTTCTCCAGCCTCCTCAACCGCGTCCAGCAGATCTTCGATGTCGCCAAAGACACGAACCGCAAGGTCTACATCTCCGGACGCAGCATGGAAGCCAACGTCGAGATCGCTACGAATCTCGGGTACCTCAAGGCCCCGCGCGGACTCGTCCGCAAAGTGGGCCCGGGTATGGAAAAGCTCCCGGACAACGAAGTGATCATCATCACGACGGGGTCCCAGGGGGAAGAGATGGCCGGCCTCGCGCGCATGGGCCTCGGCACGCACAAGTTCGTGTCGGTCAAAGCGGGCGACACGGTCATTCTTAGTAGCAACCCTATCGTCGGGAACGAACGCGCGGTGGCGAAAGTCATCAATAACCTCCACTTGAAGGGCGCGGTGGTGAAGACGAACCAGGAACTGGCATTGCACACGACCGGCCACGGCTATCAGCAGGACATTCTCCTCATGCACCGATTGGTCCGCGCCAAGCACGTCATTCCCGAACACGGCGAACCGCACATGCGCCACGCGCACGGCGACCTCGTCCGCGGCATCGGCTACCAGGACAACCAGATCCACCTGTTGGTGAACGGCGAGATCCTCGAGTTCGACAACGCTGGCAACGCCCGCAAGAGCAAGAGCAAGGCCCCCTTCCGCGACGTCATCATCGATGGCCGCGGGGCGGCAGGCGAAGGCGCGCGCGTCCTCACCGACCGCAAGGTCATGAGCGGCGGCGGCGTGCTGATCGTCATATTCAAGGTCTACGCGGAATCCAAGCGATTGGTCGGCGACCCTGACGTGATCTCCCGTGGACTCATCTACGGATCAGAAGAAACGGATATCTCGAAAGAAGTCGCCGCCGCCGCGAAGAAAGCGTACGAAGAAGAACTCGGCCGGGGCGTGACCGATCGTAAAGATCACAAGCGCGCCGTCCAAGGAGCGCTCTACCGCTACTTCGACCGCAAATTAGATAGAGAGCCTATGGTCATACCGTTATTCGTCGAAGTCTAAGCCCCTCACCCGGCCCTGCTGGGCCACCCTCTCCTACCGCGCCATGCGCCTGCCCATCGGCAGGCAGGCCTACCAGGAGAGGGGAAACAGTCATAAAGAGAAAGAGGGCCGTCGCGCTCTTTTTTTAAAAATTCACCCGCTCAAATGGATTCAACCATCCAAGAATACCGAGAGCAACCATGATACAAACGATACACTATCCTCCACACCTCCGGGGGAACTCTTCATCGATAATGCAAGAGCCCATAAACCAATAAGGGTCACACCCACACCGAGTAACAAACCCGCGATGACCCGCCAGAGCGCCGGGTGCTTGTTGAAGAGTGTGTTCATGAAATCAATATAGCAAAACCCGCCGCCTCGGATGTTGAGTCCGAGACGGCGGAGAGGGATGGAGTGCCGATGTGGCACTTCAACGACGATCACTGGCCTGTATACAATTCGTACGAGGCCTGCTCTGGCAAGGCTCCTTCATAGGGGAGTCGGCGTTTCAGTAACACCTTCTCACCCGTCTTCACCTCCCACCAGGGGAGGATCCGACGAACCGTTTCCGCTTCGATGACATCTCCTTCTTGAAAGGGAGCATGCTGGATCACCGTGGGCGGATGAATAGTCGGAGCCGAACGATCGTCGTACGCGTACACGCGGTACGACAGCCAGGAAAGGCCGACAAGTATGACGACTGCCACGGCGATCGGTTCGCCGTAATGAAGTGCAGGGTGCTCATAGTGCTTTAAAGGCATGAAGGGAAACTCCTATGACGGGGGTTTGAGAGAACAAAGTGACGCGTAAGCGCCCATTGTGGGAAGTGAAGGAGGGTTGTCAAACCGCATGGCCGGATTGTCAATTCGGGCGCTTTTAGGTCATTTCCCTAGCAATGTCGCCAGAATCGCCATGCGCACGGGCACGCCGTTTTGCGCCTGACGGAAGTACGCGGCGTTGGGCAGAAGGTCGACATCGGTGGCGAGTTCGCCGACGCGGGGAAGAGGATGCATAATCACCGGCTTCTTATCGCCGAGATCGGCGGCCTTCAGGACAAACGAATGTTTGAGGCGCTCGTACTCCTCCGGTTGCTTGAACCGCTCCTTTTGCACGCGGGTCATGTAGAGCACGTCGGCGGCGATCACCGGTTCGAGTGCGTCGAATTCCTGGAACGGGATATCCTTCGCGCGGAGTTCGTCGAGCACGTGTTCGGGCATCTTTAATTGTTCCGGCGACGCGAACGTGAAACGCGTGCCCTCGTATGCGGAGAGCAGATGCGCCAGCGAGTGCACGGTGCGGCCGTTCAGCAAATCCCCGGTGAGCGCGACATGCAGTCCTTCCAGCCGGCCGCATTCCTTCTGGATCGTATAGAGGTCGAGCAGCGCCTGCGTCGGATGTTCGTTGTTGCCGTCGCCGGCGTTGATGAACGGCACATGGCATCCCGTGCGCTGGCAGTGGAGCTCCAACGCGTCGGCCGCCTGCTTCGCGCTGCCGTTCTGAGGATGTCGCATGGCGATGACGTCCGCGTACCCAGCCATGACGATTGTGTTATCTTCGATCGATTCACCTTTAATGAGCGACGAAAACTGGAACCCGTCGGCGGTGAGAACCTGTCCACCGAGGCGGCGCATGGCGGCCTCGAAACTGAACCGGGTACGGGTCGATGGCTCGTAGAAAAGCGATGCGAGGATCTTTCCGCGCAGAACGTCGACACTTTCATAAATGTTCTTCTCCATCTCCGCGCTGCGTTCCATCAGGAAATCAGCGTCCGGCCTCGTCACCTGCGAGGCCGACACCAGATGTCGGAAGGACGTCAGCATTGGCGGGCATCCTATGCTCTACAATGATGTCATGTCCATCCGACTTCGCATGCCTTCGCCGGGACACACCCGACAGATCGCGACCTCGACGATGTGGCAAATCGCCAGCCAGGCGGTGATGGCTCTTTTGAGCATCATCACGGTCAAAATGGTGGCTGTGGGCTTAACGCGCGATTTAGCGGGCACCTACAACTCCGCCTACGGATACCTGCAGTTCTTCGGGATCCTGGCAGACGCCGGCCTCTATGCCGTGGCCGTTCGCGAACTGAGCAGGACAAAGGACGAAGGGAAGACGCTCGGCACGCTCGTGCTTCTACGATTGATCGTCACGGCCGTTGTATTCGCTGCCGCGGTCGGCATCGCGTTCTCGATCCCGCACTGGCGCGAGAGTCCGCTCTCGATCGCGATCGCCATCGCCGCGTTCGTCCCGGTGTTCACGTTGCTCGCGGGCATCCAGCGCAGCGTGTTCCAAGTGCACTACCGCATGAAGTCGGTCTTCGTGGCGGAGGTCATCCAGCGCGTCGTCACAGCGGGCCTCATCGCGGCCACAGTGCTCTTTTGGGTGCGGGGGAGCGACGACCCGCGCGTGATGTGGTGGTTCCTGCTCATCGGGAGCCTGGGCGCGTTCGTACTGCTCGCCGTCTCATCGATCCTCGCCGCACGCATCGTGCGGATTCGCGCGACGTGGGACCTAGTGACGATGAAGCGCGTGCTCACGCTCGCGTTGCCATTCGGCGCGGCATACCTCTGCATGGCGCTCTACCGGAACATGGACGTCACGCTCATTGCGCTCCTACGCCCCGACTTCCAGACACAGAACGCGCTTTATGGCTTCGCGCTGCGGGCGAACGAAATGGCGTTCCTGCTGCCCACGTTCCTGCTTAACTCCACGCTACCGCTCGTGAGCAAACGGCTCGACGCGAGGGAAGACGTCACGGGACTCGTGCGCACAACGTTCATCATGATCGCCGTGCTCTCGCTGAGCGCGGGACTCGCCGCGATGGTGTGGGCACGGCCGCTCATGCAACTCCTCACGACCGAGCAATACCTGAGCACGTTCAACGAAGCCGGCGCAGACACGGCGCTCTTCCTCCTCGGCCCGTCGATGATCCTCAACGGCATCGTGCTCTTTTGCTTCTACACACTGCTCGCACTCGGCGAGTCGAAACGCCTCACGTGGTCGCTCGCGCTTGCGGCGGTCCTGTCGCAGGTGCTGAACATTCTGCTCATCCCAGATTTCGGGTTCGTCGGCGCGTCCGTGACGTCGCTCGTCGTCCATATGCTCATCGCGCTGCTCCTACTCACGCCGACGCTTCGAAAACTGAAGATCGCGCACGATTCGCTTGAATGGGGGAGGATCGGAGCCTACGGACTGCTCTTGGCCATCGGCCTGCTGGGATTACGCCCTTTTCTTGTGAGCGAACTGCACACGGGACTGGGCATCCTTGTATTGGGCGTTTTGGCAGCGTTTTTCGTCGAGATTCTCGGTATTCGCCGTATCGTCACGCGAGGCTAAGGCATTGCTAAAACCGGCCGGAAATGGTACAATGAGGAGAAATTCACACACACCCTATGACCATCTTCCAGCGCTTGTCCGTCGCCGTTATGGCGGCCGTCATCCCCCTCGCGAGCTTCGCGCAGGCGGTTCCGAATGTCACCGGCATCCGCGCCGAGCTGCGGGACAACCGCGTGGTCGTCTCATGGAACCCCGTGGACGGCGACGTGAAAAAGTTCCGCATCTTCTATAGCCACGCCTCGATCCTCGACCAGGGCGGCGTGTACGACGACTACGAAGACGCTCCGGGCACGGCGACCGAACACACGCTCTCGAGCGTGCCCCCGGTCTCCACGCTGTATGTGTCGGTGTTGGCCGTGGGCCAGGACGACGTCGAGAGCCCGTACTTCATGGAAGAAGCTACCATCGAGCTCGGCACGCCCTCCGGCGGCACCCAGGGAGCGGCCGCATCGTCCGTCGCCGCGTTTCCGCCGTCTCCAACGGTGGCCATGCAATCCGCGACGCTACAGCTCCTCACGGCCGTCTCGACCTCGTCGACGGGCGTGACGCTCACGTTCACACACCCCGTGTCTGTTCCGGAACAGTTTAAGGACCAGGCGTTCTCCATCAAGTCGGGTAGCGGCCAGGAACTCGGCATCGCACGCTACCGCATCGTGGGCAACCAGGCCCTACTCGATACCGCACCGCAAATCGCGGGACGTGTGTACCAGGTGACGATCCACGCCTCGCTTGCGGGCAAGACCTCGGGCGACCAGCTGGTGCCCCAGGACGGCTCCACTGCTCCACTGCTCTTCACAGGACTCCAGACGGATGCGTCTGTGCCGGAAGTGCAGAACCTGAAACTAACGATCAAGGGTAAGGACGTCGAAGCTCTATGGACCCCGCCGGCCGGAACGATCCGCGAACTCCACGTGCAGCAGAGCACCAATGGAGGACGCACGTTCGGCGCGGCCGTCCGCATGGACAAGGCCTCGAAGGGCGTCACAATCCCGAACGTCGCCGGCGGCACCTTTACGCTGCTCGTGCGCTCTGTGAGCATCGACGGTTCGGTATCGCGCGGCATCACGCAGACGGTGACAATCGGTGGTCCCACGACCGCGGGATCGTCCAGCTCGAAGCCTGCTACAACCTCGTCGTCCTCGAAGAGTTCCGTCTCCTCGAAGCCGACGACCCCCGGCACGAATCCGGGCACCCTCCCGAATTCCGGACTCGGCCTCGTGACCATCGTCGGCCTCAGTGGCGCGGCGACGGGCATGCGTTTCCTCCGCAGGAAGAACGCCGCGAAGGTCTGAGCTCTGCCGGAACCATCGACCCAGACGTCGGACGCTCCGCCGGGGGAAGCTTGAACCTGTAATATGGGCACATGAGGCGAGAACAGCTGATTCTCATGGTTGTAGGAAGTATCCTGTGCGGGGCGCTCGGGCGCGAAAGCATGCGGTGGAACGGCCCGCCGACGCTGCATGTGTTCGACGTGGGCCAGGGCGACGGCATTCTGCTCTCACATGGCGGGTACCAGATCGTCGTCGACGGCGGGCCCGACGGCGCGATCCTCTCGCACCTCGGATCCGCGATGCCGTTTTTTGATCGGACGATCGACCTGCTCGTCCTGAGCCATCCCCATCTGGACCATCTACAATCATTCCCGGAACTACTGCGGCGGTACGAC
>Ga0163144_10026080_pt1 | contig 11380 bp, 9 predicted proteins | sample OliLak19BULKMAT1_FD_123175 | JGI IMG/M metagenome (GOLD analysis project Ga0163144, IMG submission 123175) | Freshwater microbial mat bacterial communities from Lake Vanda, McMurdo Dry Valleys, Antarctica - Oligotrophic Lake LV.19.BULKMAT1 | ecosystem: Environmental > Aquatic > Freshwater > Lake... | reverse complement strand
GATGCAGCAGATGCAGGCGATGGGCGGCATGCCCGGCATGGGCGGCATGCCTGGAATGGGCGGTATGCCTGGACGAGCGCCGGCGCCCGCGGCGAAGACCGCGGCTGAGAACGCCAAGAAGAAGGCCGCCCGAAAGCTCCAGAAGAAGGCACGCAAGAAGTCGCGCAAGTAGCTCACCGACTCCGAGGACTCATGAAGAAGACCACCGCGCTCAGCTTTTTTTCGCTCTGCCTCGCGTCAGCGCTCGTCGGCTGTGTAGAGAAGTCGAACGACCTCACGACGGCCCAGCGCGAGCAGCTCGCCGAGTTCGTCTCGACGACGGCGACGACGCCGGGACATCCGCTCGACATCGACTTCGAGGGCAAGATCAAGCTGATCGGCTACGACCTCGAGCCGGCGGCGATCAAGGCCGGCGAGCCGTTCACGATCACTTGGCACTGGAAGGTCGTGCGTCCGCTCGAAGACGGCTGGAAGATCTTCACGCACGTCGCGAACGCCGAGGGAGCGAACGTGCTCAATCAAGATGGCGTCGGCTTCGTGCGCGAGCACTACCCGCCCGGCCAGTGGAAGCGCGGCGAGACGATCCGCGACGTACAGCCGATGACGCTGCCGGCGGACTGGGCGTCGCCGACGGTGACGATCTATCTCGGCATGTGGAACGGGCCGAACCGCCTGCACGTGACCAGTGGCCCGAGCGACGGCGACAACCGCGCGCGCGCCCTGCAGCTCCCGGTGACGCCTGCGGCCGCTGCGGCGGTGGGCCCGGCTGCTGCGCCGCAAGAGCGCCCCGCGGCGCCGCCGGTGCCGACGCTGCGCGTGACCAAGGCGACCACGCCGATTCGACTCGACGGCAAGCTCGACGATGCGGCGTGGGCGACGGCAGCGCGCACGCCGCGCTTGGTCGACACGATGAGCGGCGCGGCAGCCGAGTTCGCGGCGACGGCGCGGATGACGTGGGACGACACCGCGGTCTATCTCGGCTGGGAGGTCGCGGACGACTATCTCAAGGCGACGCACACGCGCCACGACGATCATCTGTGGGAGCAGGACTGCGTCGAGGTGATGTTCGATCCGGGCGGTGATCAGCGGAACTACTTCGAGATTCAGGTCGCGCCGAGCGGGCAGAGCTTCGAGACGCGATACGACACAAGAAGGCAGCCCCAGCCTTTTGGCGACGTCGCTTGGACGTCGCAGGTTCGCGCTCAGGTCGAGCGTCGGGGCACGTTGAACGATGACGAAGATGACGTTGGCTACACGGTCGAGATGGCGATTCCTTGGGCCGCGTTTGCCGCAGGCAATCCGCCCGCCGGCAAGCCGGAGCCGAACGCGGTGTGGGGAATGAACCTGTTCGTCCTCGATGCGCGTGAGAACGGCGGACGCGCCGCTGGCTGGTCGCCGCCGCGCGTCGGAGACTTTCACGCGCTCGATCGCTTTGGTCGCGTCGTGTTCGTCGATCCGACTGCGCCGACGGCTGCTCTCGCGCCGACTGCCGCGCCGCCCGGCCCGCCTGGCGCGCCGATCCAGATCAATCCAGCGCTCGCCGCGCAGCTGCGTGAGCGGCTCGGTCGCCACGCCGATCCGGCGAACCTCCCGCCTGGTGGACCGGCGCGACCAAGGCCCTAATCGCGAGCGCGCCTCGCGATGCGTTGCTGGTCCGCGGACGCGAAGAGCAGAGCCTTGGTCGTTTGTGTGTCCCACTCCACGCGCGGGATGCCCACTAACGTGACGACCGAATGCCTCGCAACTCGCGGAGACTACCTGTGCCCTCGTTCGCCAGCGCCGTCGCGCTCGTTCTCGCTTTTTCGTGCGCAGCGTTCGCGGACCGCGCGAGCGCCCAGGACGACGATCTACTCGTCGAAGAACCTGACGACAGCGTCCGCCTGGAGGCATGGCTGTCGCTCGAGGCCGAGCGCTCGGCGGACATGAGGCCGATCGTCGGCGTCACCGCGATCGGCGTCGGCCTCGTCGCCGGAATCGTCGGTGGCTGGCTCCTCGCCACCGATTGGGAGATGGCCGACGGATTCCGCTTCGTGTCGACGCTGGGCCTGCTGCTCGGCATGCTTGACGTCGGGCTCGGCGTGCTGACACTCGCGCGCACGTCGGAGGAAGAGGATCGGTTCGCACGATTCCGCAGCGCGAAGGCGCGCGGGCTCACGCTGCGAGACGTCGCGAACTTTGAGGGCGAGCTGCGCTCTGCAGCGGTGCAGGCACGGCGCATGCGGCAAGGCGCGCGGTGGGTCGGCGTCTCGATGCTCGCCGCCGGAGCGCTGACGCTCGGACTCAGCGCAGCAATCGCGCCAGACGAAGAGATCGGCTACTGGGTGGGCGGGACGTTCGCGGCCAGCGGTCTGCTCGCGCTCGTGCTGTCGTGGGTCTCGGAGCCGGTGGAAGACGACTGGGAAGACTACAGCCGCGGCCTGCGGCCGCAGAGGGCGCGCGTGAGCGTCACGCCGCTCGTTGGCGCGTCGATCGTCGGAGTCGGCGTCTCAGGGGCGTTCTGATGCAACGCCGCGCGCTGCTCGCTGCGCTCGCCGTCGTGCTGGTCGCGCGGGCGAGCGTGGCCCGCGCCGACGACGACGTGCTGCTCGTCGCCGACACCGCGCGCAGTGTAGAGTTCCTCGCAGCGCTTCGAGTCGAACTCTCGCCGCGCGAAGTACGCATGCAAGCAGTGGCGCTGCCGTCGGAGGCGCCGAACGACGCACGTCTTTCGGCGCTTCGCGAGGCACTGCTGCGCGAGCGCGCGCAGCTGCTCGTGTGGCTCGAGACCTCGGCGGATCCACTCGAGCCGCCAGTCGTGCACGTGGTCTTCGCTGACGACGCGCGCGACAGTCGCCTTCCGCAGGCGCTCGACGTGCTCGAGCCGCGGTTGTTCGCCATCGAGGTCGCTGCGCTGATCGTGCGCGTCCCTGTGAACTCCGCGCCACCGACGCGCGACGCCGGGACCGTCGACACGCGCGACGACACCGACGCAAACGTCAGGCGAGCTGCGGCCAGAGAGCGTCATTCGGTCGCGACACAGCGCGCTGCCCCGCCGCGACAGGTGACGAGCGCGCGCTACCTGAAGCCGCGCTACTTCCTGCGTGCGGACGTCGACGTGTTCGCGCTGCTCGGCGGCGAGGACGCGCCCTCGCTTGGTCCCGCCGTGGCGCTCGCGTTCGGGATCGCGGTGGCACCTTGGCTCGAGCTCGACGGCCGGCTCGCGGATCAGATCGTGTTCGCGCCGGAGACGCGACACACGCTCGACGTCTCGCTTGGGGTCGCAATTCGCCTCAGTCTCGACACCAGCACGCTGCGCTTCGGCGTGCGCGTCGGCGCGCCGATGCCGCTCGGCCAAGCGGGCGGCGCGACCACTGGAATCAGCGCGGCGATCGACGCTGCCTGGGTACTTCCGATCTCGGCGTCGTTCGAGCTCGGACCGCGCATCTCTGCGGGGCTGACGTCCGCGGACGTCTACGGCGTCGGGCGCGACGCAGCCCCGCTCCTAAGCACGCTGTCGCTCGGCCTCGAGCTGCGGTTCGGGCTCTGAGCGCGATGCGTATGCTGCGGCCGATCTTCGCGCGTCGTCAGGCTCCAGCGTCGAGCGACGCGCCGACAGACACCGACGCGATCCTACGTCAGCTGGCGCCCGACGTGCGTGGCTGGGTGTTTCGCTATCTGGGCGCGCGCGCCGAGCTCGACGACGTCGTGCAGGAAGCGTTGATCGAGCTAGCGAGCGCGCTCGCGCGCTTTCGCGGCGACTCGTCGGTGCGCACCTATGCGCGACGCATCGTCACGCGCGTCGCGTCGCGCCACGTCCGCACACCGGCCGGGCAAGCGCGCGTGCATCTCGTTCCGGACGCCGAGTACGCGCCCGATCCGGAGACGATCGCTATGCAGCGCGAGAGTTTGCGGCGGCTCTATGGCGCGCTCGCCGAGCTGAGCGAGACCCGCCGCAGCGCGTTCGTGCTCTGCGCGATCGAGCGACTGCCGCACGACGAGGTCGCGGCGATCGAGCAGGTCAGCGTCGAGACGCTGCGCGCCAGACTGAAGCGTGCGCGCGCGGAGTTGGCTGATCGGCTGCGCGACGATCCGCTGCTCGCGCCGCTGTTTCGCGGAGGTGGACATGAGTGACTCAGCCGATGATCGCGGGCTCGATCTTCTCGCCGCCGCTGCGCGGGCCGCAGCGCCCCCGCCAACGCCGAATCTCGATCAGATGGTCGTGCACGCGGCGCTGGTGGCGCGAAATCGGTCACGACGAAGTGCGGTGGTCGCGCAGTCGCTCGCCTTCGCCGCCGTGCTCTCGCTCGCGGTCGGCGGGCCGCTGGTGTGGCTGCGCGCCGTCGGCAACGACGCGCGCGACGCACGCTCGTTGCGCTTCGAGTTGCCGGCGGGTGACGCGGTCGCAGTTACGCCCGACGCCGACTTCTCCATCGACGAGGCGAGCGCACTCACACGGACCGTGACACTACGCGCCGGCGCGATGCTGTTCGACGTCGCTCCGCTCGAGCAGCGCGCGAGCTTCACGGTGAGCACCTCACATCTGCGCGCCGAAGTGCGCGGCACTGTCTTCGAGGTGCGCGTCTCCGCGGAAGGCAGCCAGGTCCACGTGTACGAGGGGCGCGTCACCGCGCGGGTCGCTGGGCGCGCGCACACGGTCACCACGGGACAGACGTTCGACTCCGGCACGGGGATGATCGACAAGTGGTCGTCGCCGCTCGCCTCGATCGGTCGCGCCGCGGCGTCGCGCCGCGCCCGACCAGCCGCCCCTGCGCGCGCCGCGACGAACGAGCGACGTAGCGACGACGCCCGCGCGGGTGAAGCGCACGAGCCGCGCGACGACACGCACGCGATGGAGCGAGACGCGGACGGCACGGAGTCGCTCGCGCCCACGCAGGGCCCCACGCCACTCGTCGCGCGTGCGGTACCGAGCGCCCCCACGCGCGCGAGCGAGACGCCGAGCGCGCTGCTGAACGCACCGTCACCGGAGGCGACGGATCCGTCTGACGGTGAGCGGTGGATGCAGCGCGCCGATCAGCTGCGTGTCTCCGGCGCGGCGCATGAGGCGGTGCTCGCGTACGAGCGCGCGGCAGAGCTGCTCGGTCCGTCACGGCGCACGCACGCCGGCTACGCCGCGGCCTCACTGCTGGTCGATCGACTCGCGGCGCCAGAACGCGCCTCGAGCGCCCTCGATCGCACGCTTGCGGATCGCCCCGGCTCGCCCGTCGAATCTCACGCACTCGTCTTGCGGGCGCGCGCGCTCGCCGACATGGGTCGCGACGAAGAGGCGCGTCTGGTCGCGCGTCGCTATCTCGCGCGCTTCCCCGACGGCGCGGCGCGCGCGCGCATGGAGCAGCTGGCGAGCGACGCCGCGACGCGCTGAGCGGTCGCGGAGACAGGCCGACCGGCTGATCGGTAGCGGACCCCTCCGGGTCAATCCGACACTTCAGTTCGACGAAGCGCGAGCAACCCACTGAGCGACCGTCGCCACGCTCCTCGGCGTTTGCTCGCGTTCCTCACCGATCCCGAGCATCGACAACTGCGGCACCTGCGGCAATCGCTGCCTCTACGCCAGTTCCCAGATCTCGTCTCCGGCGCCCGGGCCATAGCGATGACCGCGCCGACGCCGCGTGCGGGATCGATACCGTCCGGGACGCCAGAGGCCGCCGCCGCGTGCTGCGCGCTCAATCCGCATCGCCGCCATCGGAAAAGCCCCCCTCGAACGACTCGAACGAGGGGCTGGGGGAGGGGGGGAGGGGGAAGGTTCCCCGAGCGGGAGCACAACTATTGCGCGCTAACGCACGCGCACGCGCGCGCGGCGGCGGGAGAGCAGCCAGGCGCCGTGGAGTTCTTCGCTGCCGGTGGCGGCGTGAGTGCGGATCTCGACGGTGCGCGGCTGATCTTGGGTGGCGCAGAAGGCGACGCGCGGCGACTCGGCTGTGTCGGCGGCGAGGACGTGTTCGTCGACGTGCGACTCGACGGCGACGCGCGCCTCGAGGGCGACGCGCGCTGCGTCGTCGGCGATGAAGACGATGCGGGCGCACATGCCGGGCGGAACGGCGACCCGGAGCAGGCCGCTCTCGCGACCGGCGACGCTATTGGTTGGCAATGTCTCAAAGCCTGCGGCGGCGCTGCGGGCGACTTCGTCGAGGCGGAGCGCTTCGACGTGGGCTGCGGCGTCGGTGGGCGCGAGCAGCGGGCGCGTCGCGGTGGTGAGCGCGAGCTCGCCGTTGCCGCTGCGCGCGACGATCGCGAGGTCGACGTCGAGCGCGGCGCGGGTGCAGACGTGCGCGATGGCGGGCTGCGCTTCTCCGCGCGACTCGTGCTCGGTGAGCGGCGCGCCATCGACCGAGACGAGGAGGTACGGCCGCGCGATGCCGGGGCCGGCGCTGAGCTCGAAGCGGGTGCAGGTGTTTGCGGCGAGACGCGCGCTGGTGCGCTCGGCGCCGCCACGGCCGACGGTGGTGCGCAGCGGGCGGCCGCGCACAGCGAAGTTGGCGGCGGTGGCGCGCGCGCGCGCATCGGCGAGCGACGCATCGACGGTGCGCGTCGCGGTGCGATCGGCGGCCGGCTGGCCGAGCCAGAGGCCAGACGCCCCGCCGACGCGCGTGACCGGTCCAGCGAACACGGCGACGCGCGCGCTGCCCTGCCCGCGCGTCGCGGTGAGCACCAGAACGAGCTCCGCGGCGCGCTCGGCGCAGTGCTGGACGCTCGCGTCGCGGCCGGTGCCGACGTCGCGCGTGATTTCGGTGCCATCGGCGTCGAGGAGCTGCGCGTCGACGTCTTCGAGGCCGCGCTCGGCCAGCGCGAGGACGCTCACGCACTCTGCGGCGCTGACTGGCAGCGGGATCCACACAGTCTGGCCCGTCGCGAGCGGCACGCGGCGCGGCTCGCCCCGCGCGCTGAAGCCGCGACGCGAGGCGCCGAGCGTGTGATCGCGCAGCCGCGCATCGTCGGCGACCTCGGTGACGCTGTTGCTCGCGAGGCCCGGCGTGCCGCCGATTGCCACCGCGACGGGCGCGAGCGCTGCCTGTGGACCGACGAAGGTCGCGACGAAATACGCGCCCGCGCCGCTGTACGCGCGCACGACCACGTAGCCGCGACGCGCCTCGTTCGCGGCGGCGCAGAGCTGGACGGTCGGGTGTGCGTCCTCGGCGACGTCCTCGGCGAGCACTTCGCCAGACGGCGCGAACAACGTCGCGTCGAGATCGCGGACGCCCGCCGAGGCGAGCGTCGTGATCGTCGCGCAGCTCCCTGCGGGCGCGACGACAGGAACCGTCGCGGACTCGCCGCCGGCGAGAAAGCCGCGCGTCGGCGTGCCGCTCAGCGCGACGCCGCTGCGGCGCAGGCGCGTCGTCAGCTCGGCCAAGCGAGCGTCGAGTGCATCCGGCGACGACGTCGACGCGCTCTGCGTGGCCGCGCCGGTGGACGGCGTGAGCGGCGCGCTCGTGCCGCCGCACGCAGCGAGCAGCGCACCGAACGCCGCGACAGCGAGCCGCGGCAAAGCGTGAGGCTTCATGGCGCGCTCGCTCCGACGACGATGAGGTAGCGACCGACGCGCGGGCCGACGATGCGCCCGACGACGCGGAGCCGCTCGTCGCGATCGGCGCAGACGTACGTCAGCGGCGGGCCGCCGGTGCCGACGTGCCAGGCGATCAAGCGTCCGTCGTCGCCCTCGACGAGCACGTCGAGATCTGCGCCATCGAGCTCGTCGGAAGCGACGCCGCCGATGGCGAGGCACTGGCCGCGCGCGATCGGCAGCGGCATCACCAGGCGCTCACCGGGCGCGAGCTGTCCCCACGCGAGCGGCGCGATGCGGAGGCCACGCGCGCGCATCCGCGCAGCCTGTTCGGCGTAGCGAACGCGTGCGCCGCCGATGAGGCCCGCAGGTCGGGGGCCAGCGTTTTCCGGGACGCGAAACAGCTGCAGACCAAGCTCGCCGTGACCCTCGTGAGCGCGCGCTGAGAGGCGATAGTTTCCGCCTATCGACGTGCAGAAAGCGACGCGCGCGTCACGCTCGCGCGAGGCGTCGCGGCTGACGAGCGCGCCGTCGGGATCGTGTACGGCGAGGTCGAGGTCGCGCATCTCGGGGCCGCTCACGGCGGCTATCGCGTAGCAGCTGTCGGCGAGCAGCGGGACCGCGCGCGCGAAGTTCTCGTGCTCGGCGAGGCGCGTTCGCGTCAGCGCGCCCTCGGGCGTGCGACCAAGCTGCGCCTCACGAAGACTCGCCGCCGCGAGCGCCGCATCGATGCTGCGCCCAACAGGCTCGGCGCCGAGCTCCGGCGGTGCTCGCCGCACACCGCCGAGCGCGACGATGCACTCGCCGAGCAGCGCATCGAGGCCGTCGATCGACGGCGGCGCCTCGTCGATGCGGACGACGCGCACCTCGCCCTGCCCGCCGAATATCTTCACCGTGAGCGCGAGTTCGAGCCCGGCGGCGCCACAGAAACGCACGTATGGATGTGCGTCGGAGCCGGTGTCCTCGACCAGCAGCGTGCCGGCCGCGGTGTGCAGAGAGAGATCGAGATCGCGCACCTGCGACTCGCCCACCGCGAGGAAGCCGACGCAGCCAGATGCCGCGAGCGTCGCGAGCGTGGAGCGGCTCTCGCCCTCGACGAGGAACGACGTCGACACGACATGCGCCGTCGCGCCGCGCGCGCTGAGACGCGCGAGCGTCGGTGCGAGGCAGGCGGCGAGCGCTGGCGATTCGTCGCTTGGTCGCGGATCACTTGGCCGCTGATCGCTCGGCCGCGGCGAGAGATCGGCGGGTGCGTGCTGCTCGGCGCGCGCGACCGGCACGACGCAGAGCGATACGAGCAGCGCCGACGCCAGCTGCAGGAGCGCGCTCATGGCACGCCCTCGAGCTGCTCGATCATCACCGCGCCGGCACCCTGATAAGCGACCAGCTCGAGCACCAGATCTTCGTCGACCTGCGCACAGCGAGAGACCGCCGCGTACGCTGCCGGGCCCGACTCGCGCGCGAGGAGCCGGCCGTCACCGTCGCGCAAGAAGAGGTCGACGTCGCGCAGGCTCGACTCGCCAGCGACCGCCACCGCCGCGCATGTGCCCGCCGCGATCGACAGCGGCATCGCGCGGCGCTCGCCCTGCGCGACGACGACCTCGCTCGACTGCGCCACGTGATAGCCGCGACCGACGAACGGCGCGCGCGCCTCGTCGAGGCGGAGCGCGCGGGCCGCGCGAATCGCGCGAGGAGCGGAGACGACGGCGAGCGCATAGCGTCCGTCGAGCCCGTACGCCTTGACCGTCGCGCGCAGTGCGCCAGCCGCCGCGCGGCAGACGGCGGCGCGCGCGATCGGCTGCACGCTGGTGTCGCGGTCGAGCTCGCGGCCGCTCGGATCGGCGAGGTAAAGATCGAGATCGGCGCCGCGCCCCGAGCCCGCACCGAGCACCACCACGCAGCCCGCCGGCACGCTGAGCTCGTGGGTGCGCTCCTCACCGGGCGCGATCGTTGCATCGGGCACGGCGAGCACGGCCTCGCCGTAGCCGCGCGCAGCGAGCGACGCGAGCGCAGGCGCCAGCGCCGCGACCGGATCGATCTCCGCGTCTTCCAGTGAATCCGTGTTCGCCGCCTCGACGTCCTCCGGCGCTGCCGCGTCCCCCATCGGCGCGCCGCGCAGCACGGCGAAGCCAACCGCGCCCGCGCCGGAGAACGCGCGCGCCTCGACGGTGTGCGCGCCGGCCTCGAGCGGGCAGACCTGCAGCGCAGGCGACGCGTCTTGGCCGACGTCGCGCGCGATCTCTGCTCCCTGCGCGTCGTAGACGAACAGGTCGACGTCGCTCAGCCCGTCGCTCGCCGCGGCGATCACCGCGTAACAATGATCGAGCGCGAGGACCTCGCTGCGCCGCAGACCACCGCCCTCCGCGAGCGTACCGAGCGTCGTCGTCCCCTGCTGCACGAAGCCGCGCGCGCGCAGCGGCTCCCGCGCGCGAGAGAGACGCGCCTCGACGGCCGCGGTCTCGATGCGCGGCGCGAGCAAGCCGTCGAACAATCCGTCAAAGCGTGGCCGCGCGCCGGCCGCGACGGTGAAGCCCGCGACTACGAGCGCGCCTGCGCCCTCGGTGCTGCTCGCGACCAAGTGGTGCGGCGCGTAGCCATCGTCGCCCGCCTCGGCCTCGGCGCCTGGACAGACGTGCACGAGCGCACCTTCACCGGGCACCGCGTCGAGCGCGAGCTCCGTGCCCTGACCATCGTAGAGCGCGAGGCGCAGATCACGGAGCCCACCACCGCCGAGCGCGACGAACGTACTGCAGCGATCTGTCGGCAGATCGAGCGGCGCCGAGACGCCCTCCCCCTCGAGCACGAACCAGCGCATCGGGCCGGATACCTCCGTGCCAGAACGCTCGCGCATGCGCTCACGCAGCCGCGCGAAGCGACGCGTCAGCGCATCGAGCGGACCAGGGTCTTGCGGCAGCGTCAGAAGCGGCCGTGGCGGCATCGGCATAGCATCGCGCGAGGAGCACGCGCTGAGCTGCGCTGCGTTCGCCAGCGCAGCGCACACGACGAGCGCGAGCGCCGCGCACCGCTGCGTCACGGAGCGGCGCCGGCAGCGGGCTCAGGCGCGCCGAAGAGATCGTCGACGCGCACGTCGAGGCCGCTCGGGCCCTCGAACACGCGCAGCGCGACGATGCCGCTACCAGTGACGGCGCGCGCGGCCAGGTAATACGTGCCCGAGTGCGGCGGACAGAAGCGCAGCGCCGCCCGGGCGTCGGTCGGGCCATCTTCGTGCGCGACGGCCGCCCCGTCGCTGTCGTGCAGCGCAAGCTCGAGCGCGCTGAGCGCCGCCGAGCCGCTGCCGATCGCGACGTAACAGCTGCCGGTGCGCATCGGCAGCTCCTCGACCAGCGAGGCGCGCTCGACGACGAAGCCGCGCCGCTCTTCGCCCGCCGGAGAATAGCCGCGCGTCCGCAGCACGCGCGCCGCGCCCTCGATCGACTCGCGCACGCGTGTGGAGCGCAGCTCGGCGGCGCGCGGTGCCTCGCGGGTCGCGATGTGGCCGCTCGCCGGCGACGCGTCGCACGAGGCCGCCGCCAGAGCGGCGCTCACGAGCAGCGTGTGCGTGAATCGGAGGCGGTGAGACATCAGAGCAAGCTCGGCGTATCAGAGTCGCCGCGGCCGTTCAACGTGTGTAGCTCAGCTTGTCGGCAGCTCAGCTCAGGGAACTGAACCACGGCGCGCACGCCCGTTCGCATCGCCGAGCACCAGCGCGCGCAGCTCGGGCCACTGCATGAAGTGCTGCACCACCGGCCCAGCCTTCGTGACGATCGCCTCGAGTCGCTGGCCGATCGCCGCATCGAGCCGCGTCCCCTTGTCGCGCAGCGCGCCGAGCTCGATCTCCGCTTCCGCGTTGATGGAGCCGAGGCGTCCCTTGAGCTGCGCCACCTG
>Ga0163144_10026079_pt1 | contig 11381 bp, 8 predicted proteins | sample OliLak19BULKMAT1_FD_123175 | JGI IMG/M metagenome (GOLD analysis project Ga0163144, IMG submission 123175) | Freshwater microbial mat bacterial communities from Lake Vanda, McMurdo Dry Valleys, Antarctica - Oligotrophic Lake LV.19.BULKMAT1 | ecosystem: Environmental > Aquatic > Freshwater > Lake... | reverse complement strand
GGGAGCGGATGTACCGCGCGGAGGAGTTCGTCACGCCGTTCGCAGCAGCGCCGACCGTGGTGTTCCTGGAGTGGACGGACCCCTTGTTTGTCGGCGGGCACTGGACGCCGCAACTCATCGAGCGTGCCGGCGGATTGCACCCGTTGAATCCGACCGCCGCGCCGGAATCGGCGGGCGCTGCAGCGGGGCCGATCGGACAGACGCTTCGGGCCGCGGGGCCGTCGATCCGCGTTCCGCCGGAGGTTGTGGCGGCGATCCGGCCTGAGTTTGTGGTGGTGTGTCCGTGCGGGCTGTCTCTTGAGCAGGCGATGCACGAGACGCAACTGCTCACAGAGCAGGCGTGGTGGCGCGAGTTGCCGGCGGTGAGGGCGGGGCGCGTGGCGGTTGTCGATGGCAATCAGATGTTCAACCGGCCCGGGCCGCGGCTCGTGGATGCGTTCGAGTTCCTGGTCGGTTGGCTCAATGACAGGCCGGGGGTGATCCCGGCGGGGTTTCCGTGGCGGGAGTGGCAGCGGTAGAGTGGTACGAAGCGACAGGCAGACCCCGCTCTGGAGAGCGGGGCCACCAAGAGATGAAATGATCAAGTACATCGGGTCCAAGCGGACGCTCGTGCCGGCGATCCTGGAAGCAGTACGGCGCAATAGCAGCGCCGGCTCGGTGATCGACTTGTTTTCCGGCACATCACGGGTCGGCCACGCTCTGAAGCGCGCGGGATACCGCGTGCTGTCGAATGACCACAACGCCTACGCGGCGACCCTGGCACGCTGCTATGTGCAGGCGGATGCGGAGGACGTACACGCGGATGCCAAACTACTGGTGCGCGAGTTCAACACGATCAAGGGCGAGCCGGGGTACTTCACCGAGACGTTTTGCGTGAGGTCGCGGTTCTTTCAGCCCAGGAACGGGGAACGCGTCGATGCGATCCGCGAGGAGATCGCCGCCAAGGGACTGGAGCCCGAACTCGAAGCGGTGATGCTGGTCTCGCTCATGGAGGCCGCGGATCGGGTGGACTCGACCACGGGCTTGCAGATGGCGTACCTGAAAGCCTGGGCACCCCGGGCGTCGAACGACCTTGAACTGCGCGTGCCGGATGTGCTGGCGCGGGCGGTGCATGGCAAGGGACTGGCGACGAGCCTTGATGCGTTCGAGGCGGCCACGACACTTGAAGCGGATGTCGCGTACATCGACCCGCCGTATAACCAGCACTCGTATTTGGGCAACTACCACGCCTGGGAGTCGCTGGTGCGCTGGGACAAGCCGGAGGTGTACGGCATCGCGTGCAAGCGGGTGGATGTGCGGCAGCGGCAGAGCATCTTCAACTCGCGTCCGCGCTTTGCCGGAGCGATGCGGCAACTTCTGAACGCGGTTCGCGCCCCGGTGCTGATCGTTTCGTTCAACAACGAGGGGTACCTGTCGCGCGAGGAGATGGAGTCCATGCTCGGCGCGCTGTGGGGCGGCGAGGCCCGCGTCACCACAATCGAGAACGACTTCAAGCGGTACGTCGGCGCCCAGATCGGCATCTACAACCCGCGGGGCGAGAAAGTCGGGAAGGTCAGCCACCTGAACAACAAGGAATACCTGTACGTCGTGTCGCGCGAGTGCCCGGCGGAGCGGCTGGCACCGATGCTTGCAGGGCCGGTGGAACAAGTCGGCCTGTTCGCGTGATGTCGGTCGAAGCGAACAAGTCCAACGTCATAATGCGAACGGGGCCCGCCGCCCGGTCACTTCTGCTTGCGGTCCTGCCTGAAGTCCGTCTTGCCCTTGTCGCGGCTCTTGCTCTTCTGCGAGCGGCCCTTGGCCCCATCGCGTCCGAACTTGAAGTCCTGCCACTCCTTCTCGGTGCGGGGCTTGGCCGGCGAGAGTCCGCCGCCGCTCCCGCCCAGCAGTCCTCCCCCACTGCCCACGCCAACTCCGCCAAGCACCTTCTTGTCCTTGCCAGCCGCGCGGGACTTGGCATCGGTGATGACCAGGTCGAGTTTGCGGAGCGCCAGATCCACCTGCGCGATCGTCACCTCGGCCTTGTCGCCGATGTTGAACGAGCGGCCCGACGGATGCACGAGCGCGCCGCTGCGCGGGTCGATCGTCCACCGCCCGCCCCAGCCGCCACCACCCCCGCCTCCGCCCTTTCCCTTGTCCGCCACGGGCAACTGCTCGCTCGGGATCATGCCGTCGCACAGGAACTTGTCGATCTGCACGAACACGCCGCGCGCCGAGACACCCGTGATCGTTCCGGGAAAACTTTCGCCAATGTGGTTCGAGAGCAACTGGAGCACGAGGAACTGGCGCAGGCTCCACTCCGCCCCGGAGGCGTTCTCCTCCATCCGCGTGCAGTGCCTCCCGATATTCACCAGTTCGTCCTGGGTCTCGATCCCCTTCTCCGGCCCCATGTCGCGCAGGCGCTCGCCGAGGTGGTCGCGGTCCTTCTCGTTCCGCGGCGGGTCGTCACCGTTCTTGGTGAGTTTGAGATACGCCGCGAGCGCCCGGTGGACCGTCAGGTCCGGGTACCGCCGGATGGGGCTGGTGAAGTGCGCGTACGCCTCGCTGGCAAGAGCAAAGTGCCCGATCTGCGCGGGTGAATACTCGGCCTTGGTGAGCGTCCTCAGCACCGCGAAGTGGACGGCCCGCGCTGCGCCGGTTCCGGCGGTAGCGTCGAGCAGCGTCTGCAGTTCCTTACGGGTCGGGTTCTTGGGGATCGAGAAGCCCGCGACCTTGGCCATCGTCCGGAGTTCACCGATGTCGCCCGGCGTCGGATCGGGGTGGACGCGGCGCAGCAGGGGCACGTTGACGCCCTCGAACAGACGGGCGAGCACCTCGTTGGCCTCCACCATGAACATCTCGATGAGCGTGTGGGTGAACGCGTTGTCCTCGGGCTCGGCATCGATGACGTGCCCGGCATCATCGAAGATCAGGTTCACCTCGGGGAGTTCGAGGTGGATCATGCCGTTCTCGCGCCGGCGGACGCGGATCGCCTTGGCGCACGCGTCCATCTCGCGGAGCGTGCGGATCAACTGGTCGGTGTACTTCGCCTCGGTCTTTGCGTGCTTGACGGCCTCCTTCAGGTCGCCGTCGATCAGCGCCTGGGCTTCCAGATACGTCAGCCGCTTGATGCTCTTGATCGCTGTCGAGGCCACGCCGCTCCTGAGAATCTTGCCGTTTGGCGCGTATTCCATGAACGCGCTCTTGCAGAACCGCACCACCCCCTCCGACAACGAGCAGATGCCGTTGCTGAGCACCTCCGGCAACATCGGTATCACCAGTCGCGGCAGATAGACGCTGTTGCCGCGCTCCCGCGCCTCGGCATCCAGCACGCTCGCGGGCGGGATGAAGTGCGCCACATCGGCGATATGCACGCCCAGTTTCCACCCGCCCTCGGCGGTGCGCGAGATGGAGATCGCGTCGTCGTAGTCCTTCGCATCCGGCGGGTCGATGGTGATGATGTAGTCGTCGCGGAGGTCGAGCCGCACATGCCGGTCGTACCCCTCTCGCTCGAGGCGGACGACATCCTCCTCGAAGGCCGCGTTCGCGGCGCGGGCCTGGTCGACGCACGCGCGGGTGAACTCCTGCGGCAGGTCGTACGCGACGATGACCGCCTGCGTCTCGACATCGGGCAGGCCCGCCTCGCCGAGCACCTTGACGATCACGCCCTCGGCAAGTTCGTTGCCCTGGGCGTACTCGGTGATCTCGACGCTCACCTTGTCCCCGACCTTGGCGTTCTTGACCGTGGGGTCCTTGACGCTGATGGGTGATGTAAGTTCGCGCCCGTCGGGCAGAACGAGCCAGAGTCCACCGCGGTTGGTCAGTTCGCCGGTGAAGTTGGTCCGCTTGCGCTTGAGGACCTCGACAATCTCGCCGGTGATCTCGCGCCCCTCGCCGCGCCGGCTGGTGCGGTGGATCATCGCGCGGACGCGGTCGCCTGTGAGCGCATCGCCCACCGCGTCCGGGGGAACAAAGACATCGCCCTCGCGGAACTTGACATCGGTGACGATGAACCCGAAGCCGCGCGGATTCTTCTTGAAGGAGCCGGCGACCTCATCGGGCATCGAGGGCAGCCGGACCTTCCCGTGCTGATCCAGACCGACCATCGTGCGCGCGGCCAGGTCCTCGACCGCTTTGCGGAAGTCGGCGTGCTCATCGGCGGGGACGCCCAGGTCCTCGGCGAGTTGGTCGATGGTCGCCGCCTCGTACGTCTCGTGCTTGAGATGGTCGAGCAGGCGGCGTTCATATTTCAGTGACATCTATCTCTCCGGGTCGCCGTGTCCTCTGACAGGCAGCGACATCCAACGGGCACTCGGCGGCCCGTTCACTTTATATTGAACCAGCGTATCGCGCGAGCGTGCCCGTGAAATCCCGCGGCGTGAATCCAAGGTCCGCTTCCGCCTTGGAACAGTCGGCCACCGAGTCCTCGATCGCCATGAGCGCCTGTCCTTCATCAAACGGCAGAAGGCCGCCGAGGCCCAGAGACTTCGCAACACGCGCGGCCGCCGCGGCGTGCTCGCCGGGCACGAACCACGTTCCCATCTTTTTGTTCGTGCCGGGCACGACATCGCGGATGGTCTCGCTCAGCGTGCGCCAGTCGAGGACTTCCGATCCCGCAAGGTTGTAGACCTCGCCGATGGATTCGTCGCGCACAAGCGATTCGGCGAACGCGTAGGCCACATCCTCCACCGCGACCGGCTGCACCTTGGCCGGGGTCCAGTCGCCGAAGCGCATCGGAACGCGGCGGTCCTCTTCCGCGCGGACGAAGTACGGGATAAAGAAGAACGGCGGCTTCTCGCCCGAGGCCAGTTCCGCCAGCATGGCGACAAACTCGCTGTCCTGCCCGTGGATCAGGGCCGGACGGAAGATGGTCCAATCCAGCCCGCTGCGGCGCACGGCCTGCTCGGCCGCCCACTTGGTCTTCTGGTAGGCGGCTCGCCCCTCAGCGCCGACGCCCAGCGCGGACATGTGGACGTATCTCTTGACCGATGCCCGCTTCCCGGCCTCGATCGCGGCCTCTGTCGCCCTGATGTGCATCCGCTCGAAGGTCTGGGGCCGCCCGCCCCCTCCCGCTCCCGCTCCTCCCTCGTCGCCGCGGGCCTCGCGGATGATCCCGACAAGGTGGACCACGCTGTCGGCTCCGCGGCAGAGTTGATCGAGCGCGCCGGCATCGCACACGTCGCCCGCGAACCAGTCAACCTGGCCGCCACCCGGCAGCGCGCGTGCCGCCCCGACTTCCGAGGCAATCTCGCGGACGCGACGGTCAAGTTCCTTCACATCGTGGAGGTCGCGTGCGAGGCCGCGAACCCGCCAGCCGCGCGCGATCATCTCGCCGACCACCGATCGTCCCACGAACCCGCTCGCGCCCGTCACGGCGACAGTCCTGCTCTGCATCATGGAACAAGCCTAGGGGGCACGGTGCCGGGAACGGCCAGCGACCTGGACCGTACAATGCCGCGATGACATGGCTCCTCGGGCAATCCGGCAACACCACCAACTACATCCAGTTGATCGTCTGGGCGATCCTGATCTCGATCAGTTTCATCGGGTGGCTGATGAAGATGATCGTCCAGAAGCGGGCCGAGTCCAAGGTCATCACGGGCAAGCGACAGCGCCAGGATGACATGCTCCGGACGGGCCGGACGGAGGGCGGCGGGCCGGTCGAAATGTCTGCTCCACCCGCGGCGTCTCCGACCCCGGTTTCGCACGAGGATGCCCGTCGCCGCTTGCAGGAAGTCGCCCAGCGCCGGCGCGCTGAACTCGAGCAGATGCGCCAGCGGGGGGAGCAGGCGCCCGGCAGCGCGCAGCCGCTCCCAACGCTCGCGCCACAGCCGATGTCGCGGACGATGGCCCCGACAGCGCAGCGATCGGTCGGACCGGCAGGGGGCGAGCGTTTTCCGACATCGGCCGGACCGAAGCAGCCCCCGCAGAACCCCGCTCCATCCAGGCCGGCGCGGAGCACACAGCCCGCGCCTCGCCCGGAGCAGCGAAAGAAAAAGCCCCAGCCGACCCGTCCTTCCGCGTCACAGAAGCCGACGCCTCCGCAGCCGCAAACATTGGCGCAGGCGTTGATGCAGGGACCGACGGCGTCCGACGGTGCATATGCGAACGCCGGGGCACCGCGAGCGCCCACCGCTCCGATCGCCCCGACCCCTTCGGGCGCCGCAACCGCGCCGACTCGCAACTCTCGCATCACGATCGAACGCGCGACTTCGGCCGCAGGAGTCGAGTCGATCCGGCGGGCGCTGGTACTCGCCGAGGTTCTCGCGCCGCCGATTTCCCTTCGCGATGCCGACCATGACGATGCGAGGCTCGGGCTGTTCGGCCTGCGCCGCGCGGGCTAGCGTTTCTCGGCGGCAGGCACCTTGGCTGCCACCCACTCGCTCTGGTTGTTCCGGACCTTGATCCCAATGACCTTTGTCTCCTCACGCTGCCGCTCGGCCACCAGGCCCACGCCCGGAACGACCCACGACTCGGTGTTGTTGGACACGCGGCTGGGCCCCAGGTCGGCATCGAGCCGACTGACGATCTTCCAGGCGATGAACTCGCCGGCCGGAGTTCGGATCCGGGCTGCGCGCTCGACGCGGCTGGCGCTTGTATAGGCGCCCTTGGCACGGACGCGGGTGCGATCGCCCAGAGGATGAACGGTCATCCCGCCCCGGCCGGTTGACTCGCTCCCTTGTTCCACCCGCGCGGGCAAGACTTCGAGCGGTGGATCAAACACCACCTCGACGCCCTCGGCATGGTTGTACTCTTCGGCGAGCAGGACCGCGCCATCCGCACGCAGTTTGAGGGTCTGCTTTCGTTGAACGGTTGTCCTTTGCCCTTCCACCAGACTACGCGACTGCGTGAGGGTGTCCCCATCCGCCAACACTGACTGCTCCAGCACCATCAGGCCTGTACCCGCACCCTCCCCCCCCACCCCCAACCTTGGACGCCCCGGCCCCCCCCCCCCCCCCTCGCCCCGTATTTTCCAGATTTCGCTGCCCAGTGAGCCCGCCAGCAGGACGGGAGCAACTTCAACCAAGGTGCCCGTGACGACGCCATCCGTGGTCTGTGCAGATTTGCACCCCCCGCAGACGATGATCCCCAGCATCGCCAGGCACGCTACGGCGGTCTTCACTAGACTTGGCCCGATGACAGGACGCCCGCCCATGATGAAACCCTCCACTGCCGCGGTCCTTGGCGTGCGCGCCTGCGCGGCAGCGGCACTGCTCAGCGCGCTGGGCGGGTGCCTCGACCCCGAGACCCGCCAGACGATGGCCGACAACAACAGCATCCTCGCCCCCATCTTTGTTCAGCCAACGCCCGTCGATGCCGCGCGGTGGTCGATCGACCCGTACGATGCCGACAAGCGCGCCCGCGGCACGAATCTTCTGGCCAACGCGCCCTTTGGCGGGGGTGACCCGTATCTCAAAGTCTATCGCGAGCATCTGAAAGACGAGGGGACGCTGGTCCGCGCTGTGGCCGCGCGATCACTGGGGATGCACGGCACGCCGGCGGATGTCGGAGCGCTGCTGCCGCTTACGGCGGACAAAGAAGCCCTGGTCCGTTTCGAGGCCGTCAGAGCGCTTCAACGCTTGCACAATCCGGCCGCCATCGAGCCGCTTCTCGAGGTTCTGCTGCCCGCGAAGGAGGTCGAAGCCTCGATCCGTGCTGAGGCCGCGTGCGCGCTGGGCCAGTATGCGCAGCCAGCGGTGCTCTCGGGCCTGATTACGGCCCTCGCCGATGACGATTTGGTCGTTGTCGCCAACGCGCACGCCTCGCTGATGACGCTCACCGGTCAGGATCACCTTCCGGAGGACCGTCGGGCTTGGGTCGAATGGTCTCGGTCAACGCATTCACCGTTCGCGCACCAGCGGGAGTTTGTGTATCCGGTTTTCCAGAGGGACAAGGGCTGGCTCGACTATGTCCCGTTCATGCCGCCAGTCCCCAATGAGATCCCCGGCAAGCCCAACGGCCTGACGACCTCGGCCGCAGCAGTGGGCTCGGGATGATTCCCAGTCTGCTCCGCTCGATGAAGTCGCTCTCGCATTCAGCCGAAGCTTGCCCTCAACCGGGAGGATTCTGGTGCGCGCCCTTCGGACCGACGGCCAGAACATTCGCCTTGTGCTCGATGCGCCGGAGCCTCTTCTGGGGCCGGGCGAGGCGTTGATCCAGCCGGTTCGGGTGTTATTGACGCCTGTCGATGCCGCGGTCGGAAGTGCGACCCGGCGAAGCGGATTCTCGGGTACCATCGGTCACCTGTTTACGGGAATTGTTCGGCAAGTCGGCATTCCCAAAGACGCCCCGGCATCACTTTCCATGAAGCGGGGCCTTCTGGGTCGCCGCGTGGTAGCCGCTCCGGTGGTCTCGTGCAGCCACTGCGATCAATGCCGCGGCGGCCTGCCGTCTCATTGTCGAGCCCGGCAAGTGCCCGGCATTCTGGGGCGCGAAGGGGCCTGCGCGGACCTGGTGGCTATGCCCCTTGCAAATCTGGTGGCGTTGCCCGATGGCCTGTCGGATGAACGCGCGGTCTTCGCGCCGATTCTGGCCTCCGTGCTTCACACGTCGCACATGCTGCGAGCGGAATCACGGGCGTTTGTGACGGTTCTGGGTGATTCTTCAATCGCGTTGCTCTGTGCGCAGTGCCTCGCCGGGTTGAACAAGTCCGTACGGCTTCTTTCCGACCACGCCGAGGTCGGACGCTTGTGTGAGCGATGGGGCGTCAAGCACCGACCCTTGAACGATCCGGGGCGGCGGCAGGATCAGGATGCCGTTGTGGACTGCACGGGCAGTGCCGCAGGGCTCCGGCTGGCGATGCAACTGGTGCGGCCCCGCGGGATCATCATGCTCAAATCGCCATTGGCGGATGTGCCATTCCCGGCCGGCAGGCCGTTCCCTGATGCCTCGGGCGACTGGCAGTCGGGCATCGACCTCACACCCATCGTCGCCAACGAACTTCAGATCGTTGGATCGAGGGATGGTCCGCTATCCGAAGCGGTCGCCGCCCTGGCCATGGGAACGGTCGATGTGGTCCCGCTGCTGGGCCGGAAGTTCCGGCTGGATCAGGGGATCGCGGCTCTGGCCGCGGTCGCATCAGGCGGGCCGCTGGTTCCGGTGCTTGAGGAACTGGGCAAGGCCGCCGCGAAGGCGGCTTGAGTTTCAGGTTCGCGGCCCGGCGAGGGGAAACCGGTACAATTACGGTGAGGACAGTCCGGGCATACATATCCGGCTGGTTCCGGTCATAATCAACAGTCGGCCCGCAAGGCCGCGGCTGCTCTGTTCTATGATACTGGTCAAGCACTGGAGTTGGCAATGAAGATCGCGTCCGTTCTGTTTTCTGTGGCACTGCTCACGATCGCCTCGCCGGTTTTGGGTCAGGCGATCCGCCTCGAGGGCAGCGGCGCGCACCGCGCGCAACTCGACGCGATGCAACTCAAGGCCTTCGACTCCGCGCTGTTCGGCGAACTGAGCGAATGGTCCGGCACTCCCTTGACGGCGGAGTCAACAAAGGACAAAGTGGTCTTGGTGGTCACCTGGTCGGGCTGGTATAAGCCGACCCACAGCGCCGTGCGGAAGGCCCAGTCGCTCCACGCGCAGCACGCGGAAAAGGGCCTGGCCGTCGTTGGCGTTCACAACCCGCGCGAGTTCGCCGGTGCCGCGGCGGCTGCGAAAGTTCTGAACCTCACGTTCCCCTTCGCGGCGGATGCCAACGGCAAGTTCCGCGCAGCGCTGAAGGTCGATCAGGACCCCGACTTCTACCTAATTGATCGCGCGGGGCAGATGCGGTTCGCGGACATCGAGAGCGAGTCGGTCGAGGCCGCTGTCAAGCAGTTGCTGGCGGAGACCTCGGAAGAGGCGGGCAAGGCTCTGGGGAACCGCACCGCGAGCACCGCCGCCACAAACCGCGATCGGATGAAGGTCCGCGATGTCGGCGGGCGCGTGAAGCCCGGCGAGGCACCCACGGTCGCCTTCGAGGTGCCCGAGCCCGAGGTGTTCAGCGCCCTCAAGTGGCCGCGCCTCGCCAAGTCCGCCGAGGCCAACTCCGTCTACGACACCGTTGTGGACAAGATCAACAAGGAAGCGCCAGTTCTGCCATTCCCCGAGGAAGGGTGGCCCGGCGCAAGGCCCGACACCAAGGGCAAGGTCACGATCGTCTACCTGATCGAGCCCAACCTGCGTGACATGATGAACGTGTTCGCGACCATGAACCGGGTGCAGGACGTGTACGAGCGGGACGCCGTGGTCATCGGCTGGGTCTACCCGGACCCCAAGCGCGAGCAGAATCTCGACGATCGCGAGAAGGCCGAGATGCAGGCGAAGATCGAGCGCATCGTCAAGTCAGTGCGGGACAACCGAACGCTGAACCACTCGCTCGGTTCGGGGAAATACGAGATCGGGGTGTTCCAGGAGATCCCGGTGTTCGGACGCTCAATCGACGAGGTGGCCGTGACCATGCTGCTCACGTCCGATGGAGTGATCCGGTGGATCGGTCACCCGGGCGAGGACACCTTCCACACGATGATGGGCAAGTTGATCGACCTCGACCCAGGAGTTCAAGCACGGCGTAAGGCCGAGGACGCCGCGGCCAAGAGCGCGAAGTAATGTTTCGTCGGCTACCGATCCGATTGCCTTTGAGTCAACCCTGACCTGACCCAGCGGAGTCCAATGATGAAGAGCATCGCCCTCGTCTCCCTCTTTGCCCTTTTGGCCTGCGCTTCGCCGCTGGTTGCGCAGGAGGTCAAGCCCGAGGGGCGCGGCAAACAGCGCGAGAAGATGGATGCGATCCAGGGCACGAAGTTTGACTCGGCCAACTGGAAGTCGCTCAACTCCTGGATGGGCTCAGCGCCGCTGAACGCCGATTCGACCAAGGGCAAGGTGGTGTGCATCGTCACATGGGCGAGTTGGAACAACGGCTCGGCCCGCGCGCTCCAGGAAGCGCAGAAGGCGGCGACGGCCTATGGCGACAAGGGGCTCATGGTCGTCGGCGTTCACGACAGCAACGGCTGGGAAAAGGCCGCGCAGATGATGGAGAGCAACAAGGTCACGTTCGTCGTCGCGCACGATCACAAGGGCGAGTTCACCAAGGCGATGGGCGGTGATGCCCACCCCGACGTGTTCGTCCTCGATCGGGCGGGCAACATGCGTTACGCGGACATCATGACCGACTCGATCGACGCGGCGGTCAAGCAACTCGTCGCCGAGACTGCCGAGCAAGCGGCGAGCGCGGGATCATCGGCCCCGAAACCGGCTGAGACCGGCGGCGCGCCAAAGCCCGGCGCGAAGTCCGCCAAGTTCACTGCGCCCTCCGCCGAGGCCTACGGCGCGGCGAAGTGGCCGGCCAAGAACACCGGACGCATCAGCGCCAAGGACATGCAGGGCAAGGCGTTGCCGGGCGGCGGATTGGGGGAGGAGAAGTACCT
>Ga0163144_10026077_pt1 | contig 11382 bp, 4 predicted proteins | sample OliLak19BULKMAT1_FD_123175 | JGI IMG/M metagenome (GOLD analysis project Ga0163144, IMG submission 123175) | Freshwater microbial mat bacterial communities from Lake Vanda, McMurdo Dry Valleys, Antarctica - Oligotrophic Lake LV.19.BULKMAT1 | ecosystem: Environmental > Aquatic > Freshwater > Lake... | reverse complement strand
CATAACCTCTTTCTGTGATATTACTAGTTGCTTGAGAAGAAGGGCTAGGTTGCAGATTGTTATCATTAAGTCTTTCAAAAGAATTTACAGTATTTGTAGAATTATCATTAAGCATACCAAAAGGATCCTCAGTAGTTGTGGAAGTATTATCTTGAATCTCAAGTTGATAAGGATTATTATATGCAGGTTGAGTGTAAGTAGAGTTTTGATTAGTGATGACATCATTAGATTGTGAGGAATCAACTTTTTTAGGGAGGTTTACAGTAATCCCATTCTCAGAATCTCGAATGTTTATCTCTAAATTTGCTGTAGTGTTATAAGGAGATAAGCCTAACTTTTCCCAAGCACATTCACTCAACTCTATCAAAGTACTATCTGAGAGGCGTTCTACAATTTCAACAAATATTGTCTTTGAATTATATTCTACTTCTAAAACTGTATTAATAGGAGCGTCAAATTTAGCTATATAACAGGCTTTACCTGTAGGGGTTTGCCATTTGTGAGCTGTGATGTTAGTTTGAGCGTTGGATTCTTTTACCAAGCAAAATAAAATGATGAAAAGGAGATAAATAGATTTGTGCATAAGATTAAATTAAAATTTATGCACAAATTAAGGATTTATAGTCATTTACCAATACTTTCCTTTAAAAATATGCATTATAACAGGTTTAATTTTTGTTTGACTAAGCCTATATAAAAAAAGCATGACAAGATACTTGCCATGCTATAAGGAATGATTGATTTATAAATCAAATTAGGGTGTAATCTTAAAATAATAAACTTACCCCTAATAGAAAATTGGTGCCAGCTTGTGGAAAATAAAAATTCTCACTAATACGCTCACTTCCCAAGAAATAACCATAAGTATAACCATTGGATTCGTATTCTTCATTTAAGACATTGTTGAGCAATAAAGTAAAACGCATCTCAGGAATCAGACTTGTTTTCATTTGATAGCTTAGACGAATATCATTGGTAAAAAAAGCATCTAATTTACGAAGTTCACTCGAAGTATTATCTAAATATTGCTGTCCTACATATTTACTCAAAAGTGCTATTTCAAAGCCTTTAAAAGGTTGAAACTGTAACTGACTCGCTGTTATGAGATTAGGTGAGAAAGCAATGTCTGTATTTTCTAGCTCTCTAAACAACTGTCCTGTATTTTCATCTTGCTCAAAGCCTTGGGCTTGCACATCAGGAAACTCTTCGGGTGTGCCATAAAAATCGATATATTCTCTAAAATTCTGAATTTTATTTTGGCTTAAAGTAGCATTGACAGACCAAGTAAGTTTTTTATTTAACCTAAAAACAGCTTCGGCTTCTATCCCTATTCTGTAACTTTTATCTACATTGCTACGGTTAAATGCACCTACATCATTCACTTCTCCAGTCAAGATAAGTTGGTCTTGGTAAAACATTCCGTAAGCATTGAAACTATAAGTAAGATTTTCACCTCTCTGACGGTAGCCTAGCTCTACATCATAAAGCTTTTCAGCATTAGGGCGACTATCGGGGGAGGATTGAGTAAAGTCGTCTCTATTAGGCTCTTTACTGCCTACGCTCAAAGAAGCATAGACATCTGCCAATGGACTCAGTGCATAATTTAAGCCTATTTTAGGGTTAAAGAAGTCAAAAAGTACATTTTGCTGTACATTTCTAGTTCCTTGCGAATCTACTTGATTTCCCAAAAAAGAATAAAAAACTCGTCGATATTGCAAATCAACTAAAGCACTTAACTTATCAGTCAGTTGATGATTCACTTTCCAGAAAATATTAAAATCAGTTTTTTCTGCATCATTCTCATAATATCGGTCTCTAATACTTGAATTTACGGCATATCTTGCCCAGATTATTTCTCCATAATGATCTCCTAAGTATTTATTCAAGGCACCTCCTAGTGTAAAATCACTTCTTTTGGTTTGATGATTTAGTGAAAAGACAGTCCCGTAAAAATGATTATCTAACCAACGGCGACGAATAAGGTCTGAGTTAGCAATAGTTTCATTGCCTATAGATACATTGGGCAAGCCATAATCTTCTAAGCTATCTTCTTCTCTGTACTGCTCAAAATAACCTTTTCCTCTGGTGTAGTGCAAAGCAACATTCAAATTCCAGTTTTTAGCTAAACTTTGAGTGATAAAAAACTGATAGTGGTCTTGCTGATAATTGTCTGTTTCATTGTCATAAGTCTGGGAGTTATAAGTACGACTGTCTGAATTAAATAAATTATCTATTTGGTTATCAGATAGAAAGTTACGGTCTATATAGGCATCCATCCTTTGCAAATCACCTTTTAATCGTGCTTCGGGGATACCATACCAAGCCTGAAATGTTTGTTCTTTTCCTGAGAAAATATTGGCTCTAAGGGTAGTCTTTTTGCCGTAATAAGCACCTGAGAGATAAAAAGATTTTAAATCAGAAAAAGCCCTATCTATGAAACCATCTGAGCTAATCTTAGAGAGGCGAGCATCTAAGGTGAATTTATCAGCTATTAAGCCACTTCCGACCCTTATGGTGTGTTTCCAAGTATTAAAAGAGCCGACAGAATTACTGACTTCAGCAAAGGCTTCTTCACTCAGTTGGTTTGTTTGGATATTGATAGAACCTCCAAAAGAACCCGCTCCATTGGTGGAAGAACCTACACCACGTTGAATCTGAAGACTCTGTATAGAAGAGGCAAAATCAGGTAAATTGACTAAAAAAGTGCCTTGTGATTCGGCATCATTTAAAGGGATACCATTGATAGTGAGATTGATTCGAGTAGCATCGCTTCCTCTAATCCTGATACCTGTGTAGCCTACTCCCGCTCCTGCATCGGAAGTAGTAACTACTGAAGGTGTGAAATTAAGCAAGATAGGCAAGTCTTGACCTAGATTTTGTGTTTGTAGTTCTTCTCGGCTGATATTGGTATAAGCCATTGGTGCATTATCGGCTAGACGTGTAGATTGAACTACGACTTCATCTGCGATGAATGGCTGTGCTACTAACTCAAAAGTAAGTGTTTGATTCTTAGAAAGCTCTACGGTTTGGACTAAGCTTTTGTAGCCAATGAAACTTACTTTAAAAGTATAACTTCCTGTGGCAAGTTTTTGAAAGCTGAAATTGCCTTCATAATCAGCAACTGTAGCCTTGTACGTGCCTTCTATTTGGATGGTAGCTCCACTAAGAGTTTCGCCATTGCTTTGGTCTTTGACTTGTCCACGTACTTGGATTTGGGCAATCGTATAAGAATTTAACCCGAAAAAGAAATAGATAAAAAGATAGAAAAATACTCTCATTATTTTTAAGTTTAAAATCCTCCAGCTCATAAGATAGATAGAGGGCTTGTGATTTAAAATGAATATTTTTTATCAAGGATATGAAATAGCTACTTTTATTTTGCACCTAAGCACAAAATTTAATAATTACAAAAAGCTCTAGAATCTTTCCGTAATAATCGTAAAAGCTTGCAAATCAATAGATTATGACAAACTCCCTGCGTCGGCATTATCCGCTTCAGGTTCAATGGGTATAATCTCAGCCCGTTGTATTAAGGCACCCCTGTTAAAAAACTATATGCAAAGATAGCAAGAAAAACATAAACCATAGAAAAAGGTGAATGAAAAAATATTCATTCACCTCATTGTATATTAGAACTTAGTCAATCACTTTCTAAACAAAGAAATCAGGAAATAATTCTTCATCTTTAGTGCCAAGAACATAGGCATATTTACTAAAATCAGTCACTCCTTCAGCTTTCAATACTTCTTCATCTACAAAGAAATTACCATTACATTCTGCCTTGTCTTTACTAAAAATAGCAAAGGCACTATCAGCCATAATCTCTACAGTGCGTGATTTTTTCATCATAGCATCTCCCCCTAGTGCAAAGTTTACAGCAGCAGTAGCTATAGCTGTGCGAGGCCAAAGAGCATTAAAAGCTATTTTCCCTTTAAATTCACCTGCCATGCCTAATATACACATACTCATCCCAAACTTAGCCATAGTATAAGCGACATGAGGTGCAAACCAGCGAGTTTCCATATTGAGTGGCGGAGCTAGATTAAGCACATGCCCAATATCTGATTTTAATAAGTGAGGAATACATAGTTTAGATGTTAAGAAAGTACCTCTCGTATTGATTTGATGCATTAAATCATATCGCTTCATCTCAGTCTGTAGAGTACCTGTAAGCTGGATTGCACTTGCATTATTAATTAAAATATCAATCCCTCCAAATGTTTCTACAGCTTTGTCTATAGCTGCTTGCAGAGTTTCCTCTTCACGTACATCTACTATTACTGGCAGTCCTTTGCCTCCTGCTTGTTCCATTTCTTCGGCAGCGGTGTAGATAGTGCCAGGCAGTTTAGGATGTGGCTCAGTAGTTTTGGCAGCTACTACGATGTTAGCACCTTCTTTGGCTAGGCGAAGCCCAATCGCTTTGCCTATTCCACGACTTGCTCCTGTGATAAATACAGTTTTTCCTTTAAAACGACTCATAATTAAGATTTTTTGGTTTGAAAATAAAAACCCTAATTTAATGTTTTATTTTGAAAAATCGATAATTTGGCTGTTAGGTTATTGAGTTATTAGGGAGTAGGCAGCGAGGAGTGAGAATTGGGAAGCGAGATTTGGGCTATTAGGTGATTGGTCATTTTTTAGTCATTAGGTAAATGGTTTATTTGTCACGGTTATTTGTTTACTTACTTTAAAGTATCTACCAAACCTGTGGCAAGCGATCTCCAAAGCATGCTAATAAAGCTAGTATCTTTAGGGCAGAGGTACTCTATTTTTCCTACACGAGCTCGTTTACTTTGTAGGTTATTACGACCTTTTAAGATGAGGTTAGCGACAAAAGTGATAAACTTCCGTCTTTTTTCTGGGTCTTCTTCTTTTAATACGTTTATTCTCAGCTTCTTATAGCCTGCATTGAGCGTTCCTGTGGCTAAAGTGTCTTTGACAATTACAGAATAATAGATTTGTTCTATGAGTCCTTTTCTTATTTGAATGTATTCATTGGTTTCGATGATTCGGTTAAAGAAATCTGCTTTCATTTGCCCTAGACTCCCATGATAAGTGCAGTAAAGATGAGGAGTGTTGAGGGGCATTTTGAAACGTGCGGTTAGTAAGCCTGCTCCCATGAGTTGGCAACTTGCTACTAGACGCATCGTATCTGTTTGCCCTGCACGGTTATCTATGTCAAATACTTGTCCATTGATATTACTAAAAAACACTTCTCCCGTACTTCGCCCTTTGGGAACTCTTTCTCCGTAAGTAACTTTACCATTTTCTACACTAATAGTATCTAATCTTAGGTCAAAATTTATTTTTTGAAAGACTTCTTGTGGCATCAGAGGTTTAAAATTTTCTATTCGGCTTATCCTCTTATCTCTAAATACATTTGCTTTTACATCTTTAATATGTAGGCGGTCGGTGAGCAATATACCTTCATTTAAGAATTGATTAAGATGTAAATTTGAAAATTTAACTTGGTCAGCTTCTACTAGGAATCTATCTGTTTGATACACTTTCAAACGCATAAAAGCCTTATCATTGACAGTAGGTTTAAACTGTAAATTTTTGATAGACAAGGTAGAATCTGGTGATTTTACTTCTAAATGCCCTACGTATAATCTATAAAGCTCATCAGGCGTAAAGGTATAATAATTTTTGAGACCAAAAGTAAGTGATTTAGAAAAAAGAAAATCAGATTCTTCTGCTCTTGCACTACTATCTAGCACAAAGCCTTGAGCATATAAATAAGCACTGTCTGCTTGGTGAGTAGCCCATCTAAACTCTTCACTTTCTAGCTCTAGGGGATTATGTTTTTGACGAAATTTTAACTTTACATCATTAATACTGAGTGCATCGATACTTAGTGAAAAAGGAATCTTAGAAATGAGTTTACCTAGTTGTTTTTGAGTGGCATTAGGATCAATAGGCAGTGTTTTATTTTGATAAATATCCAAATTAACGCCTGAAATCGAAAGCTTTTCTAGAGGAAATTTTTTAAAATCAAACATAGAGCGAAGGTCTGTAATCCTAGCAGAAGCTTCCCTTACTGATATATCATAATGAGTATCCTGAAAAACACTTTCCTTGTCAAAAACTTCAACAGATTGCAAAGACTTTAAAGATACACCTTTAATGATTAGAGATGAATTCTGCGAGAAGCTTTGTAGGTGATTTATTTCAAATCTATATTTTTGATTGGGCGTAAGGTACGAGTAGTCTTTTATATCGAGTTGCAAATCACTAGAATAAAGTAACATGTTTTCTGGATGAAGAGGGTAATCTGTTTTTTTACTGGCTAACTCTACTTTTTTGAGCGAAAAATTAATCTTTTGAAGGTGGTGTTTGGCTATTCCAAATTTATTTTCCTCATTAAGGGCTACTTCTGCTTCATAAACTAGTTCTGCATCTTTGATGTTGAAAGTATCTATGCGCATATAAATCGGAATATCTGCTAGTAAATCATCAAGGGTTTTAATTTTTGATTTTCTGCTTGATTCCGTTCTTCTATCGGCATAAATCTGTATTTGTGGCTGATTGACTGATAAGGCTCTTACCACAAACTCTTGCTCAAACACCAATCTATCTAAATCTATGGCATTTGCCCGAATGCTCTTTAGGTAAGCTTGGATATAGTTTGGATACTCTTTATTATTAATAGAATCAGTTCTTTTTGGGGTAAGTGGCTGATAGACAATGTCTTCTATATTTAAGATAGAATCACGTAAAGAACTTTGAACCTTATCAAGTGTGAAATAAAACTGTTTATCAGGGTCTATATAATAATATTTTCTGAGTGTCAGGAAGATATTTCCAGAGTAAAAATGAGAAAAAGTAGAATCTTGAGTAGCTTCTCCTAGCCTAATCTTAGGGATTACAAAGTTAATCTCTTGGGCACGGTGTTGCTCCAAGCCATCACCAAGTGAGCTGTATTGCTGTGTTTGATAGTCCAGAAAGCCATTTTTTACTTCCAAAGTATCTACTTTGATATGAAAAGGTAGATTCTTTAAGATTTTTCTAAGGTCTGTTTTTTTAACTTCTTTGGGAAAGGCCTTTGTTAAAATTAGACGGTAAGGGATATGGATAGCAGATTTAGAAGATATTCTAAATAAAAAATCTGCTACCTCATATTCTAATTCTGAAAAAACACTTGGCTCTTTACTTACTTTATTAGATTTATTTTTTTTAATTCTTTTAGGAAGACGAACATCTTGATAAATATTCACCTGAGGACGAATTAGTTTTAAATATCCCCAGTCAATTTCTTGGTACATCAGCAATTTACGAAAATCTATCTCACGTCCTTCCAGCGTAGAAACAGAGATATTCAGCCAAGGTACTTGATAAGTCTGCCTAGCACTAAAGACTTGGGCATCTCCATTAGGTATGAGGTGTAAGGAGTCTATTCTGAGATAAGACCTTACCGAAGATACATCTAAATGCTGGAGATAAATAGAATAACTTTTAGTATGACTTTGATACCTATAATCGCTCAAAGATAGTTGTAAATTTTTGGTGTCTATCTCAGAAAGAGCAGAACCATTGAGTGCTTTGCCGAGGGCAATGTGCAAGACTTGAAGTGAAATATTTTGTGCTTTATGCGTAGCAACACCAATCACGGAAGGTTCATCTAAATCTAAGTCATCTTCTATTAAGGCTTTTTCTCTATAATCAAAACTAGCTTGATGAATCGCAAAAGTATCTACATCTATATACAAAGGAATAGACTGTAAGACTTGCTCAAAGTTTTGGTAAGTTTGACCAGGGCGAAGGGGTTTTTGTTTATCTAAATAGGCTTTAAAAATAGGTTTCTGCAAGTGGATTCCACCCATTACAAATTGCTGCTCATAAACTAATTTATCTACATCTAAGCCATTGGCATAGATAGACTTGACTCGGGCATCTATCTGCATTTGTTGATAATACGTACTTGCCGAAAACGCAGCTTCGGAGACCATTGGTTCAAAATGAATCTCATCTAAATAGGCCAATGAATCCGAAGATGAAATGCGTGTTTTTTGGATGTAGGTTTTATAAAAGCCATCAGGAGTTTGATAGACATAATTACGCATAAAAAAATTAACATTCTCAGAGTAGAGTGGCTTAGAGATATGTAATTTATCTAAGGCTTTGCCAAGAGCTAATTTGCAAAAAGCTAAATTTACATAGTCTGCCTGATGATACCCTATAGGTTTGGAATCATTAATATATTTTTTTTGTAAAAACTGAAAAGAAAAATTTTCAAGATTAAGCGAATCCATCCTAATATAAATAGGCAGTTTTCGGAGTTGTTTCTTTAATTTGGCTATACGTGCAAAGAAGTCTGGCATACCATTCCTAGCACTAGTTTCTACAGGTTCTTGTGTGTATTCTGATTCTAAGCGAGCATCTTGTATTTTTAGTGCATATAAATCATACTCAGATTTAAAGATAAGTCTATGAAAATCTAGCCCTTCTGTTGAGATATGTTTTGCGTGAAATCTTATGCGAGGGTCTAAGGTCTTGTAAGTTTCATATTGATCTATATTAGGCAAAACACGAAGGTTACGAATATTCATCAAAGAGTCTTTCGCCTTAATATCCACCTCATGAGCTTTAATTTGATAATGTCGATTGGGAGTAAGAGAAGCATATTTTTTGATATTTAAGTCAAAATCTTTCCAAAACAAGGACTTTTCAGGGCTAAGTTTTGAATCCATCTTAAAACCAAATTCCTTTACATCAAAATCAATAGACTCTCCTTGATGAAAAATTAATCCAATAGGGGTATTTAGTTTAAAATATACCTTTGCATTGCTCATCAAAAACCGATTAATCTTTAACTCTTCCGTAAAACCTCCAAAGAAATCCTGTAACTGCCTAGCAATCGGACGGCTATTTTTTGGACGATTTTGGGAGCGGTGGTTTTCTAATCTGATTTGAGGGTTTTTTAAAGAAATTTTACCTATTTCCAGTTTGCCAGTTCTTAAAAAATACAACCATTTTATATGCTCGGCTTTGATAGATTTGACTTGTAAATTGAGGCTTATCTGAGATTCGTCATTCTTTTTTACTAAGATTTCTTCCCATTTTTGAGTATCTTTGTATAGATTTATATCTTCTAATTGTATAGAAGCATCTAAAAATCTAACCTTTAAAGTGCTGATTTCTAGGCGATAAAGACTATCAGAGTTAATAGCTACGCTTTCACAAATTTTGTATTTGAGATAAGGATTAAGGTAAAAATAAATTAGCACGTTGAGTAATACCACCAAAGTCAAGAGAATACCGCCCGCAAACCACAGGATTCTTTTAAACTTCTTCACCTCCTTAGGTTTAGGCTCAGATGGATTTATTTCTTGGTTTTCAGAAGAAGTATTTGATAATTCAGGGTTTTCGGGCATAAAAGCACGTTATGTTTTTCTTGGTTTAAAATTACAAAAACTTTCATCAAGTCCAATCTTAGTAAATGATACTTTACCTAAAATCATTATTTTATGTAATACAAAACTTACCCTCAGAGAGTTAGAATTTCTATTCGCAATACAATTATAGACCTAAAACGAAGTAATCTTCTCTTTTTGATGTTTTAGGCAAAATTTTTTATAGATTATAATAATTTTTTGATATTTTTTTAACAATTTTAGGTTCTGTAAACTATATCTAATAATAATTCAATATAAATTAATAGTATTATGTCTAATCAAGTTGCTGAAATGAGTAATGATATAAACATCCCTTCCCGTAAAGATTTAAAAACGCTAGTAGGCTACTTTTATCAATGGGAGAAAAAAATCCCTAATCAAGTATTTTTACGCCAACCTATAAAAGGTCAATACAAAGAATATACGTGGAAAGAAGCAGATAATCAAGCTCGTAGAATCGCAACAGCCTTGCAGGCTATGAATTTGCCTGAAAAATGTAACATAGGAATAGTAAGCAAAAACACTGCACACTGGATTATGAGTGATATTTCAATTATGATTGGTGGCTATGTCTCTGTGCCTTTTTATGCGACCTTAGATGCCGAAAAACTCAATGAGGTGCTAGTACATAGTGAGTGTAAGGTTCTTTTTGTAGGAGCGATAGATGATTGGGCAGGCATGAAAGATGGAATCCCTGATGACATGACAGTGATTACCTTCCCTGATAGCCCTGCTGAAGCTGATAAATACTTAAAATGGGATGATTTAATTCAGAAAAATGAGCCTCTATTAGGTGAACCTGAGCCAGATTTGGATGATTTACTCACCATCATTTATACCTCTGGCACCACAGGAATGCCCAAAGGAGTAATGCACCGACAGTATAACTTCTCTTATGTCTTAAATGCTACCAAGCACATCAGTAAATTAGAAGAAGGGAACAATCGCTTTTTATCTTTCTTGCCACTTTGCCATGTGGCTGAGAGGATAGCGATAGAATCAGCTTGTCTTTTTCAAGGAGGTACGATTTCTTTTGTAGAGTCTTTGGACACCTTTTCTAAAAACTTAGCAGATACACAGCCTACCCATTTCTTTGCAGTGCCTCGTCTCTGGACTAAATTTAAAATGGGAATACTCAATAAAATGCCTGAGTCTAAACTGAATCTATACCTTAAAATTCCAATTCTTTCAGGCATTGTTAAAAACAAAATCAAAAAATCACTCGGTCTTTCAAAAGCACGCATTATCTTGACAGGTGCAGCCTCTATGCCTTCTAGTTTATTGGATTGGTATAAAAAGCTGGGAATTATCATTCAAGAAGCTTATGGTATGACCGAAAATGTGGGAATTTGTACTTCTATGAGAATCGATAATATTAAAAAAGGAACGGTAGGGCAGACGTATCCTGGCTGTGAGTTAAAAATAGAACCTATTACCAAAGAAGTACTTATGAAAGCTGATTGGGTAATGAATGGCTATTTTAAAGATGAAGAAAAAACCAATGAAACCGTCAAAGATGGCTGGTTACATACAGGCGATATGGGTGAGATTGATTCTAGTGGCTTTTTAAAAATAACAGGGCGAGTCAAAGACCAATTTAAAGGAGCGAAAGGCGAATTTATCGTGCCAGCACCCATCGAAAACGACTTTGCTGCCAATAACTATGTAGAGCAAGTTTGCTTAGTAGGGCGTGGTCTTCCTCAGCCTGTGGCATTGATAGTACTTTCAGAAGACGGACAGAAAGATGATAGAAGCACCGTGAAAGAAACGCTAGAAGAAACTAGAAAATCTATCAATACTAGTCTAGTAAGCCACGAAAAAGTACAGAAAATAATAGTAGTAAACCAACCTTGGGGCATAGAAAATAATATGCTTACTCCTACACTCAAAATCAAGAGAAACGTACTAGAAGAAGTCTATGGACAGCGTCTTGAAGATTGGTACGAGACAAAGGACAGTATTATTTTTGAGTAGATTTTTTTAGCTT
>Ga0163144_10026076_pt1 | contig 11383 bp, 8 predicted proteins | sample OliLak19BULKMAT1_FD_123175 | JGI IMG/M metagenome (GOLD analysis project Ga0163144, IMG submission 123175) | Freshwater microbial mat bacterial communities from Lake Vanda, McMurdo Dry Valleys, Antarctica - Oligotrophic Lake LV.19.BULKMAT1 | ecosystem: Environmental > Aquatic > Freshwater > Lake... | reverse complement strand
GATCGCCTCGCACTCGGGATCGCCGAAGCGCACGTTGTGCTCCAGCAGCAGCGGCTCGCCCTCCGGCGTGATCATCAGCCCCGCGAACAGCACGCCGCGGAACGTGCGCCCGTCGCGCTTCATCCCCGCCAGCGTTGGCCCGATGATCTCGCGCTCCACGCGCGCCAGCAGCTCCGGCGGCAGGTTGCCGCTCGGCGCGAACGCCCCCATCCCGCCTGTGTTCGGCCCCGTGTCGCCGTCGCCCACGCGCTTGTGATCGCGGGCCGGCGGCAACACGAAGGTGCGCTCGCCGTCGCAGATCGCGAGCACGCTCACCTCTTCGCCGCGCAGCGTGTCCTCGAGCACGACGGTCTTGCCGGCCTCGCCGAACACGCCGTCCACGAGCATGGAACGGGCCGCAGCCAGAGCTTCCGCCTCGCTCGTCGCGACGACGACGCCCTTGCCCGCGCACAGGCCGCTGGCCTTCACCACGATCGGCGCGCCGTGCCGGCGGATGTGCGCCTCGGCCTCTGCGAAGCGCGTGACCGTCACGAACGGCGCTGTCGGGATGCCCTCGCGCGCCGCGAGCGCCTTCAAGAAGGCCTTGGAGCCTTCGAGGATCGCGGCGTCCTTCTTCGGACCGAACGCGAGGAAACCCTCGGCTTCGAGCGCGTCGACGACACCGGCGACGAGCGGCGCCTCGGGCCCGACGACGACCAGATCGGGACGCTCGGCCCGCGCCGCTTCGAGGACGGCGTCGACGGTGAGGCCACCCGCGAGGGCGCGCCTGCGGACGGGCGCGCGGCCCGGTGCGCCCGCGTCGACGGTGCCGGCGTTGCCTGGCAGCACGACGACCTCTCCCACCGAAGGCGAGCGAGCGAGCCCCCGAGCGAGGGCGTGCTCGCGCGCGCCCGACCCGAGGACCAAAATTTTTCGGGAGGTCGTGCGCATGACGGGCCTCACCTACCGCAAACCTCGGCGGGTGCGTAGGGGATTAGGGTGGGCCAAGGACCCTTCCGCGCGCCGAGACGGCACGCCCCGTCGTTGTTGAAGGTGCCTTCAAGAGCAGAGACCCCAGCACCTTCTTATTTAAGTGTTTTTAACAGCAGGCTCGCCCTCTTTCCGCTTGAAACGCGTTTCAGACGGAGGATGGCGCGACCCGCGCCGGGCGGGATGGTACCCGGGCCTCAGAGATCCATCAGGGCATGGCGTTTTTACAAAGGAACGTCGTAACGAGGGAGAGGGTCTTTCCCAGGGCCTTGAAGCCAACGTGCGTCCGGCTTCCAGGCGCCGTTGGGCTCCTCGCGGCGCCGTGTTTCAACGACGACCTTGTCCTTGGAGATGCGGAGCAGATTGTACTGGAGAGGATAGCCTGGCACCCATTCTGTAGTCGGGGCTCCAAAGGTTCCCGCCGCGATGAGATCGATACGGCGTCCGCCCGCAGACATGTCGAAGCGGAAAAGGTTGTTCTCGGCCTTGTGGATGTGTCCGTGGAGCACCAAGCGAAAGCCGGCCTTGGCGAGTTGCTCCATGACGCCCTGGTCTTTCACGCGATCTTCACCCGAGGTGGTGAGCGGATGATGCCACACAGCGATCTTGATGCGCTTGCCATAGGCGGAGTTCTGACGAACGAGGGAAAGAGCTCGAGTGAGCGCTTCTGGATGGATGCCGGCGCGCGACTTGAAGTGATGATCTATTTCCCAGGCGGAGTTGAGGCCGAGAAATAGGACGTTCTCGGCGGCGAAGTCCTGGAGGTCGATTTGATCAGCGCTCGCAGAGGGATAGGGGCTGCCCTTGATCAGTCCATAGAATTCCGAAAATGGCTCGAACCGTCTTCGATATGCCACTTCGTCTCGCACTTCGACGACCTCGGTGCCGTGCTCGATGAACTTCCCCTCTTCGAGAGGCGATTTGTAGTCGGCGCGGCGCTGCAGCTCATAGGCCGATTTGGACAGCGTCCAGCTCAAATCGTGGTTGCCTGGAACGACGACTACCTGACCGGGAGAAAGCTTGAATTCGGTGCTCACTCGAAGCAGGAACTGACGCGCAGCCTCAAACTCCACCTTATCGGCCCGCTGCGTGAGATCGCCCGAGAGGACGAGGGCGTTGATCTCCTCGCACTCAAGCTCCTTGATATCCTCGGCGAGCTGATTGTACCAGACCTCAGCCTGCGCAAGCTGGCTGAAGTGCAAATCGGACAGGTGGAGAATGGTGACGATCTCTTCCTTGGCAGCCACACGGTCAGAATGCGCGCGTTTGGAGAAGACGAGGTTTCCTTCCGAATCGATGCGAGCATTCCGGTGGTTAGTACGCTCAATGAAGCCAGCCCAGGACATGTAACGTAGATAAAAAGCGAGGCGTGGGTCTTCGATACTGAGGACTCCGGAGCCCTTGTTGTAATAAAAGAGGCTCTTGAGCGCGGGAGAGTCCTCGAAACACTTGGTCAGGTAGCTATTTTTCAACCTAAGAAGGGCTTCCTGAATATCTTTGTCCGGGAATCGATACCGCACGTCCTCAAGCGTGACGTGTCCATCGTCGCTCTTCGAGACAAGCCATAGAAGGGCCAGGGTCGCGCCACGGGGCGGAACACGCTCGTCGTGGCAAGCAAATCCGCGAATCAGCGCAAAGTACCGGCCATCCAGCTCTTCTAGCACTTCGTCGACGACGTCGCGAAAACCGACTTCGATGACAGTCATGTGCTTCTGCGTCGCAGTCACTCCTGCCTTGAGAGCGGCCTCGTAACAGAGCTGTTGTGCCGTGAACAAGCTGCCGGCGGCGGCCAGCACCAACTCGTCGCGGCGCGCGAAACTGATGTTTGCAGCCTGCTCGCCCTTCCGGATCATCTCTTCGACTTTCGCATCCGGCTGCCGTCCCATGCGGACGACCTTGAAGCGTCCGGCGAGATCGGGCAGGGCGGCAACCAAAGAGTCGCCGACGGGATTGATTCCTATCACGGTGATCTTGGAATCCCGCTTGCTCCGGTCGGCAATCATTTTCATTGCATCGGCCACGCGCGCCTGTCGGGGACCGTCCAGTCGATGGAACTCATCGATGATGAGATGTCCGCTGAACCCGTTGGTGAGTCGATCGTCTAGCTTCTTCCGGTCAGCATCGTTCTGGGAGATCAGCCACTCTTCCTTCGTCGCCTTGATATCCTGGAGGGCCTTCCGTACTACGGTCGTCTTGCCCACGCCGCTCGGGCCCTCCACGACCAGACCCGTGCCCATGGCGCTCACCAGCGTCCGAAGCCGAGGGAGCTGATCCGGTTCAACATACGTGATGCCCGGAACGCCGGTGATTCGAAAGATGTCGTCGATGGGGAGGATTTCGTCCGGCTCCGTGGGAGGAGATGTTCCGCCGTGCCGGGGTCGCTTGCCATCACCGCGCAGAATGAAACTCAACTCCTGGATGATGCTCGTCCACGCCGCGTCGTTGTTCGATTGCCTAACTGGCTTTCCATCGCGCGGAAGCATGACCAAGCCCGCAAGGGGTGAGCTTTCCCAATGGCATGGACGGATGAGGATCGGTACAATCGTGGCCGAGCCAGCATTGCGGCGACGAATTGCTATCTCCGTCTCACGCGTGGCGTTGTCGGAGGCAAGGTAGTCCGGCGACACGAGGATGAGGACTACGTCGGCGCTCTCAAGCTCGAGACGCGTCCTGGCGCCTACGGCTTCGCCGGCGGCCAAGTGGCCGGCGTGCCAAACTTGGATGCTTCCGCCCCGCAGGAGAGACGCGAGGTGCACTTCCAGCACCGCTCGCCATGCTTCGTCTTCAGGCACGTAGGAGATGAAGACCTTTGCCATCTCGTAAACTTTACCACGCGACCGGCGTCGATTTGTCGAATCAATGCGCGGCTCGCGACGATGAGGCCGGGCGTCGATGCCCATCGGGTCGAATTTAGCGGAATCCGCCAGCTAACCTGGGTTCGCGCTCGTGGCTCGCCTGTTCTTGCAAGGTGCCAGTGGGCCAAAGGCTCGAGCCGTCGCGTGCGGCGTCGCTTGAACCATTCCGTTGGTGGTCCGCGGCCGGTCTGGGTGGAGGTTCCTTCCGCCGGCGGAAATGTTAAACGCCGGGCATGGCGCATCGCGGGTCGTGGGACGAGTATTTCATGCGCATCGCCGTGGAGGTCTCGTCGCGGGCCACCTGCGATCGGAAGCACGTCGGCGCCGTCATCATGCGGGACAAGTCCATCCTCGCGACGGGCTACAACGGCTCGATCCGGGGGCTCTCGCACTGCGACGAGGAGGGCCACATGATGGAGGACGGCCACTGCGTCCGCACCATCCACGCCGAGGCGAACGCCGTCATCCAGGCCGCGCGCAACGGCGTGCGCATCGACGGCGCGACGATCTACGTGACCGCCTCGCCGTGCTGGGGGTGCTTCAAGATGATCGCGAACGCCGGCATCGTTCGCATCGTGTTCGGCGAGTTCTATCGCGACGAGCGCATCTTCCGGTTCGCCGAGCGGCTCGGGATCGAGCTGGTGGGTCTGGGCGACGCGGCCGTCCGAGCGCAGCAGGCGATGCTCGCCGAAAAGGCCGCTCCGCCGAAGTAACTGCTTGCGGGCCCCGGCGTGCTCGGGTACGAACACGCCTGTTGCGGCTAACGGCCCACGTATGGGTCCGTCGACAGCGCGCTGTGAACCCCGCCAGGCCCGGAAGGGAGCAACGGTAGCAGAAAGCGAGTGTGGCGGGCCCACTTCACTTTTGTGGGTTTGGCGTACGTTTTGTGTACTTCGGCGTAGCCTACGTGCCTCGTACATACGATGGCGTACGGCCGCATCGCCTCTCCTGTGAAGGTGAGTGGCCGCCCCTCGGCGCCGCTGGGCCGAGCTGGCGCCGGAGCTTACCCAGTCGCCCTTGAGCCGGGCTCGCGCGGGAGCTTACCCAGTCGCCCTTGAGCCGGGCTCGCGCCGGAGCCTACGCAGACGCCCTTGAGCCGGGCTCGCGCCGGAGCCTACGCAGAGGCCTCGCACCAATCGCCGAGCCCCGGGGCGGCCTCGCGACGATCTCGCACCGGGCTGCTAGGCTTCGACCGCTGTGCAGACCCTGGACGAGCCCCGAGGCCGACGTTTCTGGAACGTGCTGCTGTTCGTCGCGTCGGCGGCCGGCGCAGCGCTGATCCTGCGTTTTACGTGGGAGAAGCCGCTGGTCTCGGCCGGGGCGCTGGTCGCGCTGGCGGTGTTCGTGGTGGTGAAATGGGTGTCGCGGCGGCGCATGCGGCGGACGCTCGTGTCGGGCGACGTCGAGGCGGTGCTGCGCGAGTGGTCGTCGTCGATCGAGCGCTCACCGCACGCCTCGACCATGGCGCCGCTGATGACGGCGACGGCGTTCGCCGCGAACGGTTGGGTCGAGCAGGCGCGCACGGCGCTGGCCGCGGCGCAGCGTGGCCCCGCGTGGGAAGCGGCGCTGGAGCACCGGTTGTTTCTCGACGCCCTGCTGCTGACGTTCGAGGGCGATCGCGACGAGGCGATCCGCCAGGCCGAGCGCCTCGCGCGGTTGCCCGTCCCCGACATCGAGCTGCAGATGCGGCAGCGCATCGAGACCTTGCGGCACGCGATCGGGGCGCTGGCGCGAGCCTTCGCGCACAAGAGCGAGCTGGGCGACGGCGAGCTGCTCGATCGCGCCGCGCGGATCAGCCCGCTGGTTCACTGGGCGATGCGCTACGCGTCGGCGGTCGTCGCGATCGATCAGGGCAACCTCGACAAGGTGCGGGCGCTGCTCGAAGGTGCTCCGGACTGGCCGACCGAGTCGGCGTTCCGCACGTTCCACCAGGAAATCACGGCCCAGGTGAAGCTGACGGCGCACCCGGCCTGAAGCCTCTAACCCTCGTCCTCCATGGGGTTGCCGAGGTCGTCGAGCAGGCCGGTGCCGCCTTCGATGGGGATGGCGCGGGCGAGGGCGACGCGTTCGAGGAGCAGGCCGAGGCCGGTGGCGTTCGAGACGTTGGGCAGCCAGGCGCGCGATCCGTCCCAGAGATCGAGGCGAATCAGCGAGGGGCCCGGCCTGGTGGCGCGGGTGCGCGGGTCGGCCGAGGGGACGGCGACGCGATCGATCTGCGCCCACGCGAGCCTTCGCACCTTGGGCCAGCCGAAGGTGAGCAGCTCGCGCATCTCGATGCCGTCGGGGTGGACGATGACGCCGCGCATTTGCTCGCGGAGGAACGCCGCCGAGGCGCTGACGCCGAGGATGATCGCGCAGACGCTGGAGGAGACGACGCGGTGGCGATCGCCCTCGACGACGTACTTGAAGAAGATCGAGCTCGACGGGGCGTTCTGCCCGTAGAGGATGAGGCCCACGACGACGATCGCGAAGGCGAGGTACCCGAGGGTCAGCGCGCGGTCGCGCAGCGGCGGACCGAACGCCTGCCGTTTGTCGGGCTTGTAGGTCATGTCGAAGCCGGGGGGTCGAGACGGCCGAGCCATAGGACCAGTCTACACGCCTCGACGGGCCGTCTTGGGTGCCAGCGACGCGTGGTTCGATCGTGGCTTTTTTGCCCGCATTTTCTCTCTATTTTCCAAACCTGCTAGGAGAGGAGCGGTCTACCCCTCCAGGTTTTTCGCGGAGCGAATCCCGGGCAATGAGCTCAAGGCGGAACACGACGCGCGCACGGTCACTGGGCCTCGTTTTGAAGCTCGTTTCAAAGCTCGTTGCGCCGTTTGCTGCGCCGTTTGCTGCGCCGTTTGCTGCGCCGCTCGTTGCGACGTTCGTTGCGACGTTCGTTGCGACGTTTGGCCTCGCCTGCGCGCCCGCCGCCACGCCGGCGCCGGTCGTCGCACCGGCCACGGCGCCGGCGCTCGATCCCGCACCTGCCGCGACGGTCGTGGCACCGCCGGTGTCCGCGGAGGTGGCGGGCGCCACCGTGCCGGACCTCGTCTGGAAGGCGGCCACCCAATCCCCGCTCGCGGCGCCGGCTGACGCAAGGGTTGCCCCTCTGCAGAGCCTTTGCGGGACGGCCGACGGAGCGTTGGTCGACGTCGCGAGCCGCAACGTGAAGCGGCAGCTCGCCGGGCTGGACATCTTCGGCGCGGACGAGCTCGGCTTCACGCTGCGCGCCTCGGGCGATCCGCACGTGTGGCCGCGGGCGTTCTCGATCTCGGGGTCGAGCTTCGAGGACGACTACCTGAAGAAGAAGCTCGAGGGCTGGATGGCCGGGTGGTCGACGCTGGGGGTGCGGCGCTGCGGGCTGTCGAAGGGCTCGAAGGACGACGGCACGACGGTGTTCTCGGTGGTCGCGGTCGACGCGCTCGCCGACATGACGAGCCTGCCGACGACGGCGCGGGTGAGCCAGTGGATCACGCTCGAAGGCAGGATGCTGGTGCCCGCGACGGCGGTGAGGGTGGTGCTGCTCGGGCCGCGGGGGGCGCCGAAGACGGTGATCGCGTCGCTCACGAAGGACCGGATCAAGTCGACGTTCTCGGTGGATCAAGCGGGGCAGTGGCTGGTGCAGGTGCTCGCGACGGTGTCGACGGGGCCGCGGCCGGTGCTCGAAGCGCTCGTGTTCGCGGGGACCACGCCGCCGGCCAAGTTCACGCGGGTGTCGGTGCCGGGCGAGGACGTCGCCAGGGAGACCAAGGACGACGCCGACGCGGTGCTCGAGATGCTCAACGCCGCGCGCACGGCCGAGGGCAAGCCGGCGCTGGCGCGCGACGCGGCGCTCGACAAGCTGGCGAAGGCGCACTCGGCGGAGATGGCCAGGGCGAGGATGGTGGGTCACGACGTGGGCACCGGGGATCCGGCGGCGCGCATCAAGGCGGCCGGGGTCAAGGCGACGCGGGCAGGCGAGAACGTGGCGAGCGCGAACAACGTGCAGAACGCGCACCGCGCGCTGTGGGCCAGCCCGTCGCACCGGAGCAACATGCTCACCGGGGATTTCACGCGGGTCGGGGTCGCCGTGGTGAAGGACGCCGACGGGCGCGTGTGGGTCACGCAGCTTTTCGCGGGGTGAGCGGTGGCGGCCCGCAGACTGTGAATTCGTGTGTCGGCGCGCGGCGCAAAAGCCCGAGGCTGTTAGACTCGCCGCGTGACCGCACGCCCCCAGTACGTTGGCATCGATCTCGGCACCACCAACTCCACCGCTGCGGTGTTCGACGGTGAGAAAGTCACTCTCGTCCGCAACGCGCAGGGCGCCTCGCTGACCCCGAGCGTGGTCCGCATCGACGGGCGCGGCGCGGTGATCACGGGCGATCGGGCGCGGCGGTTTCTGGAGAGCGATCCCGGCAACACGCGCAGCGAGTTCAAGCGGCTGATGGGCACCGCGCAGGCGATCGAGTTCGCCGCCGCCAAGGTGAAGAAGCGGCCCGAGGAGCTCGCGGCCGAGGTGCTGAAGAGCCTGCGCGCGGATGTGAAGGAGCACCTCGGGTTCGTGCCGGCGAATGCGGTCATCGCGGTGCCGGCGCTGTTCGAGCTGCCGCAGTCGTCGGCCACGTCGGAGGCGGCGCGGCTCGCCGGCTTCGAGCGCGTGGAGCTGATCCAGGAGCCGGTCGCGTCGGCGCTTGCCGCGGGGTGGACCGCCGCGGACACGGCGGGGGCCTGGCTCGTCTACGACCTCGGCGGCGGCACGTTCGACGTGTCGCTGCTCGAGACCCGTGACGGCCTCTTGCGGGTGGTCGGGCACGACGGCGACAACTTCCTCGGCGGCCGCGATTTCGACTGGGCGATCGTCGATCACGTGATCGCCGAGACCAGCCGCGCCAACGGTGTCTCGCTGACGCGCGCCGACCCCAAGCTGGGGCCCAGCCTGCGCAAGCTGAAGAGCGCTGTCGAAGAGGCGAAGATCGAGCTGACGCGCTCGAACGAGACGTCGATCACGGTGCCTGGCGCCTTCGAGGTCGACGGCCGCAGCATCGACGTCGACGTGGCGCTCGATCGGGCGACGCTCGACGGGCTGATCACGCCGCTCGTCGATCGCTCGATCGAGGTCTGTCGCCGCCTGCTCCAGGCGAACGGGCTCGCCTCGTCGCAGCTCGAGCGCATCGTGCTGGTCGGCGGCCCGACGGTGATGCCCGGGCTGCGCGCGCGGGTGAAAGAGGCGCTCGGGGTGCCGTTCAGCGAGGGGCTCGATCCGATGACGCTCGTCGCGCAGGGCGCCGCGCTCTACGCCGCGACGGCCGGGCTCGACGCGCGGGCCGCCGAAGCCCCCGAAGCGTCGGCCCACAAGCTGTGGCTCCAGTACCCGGCGATGACCTCCGATCTCACGCCGCACGTCGTCGGTCGGCTCGCCGGCGCGACCGGCGATGGCGCGAAAACGCCTGCAAAACAAGCCGTTCCATACTGGGTGCGGCTGTCGCGGGCGGACGGACAGTGGCGGTCGCAGGACATCGCGCTGGACGCCGAGGGGGCGTTCGTGGCGCTCGTCGAGCTGGTCGGGCGGCGGCCCAACGTGTTCAAGGTCGAGCTCTTCGAGGGCGCGAACGACAAGAAGGCGCTGCCCGTGAGCCCGACAAACTTCACCATCGTGCAGGGCCTCACGATCGGCGATCCGCCGCTGTCGCGCACCGTGGGCGTGGCCCTCGCCGACGACTCGGTGCGGGTCTACTTCGAGCGCGGCGCGCCGCTGCCCGCGCGGCGGACGTTCATGCACCACACGGTCGAGACCATCGCGCGGACCACGGGGGCCAGCCCCCCGATCCTCAAGATCCCGATCGTGCAGGGCGAGCTGTCGCGGGCGCACCTGTGCCGGCTGGTGGGCGCGCTGGAGATCCCGGGCAGCGGCATCTCGGCGACGCTGCCGGTCGGCTCGCAGGTCGAGCTGACGCTGGAGCTGGATCGCGGCGGCCACCTCTCGGCGCGCGCCTTCGTCCCCGCGCTGAAGCAGGTGTTCGAGCACGTCGCGCACCTGCTCGTCCCCGACGCCGCGCCCGAGGTGCTGACCAGGAGCATGGCCGAGCTGCGCGCCCGCATGTCGGTCCTGCGGGCCGAGGCGCAGCGGCGCAACGCCATTCACATGATCGGCAAGCTGACCTTCGTCGACTGCGCGATCTCCGAGGCCGAGCGTGACGTCGAGGCGGCGAAGGGCGGCGATCTCGATGCCGGACAGAAGGCGCGGCGCTCGCTCATCGACGCCGAGGGAATCCTCGACGAGTGCGACGCCGAGAAGCGCTGGCCCGAGCTCGACGTCGAGGCGCGGCTCGCGCTCTCGTCGGCCGCGTCGCTCGTGACCAGCTACGGCACGAAGGCCGAGCAGAAGCTGTTGCACGAGGCGACCGACGCCGTGGAGCGGGCCCGCAAGGAGCGCGACGCCGTGGAGCTGGAGCGGCAGCTCCTGGTGGTGCGCCACCTCGCGAGCGCGGCCTTCCATCGCGACCCCGAGTCGACGGCGTGGCTGTTCGAGAACGCCGCGTCCGAGGTCGGCCGCGCGACGGATCTGGTGCGGGCGCAGCAGCTCGTGAAGGACGGCCGCCGGGCGATCGAGCGCGGCGACACGGGCGCGTTGCGGACGATCGTGAAGCAGCTCCACCAGCTCATGCCGGCCGACGTGCGCGAGCGGCAGCGCGGCTACGAATCAGGGGTACGGTAAGGCCGATGTCGGGCAGCGAGCGAACCACAGCCGAAGCGGCGCTCGCGCGCCTGCGCGGCTACGAATCAGGGGTACGGTAAGGCCGATGTCGGGCAGCGAGCGAACCACAGCCGAAGCGGCGCTCGCGCGCCTGCGCGACAACGCGTTCTACGTGCTCGAGCTGCCGGTCGACGCCTCGCGCATCGACGTCGAGCGCCAGGGGCAGAAGCTGCTCGCGATGCTGGAGCTGGGGCTCGCCGCGGCGGCGGCGTATCCGACGCCGCTCGGGCCGGGCGTGCGCGACGCCGACAAGGTGCGGCTCGCGATGGCGAGCCTGCGCGATCCGGACAAGCGCCTCGAAGAAGAGCTGTGGGCGCGGCTCGACGCGCGCCCCGCCGAGCCGCGTGCGGACGACGACGAGGACCTGGGCCTCGGCGACGTGCCGCGCGCCCTGCGGGCCGATGGTCCATGGTCGCAGGCGTTCGCCGCCTTTGGCTGGAGCACGCGATGATCTTCGAGGGCGCTCGTGATCGGTCGGAGCACGCGATGATCTTCGAGGGCGCTCGTGGTCGGTCGGAGCCCGCGATGAGCATCAGAGCGCTCGTGATCGGTCGGAGCCCGCGATGAGCATCGGGGCGCTCGTGATCGGCATCGTGCTCGTGCGCCTGGTGATGGCGGCGGGCGCCGCGAACGCCGGGCGCCCGGCTGCATCGCCGCAGCCCACGTCGTCGCGCGGCAGGCTGCTGCGCCTCGGCATGTTGTGGCTGGTGCTCCTTCCGGTGTGCGGCTGGCTCGCCCTGTCCGAGCCGCGCAGCCTGGTGACGTACACGCCCGGCACCATCTTTCTCGTGACGGTCCTGCTGTGGCCGCTCGCCCGCGTGGTGCTGGCGCCGCTCGGCCTGGT
>Ga0163144_10026074_pt1 | contig 11384 bp, 11 predicted proteins | sample OliLak19BULKMAT1_FD_123175 | JGI IMG/M metagenome (GOLD analysis project Ga0163144, IMG submission 123175) | Freshwater microbial mat bacterial communities from Lake Vanda, McMurdo Dry Valleys, Antarctica - Oligotrophic Lake LV.19.BULKMAT1 | ecosystem: Environmental > Aquatic > Freshwater >... | reverse complement strand
CTCAACATTGCTGCTGGTATACCGTGCCCTGTTGCATCTAACAATCCAAACATAACACCTTTAAAGGTATTTTTGATAAAAACTGTATCTCCGCCAATTGAAATTTGTTGAATAACTTTAAAAATAGCGTCTTTAAAAAAAATCTTTAAAACGTTTACATCAGGCAACAAAGCTGTTTGAATAAGACCTGCAAATTTTACACTTTCAAAAATTTCTCTGTTTGTTTCAGTTATTTCTTTATTTTTCTCATGTAAAGATTTTTGCATATCAACTAAAAAATTAGTTGTCATTGCAAGCATATATTCTTTTGCTTCTAGTTGTTCTTTATAAATATTTGTATCTAGTTTAATTTTGGTTTAATAATCGTATTTTAATATAAAAAATTAGGTAGGATACATGTAAATAAAAAACCCCGAAAAACATAATTTTCGGGGGTTTTTTAATTTAAGCTACCTTTATATCTCTTTCGCTATCAGCTCTTGATAACATATAAATTACTAAGCCAAACCCTATTTTGTTTACTGCATCACCAATGTTATAAACTATATCCATTGCATGAGATGCTGCTGCAGGATCTGCAACTAATTGCATACCAAATAAACCACCTTTAGTACCTAAAATGTAACCTAAAGGATAAATTGCCCAACCTACTAAAACAAACCAACCTAATGATTTTACAGCTTTAGCTACTGATGGACTGCTTGATTTTGCTAAGTTTGCAACTTCGCCAAACCATACTAAATAAGCTATGTAAAAATAAGCTACACCGCTAATTGCGCCCCAAAACCAACTAATAGTTTCGGTTGGGTGAATTGCTTCGCCAATGTAACCTGTTACCAACATAAATACTGATGCAATTATTAGTTTCCATAATAAACCAATTTTTGCACCTGCTTTTTTAGTAATTAAATAAAATTCAACACACATTAATGGCACTGTTAATAACCAATCTACATATCTAAAAAAAGTGGGCGATTCGCCTGTTTCTAAATTGTAGCCGCGCATATAATAATAGTGTACTGCGGCAATAAAAGTTATTATACCTGATACTAATACCGAGGTACGCCATTTAGTTGGTGTTGTATTCAACTCAAAAAAGAAGAATACTGATGCGGCAAGCATTGCCATTGTTCCGATAAAGAATGTAAAAGCTACATAATTATCAGTTGCGATTTTTAGATGTTCCATTTTTATTTATTTTAAGGATTAATATTCTATAAAAACACTCGAAATCAATTATTGTTTAACTTTTTTTAAATTTTCTTTAACAATAATTATAATTTTTAAATAATTAGTTTTGTAATATAAAATATACAATGTTTAGTTTTCTTTTAAAGCCTTATCCTTATAATTTTTCGCTTCGCAAAATAGTTTTAAATGCATTTATTTCTTATGTAATTGTATTTTTTATTTTGTTTTTTATTCAGCCATTTAAAATTAATCAACTATCTACATTTCAAGCACTTAAAATATCATTTTATTATGCAAGCGTTTGTCCTATTGTTATTTATTTTATTGAATTATCTTTACCTTTACTATTTAAACGCTTTTATTCTGAAAAAAATTGGACTGCTTTAAAAAATATTATCCACGTTTTAATTATCGTCTCTTTTATTAGTATTGGAAATAGTTTGATGAGTTATTTGCTATTTAATGTTGATTTTAATTTAAAAAATATATTAAAATTTTTATATCCAACTTTAGCAATTGGTGTTTTTCCTATTTCTATTTCTGTTATAATTACCCAATACAAAAAGCAAAAAGAATACAACCAATTAGCAACAAAAATTAATAAAGAACTAATCGAACAATTAAAAGCAATTACTTCCAATTCTTTTTCAATTAATAAACAATTAGATATTAATACTATCAATATTGTTACAGAAAAAGAAAACGATTTAATAGCCCAAATTTATATAGGAGGACAAAATAGTTCAGAAGGCATTAAATTATTAGCAACTAATTTATTATACTGCTGTGCATCAGATAATTACGTTGATTTTTTTTACATAGATAATAAAAAATTAACCCGAAAAACACAACGTAATACTCTTAAAAATATAGAATTAATTACCTCAAAGTTTAGTTTTTTATTAAAATGCCACCGATCTTATATTGTAAATTTAAATTTTATTGAAAAGGTAATTGGTAATGCGCAAGGACTAAAGTTAAAACTTAAAAATGTGGAGGAAGAAATTACCGTTTCGCGCCAGTTAACAAAAAAAGTGCAACAATTTATCGAAAATAAATAGTTTTTACGCTTCCAGTTCACCCCAAAAAATATTTTTAAGAAATTGTAAATCAATAATTTATATATATCTATTTACGTTTTACCCCACTATTTATCACTCTATCCCAAAAACCTTGATTTATTTTTTTTTGCATTGCAAATTTGTAAAAAAATTAAAATTATGAATACAACTAATCACAATCAAAGTAACAATTTTTCAAAAGAAAAAATAGCAATTTTGATAACTACATTTTTTGGTGGTTTAATAGCTGTTTTATTATTTGGCGCTTTAAAACATTACAGCTTAAATTTATTAATAGAAAAAGGAGTTAAAGGTTTTATTACATTTTTATTGGTTGTTCATATAGTAGCTGGTATTGGTTGTTTATCTTTTGGCATTGGCGCATTTTTAACGGCAAAAGGAGGTAAATTACACAGGCTATTTGGCAAAATATATTTTTATTGTATGCTAATTATATTTTTAACAAGTATAGTTATTACTATAAATCATAATAATATCTTTTTCTTTATTATTGGATTTATTAGTTTTTATCCAGCAATGGCTGGTTACAGAGTGCTATACCAAAAGCGTTTATATGATGGTGAAAAACCAAAATGGTTTGATTATTTAGCAATGGTAATAATGTTTATTATTATGGCTTATGCAATTTATATTGGTATTAAAAATATTTTAAATCCCCAATACGCAGTTGGGGGTTATATTTTGGTAAGTTTATCTATAACAGGTATTTTAAGTTTATTGCGTAATTTTAAACGCTATCGTCGCAAACCTCTAAATAAGTCGTTTTGGTTATTTGTGCATATTGGAGAGATGAGTGGAAGCTACATTGCCGCTTGCACTGCTTTTTTAGTAAATAATAGTAAATATTTCCCCTCTATTCCAAATATTATACTTTGGTTAAGTCCAGGTATAGTTGGTATAATTTTAATAAATATAACTCTAAAAAAATATAAAAATAAATTAAAATTAGTTTAGTTGTTTAGGCTGCATATTTATTTATTATTTTAGTAATTTTAGTTTTTAATAATTTTCATAATAGTGAATAGCAATTTAGATGCCAACGAAGAAAATTTAAGTAATACCGATAAGGATATTGAGCGTGCGCTTCGCCCTATACAATTTGATGATTTTAGTGGGCAAGAAAGTGTAGTAGATAATTTACGCGTATTTGTTGCAGCAGCTAAACAACGTAACGAAGCCTTAGACCACGTTTTATTACACGGCCCCCCAGGTTTAGGCAAAACAACCTTAGCACATATTATTACAAACGATTTAGGTGTAAATTTAAGAGTTACCAGTGGGCCAGTATTAGACAAACCAGGCGATTTAGCTGGGTTACTTACAAATTTAGAACCTTTTGACGTTTTATTTATTGACGAAATACACCGTTTAAGTCCAATTGTAGAGGAGTATTTGTACTCAGCTATGGAAGATTATAAAATAGATATAATGATTGATAGCGGACCAAATGCCCGCACTGTGCAAATAAAATTAAATCCTTTTACGTTGGTTGGAGCTACTACTCGCAGCGGTTTATTAACGGCGCCACTCCGTGCACGCTTTGGTATAACTAGTCGTTTAAATTATTATAATAGTAAAGTATTAACAGGCATTGTACAGCGTAGTTCGGGTATTTTAAAAGTAGAAATTAAAGATGAGGCAGCTTACGAAATTGCTCGCAGAAGTCGTGGAACACCACGTATTGCTAATGCATTACTGCGAAGGGTTAGAGATTTTGCACAAATTAAAGGTGATGGAAAAATTGATATTGAAATTGCAACCTATGCCTTAAAGGCATTAAACGTTGATAAAAATGGCTTAGATGAAATGGATATTCGTATTTTAAATTGTATTATTGATAAATTTAAAGGTGGTCCAGTTGGTATTAGCACTATTAGCTCTGCCGTAGGCGAAGAAGCTGGAACAATTGAGGAGGTATATGAACCTTTTTTAGTGCAAGAGGGTTATTTAATGCGAACCCCGCGTGGGCGCGAAGCTACAGAAATGGCTTACAAACACTTAGGTAAAAGCGTTTGGAAACGCGATGGCGGCTTGTTTGGAGAATAAATTGACCCAAATTAATAAAACACAAATTATCTAAATTAATAACCTAAACAGTATATTTTATTAATTTTACGCTTTATGGATAATCGCGCCGAAGCTTTTTTACGCTTACTTAAAATTATGGATGAGTTGCGAGAGCAATGCCCTTGGGATAAAAAACAAACTATTGAAAGTTTACGCCATTTAACCATTGAAGAAACTTACGAATTAAGCGATGCCATTTTAAAAAATGATTTAACTGAAGTTAAAAAAGAATTAGGCGATATTTTATTGCACATAGTTTTTTATTCTCGTATAGCTTCTGAAACCAACACATTTACAATTACTGATGTAGTAAATAGCTTGTGCGAAAAATTAATTTATCGCCACCCACATATTTATAGCGATGTAATAGCAGAAACCGAAGAACAGGTAAAACAAAATTGGGAACAGTTAAAGCAAAAAGAAAAAGGTGGTAATACTAGTGTTTTAAGCGGAGTACCCAATAGCATGCCTGCTTTATTAAAAGCCTATCGCATACAAGAAAAAGCACGAGCAGTGGGTTTTGATTGGGAAGACCCAGCCCAAGTTTTCGAAAAAGTAAAAGAAGAATTAAATGAGTTTGAAGATGAAATAAAAAATAAAAATCACACTTTAGCCGAAAAAGAATTTGGAGATGTATTATTTTCGTTAATAAATTATGCTCGCTTTTTAAACATTAACCCCGAAGATGCCTTAGAACAAACTAATAAAAAATTTATAAAACGCTTTGGTTATATGGAAGAAAAAGTAAAGACACAAAATAAGCAAATTGCCGATTGTAAGCTCGAAGAATTAGATAAATACTGGAATGAAGCTAAAAACAATTAAAACTTGAGGTCTTTTTTAAAAAATAATGCAATTATTCTTACAATTTATTTTGCTGTAATTTTTACAGCAATTATTTTTTTATTGAGATATGATAAAACAACTATTCATATTTATATAAATCAGTTTGTTGGTAATAAATTGCTCGATACTTTTTTTTATTACATAACTTATTTAGGCGATGGCATTGTAGCACCTTTTTTAATTTTACTATTTTTGGCGTATAATATTAGATTAGGTATTTATACAACTTGCTCTATTTTAGGGGCAATAATAGTTTCATCTTTATTAAAACATTATTTTTATACAGATGTTTTTAGACCAGCGTTTGTTTTTGAATGGTTTAACCATACACCTATAAAATATGTTACAAATTTAAAAATGTTTAATGGTAATAGTTTCCCAAGCGGACATTCTACACAAGTATTTGCTATTTTTATGTGTTTGGTTTTTTATACAAAAAATAATTTTTTAAAGTTGTTATTTTTAGTTATTGCGCTTTTAACAGCCTTTAGCCGAACATATTTATCACAACATTGGTTGGTAGATATTACTGTTGGAAGCGCAATTGGAACTGGATTTAGTGTTTTATTTTATTATTTATTTATTATAAAAAATAAATTAAAAGCATTAAACAAACCATTATTTAAAAATAATTAGAATTGAGTCAATTAATAAAAAATAATTTTTTTGTAATTGCGTTAATTACACTTTGTGCAGCTTTAATTTTTATTCCATTTATTGGTAATTGCCCTTTATTTGATTGGGACGAGGTAAACTTCGCCGAATGTGCGCGCGAAATGGTAATTTCAAAAAACTACGCCGAAGTACAATTAAATTACCAACCTTTTTGGGAAAAACCCCCCTTATTTATTTGGATGCAAGCTGCTACTATGAATGTTTTTGGTATAAACGAATTTTCGGCACGCTTACCAAACGCAATTTGCAGTATTTGTACCCTATTAGCCTTATTTATAATTGGAAAAAAATTTCATTCACAAAAATTTGGAATAGTATGGTCTGTAATTTACACAGCTACTTTATTACCACATTTATATTTTAAATCGGGTTTAATCGACCCATGGTTTAATCTTTTTATTTTCGTTTCAATTTTCAATTGTATTCAGTTCATAAACAATCCTAATGGCAAACAGCAATTACTAAATGCTTTTTTTGGTGGCGTATGTTTGGGTTTAGCAGTACTAACAAAAGGTCCGGCAGCATTAGTTATAGTTGCTTTGGTATTTTTAATATATTTTATAGTAAGTAAATCGTTAGTTTTATTTAAAACAAAAGTACTTTGGTTATTTATTTTTACAACTATTTTTATTAGTGGTAGTTGGTTTTTAGTAGAATTAATTAATGGCAATAAACAGGTAATAAATGAATTTATTGGTTATCAAATACGTTTATTAAAAACCGAAGATTCGGGTCACGGCGGACCTTTTATTTATCATTTTGTAGTGTTATTAATAGGTTGTTTTCCTGCGTCATTAATTTTTATTGCTTCATATTTAAATAAAACCGACTTAACACCCTACCAATTATTATTTAAAAAAATAATACTTATTTTATTTTGGGTTGTATTAATTTTATTTTCAATTGCAAAAACTAAAATAGTACATTATTCTTCGTTGTGTTATTTTCCTATTACATTTATTTCGGCTATGGGCTTAACTTTATTTTTTACGAATTTAAAATTTTCTGCTTATTTAAAAATAATCTATTGGTTATTATCAATTTTAATAACTACACTATTTATAGCAGTAGGTTTTTTTAATTCGTATAAAGATAAATTAATAAACAGCAATTTAATTGCTGATGTTTTTGCTAAAGAAAATTTAAAAGCAAACGTAAGTTGGAGTGGATTAGAGTGGGGGGTAGGACTTATATTTTTTTTAGCTACTATATTATTGTATTCATCAATTCAAAAACAAAAAATTAAATTAATGTATTGTAGTTTAATAGCTTTTATATTATTTATTTATTTTGCAATAATATTAGTAATTCCAAAAGTGGAACAATATACACAGCATGCCGCTATCGATTTTTATAAAACCTGCGCCATTAAAAAATGTTATGTTGAAACCTTTGCTTTTAAAAGTTACGCCTATTTGTTTTACAGTAATCGTTTACCTTCCGATTATCAAAATGCAAATCAATTAAAAGATATTAGTATGTATTTAGATAATCACGAAAAACAAGGGCATTCACGTTATAGCGGTTTTACAACTGCAAATGCCGAATGGATGAAACATGGAACAATAGACCGCCCAGTTTACATTGTTACTAAAATTCAAGATGAAAAAGCAATGTTTACTCACCTTGAATTTAAAAAATTATATTCTAAAAACGGCTTTAGTTTTTTTGAACGGAAACCTAAACCGTAAAATTTAATTACATACCCGAACCAAAATGTGTCATACTTTCGCGTTTCATAGGTTGTAATGTCATTACTGGAATATTACTTATGTCTACAATTTGTTGCGCATCGGTCCCACCAAAAAAATCAACAACACCTAAACTGGGTTTATTCATAATCATAATTAAATCCGATTCTATTTTGTTGGCATATTCTACAACGGTTTCAGCAACATTTTCGGCAGGAATAGATTTGTTTGAACACGAAATACCTTTGCCTTTTACAAATTGTTTTACCTGATGGCAATAAGCTAATAATTGATTTTCGTAACTAGCATCTTTAGGATCGAAAACACCTAAAATACGTATACTTGCGCCAAAGTACTGAGCAAATTGAACAGCGGCATCTACTTTTTCGCGACTTTCGAGAGATAAATCTAAAGGTAATAAAATATTTTCACAACCGTCGCGGTGCTCATTTCCTCTAATTGTAATAACTGGGCAAGGTGCTTTGCGAATTAATTTACTAGCACTAGAACCAATAATGTTTCTAAATTTCATCTGACTTTCTAAGCCAGCAATAATTAAAGTAGCATTAATTTCTTCCGCAACGCGGTCTGTTTCATCGTAAATATCACCTTTAACGTTCATAAACTCGCAAGGTACGCCACTTTCTTGCTCGGTTTGTTTTGTTAATTTATTTAAAGCTTCGTAACTTTCGTCGCCACTTTTTTCGTAAACGTGAAGTAATACTAACTTTGAGTGTGTATATTTGGCTAAATTATACGATTGTATTACAGCCAAAAGCGATTGTTTTGTGAAATCTATTGGAATTAAAATTATACCTCTTTCTTTAACCTGCATAACATAAATTTAATTAAAATTTAACACAAAAGTACATTTTTTTATAATAATATACCATTAATTTAAAGTATATTTTGAAAAATTAAAAAAAAATATTACATTTGCACCTCAAATTTTTAAAATAAATAAAATGGCAACAAAGATTAGACTACAAAGACATGGCAAAAAAGATTCAGCTTTTTTCCACGTTGTAGTTGCGGATGGTCGTGCACCACGTGACGGAAAATTTATTGAAAAGTTAGGCACATACAACCCTAACACCAACCCTGCTACGGTTGATATTGACTTTGATTCTACTTTGAATTGGTTAATGAAAGGTGCGCAACCAACTGATACAGCCCGTGCGATTTTATCGTACAAAGGTGTATTAATGAAAAAACACTTATTAGAAGGTGTAAAAAAAGGTGCTTTAACGGAGGCGCAAGTTGAGCAAAAATTTACAAAATGGTTAGGCGAAAAAGATAATAAAATTGTTGGTAAAAAAGATAAGTTAAAATCTGATGACGCTAATAAAATAACTGCAAAAGCTAAAGCCGAAAAAACCGCTAATGAAGCAAAAGCTGCAAAAATAGCAGCAAAAACAGCAGTAGTAGAAGAAACTAAAACCGAAGAAACGGCAGTTACTGAAACTCCAGCAAACGATGCACCTGCAACAACCGAAGAAAACGTATAATTCACATTAATAAAAACCTCTAAAAATTCATTTTTAGAGGCGAACAAATTTTTGAAAACTTAGAATACAACAGTATTTGAGGATTTCAAAAATCCAGTTCAACGATGAAAAAGAAATTAAATAGAGTTCTTATAAAATTAAAACCGTTTTAGTTTAGCACTAAAACGGTTTTTTTGTTTAATTTCGTATATAACAAAAGTAAATTAGTTTAAATTTTAAAATATAATGTACATTTTAATTGCAGATAGTGGTTCAACTAAAACTGATTGGGTTTTATTACAAAAAAATAAGGTAATAAAACACGTTAAAACTATCGGTTTTAATCCTTATTTTCAAACTAAAGATGAAATAAGTTTGGAGGTAACCAATAATTTAAAGCCACATTTAATTGAGTATATAAGTAAAATTAAAGAATTGCATTATTACGGCGCAGGATGTTCAACTTTCGAAAATTGCTCATTATTAGAAGATACACTTACCATAACTTTAAACATTCCAAAAATAAAAATTGCGCACGATTTATTAGCTGCCGCACGTGCTTTATGTAAAAAAGAGTGGGGTATAGCCTGCATTTTAGGCACAGGTAGCAACAGTTGCCTGTATAATGGCAAAACTATTTTAGAAAATGTGCCGTCAGTAGGTTATTTGTGGGGCGACCATGGCAGCGGTGCACAAATTGGTAAATTTTTTATACACGATTATTTTAAAGAAAATTTACCTCCCGAATTAAAAAAAGCATTTCAAAAAGAGGGATTTAATCGCGAAAAAATTTTAAATAATACTTATAAATCTACAATGCCAAGTAGATATTTAGCAACAATAAGTATGTTTGTAGGTAAGTATAAAAACCATCCTTTTATACAAGAGTTGCTTTACGTTTCGTTTGATTCGTTTTTTAAACAACAAATAAATAAATATACCGATTCTAAAAAATACAAAGTAAGTATAGCTGGTTCTATTGGATTTTATTACCATGAAATTATTGAGCAAGTTGCAATCGATAATGGTTATGAATTAGGAAATATTATTCAGTCACCAATTGAGGGTTTAATTGCATATCACTCATCATAATAAAATGATTTTTTTATTAATAGCCATTACCTCTTTAATAGCTTCATTTTTAACTTTTTTTTCGGGTTTTGGTTTAGGAACTATTCTATTACCAGTTTTTGCAATTTATTATCCTTTACCAATTGCTATAGGCTTAACAGCTTGTGTGCATTTGCTAAACAATGTATTTAAGCTAGGCTTAGTTTACAAATCTATTAATTGGAGTTTAGTTTTACAATTTGGTTTACCATCTTTACTAGCAGCTTTTGCAGGTGCATACCTGTTAAAACAATTAAGTACTCAAAATTTACAATTAGCAACCTATAATTTTGAAGGTACTATTTTTAGTATTTCTTGGGAAGGTATAATTGTTGGTGGTATTATTATTTTATTTTCAATAATAGAACTTTCTAAAAAATTATCGGCATTAACTTTCGATAAAAAATACCTAGCTTTGGGTGGTGTGTTAAGTGGTTTTTTTGGAGGTTTTAGTGGGCATCAAGGAGCCATAAGAAGCGCATTTTTGTTACGTTTAAATTTAGATAAACAAACCTACATTGCCACTGGTGTTACAGTTGCTTGTTTGGTTGATTTGGTGAGATTAGGACTATACAGCAATTTTTCAATATTAAAAAATAGCCAAATAAATTACAGTTTATTGGTAATAGCTGTTTTATCTGCTTGGGCAGGTGCATTAGTTGGAAATAAGTTATTTAAAAAAACAAGTCTTGGCTTTTTTAAATGGTTTGTTGGCGTATTTATGCTAATAATGGGTATTTTAATTGGAATAGGTGTGGTAAGTTAATGTTTAATAATAAACCTAAACAATTAATCATTAACTTGAATAGGGCTATTTTTATTAAATTTAAAAACTAAAATGCAAAAAAAGTTTCTCATACTTAGTTTTATTGAAGGTGCAGTGGTAATGGTAGCCGAATTGTGCGGCGCAAAATTATTAGCCCCAATTTTTGGAAGTAGTTTGTATGTATGGGCTTCGGTAATGGGTATAACTTTAGGGGCACTGGCATTAGGTTATTTTTATGGCGGTTGGTTAAGTGATAAAACCAAATTTCCACAAAAAAAATTAGCACAAATTTTATACTTAGCTGCACTTTTTGTTTTGCTAATGCCTATTTTAAGTTATTATATCATTCCTCGCATTTCGTATTTGCCGTTTTTAACAGGGGTAGTTTTTAGCACTTTAACACTTTTATTTTTACCAGTATTTTTTTTGGGTGCTACTTCGCCTTTGTTTATTTTGTTACAAACAAATG
>Ga0163144_10026073_pt1 | contig 11384 bp, 10 predicted proteins | sample OliLak19BULKMAT1_FD_123175 | JGI IMG/M metagenome (GOLD analysis project Ga0163144, IMG submission 123175) | Freshwater microbial mat bacterial communities from Lake Vanda, McMurdo Dry Valleys, Antarctica - Oligotrophic Lake LV.19.BULKMAT1 | ecosystem: Environmental > Aquatic > Freshwater >... | reverse complement strand
CCCTGCGCCTGGAAGCGGTGCGCCTGAACGCCGATTTTGGCGCCGACAACTTCGGTGATTACAGCGTTCCGGTGCGGATATCCGAGCGCGATCCGCTGCTGCTTTATATCGGGCAACCTTGAGGCATACAGGGGCCAGTTCCAACCCCGAATCCGGAATCGAAACCGCGTCAGTTCAGCACAACAACCTGACGTTTGCGGCGACTGGGACACCATATTGCCGCACTACATGCAGTGAATAGCTTGCCCACACGGAGAATGCACTCCATACATTGCGGGTGCAAACTGCAAACTCTGCCGACCTCGGTTCGCAACCTGACAATAGCCAAGCGTCGCGCTCGCGCCTTCCGCATCTGACTATCGTCAGGTGGGCTACCTTTTGCCTGAGCAGTCGGTCAGATGTCGTCGGGTTCTCGCATCCATGCCGGGATTTCGAGTTGACCGTGCAGTACGCGCCAGACATCAATGTGATCGGGACGCTCCACGTAAAACACGAGATGGGGATCGCGTGCCAGTGGCCAACAGCGCAACCTCGGCAAGTTCAACTCATGCGCGTAGCGGGGAGAGCCAGTGGCGGGGTGGTGGCTGATGTGAGCGTAGGCCTGCTCCACGGCATCAATGAAACCGAGCGCAGCTTGTTCGGCATTTGCGCTGGGGTAGGAGGCAGTAGCTTCGTCTATATTCCGATTGGCTTGCTCACGCGGGACGACGGGCTTGGCCGTCACCCGCGAACGTCGTGCTTGACGGCCTTGCGCACGCGGTCACGCAGACTTTCAAAGTAGGCGGTATCGGCAGGCGCCGCCGGGGGTGACGCTACGCCTGCGAGCAGCAAGCCGCGTAGTTGCAAGCGATCCTGATCCTTGCGGATCAACTCGCGCACATATTCGCTGCTGGTACCGTAGCAACCTTGATTGACCTGCTCATCCACGAAGGACTTGAGCGTATCGGGCAGAGAAATATTCATTGTGCTTATGGAGCAACCGTCGTCTTTTTGGCAAAACTTGGCAAGTTGCTCCGCAGCGTTAGCCGAACTGACACAAGTGTCGAGGGATCTGAGTATTTGCCGAGGCGGAGCGCCGGTCACCTGGTTGAGACCACGAACTGGCATAGCCAACTCGCGGCATGCAACGTGCTGCACCACGAGTACCCGCAGGGCAAATTGAGAAAAGGACCGAAATCGGCCGCGTCAGATTTTTTCTAACATCACGTGCCCGCAGGCCAGTGCGCCAAAAGCCACGTAGCGTCGGGATTCAGGCAAAAAAAGGGCCCGGAGACTATCCGGGCCTTGGAACATGGTGGAGCTGGCGGGAGTTGAACCCGCGTCCGAGAGCACTCTATCTCCGGCACTACATGCTTAGCTCGTTGTTAAGTCTCGTCAGCCGGCAACACAACGTGCGAGGCACACCGGCAAACACACCCGCTAAGTCTAGGCATCAGTTGGCGGGTCGCCGCCGATGCCGGTTCCGTGATAATGACCTTACATCCACGAGCACGGGCACAAGTGGGTTCAGGGCTTACGCCTTAAGCGGCGAGAGCGTAGTTGTCGTCGTTGGCAACTAAAGTTTGCTACTGGATTAACGAGGACAGTCGCCCCCTCGGCATGCGCCAGTCGACTTTGCGACCCCCGTCGAAGCCAGGACAGCCCCGGCAATAAACAGGAAACGTGAAATCTTCCAACGCCACCAGTATGGGGGCGCGAGGGAGTGCCTACAAGGGCAGGGTTCAGGCGTTCTTGTTGTGGCTGCGCATGGTGCGCTGTTTCTCACGGGCCCAGTCGCGGTCTTTTTCGGTAGCACGCTTGTCGTGCGACTGCTTGCCCTTGGCCAGGGCCAGTTCCAGCTTGACCTTGTTCCGGCTCCAGTAGCAGGCGGTCGGAATCAGGGTGTAGCCCTCGCGTTCAACCCTGCCAACCAGCTTGTCGATTTCGCGCCGATGCAGCAGCAATTTGCGGGTGCGGCGGTCGTCGGCGATGACGTGGCTGGAGGCTTGGATCAGCGGGGTGATCTGCGAGCCGAACAAAAAAATCTCGCCGTTCTTGATCATGGCGTAGGCGTCGCCCATGTTCATGCGGCCGGCGCGGATGGACTTCATCTCCCAGCCTTGCAGGACGATGCCGGCCTCGTAGCGGTCCTCGAGGTGGAAGTCGTGGCGAGCGCTACGGTTCAGGGCGATGGTTTTCTGCGGCGCCTCGGCCTTGGCCTTGCCGCTTCCGCTATTCTTGACCGGCGTGGTGGGGACGGTGGTTTTTTTCGACATGGGGTTTCCTTGGCCGGCATTGTCGCCGATGGGCGGCTTCCCGGGGAGTTTTCGATGGCAAGCATTCACAGGCATGCGCTGGTCAGGCATTCGGCGATGCGCATGTACGGGCTGGTCAATGACGTGGCCGCGTACCCGCGCCGCTTCGGCTGGTGCGAGGACTCGCAGGTGATCGAGCAGTCGGACAGCCACATGCTGGCGCGCCTGAACCTGCGCTTGGGCGCGTTGCGCACCTGTTTCAGCACGCGCAATGCCTTGACGCCGCCGAACCGCATCGAGCTGCAGCTGGTTGACGGCCCGTTCCGCAAGTTCAGCGGACTGTGGGTGTTCCACACCCTGGCCGAGGACGCCTGCAAGGTCAGCCTGACACTGGATTTCGAAATGGCCGGCAAGCTGGTGGGATCGGCGCTAGCGCTGGGTTTCCAGAGCTTGGCTGATCGCATGGTGGACGATTTCTGCCGGGAGGCTGATCGTGGCGAGGATTGACCAAGCCGGTGATGGCGCTCGTGACGATGGATAAAACCACTTCGACGCAAGCAGGTAAACGACTGCGCGTGCAGCTGGTGTATGCGCTTCCAGATCGCTATTGGTCAGCCCGGTTTGAACTGCCGGCCGGCGCTGACGTAGAGCAGGCCTTGGCGTTTGCAAAGGCAGAATCGTTGCTGCCACAACTGGAAATAGACGAGAGCCGGCTGGCGATTTTCAGCCGTCCGGCAGTGCTTTCGACGCTGTTGCATGATGGCGACCGGATCGAATTGCTGAGGCCGCTGCAGGTGGATCCAAAGCAGTCCCGGCGCGACCGGGCAGGCCAGTCGCCATCGAAAAAAGGTTGATGCCCTGCGCTGCGAAAGCTGGAACTAAAGTTACTGGCCGCGACTCTTGGGTTTTTCCTTGCGCAGGTTGCCGAAGCGGGCCATTTCCTTGGCCAGTGCCGCATCCTGCTCAGGGAAATAATCACCTTCCCAGCGGGCAAGCGCTTCGCCTTCGAACCACAGGGTGAGGTTCTTGATTTCGGCCTTGTGGCGGCGGCGCTGCTGCGTGGAAACATAGTCCCATCGCTGCTGGTGGAAGGGGTCAGCGACCGAGGGCGACCCGAGCAGGACGAACACTTGCTGGCGCGTCAGGCCTTCCTTGAGTTGCTCGACGTTTTTCTTGTCGAGCAGGTTGCCCTGGAACACGGGCTGGCGATAAACCACATTGCAGCCGGCAAGAACGAGGACAGTCAGGAACAGCGGGAGAGCCTTTCGCATCGGGGTCTGGGTCACAAGTGGGTTGCGGGGCGATGATACACTAGCGAAGACAATCGGTAGCCGTATTGGTTCAGTCGGGAGTGGGAAAATCATGGAGTCACAGGATCTCCGCAAGGTTGGCCTGAAGGTAACCCATCCGCGTACCCGCATTCTGGAATTGCTCGAATCCACTGGCGTCCGCCACCTCAGCGCCGAGGACATCTACAAGGAACTGCTGGCCCACGGTGAGGACATCGGTTTGGCCACGGTGTATCGGGTTCTGACCCAGTTCGAGGCCGCCGGCTTGGTGCTGAAGCACAATTTCGAGGGTGGCCAGGCGGTGTATGAAATCGACCGAGGCCAGCATCACGATCACATGGTGGACATGGAAACCGGCAAGGTGATCGAGTTCACCAGCCCGGAGATCGAGGCCTTGCAGAAACAAGTGGCCGATCAGCATGGTTATGTGATCGAAGAGCACTCTCTGGTGCTGTACGTGCGGCCCAAGAAGAAAAAGTAGGAGTGATGGCAATCGCGACCATGCTTGTCGCGCTGCCTATCCGGCTCCTGATGGTCCAGCCTGCATGAATCGTAGTCAATGCGTCGCGATTGCCATCGCTCCTACGGTGACTGCGCTCTGCCGAGCATCTGCCGGGCATTCGCCCGTGTTTCCTTGGTGATCTCCACCCCGCCCAGCATGCGGGCGAGTTCTTCGACGCGTTCCTTATCTCCCAATACCTGCACGGCGCTGTGCGTGGCGTTGCCATTGATCGCCTTGCTGACCTGGAGATGGTGATGGCCCTGCGCGGCGACCTGCGGCAAATGGGTGACGCAAAGCACCTGGCGTTCACCGCCCAGAGCACGCAGTTTCTGGCCGACGACCTCGGCGACAGCGCCGCCGATGCCGGTGTCCACTTCGTCGAAGACCATGGTCGGCACCGTGTCCAGCCCCAGCGTGGCCACTTCGATGGCCAGGCTGATGCGGGCCAGTTCGCCGCCCGAGGCGACCTTGCGCAGCGGTCGCGGTGGCTGGCCAGGATTGGCCGAAACCTGGAATTCGCAGCGTTCGGCGCCGCTGGCGCCAGGAGTGGTGGAATCCAGTGGCTGCAGATCGATGCTGAACACACCGCCGGCCATGCCGAGTTCAGCCATGAAAGCTGTGACGCTTGATCCCAGCCGTTTGCTGCCGCTACTGCGTGCCTGGCTGAGCAACGCCGCCGCATCCTGCCAATGCCGGCCGATCTGCTTGCGGAGCGCATGCTGTTGCGCGCGACGCAGGTCCGCGTTGCGCAAGGACTCCAGCTCAGCGCCGATGGCATCGCGCTTGCCGGCAAGCTCGTGCATGGGTACGCGATGCTTGCGGGCGAGGTCGTGCAGGCGGGCGAGGCGGTCCTCCAGCGTGGTCAGGCGCTGCGGGTCGAGGTCGAGGCCATCGCGCAGGTGGGTCAGGGCGCTGGTGGCTTCGTCGAGCTGTATTTCCGCCGAGTCGAACAGGGTGATGACTTCGGCCAGCGTCGGCTCGCTGGGCGACAGGCGCGCCAGGTCAGAGCGGACCCGGCGCAGGATGCTGGACAGCGAATACCCGTCGTCGCCGGCCAGCCGCGACAGCGCATTGTCGTAGCCATTGAGCAGGCTGACGCCGTTGGATTGCCGGCGATGGCTGGCCACCAGTTCGTCGATGTCGCTGGCGCCCAGAGCCAGTTCGTCGAGTTCGCCGTGCTGGTGCTGCAGGTAATCGATGCGTTCGCCGACATCGCCGCTGCGGGTGATCTCGGCCAGTTCGCGGTCGATGGCCAGCCACGCTGCGGCGTGCTCGCGAATACTGGCCAGCAGGGCCTCGTGCTGGCCGAAAGCGTCGAGCAAAGACAACTGATGGCCGCGTTCAAGCAGGGCCTGATGCTCGTGCTGGCCGTGGATTTCCAGCAAAAGCGAGCCCAGTTCCGACAGCTGGGCCAGTGTCACCGGTCGGCCGTTGATCCAGGCGCGCGAGCCACCGTCGGCGCGGATGACCCGGCGCAGTTGGCAGCCGCCTTCATCGTCGAGGTCGTTGTCGTGCAGCCATGGTCTGGCTTCGACAGCGTCTTTGAGGTCGAACTCGGCGCTCAATTCAGCCCGGTCGGCCCCGTGGCGGACAATGCCGGCGTCGGCACGGGCGCCGGTCAGCCACATCAGGGCATCGACCAGCAGCGACTTGCCGGCGCCGGTTTCGCCGGAAATGACGGTCAGTCCAGGGCCAAACATCAGTTCGGCGTGGCTGACGACGGCGAAATCCTTGAGGGTGAGATGGGTAAGCATGAGGATATGGATTTTGCCTGAATTGGAGCTGGGAGTCGGGAATCGTTGGACGGGAATAGGGTCGGGAGCCCATGAGTGAAGGCCTTCAGGCCTGACGCTCCTGCAAACTGACCTGATAGTTCAGGAATCCACTATCGGGCGCCTCATCGTGGCGAATGTCGGCCAACCGGCTGAATTGCAGGCATTCGAATGGAGTAGCGTCGAGTCTGGAGGCCCTCCCGCATTCCAGCCGCTTGCAATACTGCCGGCAAGCGCCAATCTATCCATTATGAATTCTCTCCTCGACCCGCGCGCCCGCAGCCTGCTGCGCACCCTGATCGCCCAGCACGCCCGTGACGGCGAGCCGGTGGGCAGTCGCACACTTGCCAAGCATTCGGGCCTCGATGTCAGCCCGGCAACTATCCGCAACATCATGTCCGACCTTGAGGAGATCGGACTGGTGGCCGCGCCGCACACCTCGGCCGGGCGCATTCCCACGGCGCAGGGCTATCGGGTATTCGTTGATTCGCTACTGCAGATGCAGCCCTTGCCCGAGCACGAACTGAACCAGTTGCGCGCCAACATGCCCACCGGCGTGGGTACGCAGGCGCTGCTCGCCAATGCCAGCGAACTGCTGTCAGCGATGAGCCAGTTCGTCGGCGTGGTGACGGTGCCGCAGCGGACCGCGTTCGCCTTCCGGCATATCGATTTCGTGCCGCTCGACGGCAACCGGGTGATGGTGATCCTGGTCTTCGTCGACAACGAGGTGCAGAACCGCATCGTCAATTTGCGCCGCATCTACACACCTTCCGAGCTCGAGCAGACCGCCAACTATCTGAACGCCCATTTTGCCGGCCGGCCGTTGGCTGATATCCGTGCTGTCCTGCTGCGCGAACTGCGCGACACGCGATCGGAAATGGAGCGGGTGCTGGCGGCGGCGGTCGAGATTTCCGACCAAGCCCTGGCTAGCGATGAGCGCGGCAGCGACGACATGCTGCTCAGTGGCCAGACCCGCCTGATGGGTGCCAATGGTTTGTCCGACATGGACCGGCTGCGCGAGCTGTTCGAGGCATTTTCCCGCAAGCGCGAGATACTGACCTTGCTCGAACGCTGCACCAAGGCGCCGGGCGTGCGCGTGTTCATCGGCGAAGAAAGCGGCCTTGCGCCGTTGGGCAGCTGCACGGTTATCAGCGCGCCTTATGGCAGCCAGGGCCGGGTGTTGGGCGTGTTGGGCGTCATTGGCCCGACCCGGATGGCCTATGAGCGCGTCATCCCCATGGTCCAGGCCACGGCGGACCTGTTGGGCGCCGCCCTGAATCCCGATGCCGCGCCACTGTCTTGAGAGTGGTGCAAGCCTCGATGCCTCTCAATTCTTTCGGCCCCGAGCGTTTCTCGATGCTCACGCTGCTCTCATGCGTGTTGTGGGCTTGAAAACCATTCGCCCGGCCCCATGACTAGGCCCGACCTCCGAGGGACGGGCGGTTTTTCAACATCCAGCACGCAGGATACCCATGCAAACCCATAACACCGAACCGGGCGCGGACGCGTCCCAGGATGTCAGCTTTTCGGAAAACGAACTGCTGGCCGCCGAACTCGACCAACTGCGGGCGACCATCGTCTCGCTGAAGGAAGAAACCTTGCGCGAGCGCGCCGAGCTGGATAACCAGCGCAAGCGTCTGGCGCGCGACGTCGACATGGCACGCAAGTTCGCCAACGAACGGCTGCTCTCGGAATTGCTGCCGGTGTTCGACAGCCTCGATGCCGGTCTCGCGGCCGCCGGCCACGAATCCGGCCCGCTCAAGGACGGCATGGACATGACCTATCGGCAGCTGCTCAAAGTCGCCACCGACAACGGCATGCGGCTGGTCAATCCCCTGGGTGCGGCCTTCAATCCGGAATGGCACCAGGCGATCAGCCAACAGGCCGAGCCCGGCGCTGTTCCCGGCACGGTCGTGCAGGTGTTCCAGAAAGGCTACGTGCTCAACGAGCGCCTGCTGCGTCCCGCCCTCGTGGTGGTGGCTGCCGAATAGGCGCCAGTTGCAACGCAGGATGAACGCCGGGGCTTGAAGGCCGCAGTCGCAGCCCCACTTTAGAAATCAGACCACGGCCGCGGGCCGGAAAAAATTTCAAAACAAATTTTAGAATCAGGGAGTACACACATGGGCAAGATCATCGGCATCGACCTCGGCACCACCAACAGCTGCGTGGCCGTCATGGAAGGCGGCGTGGCCAAGGTCATCGAGAACTCGGAAGGCGACCGCACGACTCCGTCGATCGTCGCCTTTACCAAGGATGGCGAAGTCATCGTCGGCGCCTCGGCCAAGCGCCAGGCTGTCACCAATCCCAAGAACACTTTCTACGCGGTGAAGCGCCTGATCGGCCGCAAGTTCACCGACGCGGAAGTCAAGAAGGACCTCGATTTGGTGCCCTACGGCATCGTCGCCCATGAAAATGGCGACGCTTGGGTGAGCACCAGCGACGGCCGCAAGATGGCCGCGCAGGAAATCTCGGCCAAGGTGCTGGAGAAGATGAAGAAGACCGCCGAAGCCTACCTGGGCGAAACGGTCACCGAGGCCGTGATCACCGTGCCGGCCTATTTCAACGACAGCCAGCGCCAGGCGACCAAGGACGCCGGCCGCATCGCTGGCCTCGACGTCAAGCGCATCATCAACGAGCCGACCGCGGCTGCCTTGGCTTATGGCATGGACAAGGCCGGCGGTGACCGCAAGATCGCCGTGTACGACCTCGGCGGCGGTACCTTCGACGTGTCCATCATCGAGATCGCCAACATCGACGGCGAGAAGCAGTTCGAGGTGCTCGCTACCAACGGCGACACCTTCCTCGGTGGCGAGGACTTCGACAAGCGCGTCATCGACTTCCTGGTCGAGGAATTCCAGAAGGAGCAGGGCATCGACCTGCGCAAGGACCCTTTGGCCCTGCAGCGCCTGAAGGACGCGGCTGAGCGCGCCAAGATCGAGCTGTCGACTTCGCAGCAGACCGACGTCAACCTGCCCTATGTCACCGCCGACGCTTCCGGCCCGAAGCACCTCAACATCAAGCTCACCCGCGCCAAGCTCGAAGCGCTGGTCGATGATCTGGTGAAGAAGACCATCGAGCCGTGCAAGATCGCGATCAACGATGCCGGCGTGCGCATCGGCGATATTTCCGAAGTCATTTTGGTCGGCGGCCAGACCCGCATGCCCAAGGTGCAGGCTGCGGTCGCCGAATTCTTCGGCAAGGAACCCAAGAAGGACGTCAACCCGGACGAAGCCGTCGCCATCGGCGCGGCCGTGCAGGGCGGCGTGCTGGCCGGTACGGTCAAGGACGTGCTGCTGCTCGATGTGACCCCGCTTTCGCTGGGTATCGAAACCTTGGGCGGCGTGTTCACCAAGATCATTGAAAAGAACACCACCATCCCGACCAAGGCCTCGCAGACCTTCTCCACCGCCGAAGACAACCAGAACGCCGTTACCGTGCACGTGCTTCAGGGCGAGCGCGAGCAGGCCCGCTTCAACAAGTCGCTGGCCCGCTTCGACCTGTCCGGCATCGACGCCGCGCCGCGCGGCATGCCGCAGGTTGAAGTGGCCTTTGACATCGACGCCAACGGCATCCTGCACGTGTCGGCCAAGGACAAGAAAACCGGTAAGGAGCAGCGGGTCGAAATCAAGGCCGGCTCCGGCCTGTCCGAGGAAGAGATCCAGCAGATGGTTCGCGATGCCGAAGCCAATCGCGAGGAAGACAAGAAGTTCCACGAGTTGGTCACGGCCCGCAATGCCGCCGACGGACTGATCCACGCCACCCGCACCGCCATCAAGGAACATGGTGCCAAGGTGCCGGGCGAGCAGCTGGCCGGCATCGAGTCGGCGCTGTCCGATCTTGAAACCGCCATGAAGGGCGACGACAAGGCGCAGATCGAAGGCAAGACCAACGCCCTGCAGCAGGTCGCGCAGCCGCTTTACTCCGCGGCCGCCTCGGGTGGGCAGGGTGCCCCGGAAGCACCAGACGCTGCGCCCGGTGCTGGCAAGGCCGAGGACGTGGTCGACGCCGAGTTCACCGAGGTCAAGGACGACAAAAAGTAAAGCCGGGCAACGGAAATAGGGAAACGGGAATCGTCGAGCGAGATTCCCGTTTTCCGTTTCTACTTTCTCCGGCTGTTTTCCTCGTCCCCGATAACCGTCAAAGGTGATCTGGTGACAAACGCGACACACTCGTCCCGCTGCTGCCCTGCGATTTCCGACTCCTCTTTCCCGATTCCTGCCAAATGAGCAAGCGCGACTACTACGAAGTCCTTGGCGTCTCCAAATCCGCCAGCGAGGACGAGCTGAAAAAAGCCTATCGGCGCGCTGCGCAGAAGTTCCATCCCGACCGAAATCCCGACGATCCGTCGGCGCTGGCCTCGTTCAAGGAAGCCAAGGAGGCCTACGAAGTGCTGGCCGATGGCGGCAAGCGGCGCATGTACGACCAGCATGGCCACGCGGCTTTCGAGCACGGCATGGGCGGCGGCAACAGCGGCGCCGGCTTTGGTGACGTCAACGACATCTTCGGCGATATCTTCGGCGACATCTTCGGCGGCGGTCGCCAGCAGCGTGGCCCGCGCCGCGGTGCCGACCTGCGCTACGTGATGGAGCTCGACCTCGAGGAGGCCGTGTTCGGCGTTGAAAAACGCATCGAGATTCCCACGCTGGCCGCCTGCGCACCGTGCAAGGGCTCTGGCTCGGAAGATGGCAAGGTGGATACGTGCAAGACCTGCGCTGGTCGCGGCCAAGTGCGCATGCAGCGTGGCATCTTCGCCGTGCAGCAGCCGTGCCCGGCCTGCGGCGGTCGTGGCCAGACCATCGCCAAACCCTGCAAGAGCTGCCACGGCCACGGCCGCGTGCAGGACCAGAAAGTGCTTCAGGTAAAGATTCCCGCCGGCGTCGACAACGACGACCGCATCCGCCTCCAAGGTGAGGGCGAAGCTGGCCCTGCAGGAGCGCAGCCTGGCGACCTGTACGTGGAAGTGAGCGTGCGCGAGCACAAGATCTTCCAGCGCGAAGGCAACGATCTTTATTGCGAGGTGCCCGTGCGCTTCTCGCAAGCAGCCCTCGGTGCCGACATCGTCGTGCCGACGCTGGAAGGCGAAGCCCTGATCAAGGTGCCCCTGGAAACCCAGACGGGAAAGCTCTTCCGTCTGCGTGGCAAAGGCGTCAAGTCGGTACGCAGCCACGGCCATGGCGACCTGCTGTGCCGTGTTGTGGTGGAAACGCCGGTCAACCTGACTGCTCGCCAGCGCGAGTTGCTCAAGGACTTCGAAGCGACCTTCGACGGCGAGGAGGGCGCTCGGCACTCGCCGCGTTCCAGTGGTTTCCTCGATGGCGTGAAGGCGTTCTGGGATCGCATGACGTCCTGATTTGTTACCGAATGACGGCTTCGACCATGCGTCGCGCCTGATTTGGCGAAGTACAGTGACAAACGCTCCGCGTTGTGGAATAAATACCGTCAGGAACAGTCATTCAGGGGTGGCTGATGCACGGCAGTTGGCGGGTCATCGCGTGCTTGGCACTGCTGCTTGCCGTGTCCATGGGTCGTGCCAACCAGCCACTGCTGGGCAGCCCGCCCGTTGAACGCTACGCCCACGACCTTGATG
>Ga0163144_10026071_pt1 | contig 11385 bp, 11 predicted proteins | sample OliLak19BULKMAT1_FD_123175 | JGI IMG/M metagenome (GOLD analysis project Ga0163144, IMG submission 123175) | Freshwater microbial mat bacterial communities from Lake Vanda, McMurdo Dry Valleys, Antarctica - Oligotrophic Lake LV.19.BULKMAT1 | ecosystem: Environmental > Aquatic > Freshwater >... | reverse complement strand
TCATACAAAACGGCATCGAGATTAAAAAAACACATGAGACAGCCAAAACTCGTGAAGATCTTGAATTTGCTGACGACTATTTTATCATCGGGTCGGTGGGACGTTTTGTACCGGTCAAACGATTCGATCTTTTATTGCGGTGCGTAGCGCAATTGATGGACCGGCATTTCCACGTACGGCTTGTCTTGGTTGGGGAAGGGCCGCTGCTCGAGCCACTGCGTAAATTGGCGCGCGAGCTCGGCATAGCCGAAGAGGTTTATTTTGTGGTGGGCAAATCCGCCCTCGACTACTATGGACTGTTTGATTGCTTCGCGCAAACGACCGCCAAAGAAGGAATTTCTATTGCACTGCTCGAGGCCATGAGCTTTGGGGTGCCGAGTGTGGTGATGCACGCTGAAGGGCATCACCCAGTGATAGCGAATGGGCACGATGGGATAGTGGTAGATGCGAATGATGAGCTGGGGTTCCAGGATGCTATTGAGGCATTGATCACCAATAAGATACTCGCCGATAGGCTGGGAGCTGCGGGGCGGGAGAAGGTCATCGATGATTTTAATGCGAACAAGATGGTGCGAGTGTATGAAGAGAGTTTTCTTTCAGTTCGTTCGTCCTGAGCGTGCGAAGGATAGGAACGGAATATCTTTTTTTAAACGAGTTCGGTCCTTTAGCACGCTCGGGCCGAACGGGGCAACAATCAGCAATGAAATTCACTTTGAAATTATGCAAACATGAGCGCTGGTTAAAAATACAGATTCCCATTTAACGGTCCTTTTTGACCCATTTGACAAACAACTCGCGGCCCCTCATATAAAAAAATTGATTTTTGATGTTTGATGGTATACCATTATTACGTAATTTACTGATGTGCATCAAAAGAAAAACAACTTAATTTTAGATAACCTCCATTTCCCCTATCCGTGACATTCTGTCTGGGTAGGGGAAAAATTTTTTAATAACTAAATTAAATGAAGCGCTGTGAGTAAAAAAATATATCCTATTCGAAAAAATGACCGCTTTTATTTTACAGAAAGTCATAAACCAGAATCATTTTTTCTCGGTACCATCCCCACTTTTCTCCAATCATTACTCGGCCGAAACAAGCGCATGAAAGATGCGGTAACTGCGCCGTGGATTACTATTCCTGAGCCTGTTCTAGCATTTCGCGAACCGCATGTGACGTGGTTGGGGCATGCGACATTTTTGGTTCAAGTTGGGGGCCTCAATATTCTGACCGATCCTATTTTTGGGGATGCATCATTTATGTTTCCGCGTGTATTGCCCTTGGGGATACCGATTGCCCAGCTGCCGCCCATTGATGCGGTGATCATTTCACATAATCATCGGGATCACATGGATGAGCTGAGCTTGCAAGCGATCAAAAGGCTTTCGCCCCAAGCACGTATATTGATTCCGCATGGTGATAAAAGCTGGTTTGATAAACGGGGGTACACGAACGTAACCGAACACAGCTGGTGGGAAGATACTCAGATCGCAATTCCAGATGTAGAAATTGCTCCGGTTAAATTCACGTTCTTGCCCTCTGCTCATTGGTCCCAGCGCGGTGTGTTTGATAAAAACAAATCACTCTGGGGTAGCTGGATGATCGAATGGGAATCACACACCATCTACTTTGCGGGCGACACTGCCTATGCCCATCACTTTACCAACATTGGCCATCACTTTCCTTCGATTGATCTTGCACTCATGCCTGTCGGCCCATGTGAGCCTCATGATTGGATGTCTCATACGCACGTCAGTGCTGAACAAGCGGGTCAGGCATTCTTGGATTTGAAGGCACAACAATTTATCCCCATGCATTGGGGTACTTTTGTTTTTGGGTATGATCATTTCGAACTGCCCATAGAGCGGTTGAACGCTTGGTGGAAAACCAATGATGAGCATGTTGTGGGTAAGAAGTTGCACCTGAGCAAGGTGGGCGAGCGCATTGATGTGGCAATGCATACTTCAAAATCAAATCTTATATTTCCAGAGCGAGATGTTATTTTTTCTGAGTCGGCCGAATAGAGATAGTCCCTTGCGATCTGAGGATGATATCCGGAAATTTCTTCAATAAAATCTCAGTGCTATTGCCCACTGCTCCCCGAAACACGAGGCGAGAAGTACATGGCGTTTGATTAGGCCATGCTTGACACTCAATAGTATCTGCTTGCGCATCAATGAATGAACCATCTGTTTTCACATCAATTGATTCCTCATTAAAAATCTTGAGTGGTACATCATTCGGCAGAGTCACTATTAATTCTTTAAGGGTAATTCCCAACTCTTTTAAATCGGTGCGTGAACGAATGTGCGTACCTTTTTCATCTTCGATAACTTCATAAGGGGTCTCAATCCGATGCGTTATTTCCATCAGAGCGAGGATGCAGATGGTGCAGAGTTTTTCTAGAGTTGGTGTTTTGCCCAGCATGTAGGCGCCGAGGCGGGTGGTCAGATCAGGTTCCGGTTCTTTTATTTCGCGGGCAATTACACTAATCTTTTTGGCGTCGACATTGATTTCTAGTTGTGTAGCTGGTTTGAGTTTGAATATACGTTGGATGTTGCAGGATGTTGTTGCATCTGGTTGCATGGCGTTGGTTGATGTAGCGAATAGCGAGAGCAATAGAACTGTTACTTGTTTCATGATGCACCTCGATAACACCTTATAACAAGCTATGCTTGTGTGTAAACAGTTCGGATTATTTTCGCCTACCAAACAGATCCCGAAGACTAATGAACACGGTCACGGTGAGCAACAACATGAAAAAGAACAGATAGACCAAATTCATAGTAGGACCGGCAATGGGCCCGCTGAACTGTTCAATGGTATAAAACAGGATCTTACCACCATCAAAGAATGGAATTGGAAGCAAATTAAAGAATGCGATGTTGATGCTAATCAACGCCAAAATAAAGAGAAAAAAGTCGATGCCCAGTTTAGCGCTGTGGCCAATCATACGAATGATGCCAATCGGCCCGATGAGGCCTTGTTGACCTTCTTCAGTTAAAAACGCTTTGAGCACCGCCTGAATTCGTGTGGGGATACTGAACCAACATTTCCAGCCACCATTATTCGCTACACAAGCTTCATTGGGAGAATACTTGGTCGATAAATACAAAAATGTCGCATAGGTAAACAAAATGTTTACCACAATGCCCGCCAGCATGATGATCACGGTAGGCGCATAGGAAAGTTTTGCCAGATCGGTGGGAGAAATTTCTACGTACCCACCCAGTGGGAGCAGAGCAAGCTGGAAGTTGGTAGCGCCCAGTTTAATGGATGCGAGTGCCGGGCCAAAACCAATCGAGAAGATCGGCGTGCCGACTCCAAAAAATTTACAAGCCAAGAAATGGCCAAATTCATGAATCAGAATGACAAAGCTGACGCCAAAGAGGCCGACTACAACGGTACGAACTGGATTTTGCTTTATCGCGCTATACATCTTATTTATCTCCCTTTAATTTCATACTAGCAACTATGTGGAATGAAAAACAAGAATCAGTAGATTTTGATCGATTGTAGCCTGGAGAAGGCGCTATTTTTGATAAATTATTGATTTTCATAATTACAATCTGAAATAATGATGGTGTGGAGAGGGAACATAAAGTAAACAAGGGAATACCAATATGAATCGTACTGTACTTGTAATTCAGGCTATTTTACTCTGTGGCATGGCTCAAACGGCGACCGCCTACATCTATGATGTTCAGGTGGTTCGCAAGTGGGAGCCCCAACTCAATGATTATCAATACGTTGTTGGCCTGTGTGATTATCATGATCGCATGCACCCCGAAAATAAGATCCAGCGCGCGCAAATCGAATCGATGTTGTCTCAGAGCAACAAAGATAAGCTGCGAGTGGTGGTTGAAGATTTAAGTTGTAAGGGTAGCGGGTGCCAGCAAGCATTCTGTAATAATTACGTGGTCAACACGCGTGGTGGGATCTTGGGAGGCCTAGCAGAATTCTGTACCCAACAAGGCATTTCGGTGGCCAATATGGAATATCGTTATTGCCGCGTGGCTGCTATTGGCCCAATGCTCCGGCACGCACATGCACCGCTTGCAGAATTTAAGGCAATTCATGAAGTTACGGTTAACACGCTCGTGGATGAAATTCAAGATGAAGTAACCAATGTGGAAGCATTCATGGCAAGTGATAAAGCAATTCATCATAAACCGCTTCAAAAATGGTATGATCATGCAATAAAAGAAATTGGAACAGGACTTGCGCGATTGAATCTTGATCGCCAAAAAAACATGACGCTCGCTGAATATTTAAGTGCGAATTCGCAACCAGATAAACGAGCCTTGCTCCTTAATGAGCTGTTGACGTTTGATAGTATTTTACTTGATTTGAAGTTGGTTCACGCAGTGGCCAATATGCATGATAAGCAGATGATCGTTGTAATCGCTGGCGGAACGCACATTAATAGGATGAACGAAGCGCTCAAAAATATCGGATTCACGACGCAACAAGCGTCATCGATTTCTTATAAGCGAGAGCATGATTTGAATAAATGCCTTGGAGCGAGCGTTATTGATGGCTCGTTTTGCGTCAAGCCGCAGCCGATCGAAATTATTTCCACGATGCAAAAGTATTTGATTAATCAGGTTGCAGCAAAGAGTTAATCGGCATTTCTATTGCATAGCACAAGGTGCATCATCACCCTCATACACAAAATCACTTGCCGTACCATCAAGATAGGAGTCTGCTGTGTTACCCGTTGCATTACGAGTATTAACATTCGCCCCATAATATTTAAGCAAATCGTATATGTCTCGCTGATTTCCCTTGCTTGCCCAGATCAGCGGCGTGTTTCCATTTGTATCTGCGATGTTGACGTTTGCACCAGCAGCAATGAGCTGTTCGCAAATATCTTCATAACCTGCATGCGCGGCACGAGCAAGTGCGGTAAGGCCATCGGCATTTGCAGTGTCTGGATGTGCTCCGGATGCAAGTAGGTGTGCTACTTTCTTGCTGTTGCCGTTTTGCACGTGCCAAAGAAATTTTGAGCGGTTCAATTGTTTAGTTTTGGCAGTTTTGATCGGATGCTCTTCGATATATTCGTCGCGTGAGCGCTTTGTGCCTTCCATTGCGAGGGCAGGTTGAAGGGTTGCAAGGGTGAGCAGCGCCAGTACAAATTTTGTCATGATTGTTTCCTTATCGTAGAATTTTTAATACAAATTTTTACTCAAATACGCCCGCCCGGAATCACCAAAGATGACGACGGCATAGGAATCTGCCGGCAAGTCTTTGCAATAGCGTTCGGCTGCGATTGCTGCTGCGCCACTGCTTGGCCCGACGAGTATGCCGAATTTGCGTGCAAGTACTTTGAGCATATCAAATGCATCTTCATCCGAAACAAAGACAATTTCATCGGGTACGTTGCGATCAAGAACCGGCGTATCAAAATCGATTCCCATGCCTTCAACTTTGTATGGCTTTGGATTGCCTTTAGTTGCATTCCACGAATTAATGGAATCAACGGCGATCACTTTGATGTTGGGATTTTTTTCTTTGAGGTATTTACCCGCTCCGCTCACGGTGCCGCCTGTACCCGCACATGCAATGAAGTGGGTAATTTTGCCGTCCGTTTGTTCCCAAATTTCGGGTCCGAGCGATTTATAGTGCGCTTTTGCGTTTTCAATGTTGTAATACTGGTTTGGCATGAAAGAGTTTGGGGTGTTTGCATGTAGGGCATTCGCCTGGGAGTGGTAGCTTTTTGGATCATCAAGCGAAGATGTCATGGGGCACACCAGGGTTTCTGCTCCATAGGCCCGAATGGTTTGCATCTTTTCTTGGCTGATCTTTTCGAATACCGCGATTTTTACTTTGTACCCTTTGATGGCGCCAATGATGGCAGTGGCGATTCCCTGGTTACCTGAGGATGCGTCGATGAGGGTGCCGCCCGGTTTGAGTTGGCCCGATTGTTCGGCCACTTCAACCATGTGTTTGGCAGAGCGATCTTTTACGCTCCCACCTGGATTAAGGTATTCAAGTTTGGCGTAAACTTTGCCTGGTGTTTCGAATTTTACGCGCACAAGGGGAGTGTTGCCAATTGCATCAAGGAGGGATTCGTATGGTTTTCTATAGTTCATGGTGAGATCTTTCATGTTTTTATCTACTTGCGTATCGATCTTAACTTGTTGAATTATCTGGGTCAAGGCTTCTGAGTGCAGGGGCAGTTATGGTTAAAGGCTCGTATTCTACCCTTTGGGAAATAATAATTTCTATGATTAAGCTTATCTGCTCTGGTACTGCTTTGGCCAGGAATAAAGTTACCATAGAATGTTCAAGGCTCAAAAGTTTTTTTAAATACTGCTTTTTGCCGTATAAAACAGTCGACACACCCCAAAATCCCCGTTATCATTAATGTAGTAAAGTGGTGAAAAACAAAGAATTAAGATTTCAATCTGGCAATGGGTGGTTCGCAGTGAACTTCAGATATATTTTCCTTCCTTCCCTTCTCTTGTTTTCTGGCCTAGCCGCCTTCCCTTCCTTGGATGACGTTTTTGATTTCTTCAATTTTGGAGAGAGCGCAGTCCAGTATGAACCCTATGCAGAACCTGTCTTCATCAATCCTTCTGTCCCTGCTTCAAGCGATTGTTGGAAAGGACAGGATGCGCCAATCTATTCCCCGAGCATCCTTCAAGGTTACACACGCCCCATCAAATTAAAAGGGATCACGGGCGCACGCAAAAAGCTACCTGGATTTTACCACCACGAGAGTCACGCCTATGTTCCCAATAAAAAAAATTGGAAGTGTGGACTTCATATGCTTTATAATATGTGTGAAGTTGAACGCGCTTTGGGCATGAACGATATTATCGATGAAGAATTTATTAATGAGTGTGAACGAAATCCTGAACTGTTATTGAAAAAAGGTTCGTTCCCAAAAGACCTCAAAAAGGCTGCTCGCAAGACATCATGCAGCCCACTTTACATTATCGAGCATAATGATCTTTCTGGGTACATCGATATCGTCTGCGGATCACAAAATGAAAAGACATTCTGGCGCACCATCCACAACCACCTCAATAAATCAGGTCCGCAATGCGTTCATTTTGGTTGCTTGATTTGCATTGAAAAAGAAGATGATGATGAAGAAGATAAAGAGAATGACGAGAATGAGAACGAAGACGACGAAGTGGTTGAATTATCTATCAACGGTAAGCCTGTTGAATGGCACATTTTTTTGATCTCAGTCGTTAAGTTGGCTGATGAAAGCAAGTCAGTCTACCTGCTTGATAATATGAATCGCGACGTGGGGCGCCCAGCGCAGAAGCTTATGCTTAGGCATGTGGAATATATTTATGGAAATATTTTCGGGTGATTTTTATCTGAACCCCTATCCCTCAACAAATCGGGACGAACGGGGAAATATAATAATTATTTTTAAGATGATTTAGAAATTTTCAAGACTATACATACAATTCCTTTATGCGTTCGCCCCGATTTATTGAGGGGCCTTGTTACATACCCCTGTACAAATTCGCATGTTCATCAATCATCGAACTAATTTTAAAGTCATCCAATTCATCTCGATGCTCGCAGAGCCGCGCATACAATTCCTGATCCCTGCTGATCTCCAGCATCCCATTTGCGAACTCTTTCCATTCCTTTTGCGGATACAATAATCCATTCTCGCCATGCGTAATCACGTCATGAATGCCGCCGGTGTTGTAACTGATGACCGGTAACTTTTGCAAACGCGCTTCCACAATGGCGCATGGCAATCCTTCCCACAATGAGGTGAGTGCAAATGCGTGCCAATGCATCATGATCAACGCTACATGATCTTGCCATCCGTGTAACGCAATGACTTTGTTGAGTTTGTGTTCGAATATCCAGGTTTCAATTGCGGAGCGCTGTTCGCCATCGCCAATGATCTCTAGGCGGATGTGGGTGTTTTGGCGGTAGGCGGTTTCGAATGCGAGGAGCAGATCAAATAGGTTCTTCTGGGGTTTGAAGCAGGCGATGGTGCCAAAGATGAAGGGGTTAAAGGAATGCCCCTTCCAGCCGTCGCCAAGGCTATGGCGGACAGGCAAGTTATCGGAATTGTCCCTCAAGACTTCGGGACGAACTGGAAAGTTTTTCATCTCGATTTTTTTAGCTGCTCTGACAGAAAATTCCCCAACCGTTTGTCCCGCCTTTCCCGAGTTGTATTGAGGGGAGTTGATTGAGGAATAGGTTGTGGCCGCGCGGATGATGGAATGTTTGCTTGCAAACCACGGAAACAATTTGATTCCCGTTTTGACGTCGGCCGAAGAAACGCAGACGTAATGCGTGGTGATAAAGCTGGTGAGCAGTTCGGCGCAGTAGATCATGAGCCAGACAAGTTTGTTTTGATGTTCATGAAACGCATATCCATGTACCGTGTGCACGCGCGTTTTAATGCCCGCAAAAAAAGCCGCCCAACGTCCGAGCAGCCCAGCCTTAGTGCTGTGTGTGTGTACGATAATGCGCGGATATTTTTTTTTGAGGGCGCGTAGCGCTTGAGTAAGTGCCCATAGGCATTTGATTTCTTGGAGAAATCCAAAGAATCGTACTTCGCGTGTGAGTTCTTTTAAAAGTATAACGTTTGGATTATTCGCAACTTGGGCAACGAGTTTCCCCTCGGTTCCGGTGATGAGGGTGGCTGCATTTTCTTGCATGCCTGCAAGAAGCGATAAGCAAACTTTCTGCGCACCACCAAGTTCGAGTTTGGTGATGATGTAAACGACATGGCTCATATCTACTCTCTCTTAAATATGTAATCTACTGCGTCACAAACAATATTAAGGCGAATCCAATAAGCACCGCATAGATCGCACTCGTTTCAATGAGTCCCTGTGCAAACATGCTCGCACGCGAGAGCACGCTATATTCATTCGGGTAGATGCTAATTTGGCGGCACGCGGCAGCTGCGGTTCTGCCCGAACTGATACCGGGCCCCACCGTGCCGATGCCGGTGCAAATAGATGCACAAAAAAATTCGATTCCCTCGAGCAGATGCTCTCCCTCGCGCGCAGGGACAAATCCAAGGAGCATCAAAGAAATAACGAGTGAAAATATGATCGGTGTTTCAATGATTGCTTGGCTAATCAACGTGAATGAAAAAATTTTGTTGTACGCATTCCGGTTGACGCCCAGTGCATCACACGCCGATTTGGCAAACAATGCAAGGCCGATCGCCGGCCCGATGCTGCCAAGTCCGATCGATAATCCGGCAGCAATCAAACGCAAGCAATCGCGCATGGTTTCAGTGCTACTGATCTGATTTTGAATAACGAGCGCGACGATAAATCCAAAGATAATCGGTGTTTGAATGAGCGACAATGTGATAAGCATGAAGCGGCTAATTTTTTGTCCCAAGAATGGTTGGCGCGCAACTGCCATGCATGCTGCTCCGGCAGGAAGTGATGATGCAATGCCGAGTACGAATCCGGGCAAACAGATTGCGAGGGCGATGCCGAGTTGTGATGCGCTTGAGTACCAATTTTCTGTTGCATTATTGAGTTGTATGATGAGCATGAGCGCAATGAAGAGCCCCATGATTGCAGCCGTTTCGATGAGTGCGATGCCGAGTACTGCGGTGCGAACAATGTCGGTGCGAGCGCTTGGTTGCTGGTTGATTGCTTTGAGCGCCATGATACTCGTGATTCCCTGGCCAAGTCCCAAGCCCAGCACGGGGAGTGTTATCGCGAGGGCAATCGTGAAATAGTTAATGAATTCTATCATGAGTGTTCCTCCTCCGCTAAAGCAATCGAAAGATAAGTGAGCGACAACATCGCAAAGACGAACGCTTGTAAAAATCCTTCAAACAATCCAAAAAAGAATGCCAAAATAATATTGAGCCCGGTGACCAATCCGATGATTTCCCAAACGAGGGATCCGCGAATAGTACTCATGTAGATAGTCGTGATCAACGCACTGCCAAAAATGTTTCCAAAAAGACGGAATGAAATTGAAATGATCGAAGCAAGTTTACCCACAATGTGAATCGGCAGCATCAAAAAGAATGGTGCAAAATATTCTTTCAAGTAGGTCCATAATCCGAGTTTGGCGATTGCCGCAACCTGGATGTACATGAACGAACTGATGCCAAGAGCGAGTGTGGTGTTCAAATCGGTTGTCGGTTCTTCGAACGTGGGAATGAGCGAAATGGTGTTGCATGCAAAAATAAAAGTGAATAACGCGGTGATGAATGAAAAATGGGTGAATGAAAATTCAGGGAGTGATTGATTGCACAGATCCACAAACGCCTGCATATAGGAAAGAATCAGATGCCGAATGACGGAGCCTTTTTTGAGCACGAGCCATCGAATGGGAACAGAAATTATAATGAGTGCAAGGAGAACAACCCACGTGTGGATTACTGTTTTTGTCGCAATTGTGAAGAATGCATTTGTGGATCCAAAGATCCAACCGAAAAACCACTCTTTCATTTCGCCTTCATGAGCCACCATGTAAACGGGCCTTTTTTAGTAAAAGGAAAATCCAAAATGTCATTATGAACGATATTAACACCAGTATAGAATCTTGCAGGGGGGAGCGCAATAGATAGAATGCACAAATCATGAGGAGTGCCATGCGAATGACGAAAAAAAGTATAATTGAAGTGTGGCGATTCCCAAAAAAAGCGCTCCTTTGTTGTTCAACAAAGGAGCGGCTATAGATCAATCCGATAGTGATACCAAAAAGAGTTGCTTGAATTCCGGTTGGTATCATGTTGCTTATCTCTTATTCGGTGTTATCCGCCGTCGTCCGACTTCGCAAAGCTACGTCGTGCCTATGGCGGGATTATCATAACCCATGTAGGTTATGATAGTTTCTTAATGCCTTTAAGATGCCAGTATTCAGCGAGGATTGTTGATGATCCGGTGATTACCACGAGACCATGTCGTTCATCGACAGACTTCTGTGCAGCTTCGAAAGCTTCTTTGAAGTTCTTGGTTGCTTTTGCCTTGATCTTCATGCTCTTGATGTCGTTCGTTACCTTTTCAACATCCCATGATGCGTCGCCACCAAGACCAGGTATTTTTTCTACCGGGCATACGATGACTTGGCCTGATGTCTTTTTGAAGAAGTAGCGAAGAAGTTTCAAGAACTCTGGCATATCAAGATTTGGATTATTCGATCCAAGAATAACGGTGAGGCCTTTTAACGGGCGTTGGTAATGGAGCAACCGGATACCAAGGAGTAAGTTTGTGAATGCATCAAGGTTTGAAGCATTATCAAGAAGGATGGTTGGCTTTTCTTTTTCAAGTAATTGGAAGCGTGCTGGCAGGGTGCTGAGTTGTGCTTCTTTCCAAAATTGCTCAAGCGTACGCTTCGGATTCAATTCCGATTGACGTTTTGCTTCTAGGGTTGGGCGACCACGTTGACCCTTTTGCTTGGTGAGCAAG
>Ga0163144_10026070_pt1 | contig 11385 bp, 7 predicted proteins | sample OliLak19BULKMAT1_FD_123175 | JGI IMG/M metagenome (GOLD analysis project Ga0163144, IMG submission 123175) | Freshwater microbial mat bacterial communities from Lake Vanda, McMurdo Dry Valleys, Antarctica - Oligotrophic Lake LV.19.BULKMAT1 | ecosystem: Environmental > Aquatic > Freshwater > Lake... | reverse complement strand
GGTCGAATTGAATTCAAAAAGTTACCCACAGAGTTACCCATGAAAACTACCCACAAAAAAACGTCGCAACTTGAAGCCACTGGACAAGTTACGACGTTCATTTTTAATGTTATTAGTCGGGGCGACACGATTTGAACGTGCGGCCTCCTGCTCCCAAAGCAGGCGCTCTAGCCAAGCTGAGCTACGCCCCGGTGATGTTGATGATTCGCAGATTCACACCGCAGATCGTCGACACAGAACTAGCCAGTTGGGTTCAGCGTGCGTTCCCTTTTGCCAGTTGCGGGCGGGAGTTTAGTCGGTGGGGTGCGGGGACGCCAGTCTCCTTGTCGGAGCAGAATTCAAAGTCGTCGTCGACAAGTCAATTCGCCTTGCGCGAAACTCAAATCCGCTGGTCAAGGTCGCCTCTCCGCAAAATCTGCCGGATTTTGGCTCGCGGCAGTCTGCACGTCTTGTGCGACCGGTGCAGTCGTCACTCCTGCCGCATCCGATTCCGAAGCCTGGTCCGTTTCGGCAAAACATGCCGATCGAATCCAATCCGGCAATTTGCAGCGGACTCTGACGGCGATAGACAGAGCAGAGAATCGTGTCCCGACACCGGAGTTCTCGCCCTGTCCCGCCAGACCATTCGGGGCCTGCCCGGCGTTCCCGGAGAATACCAAAGTTCGCTGTTTTCATTGCGGAGGAGTTCCCTTGAGCGGTTCAACGACAACAGTCCGTCGATCTTCGAATCAGGAGCTGCGGGGTTTTCGCAGCTTCATGTGGATGTCCATGCTGATGTCTCTGGGTGTGGTGTTCTTTGGCATGCAACTGATGATGGTCGGTCCACTGAAAGGACGACTGGATGGAATTCAGGCGAGACTGGATTCGTCCGAAGGTAACATGAAGAAACTCGCGTCGACGCGCGACGGAGTCTGGAAAACGAATGATCTGCTCACGAGCCTTCAACAGCAGACCGGGCAACTGGCGTCCCTGAAGAAGAGCGTCGCCGACATCCAGTCACTGCGAAGTACAATTCAGAAGGAAGCGGAAGCTGCGAATATCGCATTGACAGCATTGGATCGCATGTCCGCGGTTCAGCAGCGTATCCTCAACGGTCAGCAGCAGACGCTCCAGGCAGCCACTCAGCTGACGGCGATTGAGGAAGTCCAGAAGAGCATCATTCACGGCTCCGATGCGACGGAAGTGGCGTCCAATTCCCTGGAAGGACTGGTCGCTCTGCAGAATCGACTGATCGCCGCGTCGAACGGTTACGAGCAGGCAAGTGAAGGCATCGCCAACCTCACGGACCTGACTCAGAAATTGGCAGGTCAGTCTGATGAGCTGAAAGTCGCTGTTCAGACGTTTGATGCGTTCATCGGTCTGACGAATGCGGTGCAGACGGCAGCGGTGGATCTGGAAACTGCTCGGGCCAGTGTCGCCGGGATGGGTTCGCTGACAAGCGATGTGCTGGCCGCTTCCGCGAATCTGCAGACGGCTCAGGACAATGCCCGCACACTGGTCGCTCTGAACGACAGTCTCAGCGGAAAAACGCTTCAGCTGTCAGAAGCTCGTCAGAACCTTGATTCGCTGCTGACAATCCAGCACAGCCTGAGTGAGCAGTCGAGTCAGGTCGCTGACGCCATTCAGAACCTCGAGATCATGGATGACTTCCGCACTGAAGTGGCGGCTCATGTGAAGTCGCTCGACACCCTGCGTCGAACTCTGATGGACATCGCGATGATGGAATCGACGCTGGGGCGTGTCGCGCAAGTCGTCGAACCGCTGACACAGATCGGCAATCTGCGACGGCTTGGCGAAGAAGAGGTTCGGGAAGCGGCGAGGGTTATTCTTGATCGCCGGATGACACGGTTGTCGCAGTCAGACGCCGTACCGGAAGCCGGGGGCGTTGTGATTGATTCCACTGATCGTGATTCGGAGCACGGGGCTGAGAAGAATCCAGTGCCACTGCCGCCGGAAGCTCGGAACTGATCGGATCTGCAACTGGGACGGGTACACTGTTAAAGCCCGGCATCGTCATGATGCCGGGCTCTCTTGCGTTGATCAGTGACTCGGCGGGAGGAGCCGACACGGGATGTACACGACGCGAAATGAGCTTGCGCCTCCGGCTGGGCGTTAAGCGAGACATTGACGCGGTTTCGGCGCAGGGAAGCAAACTCTGGCTGCCCCGTTGCGTTCCGATCGTCATGTGAGATGATCCCGCGGTGAGTTCTGGCTTTCGCGGTGAAGGGACGGCTCCGTGATTTCATATCGTGCGCTCAAGAAGCTGATCGGCGAGACCAGTCTGGAGAGGAAGTGTCGCTTTCTGTTCGGGTTCGCGCTGCTGTTTCTGATCACGGCCAGCTTTTGGCTGTATGCATCGCGCACACGCCGGCTCGTGGAGACTCAGCAGGTCACCGCAGCCCGGATGATGGTACCTCTGGTGCTGCAGTCGCGGCACTATGACCGGTTCATTCATCCTGAATCCGGGGCTCGGTCTGCAACGGAAAGTGTTGGTCAGCCGACCCCGGAGTCCGCGCCCGATCCCGTGTCGGAACAACGACCACCTGCCGAATCCACATCGGCAACCGAAAGTGAATCGACGACGCCTGACGTCCCGAAAGAGTTGCCCGGAGTTCTTGCAATCATACATCAGCAGGCGGTTGAATTTGACAAAGCCCTGCTGACATTGGGGACTGCTTCAGAGCACCCGGTCTGGACGCTCACATCCGCTGATGATGAACTGCCTGGAAACAATGCCGGCGTTGAAGCGAGAAGGCTGTTCCTCGACGATGACCGGGTTGAAGACGAGTATTCGGAGATTGTCGAGGCAGAGGGGAAGCCCCGCAAACTCCTGTATTTCGCTGCAATTCGCGTTGCGACGGCCTGCCGAAAATGCCATGCGGAAGACGGGTCCGTGCTCAACATCGGCAGTCCCAACGCCGAGGATCTCGCAGTGGCGGTGACATCAGCACAAGCGGGATTGCCGGAAAGCCCGATGGCAACCGAACAGATGTCGGAAGACGATTCGGCTGCAGTCGAGCCGATCCCAAAGCCGCGGTTCCGCCTGATGAGCATTGTTCAGATCGACTTGTCGCTCGAATCCGTCGACGAACAATTGAATCGCAACCGGGCCATCCTGCTGGCGACCGGGATCGTCACTTCATTTCTGGCGATGATGGCGGCCTACGCAATCGTGAGGTACATCATCGTCAAGCCGGTGCTGCACCTGAAAGACGTCAGCGACCAGATCGCCCGCGGCAATCTGAACTTGCGCGCAGACATCAGTACGGGCGACGAATTTGAGGAACTCAGTCATGCCTTCAACCGGATGCTGCGTCACATGATGACGGTGAACGATGAACTGAGGTCCGTCAATGGAAGTCTGGACGGCAAGATTGATCAGCTGGCTCAGGCCAATATGGAGCTGTTCAACAATAACAAGCTCAAGGACGACTTCCTCGCCACGATCAGCCATGAACTGCGGACTCCACTCAATAGTATCCTGGGCTTCAGTGACATCCTGCAGAGCGCTGCGAACCTGGATGACCGGCAGAAACGTTATGTCGGCAACATTCAGACATCTGGTCAGTCGCTGATGGTGCAGATCAACGATCTGCTGGACCTTGCCAAGATCGAAAGCGGCAAGATGGAACTGCACCCGGCGGAACTGCAGCTGGCGGAGATTCTGGAGTCACAGGTTCAGCAGATCCTTCCTCTGGCTGACAGCAGGAACATCGGTCTCAGAATCGAGCCGCCGCCGCAACCGCTGCAGGTGCTGATTCAGGACCGCAGCAAGATCACACAGATTCTCAGCAATCTGCTGTCAAATGCCGTAAAATTCACACCCGAAGGCGGCCGCGTCCGCGTGGCGTCTCGGCAGCTCGACGCCGACTTCGTGGAGTTCAGCGTGGAAGACACCGGCATTGGGATTCCGCTGCAGGAACAGGAGCACATCTTCGAAAAGTTCCGTCAGGGGGCCACGATTCCCGGCGGGCGCGACCATGTCAAACGAGAATACGAAGGTACGGGACTGGGGCTGTCGATCGTAAGAGAACTCGCACGTCTGCTGGGCGGAGATGTGTCGCTGCGCAGCGAATTCGGGAAAGGCAGTCTGTTCAGCGTTCGGCTGCCGCTGCTGGCGCCCGAGAAGAGAAATCCTGAGGCCGAACCACAGCTGGAATCGCGTTCTTCCCCTGGACTGCCGCTGATCACGTCGATCGATCTGAGAACCCAGGCTCCCGACCGATCAGCGAATCAAGCGACCACCGATGTTGTCGTCGAGGTTTATTCAATCTGAAGGTTTATTGACCGGCAGCGGAGGTTGAAGCAGTGCAGCTGACCTGAGCTGTTGATTGCGGGGTATGAAGTCGCCCGGCATAATGACTCAAACGGTGACCGTTGGAGAACATCAGTCGAGGCGTGGGCCACTGTGGAGGAAGTCTCATGACAATCCGGATTTGCCGCTCACGCCGGCGCCGTCGCGGACGCTCGGCAGACCGCGACAATTCGGCCATGGGATCGATCGCAACGATCGCCGTGGTGATCACATTCCTCCTGATTTCCTTGCCCGCCGATGCGACGGCGCAGGATGCTCCCGACTTTGAATCGGATGTTGCTCCGGTGTTAATCCGGCGATGTCTGGAATGCCACAAAGCCATCGACCCTGTGGGAGGATTATCCCTCGGTTCTGCAGCCAGCATCGCGAAAGGCGGAGAGAGCGGTGTCATGGTCAAGCCGGGATCTGCCGCTGACAGTGTCCTTTTTCAACGAGTCAGCGCCGGCGAAATGCCGCCCGCGCAACACGGAGAATCGCGTCGCCTGCCTGAGGGGGAGATCGAAATTCTCCGTCGCTGGATTGATGCCGGGGCAGAATTTCCGGCAAACAGACAGCTCGATCTTTTCGAACGGACGACGGATGTCCGCGGAGGACGCGACTGGTGGTCGTTTCAGCCCTTGAAGTTTGCCGTTCCTCCTGCAATCACTGATCTCCCGGCGGATGCGAATCCAATCGATGGCTTCATCGCAGCACAACTCATCACGCAAGGCCTGACTTTCGCACCACGGGCGGAACTCCGTGACCTCGTCCGTCGGTTGCACTGGACCGTTACAGGCCTGCCACCGTCGCCCGATGCCGCGTCGACGCTGGCACGGAATCCGTCTCCGACTGCGTACAGCGAGTTGGTCGACACGCTGCTGGATTCACCGCAGTTCGGCGAACGCTGGGCTCGGCACTGGCTGGATGTCGCCCGCTTCGCAGAAACCAGCGGGTACGAGCGAGATCAGACAAAACCGTTCGCCTGGAAGTACCGCGACTGGGTCGTCAGCGCATTCAACAACGACAGGCCGTATGACAGATTCATCCGCGAGCAGCTTGCGGGTGATGAGTTACCCGATCGCTCCGAGCAGTCAGTCATCGCCACTGGATTCCTGCGGCTGGGGACATGGAATGACGAACCCAACGATCCGGAGGACTATCAGTACGAGCGACTGGAGGATCTTGTTCACGCGACGTCGACTGCGTTCCTCGCGATGACCACAAAATGTGCGAGGTGCCATGATCACAAGTTCGATCCGATACCGCAGATCGACTATTACCGCATGGCGGCAGTGTTCTGGCCGGGACCGATCGGCGCGCGGGATCGCGAACTGGTTGGAGGGCCGTCAAGAGATGAACTCGGTTTCCCGGACGTTCTCGGCTGGACCGATATCCGCAAGTCTCCGTCGCCGTTGCACGTCCTGAAGAACGGCGAGCGGGCACAGCCGATGCAGGCGGTGGCCGCGGCGGCGATGACTTGTGTTGCGAGTGAATTCTCTGAGTTTACAACGGCCGGCGCGGACACTCCTGCGACGGAACTGCGTCTGCAGCTCGCCGACTGGATCGCCAGTCCCCGCAATCCACTCACCGCGCGGGTCATCGTCAATCGAATCTGGCAGCACCATTTCGGAGAGGGCCTTGTCCGTTCGTCGAACAACTTTGGTTTCACCGGCGACAAGCCCACTCATTCGGAGCTGCTCGACTGGTTGTCCAATGAACTCATCCGCAGTCACTGGAGCCTGAAGCACATCCACCGGCTGATTCTGACATCCGCCACATGGCAGCAGGCGTCACTGCATCCGCGGCAGGATGAGTACGCTCAGAAAGACGCCGCGAATCGATGGCTTTGGCGGGCGCACCGTCGTCGGCTGGATGCGGAATCACTAAGGGACGCATTGCTCGATGCGAGCGGCGAACTGGATCTCAAGGTCGGCGGTCCCAGTTTCTATCCGACGATCAGTGCAGATGCACTGGAGGGTTTGTCGCGAAAAACGGCTGCGTGGACGGCGTCACCGGTCTCCGAGCAGAACCGCCGCAGTCTGTACATGTTCACCCAGCGCAGCCTGCTGACGCCGATGATGACGACGTTCGACCAGTGCGACACAACTCTGCCGTGCGGTCAGCGAGACGTCACGATTGTCGCGCCACAAGCGCTGACACTGCTGAACAACGAGTTTGTCCATGCCCGCACGGCCAGGCTCGCAGCAAGCTTGATGGAGGATGAGTTTCTGTCAGCGTCGTCACGAATCGACAGGGCCTGGAGGGCCATTCTGAAGCGCGGGCCGACGGATGACGAAGAGCGGATAGCTGTTGAACACATCGTCCGGCAGAGGGCGAGATTTGCGGGGGATGGCAAAGAGTTGCCGGCAGGGGGAACGCCAGTCGGCGGAGCGACGGGTTCACATGAAGGCAGGAAGTCTCCGGAGGAGCTGGCTTGGGCTTCGTTGTGCCTCGTATTGCTCAACTCCAATGAATTTGCCTTTGTCGATTGAATCCAGGAGCCGGCGGCAGGCATTGACACACGTCGGCTCAGTCGTCGTAATGCCAGAACTCAGATTCTGTCGATTCCATCTTCGTCTGCCATTGGTCTGAGGTTTCGTCCGAGATCCGTTATTATGTTCGAAAAAATGTTTGGAAAGAAGAAGCCGTATCACGAGAAAACAGACATCTCAAAGCGGTTCAATCTAATTGGCAGAGTGGGACAGGGTAGTATGTCCAAAGTCTGGAGGGCCACCGATCTTCAGTCCGGCAGATCCGTGGCGCTGAAGATTTTAGATAAGGAGAAAACTGCGAAGTTCGAATCACGGTTTCAGTTGCTGAACAAGCCATCCGAAGGCGAAGTCGCCTTGTCCCTCAATCACCCGAACATTGTCAAGACGTATGAGTTTGGGTGGACGCTGGAAGACGAAATGTACCTGGTGATGGAGTTCGTCGAAGGCGTGGGGCTGGCGTTGCTGGTGGACCTTCAGAACGATGAAATGAAGCGGTATCGTCTCAGGTACATGATTCAGATTGGTGAGGCACTCCATTATTTTCATCAGCAAAACTGGATTCATCGCGATGTCTGTCCGCGCAATGTGATGATTTCCGACGACAAGGCAGCGAAGATGATCGACTTCGGTCTGGTCGTACCGAACTCGAAAGATTTCTGCAAGCCGGGTAACCGCACGGGCACGGCCAGTTACATGGCTCCGGAACTGATCAAACGTCAGACGACCGACCATCGGCTCGATATTTTTTCATATGCTGTGACTTGCTTTGAAATGTATACAAAGCGATTTCCGTGGGACGCGGCACTGACGATTGATGCCGCGCTGCAGCACATCAATAAACCGCCGACATCGCTGAGTTCCATCGTTCCCACGATCGACTCTCAAATCGAAGCGGCCATCATGAAAGGGCTTGCAGCTGATCCTGAGAGCCGCTGGCAGACTATCGGCGAAATGGTTGCCAAAATCCGCGAAGCAGAGGGTCGGCTCGTGAAAACGGCTCGTGACAACGCCGCGGCCAAAGCGAAATTGTCCGGCACCGTCGTAAAACCGCTCGAAATGCCGGTCGCGAAAGAGAAATCGCAGATGCCGGAATCCTCAAGACCACCGGTGGCTTCCGTCACTGATGACAAGGTGGTCGCTGCGGCGCTAAAGTCAGAATCGGCGACAAAGAAGTTACCGAAATCGAAGAAGCGAGCGTCTGACGACGACGTCGATCTGAGCGAAATGTTCGGGGATTGAGAATCGGCGTCCAGTCTTGTAAAACCCACGGTCTCGGAGTGAGCAGGCTCGAGGCGATCACCAACCCTGATCAAGGAACGCGGACAATGGATCTGGATGTGTTGCGGATGATTCGATGTGTCATAGTCGGCTGCGCCACGGTCGCCGCTGTGGCCGTGGCTGCGGCCGAGGAATTGAATCGCAGCGAAGCTCTGTCCCGAGTTACGGCTGACATCGAGTATTTCGCGTCCGATCAGCTGGAAGGACGCGGAGTCGAAACCAAAGGCATCGAGCTGGCCGCTGCACGGATTATCACCGAATACCAAAAATTCGGGCTGGAGCCGGCAATGCCGGATGGTTCGTATCGTCAGTCGTTCGATGTCACGCTGGGTGATGTGGTCATCGCCGATTCGACACGAGTGGAACTGACAGCGCCCGACGGAACAAAGACAGAGCTCACTCTTAACGAACAGTTTCAGCCGATCCGGCGGGGTGCAAACGGAGCGGCGAGCGGCGGGCTGGCCTTTATCGGCTATGGCATTTCGTCCGCTGATGAGAAATACGATGACTATGCCGGATTGAATCTCGAAGGCAAAGTCGTCGTGATGATTCGCCGCGAACCTCAGGCCCGTGAAGGAGGAGCGTTTAACGGCATTGGGACGAGCCCAAATTCCTACATCGACCGCAAACTGGATCTCGTGAAGCAATCCAAAGCCGCTGCCATTATCTTCGTCAATGATTACGCCAGTGCGAAAACTCCGGAAACGGATGAGCTGAATCCGCCTTCCAGTTTCGGCAACGACGGTAACTCGGTGCCGTTTGCTCACGTGAAGCAGTCGGTCGTTGATGCTGTCCTGAACGCGACTCCGCTGAAGACCAATGACGGAAAGACGCTGACAAGTCTGGCCGAGGTTGCCGGATACATTGATGAGACTCTAAAGCCGCTGTCTCAGGAACTGCCGGGCTGGTCGGCTGAAGTATCGACAAAATTCGAAACCAACCGCGTTTCGACGGACAACATCATCGGCGTCATCAATGGCGAAGGGCCGCTCGCCGATGAAACCATCATTATCGGCGGTCACTATGACCATCTCGGTTTCGGGGGGTACGGTTCGAGGACACAGAACCGCACCGGTGAGATTCACAACGGCGCCGACGACAACGCTTCGGGGACGGCAGCAGTTCTGGAGCTGGCTCGCCGGATCGCGTCAGGCCCCAAGCCCAAACGCAGAATGGTTTTCATCTGCTTTTCGGGAGAAGAACGAGGCCTGCTCGGAAGTGCTTACTACGTCAGCGCTCCGGTGTTTCCTCTTGAACAGACGGTCGCCATGCTGAACTTTGACATGATTGGCAACCTGAAGGACAACCGAGTCGAAGTGAATGGCATCGGAAGTGCGACCGAGTTTCCGGAGATCGTCAGGGCCGCAGATCTAGCGACGCCGATTGAGATTACATCCATCGACAGCGCGTTTGCGGGCAGCGATCACCTGCCTTTCTACCAGAAACAGATCCCCGTCATGTTCTGCTTTACCGGGATGACGGATATCTACCACACTCCAGACGATGACGTGAAAACGCTGAATATCGAAGGGACGGTTTCCGTGATCGATTACTCGGAGCAATTGCTGCGAGGCATGGATGGACTGGAGAAACGCCCGACTTTTGTTGAGGGTGCTCCTCGCGGACGTCGCACGGCCGCTCGCGCGCCGTTCCTTGGATTGCAGCCTGACATGGCTGCCAGCGGTGCGGACGGGATTGTCGTGCGGACAGTGCGACCCGGGTCTCCAGCGGAGGTCGCCGGCATCCAGACTGGCGACGTCATCGTCAAGCTCGGTGACAAGACCGTCGAGGGCTATCAGACGATGATTGAAGTTCTGGTCGCGTCGAAAGCCGGCGAGACGCTCAAACTGACGCTGAAACGCGGTGCAGAAACGAAAGAAGTCGAAGCGACCCTGGGCGAACCCCGCCAGGGCAATTGAAAAACTGAGAGGCGATCATGCTCAATTTCGTCGGCCGCGGAAGTGCTCATACGTGTGACGGGACTACGCGGCGCGATTTCCTGCAGGTCGGGTCGCTGGGGGCTGCGGGGCTGTCTCTGTCGGGATATCTCGACGCGAAAGAACAGGGACATGTCTCAGAGGGTCATGATGAACGATCGTGTATCATGATCTTCAACCTCGGAGCTCCCAGTCAACTTGATACGTTCGACATGAAGCCCGACGCACCGGCGGAGGTCCGCGGACCGTTCAAGCCGATCGCGACCACCGGCGGCGGGTTTCAGATTTCAGAGATCCTGCCGAAGATCGCCTCGATTTCGGAACACATCGCACTTGTTCGAAGCTGTTATCATACAGGGGCCGCCGTGCATGATGCGGGCTGGCAGATGATGCAGACGGGACGACAATTCGCAGGTGGAGTCAACACGCCTCATGCCGGCTCTGTACTCAGTTATCTGAAAGGGCGTCGCTCCGACTTGCCGCCTTTTGTAGTGCTGCCGGAAACGATGGGTCGTGGTGGTGGAAATCTGCCCAACGGTCAGTCGGGTGGATTTCTCGGCAAAGCACATGATCCGTTTGCCCTGATGGCCGATCCGTCGAAACCGGATTTCAAAGTGCCGGACCTGCTTCCGCCGGAAACACTGGGCGAAGTCCGCATGGCGCGGCGCCGGAAACTGAGAGATCTTGTCGATGCCACGGTGACGGATTTCGAATCCACCGAGAACGCAACGATGATGGGGCGTAATTTTGAAGCGGCATACCGCCTGATGACGAGCGCTCAGGCGCGGGATGCATTTCAATTGTCGCAGGAACCGCAGTCCGTCCGGGAGCGATATGGGATGAATCGCTTTGGGCAGTGTTGCCTGCTGTCGCGAAGACTGGTCGAAGCCGGCGTTCGGTTCGTCACGATTAATACATTCCTGACTGTGTTCGACGAAATCACCTGGGACATCCACGGCTCGAAGCCGTTTACGTCGATCGAAGGTATGCGAGACATCGTGGCACCGATGTATGACCAAGGCTACTCAGCTCTGATCGAAGATCTGCATCAGCGGGGCATGCTGGGCAATACGATGGTGTGCAATCTGGCAGAGTTCGGGCGAACTCCGAAAGTGAATCCGGCCGGAGGGCGGGATCATTGGCCTCAGGTCTTCACAGTCGGATTCGCGGGTGGGGGCGTGAAGGGCGGGCAGGCAGTTGGCGCGAGCGATCCGATCGGCGGCGTTCCGGCCGACCGACCGGTTCAGCCGGGAGATGTGATTGCCACGGTTTTTCACAGTCTCGGACTGAAGCTGGATTCTCACCTTCCTGGTCCAGCCGGCCGACCATTCCCGCTCGTGGATTTTGGATACCGGGAAATCCACGAGTTGTTCTAATCCGAACT